>ERZ1026929.7-NODE-7-length-127163-cov-21.626971_pt1 | contig 127163 bp, 86 predicted proteins | sample MGYA00519463_ERZ1026929 | MGnify/ENA primary metagenome ERZ1026929 (study PRJEB26926, sample SAMN06164829) | human gut metagenome | biome: ENVO:00009003; feature: ENVO:2100002; material: ENVO:00002003 | host: Homo sapiens | place: USA | collected 2012 ... | reverse complement strand
ACACTAACCATCCAACGAGTGTCATGTTTCTTTGTTTTCATTATTCAATTCCTCCTTGTTATCATTCCCAACTTGCGGGATACAATACAATTACCGGATTAGTATATCATTCCTCTGCCTGATCAACAAGTATAAAAAGAAATACAATTTCATATATTCTATTAACGATTTTCCGAGGTGAACGAATGAAACTCTCTCTTTCCCGGAAATGTATCCATTTTCCCATACACCCTTTTAAATCAAAGAAATATCCGTCGACGGGTGATATTTCTTCACGCTTGCAATCAGCTCCTGATACAGGCTCTCCGGACTGACGAATTCCTGCATGGTCTTTATGTTGTCATCCTTAGACACCACTTCATTTTCTAATTCTTCTAATTCTTCTGTTGTAATATCTCCCATAATCCACACCAACTTTTTTGCGTTTTATCCCACTTTTAACTATGATTTTTCATTATAATAAAAAATATATAAAGACTCTAGAAGTATCTACCACAACCACTGTCTCCAAGACCATTAACATAAATCTTGCGAACATCACCAAGGACAGGCTTTGGGATGCCGGTCACAGATATCTCTACAACCTGGTTTACAGCGATGACGCCATCGGCACGCAAGTGACCGTGATGAACTGGGAAGGCGACAAAGGCGGAGATGTGACATTTGAATAATGAAGGGAATTATGAAACACTATATTGTAAACATATTGGTCGCTGCGGCATTGACCTTATGCTCATTGGCCTCCTGCGTGAAAGAGAACATCAGCGCTCCGGACCACGGGGAGGGGACTGTGTATCTCTCGCTCAATGTCCTTTCCGGCGGGATGGATCAGGTCATCGTCAAGAGCCCGTGGGACCCGAACGATGACAATGAGCGTGCTGTGGAGAATCTCCGAATCTATATTTTCTCCAAGGCTACGGGTAATCTCGTGGGATACAAGTATTTCTCGAAAGACGACTTGACTTTTACGGATGACAGTTCCCAGCCAGGTTACGACCGCACGGCTACTGTCAGCAATATCCCTACCTCCACCGGCGAGGTATATATCTACGCCATTGCCAATGCAAGGACTTCGCAGTACAAGGTCACTGACGATGCCATCCTCGATATCGATGAGTCGAATCTTTCGCATCTTACCCGCGAAACCTTCCTGTCGGCGACCTGTACCCGTCAGCTCGGCTCCATAAATCCTGCCGACAACCGTTTCGTGATGAGCGGTTTTGCCAATAACGGAGATCCCGTGACCATTGCGCGAAAAGATGGCACGACGCAGCAGGCTGAAATCACGTCTCCGACAGATGACGACCATAAGCGTGTGAAACTGTATAAAATCCTGTCCAAGAACAAGATAACAGTCAAGACGGAAGGCAATGTTACATTCAAGCCGGAGTACATGGAGATTCACAATGTGCCTCAGGTCTATGGCTTGATGCGCGGAAACAATGTGGCGTCTTCCGGTTTTGAGACGTTTGACCGAATCATCTGGTCAGAGAACAGCTATCAATGCTATCTTCCTGCCAATGTCCAGACTACGACTGCGACACCGACTTCCTTCAATGACCGTGAGAAGAATACTTACGATGCCGGCAAGAAGACCTTTGTCAATGCGCCTGAAAATGCCACCTATGTTGTCATTCACGGTAAATATCAGGGTGGTGATTATGCGGGCGATTTGAGCTATACTGTCCATTTGGGCGATTTCTCGAAGCACCCGGCAGATTTCTCGGTCGCTGCAAACAGCAACTATGAATATACATTGACCATAAAGGGCGTGAATAACTTTATCGCTGAGTCCCAAAAGAATGGTGATGACCCTGGCTCTGAGGGAGTTGTCATCTTTAAAGGAACTGATATCCTGGAGGTGGACTGCCATTACGAGGCGAGGGTGATGAAGTTCTCCATGTCTGAACTGAATCAGATCATCAATGTTGATAAATACGGCTATATTCTGAAAATCCAGACTGCGTTCTGTGAGACAATATCGATGATTGTGGACGGAGAAGGCCGGATTTACGATGCTGCTGAATTCAAGACGCACTCTAACCCTACTGTCCTCACTACGGTCGGAACTAACGGTATGCCTGTGGATGCATCCAAAATTCTGATAAGCGGAAATGCGGATTTCGACTGGGTGCGTTTTGTGAAGAATACTGGATATTATTCTTCCTATTATACTCCTTCGCAAAGACCTGGTTGTAAGGTTTCATCCTCCCATGCTATCTCGGACGTGTGCGCATATCCTGGCAGAACTAATACTCAGACCATTTTCGAATTCTTGCGGGATTTGTATAAGGCGGGAAAGGAAAAGACGGCATCATATTTCAATGCTACAGGCTCGTCAGTCTATGTCACCTGCTTTGTGGATGAAAACTACTATCCGGACAAGAACTGGACCGAATATGTGAACAAATCTGAGCCGCGCCGAATGTATTTTGCCAATGAACTTTTCGTCAGTGCAGACGGTCAAAGTTCTTTCGCTCGAGCAAAATATGTGGTTTCTCAGAAATCCATCTGGACATTCTATGAATTGGACCCTGCAAAGAAACCGTTCGGTCTCGAGTTTGTTTCTGAAGAAAAGGCTCAGGGAAAGAATGTCGCGAATGGTACAAATTCTCAACAGGAGTACTGGAATGGAAGGGCTTCTGCGATTAAAAATAATTCAGGTAATAAGTTCTATGATGATATTACCAAGAGTGCCAAGGGAACACAGGACCTGTATCTCGATGCATTTCAGGCGTGTATGAGTCGTAACCGTGATGAAAATGGAAATAGGAGAATTGATACAGATGAGATAAAATGGTATCTTGCTTCCGTGGACCAGTATAAAGGTATATGGGCAGGAGAAGAGGCGTTGAATACGGATATGAGATTGTTCAAAGCGAGTCAAAGTGAGTGGGATGCGTTGAATACGGCATTTACCGATACCGAAAATGGCGGAGATGCTGCCTTGTCTCCGTGGCATTATTTCACTTGTTCTCCAGCGAATACTTTCTGGGCTGAGGAGGGGTGTGCTACAGGAACAAATGGTAGTGCAACTATGGTTAGATGCATAAGAACATTGGAGTCTAAGGAGAATGGCTTGGGTGAGGCTGATAAGTATTATGAGTATGATCCTGCAACTGAAACTGTGACGATGCTTCTGAACAGTGACGCTCTTAGATCGGCGCAGTTGGGTGGTTTCCAAACTTATTTCGAAAGAGGTAAGAATAGTAATAAACTTTACAAGAAGTTTAAGATTGCAAGTGCAGATTTGACGGGTGGCCCTTATTCTAAGACGCAGGTCATCAGTACTGCTAAAGGAAGTGGCTTTATTAATTCAAGCGATGATGTCTGCCAAAAGGCCGCTGGATATGGTGGCTCTTGGCGAGTCCCGAACCAGAGAGAATTGTCCATAATGTCTGCAGTAAATAAGAATTTGACAGACCTTTACAGCTGTACCTCATTTACTGGCGTTCAGAGCGGGTATTATAAAGGCGGAACTGGTAGTGAGTATGGATTTGTGCTGGCAGGTACTCAGATGACTGTTGCTATTAGTACGACTTATAACGTCCGCTGCGTAATGGACGTGGTCGATTAGGACCTCGCCCGTGCGCCGGATAACGGAAAGAACTTGAAAGATCGTTTACCAACGATTATTATATACTATTTTTGTGCAGAAGGAGCCCGTAGTGATACGCGCTCCTTCTTTTCTTTACTCATATAACTTCATTCCGCCTACAGCCTCCATCCCCATCCGCACTTCTCCAAGACCTTCGCTCTTATCCCCTCAACCTCTCCACCGGAATGAGCGGAACAATTCTTCAGGCAGTGGTTGCCCCAAAATCATCAATTTGTCCGTGAAAAGGGGTATCTCACGGACAAGTGGCTCAAAATCAATAACTTGTCTGTGAAAAGTTGGGTTTTTACGGACAAGTTGCTCTGCGTGAATCAGTCTTTTCCCATCATTCCGCCTTGGCGATATCTTTGCGGATCAGAAGACAGGCGGGAGAGAGGACATTGACATGGTCGAAGCCTTCAAGCTCGAAAAGCGACGCCTCGTGACCGAAGTGCTTCAATATCGCCAGAAGGTGAGCGTTTTCCTCGTATCTGGCCAGCATCTCGAGATTACGGTCACCGGTAATCAGCATCAGCGGCGCACCCTCCTTCCTGACATGAAAAGACGGCGCCATATCATCGATAAACGGAAGATCCACATCCAGACCGCGCTCCTTCTTGATAGTGAAATGAGTCATCGTCTGTCCGCCCACAGGATAAGCCTTCGCGATTCTGTCCGCGTCAATGCCGTATTCCGCAAGCCATCTCTTGTCCAGCGTCAGCATCAATGTCAGCCAGCCGCCGGCCGAATGCCCACCGATGAAAATCTTTGACGGACTCCCGCCGTACTGAGCAATGTTGTTGAAAACCCAGCTGACTGCAAGAGCCGCATCTTCGAGATATCTCGGACATTTCACCTTCGGATAAAGACGGTAATTCACATCTACGACAGCGAATCCCCGGTTGCGGAACTCTTCCCGCAGCCCCTTGCTTCCGCCCTCCAGACCGCCGCCGTGGAACCAGACCAATGTCTTGAATTCCTTCACGTCCTCGGGATAATAAATGTCCAGCCTGCATCTCTCCTTACGATACGCATCCTGCTCATTGACAGCAGTATAGGAAATGTCCTTCAGATGACGGTAATGCTCTTTTCCTGCCACCGGATTCTTTGCTACAGGATTCCCAACCACAGGATCCTCAATCACCGGATTTTCTGCTACAGGATTCCCAACCACTGGATCCTCAATCACCGGATTCCCGGCGAGCGAGTTCAATGCCAATGCCACATACAGCACCACGGCCGCAACTGTTCTTTTCATGATTCTTTGGATTTATACAGCAAATCTACGGAAATTCCGTCAGATTTGTCCGGGCTAAAACGTTTTCCGGTGGACAAACTGTACGATTTTCCAACTTGTCCGGGTTAAAACGTTTTTTCGCGGACAACTTGTTCATTTGATTCACTTGTCCGTAAAAAGGGCATATTTTACGGACAAGTTGGTTTCAGGAGGTGCCATAACCGGGGCAACCTAAATCGGAAAAGTGCAGCGCGACTTATCTTCTGCCGCAGTTGCGTATCAGCTTCCGGAGATAGCCGGTGATGTCGTCATTGATAAGTGTCTCGATGGTCGTCTTCATCCTGAACCGCCAGTAGAACGGCGAGATGGCAGGTACATTGATCCGCTCCTTGTCAGGGTCGTCGAAGCACAACTCCGGCTTCAGCGACAGGTAGTCCTGAAGCGGCAGGATGGCAAGCATGGACGCTGACTGGAGGTGCATCATGATGATACTCAGGGTGATGTCAGGCGTGCAGTCGGCTGGAGCCTCGCCCGGTTTTCCGAGGACCTGGTTCCAGAAACGCTGTGTGACGCCTCTGTCCTCCTTCCACCAGGCGCGGAGAGGACTCATGTCGTGCGTGGAAGTCGCGCATACCGAAAGGTACGGATAGCTCCACGTGTCTGCAAACTCGTGACGGGTATCCTTAGGCATACGCTGGATTTCCAATGACAGGATGCGCAGTTCCCTCATCACGTCCGGCACGCAATCCGGAATCATGCCCAGATCCTCGCCGCAGGTCAGCATTCGCGTGCTGGCGAGAAGGTCAGGCAGTTTGCGGAGTGCGGAATCACGCCAGAAAGCATTGTGTCTTCTATAGAAGAAATCGTCATGCAGCCTGTTGAAGGCATCTTTCTGCCAGTCAGGGAGATTGCGGTAGTGCTCCGTGTTCTGCGCTCCGATGCGAGGATGCCAATACCCGGGCTTGCGCGGGTCTTCCAGGAAAAGCGTGTCCACACCATCGGAGGTGTACCATCCGGAATTGATGTCGAAACCATTGTCAGCCAATTCTTTGGCACTATACGGCAGAGCAGGGAAGAAATGTCCCAGCAGACCGCTCTTCGCATTCGCCGGAATCTCCCAAATCCTGAAAAATCCGAGTATATGGTCAATGCGGAAGAAGTCGAAGTACTGCTCCATGTTCTTCAGTCTGGCCTTCCACCATGCGAAATTGTCCTCTTCCATCTTGTCCCAGTTGTATGTCGGGAAACCCCACAACTGGCCGTCTGCAGAGAATGCGTCAGGCGGAGCACCTGCCTGTGAATTCATATTGAACTGGGACGGATGCTGCCATGCGTCCACACTGGTTCTGCTCACGCCGATAGGAAGGTCGCCCTTGAAAGTGACGCCGTGCTTCCTCGCATAGTTCCTTGCATCTACAAGCTGCTTGTGCAGATGGAACTGGACAAATGACTGGTAATCAGCTTCTTCTCTGTTTTCTGCCAGAACCGATGCCGCTTTCTTCGCACTGTATGTGGCATATTTGCCCCATTTGGCGGAATCGCCGGTCCCGGTCTTGTGGAGAAGAATCCTGAACGCGCAGTAGGCATCCAGCCACTCTGCATTGTCCTTTATGAATTTCTGATATTCCTCAGAAACGCTTACCTTGGCCCATGTGGAGGCGAAAGCCTTGCGCATAAGACGGTCCTTCTCCTGATTCACTCTTTCGTAGTCAATCTCCGTAAGTGCTTCAAGCTCAGCTTTCAATGCCTTGTATTTGGCATCCCTGCGTACTCCTGCGTCCGGAAGATACACGAACTGCGGGTGCAGGGCGTAGATGGAATTCGCGCTGTACGGATAGGAATCCGTCCAGGTCCCGGTCATGGTCGTATCATTGACAGGAAGCAGCTGAATAACCCTCTGGCCGGTAGCCGCCACCCAGTCCACGAGTTTCTTCAGATCGTGGAAGTCTCCGATTCCGAAACTGTCCGCTGTCCTGAGAGAGAATACCGGGACCGCTGTGCCGGCGCATTTCCAGCCGCAGCGGTACATATCCTGCGGTGTAGCCTCTTCATTGACCTTGAAACTGTCCTGGTCAATGCTGAAGACCTTGTCGGCGAAGGCCGAAGTGAAGAATGGAGCGGCAGCCGGGATGTCAGTCCACTGGTCATACAGCTCTGTCTCCTTCGTGTCCGGAACGATATGGTTTTTCCATTCGCGGCGCACTCTACGTCCGTCTTTCCAGCATTCGTAATGGTATTCGGCCCCGGCAGGCAGGATCTTGCCCGGCAGGGACGTCTCCCAGATTCCGCCCGGCAGGTAATGCATATCGGACTGTTTCTCACCGGATATAAGTTTGATTTCTTCTCCCCAAGAAGTCTGGTATGTGATTCTGAATGTACGTGTCATGATTGTACTGTTTTGTGGTTTGTTTCCTCTAATTTATATACATTCACCAACATCCGAAAATGACTTGTCCAGTTTTTCGGATGAAATGACGTATTTGAAGGATGAACTGTCAGCAGGTCGTGTTCTCAAGCCATTGCAGGAAGTCGTCTGACCGGGAGCGGCTGACCAGAATCTCGGTATTGCACTGCGGCGTGGCATTGATGCGGAGCCGTCCGCCCTGTAGTTTGATGATGCTGTGCACTGCCGCAGATGAGATTATGCAGCCCCGCGAAATCCTGAAAAAGCGGGAAGGGTCCAGCTGTGAGGACAGTACGTCGAGCGACTGGTCCAGCACATATTTCGACCCGTCGGAGGTGAACATCCAGGTGACCTTGTCCTCTGAAAGGAAGTATGAGATGTCATTGACGGAAACCGGCAGGATCTTGTCGTTCAGGCGGACCATGATTTTCTGGCGGTATTCTGCCTGTTGCTGGTTTCCGGCCAGTGTCGAGAGCAGCGCGGACATGTCCGTGACTCCGGACGAATTGCGGCAGCGCTGGACAGCCCTGTCCAGGTCCTCCTTCTCTATAGGCTTAAGGAGATAGTCCACGCTGTTCACTTCAAAAGCCTTTACGGCGTAACTGTCATAGGCAGTGGTCATTACAATCTTCGCATCCACATTGATCTGTCTGAAGATGCTGAAACAGTCCCCGTCGGAAAGTTCCACGTCCATGAAGATGACATCGACAGAATGCCCCTTCAGCCACTCCACAGTGCCGCTGACAGAACTTGTCGTGCCGATGATTTCCAAATCCGGGTAATACTTCTGTATAGTTCGGCTCAGATTGGCCTGAGCCATCGGTTCATCTTCTACTATCAATACTTTCAATGCCATAATCCGAAATTTTTATGTGGTTTTTTCTGCGGGCAGCAGCGGAAGCGATACCGAGTACTCGGCTCCGTCATCGTTTATTTCAATGTCATTGCCCGACAGGTCAATGTATTGCTGGCGGATATAATTCAGTCCGACCTTGGTGGAATCCTCCGAAGCCGCCAGTTTAGGTGATTTGTTGTTGGTCACGGTAATCTTCTGCCCGCTCGCCACAATATGGATGCAGAGCGGATTGTCCGGCGATACCTGGTTGTGTTTGAGTGCATTCTCCACCAGCATCTGAATGGAGCATGGAACTACATTGCAGGACAGGCATGACTCCGGAACATCTGCATTGACCTCGAACCCTGAGGCGAAGCGCACCTTGAGGAGGTCTGCATACATTTCAGTGAATTTCAATTCTTCACGCAGACTTATAAGTGTAAGTGCGTCATTCTTAAGCATATACCGGAAGATGCCGGCGAGCTTGTGCACGAACAGGCTTGCTTCCTCGTTCTTGTTTTCGCAGATAAGACAGTCGAGGACGTTCAGCGAATTGAACAGGAAATGCGGGTTCACCTGCTGCTTGAGTTTCAGGTATTCGAACTGGGCCTTGTGGCGTTTCGTCTTTTCCGCCCTTACGTCCTGATGCGTAACCCACACATAGTCAGCCATGTAGGTCAATGCGTAGAACAGCATTTCGGCGATGAATACCACGACGGCGGTTTCTGCTATGTCGTGAGCCGGAGGCAGCGGCAGTATGGCGAAAGGAAGCCCGATGCCGACAGCAAAAGCCGAACCTGTGACGGCCAGGATCAGGAATGAGGTCAATGCCGTCCAGCGGACATATGCAGGCTTCTTGCCCAGGCGTGTTCTGGCAAACCTTACATATATTATATTGAGGCAGACCAGTATGATGCAGACAGGGACATTGTACAGCAGCCTCAGCAGGTTCCTGTACAGTCCGCCGTCGGAGATGATGTTCATGTCGCTGAAAGCGATGATGGACAGTCTGAAAAGGAATATGGCGCATACGACTGCGATCAGCCACGGAAGGTGTGGCATTCTGGTGGTGTTGGAAACCAGGTGCAGCCGCTTGAGTATGTCCCCTACGAGGATGGTGCACCATCCTAAAAGTTCTGTGGTGAATGCCGTGGAGATGGCATGCACGGCCAGTTCGGAGCTGAAAAGCAAACCGATGAGGTTCGCTCCGGCTGTTCCCAGCAGGTAGCCGGTAACATTGATGACGATGATTATCCCGGCGGTAAGTTCCAGGTTAAGGTTCTTCTTCAGGCAGACGAGAAGAATCATTGTCATTGTGAGCACCGTGAGAAACAGTTCATCCCCGATTCCGGCCTCCCGACACAGGATGGTCACGGCGGCATGCAGAAGCGCGAATATATGTACAATGCCTGACGGCTTTATTTTCGACCAATTCATAATCATAAAGGTAGAAATAATTGGTGAAAACCCAAAAAACGTTTTTATTTCGTCGTCTGATTTTTCCCATCCGTCCGCCAATTCCGCCCGTCCGTCGGTTCTCATATTAAATATGAAATTTTAATTGATAAATTCGCAAACGTTTTATAGCAATGATACGATTTGCGGAGCTGTCAGTTCCGCTACCGCATAAACAGGATAATAACACGGAAACCAATGAGTAAAAAACCGAAATTATCTTTTTGGCAGATATGGAACCTGAGCTTCGGATTCTTAGGTGTCCAGATAGGGTACTCTCTGCAGAATTCCAATACGTCCACCATCTTCGAGTCACTTGGCGCCGATGTGAGTCATCTGAGCTATTTCTGGCTTGCTGCCCCATTGGCAGGTATGGTCATCCAGCCGATAGTCGGCATGTTCTCTGACGGTACCTGGACCAGGTTCGGCAGACGTATCCCGTATATACTCGGGGGGGCATTGATCTCGACATTGGCATTGATGCTCATGCCTAACTGCCCGACGCTCCTGGCCTTGGCCCCGCTCGCGATGGGCGCGTTCATCCTCCTCTTCATGGATCTTTCGTTCAATGTCACGATGCAGCCGTTCAGGGCGCTCGTGGCTGACATGCTCGACGATTCACAGAAGACGGAAGGTTATGTGGTTCAGACATTTCTCATCAATATCGGTGCTGTGATCGGCGCCGTGTTGCCGCTGATCATGACTTGGTTCGGGGTGAGTGACGAGGCTGTCCCGGGACAGGTTTCATCTCACATCGCGTGGTCATATTATATAGGTGGAACTGTTCTGCTTGCCACAGTATTGGTGACCGCGTTCAAGACCAGGGAATATCCTCCTAAGGAATTTGCAGAATACAATGGCCTCGCAGTGGAAGAAGGACCGGCTGAGAAGACCTCTTTCATGACATTGCTCCGGAATACTCCTTCGGCAATGGTCCGTCTGGGCATCACCCAGTTCTTCTCATGGGCGGCATTGTTCATCATGTGGACATACCTCAAGCCTGCCATCACAGGTTCCGTGACTGACGGGGGAGTGGTGCTTTCAGAAGGTGCGACGCAGACATGGGTAGGTGTGCTCAATGGCGTATATCCGATTCCTGCATGTATCGCGGCGCTTTTCATGACGAAATTGGCCTCCAGATTCGGCAACAAGACTGTCTATGCCTCATGTCTGCTTTTCGGTGCCGTCGGTTTCGCCGGGCTTGTGCTTCTTAACGACAAATATGCGCTCATGCTTCCTATGCTGTGCATCGGTATCGCCTGGGCAGGTATTCTCGCCATGCCTTACGCCATCCTTTCCAGGGCCGTGGACCCGAAGCGTATGGGAGTTTACATGGGAATTTTTAACTTTACGATCACTATACCACAGATTGTCATTGGACTTGCGGGTGGAGTTATTGTAAAGTACTGTTTCGGCTCGAATGCCGTCATGATGCTGGCGCTTGCATGTGTCTTCATGCTGCTCGCGGCGCTCTCTGTCGCATTTGTAAGAGAAAAATAACAACAAGAAATACAATATTTACCAAACTAATAACAAAAGGACCCTATGAACAGATTTTTATCTTTTATAGTTGGACTGATAGGACTATTCCTCATCATTCCTGACATGTCCGCTCAGAACGGATATGAGATAAGGGGTACCGTCACGGACAAGACCGGTCAGCCAGTCATCGGCGCGACTGTTCTCGAGAAAGGTACCACCAATGGATTATCTACCGATATCGACGGCAATTACACCCTCAAGGTGTCATCAGCTGATGCTGTCGTGGAGGTAAGCTGCATCGGATACAAGACCGTGACATTCGTTGCGAAGACCAATCCGGCCAAAGTCGTCATTGAAGAAGATACGATGTATCTCGACGATGTAGTGGTCATCGGTTACGGTTCGGTCAAGAAAAGCGATATGACCGGTTCCGTTACTGCCATCAATGCAGAGGAAGTGAACCGTGGTGCCGTGACTTCTCCGAGCTCAATGCTTCTCGGTAAGGTTTCCGGATTGAACATCACTCCTGCCAACGGCCAGCCGGGAGCTTCTTCTACCATCAGAATCCGTGGCGCAGCATCACTTACCGCGTCAAATGACCCTCTAATCGTCATTGACGGCGTGCCTGTCACCAAGGACGGCGGCGCAGGTATGGGTGACCCTCTGGCTACTGTCAATCCTAATGACATTGAATCTTACTCTGTCCTCAAGGATGCTTCAGCTACAGCTATCTACGGTTCCCGCGCTTCCAACGGTGTGATCATCATCACTACCAAGAAAGGCTCAGGCAAAGGAATCCATGTAAGCTACAGCGGCAGTGTCTCAGCTAAGCAGAACAAGGATGTCATCAAGATGATGAACGGCGACCAGTTCTTCAACTACATACAGGAACATCGTCCTGAGGCAGTCGGCCTCCTCGGAGTGGACGGTACAATGTACGACACTGACTGGCAGAAACAGATTTACCGTATCGGCATAAATACCGACCACAACATCAGCCTTTACTCGGGGGGGGTAGTTCCGTTCCGTGTCAGCATGGGCTACAACCTCGACCAGGCCACCATCAAAGTCGGTGACAACCAGAGAGGCAACATCGACGTAAGCCTTTCGCCTAAGTTCTTCGACGATCATCTGTCGATCAATTTCAATGCAAAGGGCGTTTACCAGCATACCAACTGGGCCAACAACCCTGTGGAGAGCGCTCTTTTATTCGACCCTACCAAGCCTATCTATTTCACGGATGCTGACGGCAACATTGACAAGTCATCCATCTCCAACGGTTACTGGAACTGGTTCAGCGCCGGCGTGCCTAATACGATGGCTGCCGCCAACCCTCTTTCTTCCGTTTATGACTATGTGAGCTACGGTCACACCTATCGTGGTGTAGGCAACTTGCAGATCGACTACAAGGTCCATGGACTTGAGGCGTTGAGGGCAAACCTCAACTTGGGTATGGATATCGCCAAGACCAACGGTACCAAGTATAATGAAATCGGTTCCCGTGGTTCTCTCACCAGTGCTCCGGACCTCTATGAGAAATACCAGAACTTCAACAAGAACATGCTTCTGGAGGCCTACCTCGACTACAACGAGACTTGGGGAAAGCACAATTTCAATGCGATGGCAGGTTATTCCTGGCAGCACAACTACATCAAGTACGAGAACTCTCAGTACTACAACAACGACAGGGAGACCGAGTACCATATCGCTCCGGTCAATGCCAAGGAGTATTATCTGATTTCATTCTTCGGACGTCTGAACTATAACTACGATTCGAGATATCTCTTTACTTTCACCGCCCGTGGTGATGCTTCCAGCCGTTTCTCTCCATCTAACCGTTGGGGTTTCTTCCCGGCAGCAGCATTTGCATGGAACATTGCCAATGAAAGTTTCTTGAAGGACAACAGGACTGTTTCAGCTCTCAAGTTCCGTCTCGGATGGGGCCGCACAGGACAGCAGGATATCGGAGATGACTACTATCCGTACATCGCAAGATATTATGAATCAGCGTCTGTTACAATGCGGTATCCTATGGGACCGGACGGCAAGGCTTATCCGCTCCTTTCCCCATTGGCCTACAACCCTAACATCAAATGGGAGACCACCGAGACTTACAACGTAGGATTGGATTTCGGATTCCTCAACGACAGGATCACCGGTACGGTCGAGGCTTACTACAGAAACACATTCGACCTCCTGAACAATATCTCAATCCCTCTCGGTTCCAACTTCGGCAAGCAGGTGATTTCCAATATCGGATCCATGGTGAACAAGGGCATAGAACTTTCAGCCAATTTCGTTCCTGTAGAGACCAAGGACTGGAACTGGAAAATCGGTGGAAACATCACCTTCCAGGATGTGAAGATCACCAAGCTTACCAACAGCGATGAAACCTACCTCGGAGTCGAGACAGGCCCTTCAATGGGTGCCAATGTCGGTTTCAGTTCACTTCACCGCAAGGGCTTCGCTCCTTATACATACTATATGTACCAGCAGCTTTACGATGCAGAGGGCAAGCCTGTCCAGAATGCTTTCGTGGACCGCAACGGCGACGGCAAGATCAATGCTGATGACCGTTACATGACCGGATGCAGCGCTACACCTTGGGCATACTACGGTATCAGCACTCAGGTGAGATGCAAGAACTGGGATTTCGGTATCAACGGACACGGCTCCATCGGTGCTGAGCTCGTCAACAAGGTCGCTCTCGGATATTCTTCATCTTACAGTGACAACTGGACCAAGGGTTACATTGACAACCTTTGTGCAAAGTGGCTTCTTCCTGGCTGGCATGCTCCTAACAGCGAGAACCAGAAATACTCAGACCTTTGGATTGAGGATGCTACATTCTTCAAGATTGACGACATCAATCTCGGATATACCTTCAACGTGAAGAACAATCTCAAGATCCGTCTTGCAGGTTCTGTCCAGAATGTATGCACATTCACCAAATATTCAGGACTTGATCCGGAAATCAACAATATCGATGGTGTGGATAATTATGTATATCCTCGTCCTCGTCTCTACACTCTTCGTCTTAACATCACATTCTAAGCAGGAGGACCAACAATATGAAAATCATAAACAAAATATTAATACTTTCATTTGCGGCAATACTGTTTTCATCATGTCTGAAGGATCTGGACACCCTCCCTTTGAACACGACTGACTTCACGTCTGAAAACGCGTATGCCAATGAAGAGAACTATCTCAAGGCCCTCTCCTACATCAACGGCTATTATATGCTTGTAGGACAGGATGATGCTGGCAAAAATGACCTCGGATTCTCAGATTCAGGACAGTCAGAGTTCCTGAGACAGTGGTTCAACCTGAACGAGATGACCTGTGACGGCCTCAAGTGCGTCTGGGGTGACTCTTATCTTACTGAACTTCAGCACGATTCATGGGGAACTGGCTCAAACGACGCTTTGGTAGCCGTATATACTCGTGCAGTGAAGGCCATCGCTCTCGCGAACGAATTCCTTCTCCAGACCACGGACAGCAAACTCGACGCCCGCGGACAGTCAGGAATCAAGGGTGAAATTGCAGGTTACAGGGCAGAGGCACGTTTCCACAGGGCAATGTTCTTCTACGTTCTCATGGACGAATTCGGTAACCCTCCTTTCCCTATGCCTGAGAACATCGGTGGTGACAATCCATCCCGCATTACCAGGGCGGACCTCTTCAAATGGCTTGAAACAGAGCTTCTTGACCTTGGTTCAGACAATAGCGCAATGCCTGCAAAAGGTGCCGTTCCTTATCCACGTCCTACCAAGGGCTCAGTCTGGGCTCTCCTCAGCCGTATGTATCTCAATGCCGAGGTCTATACCGGAACAGCAAGATGGCAGGATGCAAAGGATGCTGCGCAGAAGGTGATAGAAATGGGTTATACCCTCGCTCCTAAGTATTCAGATATGTTCCGTCAGGACAATACCGAGAATGGTTCTGCAGAGAAAGAGTTCATCTTCGCAATTGCTTACGACAGAGTTTCTACCCAGAGCTGGGGCGGTACTTCCACCTTCGCTTCAGCATCCCTCAGTGAGGAAGCGAACCTCAAGCTCGGAGCAGAGTTCGGACTGCCGAAGATCAATGGCGAGAACTGGGCAGGTTACCATGTGCCTGATGACTATGTGGCCCGTTTCGATCTCAATGGCGTAGTCTGGGGCAGCAAGACCAATGTCTTCGGATATGACAGGGCTACCAGTGACAAACGCGCGTTCTTTACGAATTACGGTTCAACCAAGGAGTTTGATGGAAATAAGGTTTCAACAGGCTGGATGTGCTGGAAGTTCTGCGGACTTGATTCCAAAGACAAACTCGCCCAGCAGGACGGCGTTCCGGGAAACTGGAAACTTTCTTCTGCCGACATGCCTGTTTTCCGTCTGGCCGAAATGTATCTCAACTATGCTGAGGCAGATGCCCGTCTGAACGGCGGTACAGTCAAGGATTCCAAGGCATTGGAATATGTAAAGGAACTTCGCAACCGTGCAGGCGTTCCGATGCCGACGACGATCAGGCTCGAATGGCTGCTTGATGAAAGGGCCCGCGAGTTCATGTGGGAAGGTCACCGTCGTGTCGATCTCATCCGTTTCGGCAAGTTTACGGACGTGAACTATCCTTGGACACTCAAGGGCGGTATCTTGAATGGTAAGATTGCGCTTCCTTCATACAGGACCATATTCCCGATTATCCAGAGCGACCTCAGCTCCAACAGCAACCTCATCCAGAATGAAGGTTATTAATCGGATTGACAACATTATAAAATCGATATTATGAAATCATTGAAATATATGGCAATTGCCGCTATTGCGGCTCTGGCTGCATCCTGCACCTTGGATTTGCCAATGGAACAGATTTCGTCAGATATGACGGCTCCTGTTCTCAGGCCGGTTTCCAATGTCCTCTCGGATGCGAACACCACCAAGGTGGAGCAGGTGATCTTCACATGGGATCCTGCTGATTTTGGAGCAAAGACTGAAATTCTCTACTCCGTATATGCGGAACTTGGAAAGGAGAAGGTTCTTGTAGGACAGAACTACAAGAATTCTCTCAGCATCAGCAAGGGTGACTTTGTAGGTATGGTATGCAGTTCACTGAACGGTGAAAAGAATTCCGATGTTACCATCAGTGCCTATGTGGAAGCAACTCTGAAAGACGTGGTGAACTCACCGGCATTGACTTCGGAAAAAGTTTCTTTCATGGTTCATACCTATCTTCCTCCTAAGAAGAGCATCTGGCTTCCTGGAAAGTATCAGGATTGGAGTCAGTTCGGAACTGAAATCCTGGAAGTCGAGGCAGGAACCAGCACCTACAAGATTCTGGTGGATGTGTCCAACGAGGCTGAGACTCCTTATTATTTCAAGATTGTCGATGAGAATCAGTCATGGGTCGGAATGAATGACGGATATAAACCGGAAGGCTGGGAAGTTGCAGATCCTGCAAATGGTGACGGAAACTTCTCCGTGAGTGCTGAAGAGCCGATCATGTGGCTGACCATCAACACCAAGACTAAGACTGTCGCAAGGGAGGTCGTATCCAAAGTTGCTCTTATCGGAGATTTTAACGAATGGAAAGAGAGCGAGGAGCCTGAATTCACGTACAATGCTGCGAAGAATGTCTGGGAGTCTCCAGTCATCAGCTTCACTGAAGGCAAGGAGTGGCTTCTTAGACTGAACGGAAGTTGGGAACACAAGTACGGCAGCGCAGTTGCAACTACAGACATTGCCGGCGGCTTTGAAATCACCAAGGGTGGTGAGAACATTCCTGCTCCTGGAACAGGTGACTATATCGTCCGCCTGTACGCCAACAGGACACCGATTGTGGTGACTTATGAAAAACAATAAACAGGTTTGACTTATGAAATGGATTAGAAATATATTTGCAGCCTCTGCCGTAGCTATTGTGGCAGTAGCCTGCACCATAGAAAGTGAGGACACCTTCTCGACGAGTCCAGTCGCTCCGGTGATGGATGCACATTCGGATATCCTCATTACCAACGGAACCAAGGCGGAATCCGTGACTTTTACCTGGACAGCTGCGCGCTTTGTCGATGCTGATGCATATCTCTATAACTTGAATGTAAAGAGCGGAGAGAAGGAAGCCGTCCTCAAACAGGGAATCAAAGATGCGTTCTGCACCATCTCCAAGGAGGAACTCAGAACCTTCCTCAAGACTAATTTCGAGTTGGAAAAGAATGCGACCCATCAGCTTTCATTCTCCGTAAGTGTTGCGGACAATGCTGGTAAAGTGTATTCTTCTCCGGCATTAGCCGTGAAGGTTTACTTCTATGACGATGCTGTCGCACCTGTATTGAGTGCACCTGCATCGGCAATCGTCCTCGACAAGGAAAAAGCTGCTGACGAAATCGAAGTCCTTGTTTGGGCTGCTGCCAGACTTGAATATGGTGAGGACGTTACATACAAGGTTACCATGAAGTGCGGTGACGGCAAAGAAACGGAACTTGCCAAAAACCTTGACGGAACATCATACAGGTCCACTGTTGACGGTCTTAACGACGCTGTACTTGCAGCTGGCGCAGCTGAAGGCAAGGAAGCAGAATTGACATTCAAGGTATATGCATATTGCAATAGCCTTCCTGACGGTGTCGTTTCCAATGCAGTGAATGTCAAGATTACTAATTATGGCCTGTCATTCCCTAAGAAGATGTGGCTTCCTGGAAGTTATCAGAAGTGGGATATTGCCAATGCTCCTGCACTCTCTCTTTCCTCAAAGCAGAAGGGCGTGTACCAGGGCTTTGTGGATCTCTTCACTGAGGATGATTCTGATGCGGAATTCAAGTTCAGTGCGACTCCTTCATGGTCAGAAACTGATTTTGGCTTCGAGGATGTGACAGTAGAAACCAAAGGCAGTGAGTCCCTCCCATTTGCGTATGCGGAATCGAATACACTGGGCGGTTCCAACATCAAAGTCCCTTCAGGATTGTATTACATCAAGCTTGACAAGAAGAACGGAACACTCGTGATGGTTCAGGTGAAGAATCTCGAAATCGGCGGCAGTTTCGAGGCTTCGGGCTGGGGAACATTCTTCTCGATGTCGAAGAAAGGTTCAAAATGGGCTGCGGCAATAGATTTTAAAATGAAACCGGATGACGAGATCAAGATCCGTTTCAATTCTGACTGGACATATTCTTTCGGAGGAGAGTTGGATAATGTCGTTTTCGGCGGAGGCAATATCAAGTTCACTAAACCAGCCGGAGAATACTCGCTCGTATTCAATACTGAGACATCTGATTTCAGGTTCGATCTCCTGAACTAAAGTGTGGATTTTCTGAATTTATAATCCGGGCAGGCCCTGCGCTAAGAAAAGGCCTGCCCTTTTTGAAAAATTCTCAAGCCAGTACTTGTGAAACTCTAATTTATCATGAAAAACATTACAAGATTTTTTGTCCTGTCCGTTCTGTGTCTGTCGGCACTCGTTTCCTGCAGCAAGGAAGAACAAGTCCAGCAGGGGAAGAAACTGCAAGTCACGCCTGACGCATTGTTCTTTACCAGAGCGGCAACATCTCAGACATTGGAACTCAAGACAAATGCGTCACAGTGGACGGCTACAGTCTCCAAGAATGACTGGCTTGAAATAGACAAGACATCGGGAACCGGTTCGTGCGATATCGTTGTCACAGTTTCTGAAAACAAAAAGGAACTGAGGACAGCGACCATTTCGTTTTCCGCGACCGGATACAAGACCGCTGTCGTAAATGTGACTCAGCATCCTATAGATGAACTTATAAATCCTTCTGCTACAGGACTTTTTGCGATTCCTGAATTGCCTGAGGCTGATGCTTCGTGCGTGCTTTATTACAGGGCGGACCAGAAATCCCCATTCTATGATTACAAGGGAGACTTGTATGCCCACATCGGTGTGGTAGAGGCGGAGTGGATGTTCGTCCAGGCTGAATGGGAAGAAAACATTGACAAATGCAAATGGGAGCCGTGCGAGGAGAAGAATCTCTGGAAACTTCCGATCCAGCCATCTGTCAGGGAATGGTTCAATTCCGGTGATACACCTGTAAACAAGATCGGTGTAGTTGTGCGTAGTGCCGACAGAAAGCTCCAGACCGAGGACCTGTTTGTCAAAGTGAAGGACGACAAATTCGTTTTCGAACCTAAGCTGGTCGTGAATGAGACAATGCCTGCGGGCGCCCATTGCGGTATCAATTATAATTCCGACGGTAGCGTGACCCTGGTGCTGCGCGATCTCGACAACAAGAACAAACGCCACGAATACTGTTATCTGACGGGTGAATTCTCCAACTGGCAGCGTTCCAATGACTATTCCATGAAGCGTGACGACGCTGCAGGCTGCTGGTGGTTCACATTGACAAATGTGGATCCGGACAAGGAATATATGTTCCAGTACTATCTCGTGAACAAGGACGGCTCGGCTTTCCGCATACATGATCCTTATACTGAGATCGTTTACGACGGCTCGAACGACAAATACATTTCATCTTCTACATATCCTGACCTTCCGGCATATCCTAAGGGCACAAGCGGACTGGTATCTTCGTTCAAGGTGAACAAGGATGTCTATAACTGGACAAGCACCGGCTTCAAGATCGCAGACCAGAACGACCTCGTGATCTACGAGATGCATTTCCGCGATTTCACATCTACAGGTGACATTCCGGGTGCTCTCGAAAAACTCGACTATCTCTCTTCTCTCGGTGTCAATGCCGTGGAACTCATGCCGATACAGGAATTTGACGGCAATGACAGCTGGGGCTATAACCCGTGCTCATATTTCGCTCTCGACAAGGCCTATGGTACGCGTAATATGTACAAGCAGTTCATTGACGGATGTCATGCCCGGGGTATGGCCGTAATCGTGGATGTCGTTTACAATCAGGCGACCGGTGCACATCCGTATGCGAAACTTTACTGGGATTCGAAGAACAACAAGACCGCGTCGAACAATCCTTGGTTCAATGTTGATGCCCCTCATCCGTACAGCGTGTTCCACGACTGGAATCATGAGTACCAGCCTTTCCGTGAGCATGTCAAGGAAAGCCTGAAGTATCTTATGGAAGAATATCATGTCGATGGTTTCCGTTTCGACCTCACCAAGGGCTTCACCAATAAGAAGAGCGACGAAAGTACCGCTTCCAACTACGACCAGAGCCGCGTGGACATACTTACGGACTACACGAAGAGCGTGAAGAGCTATAACCCGAATGCCGTAGTGATTCTGGAACATTTCTGCGAGACCAGTGAGGAAAAGGCTCTTGCCGAAGCCGGGGCGAAGGTCTGGAGAAATCTGAACAATGCATATTGCCAGTCAGCCATGGGCAAGTCTGCCGGAAGTGGTTTCGAAGGCCTCTGGACTGGTTCTGCAATGCCGTTCGGCGCATATGTGGGATTTATGGAAAGCCACGATGAAGAAAGGACAGCCTACAAAGCACTTAAAGAAGGCGTATCAGGCATCAGTGGAGACTTGAACTTGGACGCCAGAATGAAACGTGAAGCGCTCAATGCAGCATTCTTCCTCACAGTTCCGGGACCTAAGATGCTCTGGCAGTTCGAGGAACTCGGCTATGACATCTCGATAGAAGAGAACGGCAGGACCGGCAAGAAGCCTGTTCACTGGGAATATCTGGAAAATGCTGACCGTAAGGCCCTTCATGATACATACGCTTCATTGATGAAATTCCGCAAGGAGAATCCGCGTTTCTTCTCTTCAGATGCTGATTTCTCTTGGTATGTATCCGGCGGAAACTGGAATGACGGCCGGTTTATCTACTGTACCATTGACGGAAAGGCATTTGCGGTCATCGGCAATTTCTCGTTGGAAAGGAAAGATATCACCGCATGGCTTCCTGAACCGGGGACTTGGAAAGTTTATCCGGGCTTCGGCTCTGGCTCTTACAATGTGACGACAGACGCGGACGGCCACAATTCCCTTACCTTGAATCTTGATTCCAGTGATTTTAAATTGCTTGTATTAGAATAAACTGATTAGATATGAAATATTTGATCAAGACATTGTGTGTATTGGCGGTTCTGTCCCTGTATTCTTGTGGGGAGTCTGATTCTCCTTCAGGCGGAAAGCCCACGAAACCGGCATTCGCGAAGGGAGCCGACATCGGCTGGTACACGGAAATGGAAAGCAAAGGCTATAAATTCTATTCCGCTTCAGGTGTGGAGATGGATTGCCCTGCTCTGATGAAGTCGCTGGGATTCAATTCATTGCGTTTCAGAGTCTGGGTGAATCCCGAGGAAAGATGGAACGGCAAGGAAGACGTCCTGAAGAAATGCCTGAGGGCTAAGGAACTCGGCATGAAGATAATGATTGATTTTCATTATTCTGATTTCTGGGCTGATCCGGCTCATCAGGATATCCCTGAGGCATGGAAGTCTTATGACCTGGCTGCTCTGGCAAAAGCCGTGGCTGACCATACTTCCGACGTTCTCAATACATTGAAGGACAGAGGCGCGGATGTTACATGGGTGCAGGTAGGAAACGAGGTGACCAACGGTATGCTCTGGGAAAAGGGTCGTGTCAAGGACCAAAGCGCTTCCGGCTTCGCAAAACTGTTCAAGGCCGGTGCCGACCAGGTAAAGGCGGTTTATCCCAATGCTTCCGTAATACTTCACATTGACAATGCCTGGAAAATGGATACCCTCCAGTGGTTCTATTCTCTCATGGCGGATACCGGCGTTAAATACGACATGATAGGCCTGTCGCTGTATCCTTCAGATTGGAATAAGGAAACGAACTCATTCGGACCATGGGAAGAGAAAGTGAATCAGGCGGTTGCCAATATTCCTCAGCTGATCAAGTCCTACAACAAGGATGTGATGCTGGTTGAGTTCGGAATGCCGGCTGCTGAACCGGAGAAGGGCAAGGAGGCACTTGAGACATTGTGGAACGGTCTGAAGGACGTGAAGCGTTTCAAAGGCATCTTCTATTGGGAGCCGGAGTCGGAGCCTGGCCGTAACAACGGCTATGCAAACGGTGCTTTCAAGGATGGCAAGCCGACCGTAGCACTTTCACCATTTGCCAAGAGATAATTGCTCCCGTCGTATATGAGATTTGCTAAATAAATGATTATGAAGAAGATATTGATTGCGGCCCTTGCGGTCCTGATGTTAGCGTCATGTGCGGAAAAGTCCCCTCATGCCGCCTGGACTTACGATGCCGTCGTTTATGAAATGAACGTGCGCCAGTACACTCCGGAGGGTACTTTCGCTGCGGCCCAGGCCCAGCTTCCGCGTCTGAAGGAACTCGGCGTGGACGTTATTTGGCTTATGCCGATTTACCCTATCGGAGAAAAGGAGCGTAAGGGGGCTCTCGGCTCCTACTATGCCGTAAAGGACTATTGCGCCGTGAATCCGGAGTTCGGTACAATGCAGGATTTCGAGGCTTTCCTCGCAGCAGCCAAGTCCCAGGGATTCCGTGTGATACTCGACTGGGTGGCGAACCATACATCTCCGGATGCGGTGTGGATTGACGCGAAACCGGCCGACTGGTATGAAAGGGATTCAGTCGGAAACACTGTCGTTCAATATGACTGGACCGACATTGCCGCATTGAATTATGACAATGCGGATGTCTGGGATGCGCAGGAAAGTGCAATGCGTTTCTGGATGTCCAAGGGCATTGACGGTTTCCGCTGCGATATGGCATGCGAGGTGCCTTTCGAATTTTGGAAGAAGACAATCTCCTCACTGAGAAAGGATTGGCCTCAGATGTACATGCTTGCCGAGGGTGAAGACCCTAAGCTTCATGAATCAGGTTTCGATGCGTCCTATGCATGGGAACTTCACCATCTGCTGAACGACATTGCACAGGGGAAGAAGGGCATTCCTGAACTTCTGGAATATGTAAAGCATGATGCCGAGCGCTTCCCTCAGGATGCTTTCCGTCTGATGTTCACTTCGAATCATGATGAAAATTCATGGGCCGGAACTGAGTTCGAAAGGATGGGCGATGCTGCGAAAGTAATGGCAGTATTGACCTTCACGCTTCCGAATGGACAGCCTCTGATCTACACCGGACAGGAAATAGGCTGGAACCATCGTTTCCAGTTCTTCGAAAAAGACCCGGTTCCTGCGTGGAAGGTGAATGAATTTACTCAGTTCTATCAGGATCTTATAAAACTCCGCCATGAGCATCCGGCACTGCGTCCGGGTGGCAAGGGAGGACGTTTCGAAGTGGTTTCAGCGGAGGACAGCACGCTTGTTTTCAGAAGGGTGCTGGGCAATGATGTTGTGACTGTCACTGCCCAACTTTGTTCTCCATGGAATTGGAATTTGGAAATTAAATGATACTTTTGCATATGAAAAGAACAATTGGAATTATGACGGCAGTAATGCTTACGGCTTGTGTCGGAAATTCAGTTTTTGTTCCTGATTCTGTCGCTGATGCAGATATGGAGCAGGTCAGTAGAGTTGAACCGCTTTCGTGGTGGGTGGGGATGAAAGCCCCGCTCCAGCTTCTCGTGCAAGGTGAAGGCGTTTCAGAGTACGATGTCGCTATCGAGGGCGGCAACGGGGTGAAAGTCAATAAAATACACAAGGCTGACAGCCCGAACTATCTGTTCATTGATGTAAATATCCTCAAGGATGCTGCACCTGGTACATATTATCTTGTGTTCAGCAAGGACGGTAAGCCTGCGTTCAAGTATCCGTATGAGATTGCGGCCCGTGAATCCGGCTCAGTCCAGAGGAAGAGTTATTCTGCTGCGGACATGATATATCTCATTATGCCTGACCGTTTTGCAAACGGGGATCCGTCCAATGACTCTACTTCTGACACTGCTGAAAAGTCTGACCGCAGCAAGTATTTCGGACGTCATGGCGGTGATATAAAGGGAATCATTGACCATCTGGATTACATAGAGGATCTCGGCGCGACGGCAATCTGGTGCACTCCTCTGCTTGAGGACAATGAGCCGGATGGTTCATATCACGGCTATGCATGCTCGGACTACTATCATATTGACTCGCGCTTCGGTTCCAATGAACTTTACCGCGAGATGGTGGCGAAGGCTCATGAAAAGGGCTTGAAAGTGGTGATGGATATCGTCACAAATCATTGCGGTACAGCGCATTGGTGGATGAAGGATCTTCCGTTTGCCGACTGGATTCATCAGTTCCCTGAATATACCGGGACCAATGTCTGCTTTTCGACCAATATGGACCCGAATGCTTCGAAGTATGACCTGAATCTCCAGGAGAGCGGCTGGTTCGTACCTTCCATGCCGGATATGAATCTGGACAATCCGTTTACTCTCAAGTATTTCCAGCAATGGGCCATCTGGTGGATTGAATATTCTGGTTTGGACGGTTTCAGAGTTGACACCTATCCGTACAATGAAAAGGAACCGATGAGCAGATGGTGCAAGGCTGTCCGCACGGAATATCCTAATTTCAATATCGTAGGGGAGTGCTGGACGTCATCCATTCCGCAACTTGCTTATTGGCAGGCTGATAACGAGAACAAGGACGGATTCAATTCGAATCTCCCGTCCATCATGGACTTCCCTCTGTACGATGCGATTTGCGCCGGAGTTCCGACTGATTCTCTTCAATGGGGTGCGGGCATGACCAAGGTATATGACTGTCTTTCACACGATTTCGTATATCACGACCTTTCCAAGATGATGATTTTCCCTGGAAACCATGATACTGACCGTATCGGTGACGTGGTAAGGCAAAATCCTGACAGACTGAAACTTGTGATGACCATGATGGCTACTATGCGTGGCTTCCCTCAGATTTTCGCCGGTGACGAGATGATGTTCGTCTCCAGGGACAGGAGCCAGGGACATGGCGGTCTCCGTGTGGATTTCCCGGGCGGCTGGGCAGGTGACAAGGAAAACTGGTTCACTGAAGAAGGACGCAAGGCTGCATTGACAGGAACTGACGGCAAGCCTGTTGCGGCTGGTCAAGTGGCTGAGTTGCACGATTTTACACGCAAGCTTTTCCAGTGGAGAAAGGACAAGGGCGTGATTCACGACGGCAAGACCATGCATTTCCTGACCAGGGACAATACTTATGCTTATTTCCGTTACAATGCTGATGAGGCGGTGTTTGTCTTCATCAACAATTCCCGCGGCCGCAAGTCGATTCCGTGGTCTCATTATGCGGAAATCGCTGACGGACTGTATGATGGCCATGATGTCATGACCGGTGAAGCAGTTGAGGTCAATGATGCTACAGTAGTGGGTCCGCGTCAGGCATTGGTAGTAGAGTACAAACGTAAATGACATTGATATGAACCTTTTCAGAAGAATTCTTTTTGCAGGTGCTGCCCTTTGCGCGGCATCTGCATTGATTCAGTCCTGTGGCGGCTCTGGCCGTGCTGAGGCTGAACTTTCCGACGTCTCTGTCCTGAAGTCTCCGGACGGAAACCTTTCCATGAAATTCGGCATTGCGCCGGACGGAAGTCCTATGTATTCATTGAATTACGGGGAAACGGCAGTCATCAGGCCGAGTCATCTCGGATATGAAATGCGTGGTGTGCTCAAGGCTCAGAAACTGGTTTTCGGGGACAAGGATATCAAGAAAGAGGACAAGAAACCTTGCTGGTCTTTCCATGACGGCTTCAAGGTGGAGAGCATTGACACTTGCACTTTCGATGAGACATGGCAGCCTGTATGGGGCGAGGAGTCGGAGATACGCAACCATTATAACGAATTGGCTGTCAATCTGGTGCAGACTGCTTCCGATAAACGGATGACCATACGCTTCCGTCTTTTCGATGATGGTCTCGGTTTCCGTTATGAGTTCCCTGAGCAGAAGGGCCTGACTTATTTCGTGATCAAGGATGAACTGACGGAATTCGCTATGGGCGGCGATTACACAGCGCTCTGGATTCCAGGCGATTACGATACGCAGGAATATCAATATACAGTATCCCGTCTGAGTGAAATCAAGTCCAGGATGGAGGCTTCGATGTGCGGCAATTCTTCGCAGACCCCGTTCTCGATGACCGGTGTGCAGACTTCTCTCCAGATGAAGACTGACGAGGGGCTCTATGTGAATATCCATGAGGCGGCGTTGGTGGATTATGCCTGCATGCACCTCGACCTGGACCCTGCGACATTGACTTTCCGCTCGGAACTCACGCCTGACGCCCAGGGCTGGCGCGGCCGTCTCCAGACTCCGTGCAAGAGCCCGTGGAGGACGATTCAGGTGGTGGACAATGCTTGTAAGCAGCTGGAGTCCAGGCTCGTGCTGAATCTCAATGAGCCTTGTGCCTACGATGACGTTTCATGGATTCATCCTGTGAAATATGTTGGTGTATGGTGGGAGATGATTTCCGGAAAGGGCACTTGGGCTTATACCGATGACTTCTCATCCGTGCATCTCGGCGTTTCAGATTATTCAGCGGCCAAGCCTAACGGCAGGCATTCTGCAAACAATGCGAATGTGCGCCGTTATATCGACTTTGCTGCCAAGCATGGCTTTGACGAGGTGCTGGTAGAGGGCTGGAATGTCGGCTGGGAAGACTGGGCGAACTGCAACAAGGATTATGTCTTCGATTTCGTGACCCCTTATCCTGATTTCGATATCAAGGCGCTGAACGAGTATGCTCATTCCAAGGGCGTGAAACTCCTCATGCATCATGAAACTTCCTCATCTGTACGTAATTACGAGCGCCACATGGATGCTGCCTACAATCTTATGGAGAAGTATGGCTACGATGCGGTGAAGAGCGGCTATGTGGGCGATATCCTGCCTTTCGGCGAGTATCATTACGGTCAATGGATGAACAACCACTATCTCCATGCCGTTAAGGAGGCTGCGAAGCATCATATCATGGTCAATGCCCATGAGGCGGTCCGCCCTACGGGATTGTGCCGCACCTATCCTAACCTTGTCGGCAACGAGAGTGCGAGGGGAACTGAGTATCAGGCGTTTGGCGGTACTGAGCCGATGCATGTCACCGTTCTTCCGTTTACCCGTCTCAACGGCGGTCCGATGGATTTCACTCCTGGTATCTTCGAGATGGATCTCTCCAAGTTCTGCTCGAATACGTCCAAGGTCAAGGCGACCATCGCCAACCAGCTTGCGCTCTACTTGACAATGTATTCGCCGCTCCAGATGGCAGCGGATTTCCCTGAGCATTACGACCAGTTTGCTGATGCGTTCCAGTTCATCAAGGATGTCGCAGTGGATTGGCAGAAGAGCAAGTATCTTCTTGCCGAGCCTGGCGATTATATAGTTGTTGCTCGTAAGGCCAAGAAGTCAGGGCATTGGTTTGCCGGCGGCGTTACTGACGAGAACAGCAGGACATTGGATATCCCGATGAATTTCCTCGACCCTGGAAAGACATATGTGGCGAAGATTTATGCAGATGCTCCTGATGCTGACTACGAGAAGAATCCACAGGCTTACGTGATTACTGAACAGGATGTCACATCTGAAAGTGTGGTTCCTGTGTTCATGGCCCGTGGCGGCGGATTCGCCATCGAGTTCCGTGAAAAATAAGATTCTGTCCGCCATATGAATAGCGGTGCGTGATTTCGTTTCACGCACCGCTTTTTTAAGCAGCTGCCAGGCTTGCCCCATCATAGTGATGTTCGCCCTGTACACATCACGAAAACAAGGTAAGTTACAACGCACCTGTGACTGCGGAGACTCCGAGATTCACGGGTGCAAATCCGGCTCTTTTGCCCCCGTCGTCCTTCACATTGAACTTTACGGGTGCAGATCGTGGGTTTCTGTCCCCGTCGTTGGATTCACGTGTGCAAATCCGGCCTTTCTGCCCCCGTCGTCCTGTATTGATGTTGTCCCGAACTGCGGCAAGAGCCCGCTCTGCTCAGGCTTTCCATTTTTGGGTAAACTTTTTTCAGGACGATACATGGGGCGCAATCTGTAATTAGTTATATATCAACACTTTAGGCGTTTTCAGAGTTGTAAAAATCACAACTCTGATTTCGGTTAAATAATTGATAATCTGCAACTTACGCGCTGCGCCTCGTGCCGCTGAACTCCAGGTGTGTACGGCAACAAGAAGCCCCTCAACTCTTTTGCTCTCACGTCCGAAGGGTTAGCAGGCATCTTCAGATGCCGGGCCGAAGCTGGCGGGCAGGGAAAGCCATTGCGGCGATGGAAAGCCCGTAGGCCCTGATCGCCCCTTTGAACAGGGGGTTGGGGGGATTAAATAAGGCATGATCAGATGCCGGCCGAAGAACAGCGAAGCGATGGCTATGCGCTCTGGTGCGCACGAAGGCCTGACGTGCCCCCTTGAACAGGGGGTTAGGGGGATTGAGAAGGAATCTATCCTCGAAAATCCATCACAAATCGTTACAAACCTATTTTTAAATGCTTACTAAAAAAAAGGAATTTGCCGCTTAAGGTGAGAATAATTATCTTTGCAAGATGTGATTCTCTAAGGGGCAGCGGCAAGGGGCAGCGGCGCTTTTCAAGGGTCTGAGCCCTTGATGCCTGGATGAAGGTGCTTGGCTGAGCCCTTGATGCCTGAATGAAGGTGCTTGGCTGACCATTGAGGCCTGGATGAAGGTGCTACGCAGAGCGCTTGAAGCTTGGATGAAAGTGCTACGCAGGGTCCTTCGGGCTTTGGATGAAGGTTCTAAGCAGGGCCCTTGAGTGTTACATAACGGACAGGAACAAGTTTAAAAATTAGACAATACGTAAATGAAAGAATTCTGGCAAGTACTGGTCAAGTACGTCAAACCATACAACGGATATCTGGGTGGAGCCGTTGTGCTGAACATTTTGTCAGCAGTGCTCAACATATTCTCCTTCTCACTTATCATCCCGATACTCCAGATCCTCTTCAAGATGGACACCACGGTCTATACATTCATTCCGTGGGACAGCACTGACGCATCGTTCAAGGAAATCGTCATCAACAACGCCTACTACGGCGTCACAATGCTCATACAGGACAAGGGCGCATCTGTAACATTGCTCCTGATGTGTCTGTGGCTGGGAATCATGACCTTCTTCAAGACATCCTGCTACTTCGGTGCATCAGCGATAATGATACCTATACGTACAAGCGTCGTGAGAGACATGAGGCGCGAACTCTACAACAAGATTCTCACCCTCCCTCTCGGCTTTTTCTCGCAGGAAAGAAAAGGAGACATCATCGCACGAATGAGCGGCGACATCGGAGAAGTCGAGAACTCGATAATGAGTACATTGGACATGCTCCTCAAGAACCCGATCCTCATCATCTTCTATATCGGCACATTGATAATCACAAGCTGGCAGCTAACTGTTTTCACGATTCTCGTGGCACCGCTGCTGATCTGGCTTATGAGCGCGCTCGGCAGAACATTGAAAAAACGCTCACTCCAGGCGCAAGCACTGTGGAGCGACACCATGTCCCAGCTTGAAGAGACATTGGGCGGACTCAGGGTGATCAAGGCATTCGTGGCAGAGGACAAGATGCAGAACAGATTTGACAATGTCACCGAGGCCGTGAAGAAAAAGACCGGTAGAGTCGCTACAAGACAGGCACTTGCACATCCTATGAGCGAATTCCTCGGCACAGTCCTGATCATGATCGTGCTCTGGTTCGGCGGAACCATCATCCTCAGCGAAAAAGCCTGGTTCGACGCTCCTACATTCATCTTCTACATGGTGATACTGTACAGCGTCATCAATCCGTTGAAAGACTTCGCCAAGGCCGGCTACAATATCCCTAAAGGTATGGCTTCAGTAGAGCGAATCAATAAAATCCTCGATACCGTAAGTACTATCACTGAGAAACCGCAGGCGAAAGAAGCTGACGGATTCAATGATGCCATCACATTCGAGCACGTCGGATTCTCCTATAGTTCGGACCGCAAGATATTGGATGACATCAACCTGACCGTGAAGAAAGGCCACACCATCGCGATTGTGGGTGAGTCCGGAGCCGGAAAATCCACGCTCGTGGACTTGATCCCGAGATTCTACGACGTGACTGAAGGCAGCATCAAGATAGACGGAACCGACCTGCGTGACCTGAAAATCCACAGCCTGCGCAGCCTGATGGGCAATGTGAACCAGGAGCCGATATTGTTCAACGATACCATTTTCAACAATATAGCTTTCGGTGTGGAAGGCGCTACAATGGAAGATGTGATAGCTGCAGCCAAGATTGCCAATGCGCATGAATTCATAATGGAGAAAGAAGACGGTTACAATACCAATATCGGTGACCGCGGAATGAAACTTTCCGGTGGACAGAGACAGAGGTTAAGCATTGCCAGAGCCATACTGAAAAACCCTCCGATCCTAATCCTCGACGAGGCGACAGCATCACTCGACACCGAATCCGAAAGACTCGTTCAGGAGGCATTGGACAGACTTATGAGCAGCAGGACCACCATCGCCATCGCTCACCGTCTTTCCACCATCAAGAATTCAGATGAGATTATCGTAATGCACGAAGGCCATATCGTAGAGCGCGGCAAGCACGAAGAACTCCTCGCCCTCAATGGCTATTACAAAAAGCTTACGGACATGCAAAGTCTTTAGTGTCAATACTATATGGAAAAGAAGAAACTTACTGTACCTTTCGTCGCAGGACTTGACAGAGCGACAGATATAGAATCATTCAGCGCAATGCTGACAAATGCCGTCGAGGAAACTCAGACCGGCTCGGCCCAGATAGACACGGTGAACTGGCCGGAAGATTTTCCGTACAAGCCATTCTGCAAGGTCAATGTGGGCTGGTGCAAGAAAGGTATAGGTATCCTTTATACTGTAAATGGCCTGGACTTGCGAGCTCAGGCATTGGAAGACAACGGCCCAGTATGGGAAGACAGCTGCTGCGAATTCTTCGTGGCAGATCCGGCGGACGGAACATATTACAATTTCGAGTTGAACTGTATCGGGACACTTCTTGCAGCCAAACGCAAAAGCCGTCAGGATTGTACCCACTATCATGCAGAACAGCTCAAGCAGATCCGCAGATTCAGCACATTGGAGCATGAGGCGGTAGAGATCAATGACAAGGAGTTCAGCTGGAATTCAGGACTGTTCATCCCATTCAGATTCATGGGCATTGACCCTGAAAATATGCCGGATTCCGTCAGCGCGAACTTTTACAAATGCGGCGACAAGACAGCCCATATACATTTTGTGAGCTGGTCCCCGATAGGTTGTGAAAAACCGGATTTCCACAGACCGGAATACTTCGGCACCCTTGAATTCGCCAAGCCTATACTTACGAGGCGCTGCCTGATCTATCCTGTGCTTATGGCTCTGTACTTCATTGCCGTAGGATTCCTTTGCTTCGGACATTTCGATAACATCGACATGGCGTCCGGAATGTTTTTAGGCATCCCTACAGACAAGATAGTGCATTTCTCCATGTTCTTCCCGTTTCCGCTGCTCGCCTATGCGACATTCGGCCGGAAAATCAAAGGAAATTTCAGGACAATATTGTCAATAGTGCTGATATTTGCGGCAGGCTGCATTCTCGCCATCGGCACAGAACTCGGCCAGGGCCTGACAGACTACCGCAGTTGTGATATCAATGATTTCCGCGCTGATGCCATAGGTATGGCTGTCAGCTCCATAATACTCGTGTGCATAGAATTTTTCAGACGCAAGAACAAGTAACAGAATTAGAATCCAGCGATGTTCCGCAAATTTATCTTTATTTGCATTATCTGTTTTTCGATAGGACAAGCAGCTGATGGCCAGAGTCTTGTCCTCTCAGACTATAGGAAGAAGTGTGATACCCTGCAGACATTGGTCCGGGAACGAACCACCGTCCAGACCGCTCTCAGGCTCAAGACAGTGATGCGGAGGAACGGTGTACTCGACTTTTATTTTTCTTCGACAATCGGAGACATCCCCTGGACACCTGACGACGTGAGATGGCTGAAGAGGACACTTCATGAAATCTCGCCGGTCGGATATTCCCATTACAAGATAGGAGACATCTATTGTGAGAGGACTCCTCTTCAGAGCATGGCATTCAATGCGCCGGGTAACAACGGACATCCCGCAGAGCATAATTGGCGATATTCAGGAAATCTTTCCGATGAGCCGCCGCTTGTGCGGAATGCGGACGGCAAGATTTACAGCAGAGGCTTGTCCGGCAGGCACATAGCGCTGTGGCAGAGCCACGGAAGATACTATGAAGCCAAGACCGGGAGATGGGAATGGCAGCGGGCACCGCTATTCACAACGGTTGAGGATATGTACACGCAGAGCTATGTGCTTCCGTTTCTGATACCGATGTTGGAAAATGCAGGCGCCTACGTGATGACTCCGCGCGAAAGAGATACCCAGAAATATGAGGTCATCATTGACAATGACCTGTCTTTCCCTGGAGCGCGTACAGGACTCATCCGTCGCTCCGGAACATATTCAGAATCAGGTAGATGGCAGGATGCCGGCATCGGATTCGCAGACGCCAAAGAGGTTTACAGCGGCGATGACAATCCGTTCACGCTCGGTTCATCCAGAAAAGCAAATTGCGTCCCTACTGAGAAGGGCAATGCCGTAGCCTCCTGGACACCTGACATCCCGGAACGCGGAAGTTATGCGGTCTATGTATCTTATACGACGCTTCCTAACAGTACGAGTTCGGCACATTACACCATAAACCATCTTGGCGGAACCAGTCATTTCCTGGTGAACCAGAAAATGGGCGGAGGCACGTGGATTTATCTCGGCACCTTCGAATTCGAGGACGGCAGAGATTGTCGCGTCACATTGGACAACGGTACTTACGGCAACGCTTCATTTGAAAGAGGTACGGCAGTTACCGCCGATGCGGTCAAAATCGGTGGAGGAATGGGGAAGATCGCCAGAGGCAATGATGATGTGCCTGTAGAAAAATGGACAGTCTCGGGACTGCCGAGCTTTACGGAAGGCGCATTGTACTGGATGCAGTGGGCCGGAGCCGATTCGACAGTCATAAGAAGATATGACAATGACTATACTAATGACTATGGCGACAGGGGAGCATGGGTGACAATGATGAGCGGCGGATCGAAAATGGCCCCGAAAGTGGAAGGCAAAGGCATACCGTTCGACCTGTCATTCGCGTTTCATACCGATGCCGGCGTCATGCCCGGCGATACCACTGTCGGAACATTGTCGATATATACATTGATAAGCGAAGGCTCCAGAAAATATGCTGACGGAGAGGACAGGATTCTCGGCAGAATACTTGCCAATGACATTCAGTCCCAGATAGTTGCGGACGTGAGACGCCAATATGAACCGGACTGGAACCGACGCCAGCTGGCAAACCGCTCCTACAGCGAGGCCAGGACTCCATCCGTCCCTGCAGCGCTTCTCGAACTGCTTTCACATCAGAATTTCGCAGACATGAAATACGGACTCGACCCGGCATTCAGGTTCACCGTGAGCAGGGCCGTTTACAAGGGAATGCTCAAGTTCCTGAGCGGAAGATACGGAGTGCGTTACTGTGTACAGCCGCTTCCGGTACATTCATTCTCAGCGACATTGACAGGCGAGGGAAAAGTGCAGCTCAGCTGGAGACCGACTTTGGATTCCCTCGAACTGACGGCAATGCCGGACAGATATATGCTCTACACGAGGATTGACGACGGGGCTTTCGACAACGGTGAACTCCTCACAGGACTTCGTCACGAAGACGGACGTCTGACAATCGACAGGAATATAGACAAGGGACATATCTACAGCTACCGGATAGTGGCATGCAATGAAGGTGGACGCAGTTTCCCCTCTGAGACACTCAGTGTGGGCGAAGTGGAGTGTTCTCCGCATACTGTGCTGGTAGTCAATAACTTCGACCGTGTGGCCCCTCCAGCGTGGTTCGACACGCCGACTTACGCGGGTTTTGATGAGAGACTCGATGCGGGAGTGCCGTATATGTATGAAATCAACAGAATAGGCGAGATGTACCAGTACCGTAGGGATTTGCAGTGGCTGGATGACGACAATCCCGGTTTCGGCGCATCATATACCGACAATGCCGGCAAGCTCGTTCCGGGCAACACCTTCGACTTCACTACCATACACGGAAAATCCCTGATGGCTGCCGGCTACAGTTTCTGTTCTTCGAGTGTCAATGCTTTCGAGACGGACAGCCTCAGACTTCACTGTTTCTGGACCACTGACATCCTCTGCGGCAAGCAGGCAAGCACCCCTGCAGGACGTGGCGTCATACAGAAAAGCAGGTTCCAGGTAATGCCTGAAGCGCTTCAGAAGGCAATCCGCTCTTGCACCGGCAAAGGTGGCAACATCCTGATTTCCGGAGCCAATATCGGTACCGATCTCTGGGACCAAATCTATCCTGTCGGACGTGACAGTCTGTATCAGGCTGGTGCACAGGAGTTTGTAAAGGAAGTTCTCGGCTATAAATGGCTTACGAACTATGCCTCCCGCTGTGAAGAAGTCAGGCCAATGCCGGGAAAAATCATGCCGATGACAGATTTTTGCACCCCGTTTGCATTTTATCAGAAACCAAATGACTATATTTACAATGTCGAGACTCCGGACGGACTGCAGCCCGCTTCTGACAATGCATTTGAATTTCTCAGATACATTGACACGGGCATTTCGGCAGGTGTCTGCAATGTCGGCAACGGGTATCGCAGCGCAAGCATAGGATTCCCGATAGAAGTCATCAAGGATGAACAGGACAGAGTGGCTCTTCTGAAAGCCGTACTTGATTTCTTCAGTACCACAAAACACTGAATATTATGACAAGTCGCGAAAAAGAATTACTTCACCTTCTGCATAAAGAGGTAAAGCCTGCGCTCGGATGTACTGAGCCTATTGCTGTGGCTTTGGCGACAGCTAAAGCTGTGGAACTTGTTTCAGAACGTGTTTCACAGGACCGTATGACGTCGCAGATGAAACTTCACGTATATGTGAGCGGCAATATCCTGAAGAACGGTATGGGTGTGGGTATCCCCGGAACCGGTATGATCGGGCTCAGGATTGCAGCAGCGCTCGGTGCCGTATGCGGCAGGTCAGAATATGGCCTGGAAGTTCTCAAGGACTTGAATGACAATGCCATAAAGAGAGCAAAGGAACTTGTGGCCGAGGGCAATGTCTGTATCGACAGGGAAAGGAATTGCCATAAGCTTTATGTGAAATGTGTAGTCGAGGCGGACGGGCACAGCGCCTGGTGCGTCATAGAAGACGAGCACGACAGGATAGTGGAAACCGGCATTGACGGAGAAGTGGAAAAACGCTCGCGGACAGAAGATATGGGCGGCTGCGAAGAACGTGAAACAAAAGATTATCACTTGACTGTCAAGGAGATATATGAATTCGCAGGAAGCGTGGATTATGAGGGTATCAAGTTCATACTTGAAGACCGTACACTGAATCTTGCACTCGCACAGGAAGGTCTGAAAGGGGATTACGGGCTGAAGGTCGGCAAGACTATCCAGGCCAATGCCGATACCGTTTTCGGCAATGATTTCCTCTCTTATGCCATGGCATTGACAGCAGCGGCCTCGGATGCGAGAATGGCCGGATGCACTTTGCCTGCGATGAGCAATTCCGGAAGCGGCAACCAGGGCATTACGGTAAGCATGCCGATAATCGCCTATGCATTGAAATACGATGTCTCAGACGAAAAACTGGCCAGGGCGCTCATCCTGAGCAATCTTGTGGCCATTCACATCAAGGGTTATCTCGGAAGGCTGTCTGCGCTCTGCGGATGTGTGGTAGCTTCCACCGGTTCGTCCTGCGGTTTGGTTTGGCTCAAGGGCGGCAGCTATGAAATGGTCTGCTCGGCCATCAAGAATATGATCGGCAACATTACCGGCATGGTCTGCGACGGAGCTAAAGTCGGCTGCGCGATGAAGGTGGCTTCAGGCGTGTCGAGTTCCATCCAGTCCGCGGTTCTGGCTCTCGACGGCATCCATGCCTGCGAGACCGACGGTATCATTGACAAGGATATCGAAAAGACTATCAGTAACTTGGGCAGCGTCGGCTCGACCGGAATGGAAATGGCAGATGACCTCATCCAGAAGATTATGGTCTGCAAATAGCGCTGGCCCATTCCGGACAATATGAATCACAGCAACGGGCAGGTCGCCCGAAACTTTAAAAACAATTAGGCGATGGATATAGATTTCGTGATTACTTGGGTCGATATGAACGACCCGGAATGGAAGAAGAGTTTCGCTAAAGCCAAAGGAACTATCGACAATTCACAAAACCAATATTCGGAGGCTCGTTTCAGAGATTACGGATTCCTGAAATACTGGTTCAGGGGCGTGGAGAAGTTCGCGCCTTGGGTAAGGAAGATTCATTTCGTTACCTGCGGACAGAAGCCGGAATGGCTCGACACTTCAAATCCGAAACTGCATCTGGTGAACCATTCGGACTATATCCCGGAGAAGTACCTGCCTACATTCAATTCTACGGTCCTTGAGTTTTATCTGGACAGAATCCCCGGTTTGGCAGAGCATTTTGTTTATTTCAATGATGATTTCTATCTGACCAGTCCTACCGGGCCGGACAGGTTCTTTGCCCCCGACGGACTGCCTCATGATATCGCCGTTTTCCGTATGAACACGGGCCTGAGTCTCTGGTCCAAGACCCTGCGGAACAATGTAAGGCTAATCAACAAGCATTTCGACAAGAAGGAAATACTCAAGCGCGACCATGACAAATGGTTTTCTCCGGTGTATGGAAGCAAGGCCAATCTTACGAGATTGTTTCGTGCATACGGCAAGTTTCTGACTATCAGGATTCCGCATAACGCGCAGCCATATCTGAAATCAACTTTCGCCAGTGTTTGGGATGCTTGCAGGCCAGAGCTGGAAGAGGCTTCGACCCATACGTTCAGAAGCGAGACTGACTTGACTCCTGAACTTTTCCGCACCTGGCAGATCTGCAAGTCGGATTTCGAGCCGTACAACACTTACAAGGATACGAAGATGTTCCCGCTTATGGTGAAGCCAAAACAGGCTGTAAAGGCCATCCGGGAGCAGAAATACAAGCTGGTCTGCATCAATGACAGCGTGCATATCCGCAATTACGAGCAGGTGATGCAGAATCTTGAGGCTGCCTTTCAGAGCATCCTTCCTGACAAATCTTCTTTTGAGCTGTAAGGACTACATCGCGCGTTCGATGTAGTGGAAAATGAGCCAGACACGGCGTTTGAGGACATTCATGTCCAGCGAACCGACCGTGTCGTAGGGCTTGTTGTTGTTCATCGTGATGCCGGACGTGAACAGCACGGCCGGAACTCCGTTCTCGAGGAACACGCGCTGGTCACCGATGCGGCGGTAGAAGATATTGGTGAAGTCCCGGCTTCCGAAATAGTCATAACCGAGTTCAAGGTCTGTTCCGTATTTCAGATTGCACAGACTCAGGATGTCGGATTTCTCCGCTCCGAGAGCATCCCTGCCAAGCAGAATGATGAAGTCCTTCCTGCCGGATTTGAGCGTGCTCATAGTCCCGCCGATCTGGTCAATGTTCACTGCAAGCCTGATTTTCTCCGCCAGAATCGGCTCGCCCGTAACAGGGTCTGTCAGTTTGCCTTCACTGATCAATTTCCACAGGGCCTTGGAGCCTTTCATACTGCTGGATTTGGCATCCAGAGCGGCGAAGATGATGTTGCAGTCATAGGCCCGGCCGAGGTGACGCATGGCAGCGAACATTTCCGCAGTGCCGAGCATTGCCACGACTCCAGAGGCGTTGCTGTCCGCGCTCGGGTACATGACTCCGTTCAGCGTGCCTGTCCCGTCATAATGCGCCATCACTATTATGTATGAATCACGGTGTCTCTTGCTCGATGCCGGAATCATTCCGACGATGTTGCGGCCGAACGGCTCGTAGAAATGAGTGGAGAAATGCTTTCCGCACGGAAGCAGGCCAATGTCCCTGTATCTTCTGATGATCCACGAAGCCGCTTCCGTATTTCCCCGCGTGCCGGTGCCTCGTCCGCCGCAAAGCGAATCAGAAAGAAACTCTATCTGTCTGTATAACTTGCTTTCCCAAACCACATTATGCGCCTGTGAACTGCTGATGGCCCCGATGGATACAGTGGACTGCGCCTGTGCCATAAGCGGGAACAATGCGGACAATGTCAGGTACAATATAATTTTTTTGCTCATTTTTCTCCGTATCGGAATGATAATTGATTATCTTTGTAAGATGTTGGTAAAATTCCACATCGTCCAAGAAAACTTTCAAAATTAGGAATTCCTGATGAAATTCGGAAATTTAAAATACGTGCTGATACCTCTTCTGCTGTTTCTGATGTCTTTCTCGGAAACTTTTGCGCAGTATGACAAGGACGTGTTCTTTTTCCGCGGCAGGAGCGCCCTCGCAGAAGGGAAGTATTCAAACGCCATAAGCAGTTTCAATATATTGGCCCGCATTGACAGTACAGATTACTGGACCTTCTTCTACCGGGGCATTGCCAAATACAATCTGGGCGACCTGCGTGGAGCGCGTGGCGATTTCAATACTTCCGTGCGTCTGAATCCTGTATTCACGTCCGGATACCATTACAAGGCCATTACAGAAAGCCGTTTCGGAGATTACGACAAGGCATTGGCAGACCTCCAGACCGCAATCGACCTGAGGCCCGGTTACATTGGCCTTTACTATAGCCGTGGAGTGACGTATTTCCTCTCGCAGCAGTTCGACAAGGCAGTGGAAGACTTCGACAAGTATATCAGGAAAGAGCCCAAGGACCCGTCTGCATATCTGAACAGGGGAGCGTGCAGGCTGTTCCTTCAGGATACCACCAAGGCATTGGCCGACTACAACAAGGCCATCTCGCTGGACCGTTTCGAGCCGGAGGGCTTTATCCGCAGGGGACGGCTTTATGCGTCGCAGCACAAATATCAGGAGGCTATTGCCGACATGAACATGGCCATAAGCCTGGATTCGACCAGTACATTGGCCTATTTCAACAGGGCGATAATGTTCTATGAGCAGAATGACTACAATTCGGCGATGGCTGACTTGAACAAGGTGCTTGAGGAAGAGCCCGGCAATGCATTGACACTGTACAACCGCAGCCTTATCTACGCGCAGGTAGGCAGTTACGAGGAGGCGCTTCAGGATATGGACAGGGTGATAAACATCAATCCGGGCAATGTGCTGGCATACTATAACCGCGCATCATATTTCGTGAACATGTCCAGATGGCTCGATGCCAAAGAGGATTATGATAAGGCCATCGAACTCTATCCGGATTTCGCGAAGGCTTATATGAACCGCTCATATGTGGAGAACATGCTCGGTATGAAGGCCGAGTCCAAGAAGGACTACGATACGGCGAACCGTAAGGTCAGCGAGTATCGGACCAAGACAGGGGAGGGGCTGGCCTCGTTTGCGGATACGACCAAGAAGTACAGTTCGCTGCTGTCTCTGGATGCCGATTTCGCGAAGAAGGATTTCGATGACGAGATGCTCCAGCACAGGGACGTGGACGTGCGCCTTAGGCCGTTGTTCCGTTTCCGTCTTGCGGACGAGTCGAACAATGTTCAGTACGCATTGCGCAACAGGTTCGAGAATGCCCTCATTGACAAGTTCGAGCGGGAATCTGCTGTTCCGGTGGTGCTGTCGAATCTCGACACTGTGAAGTTCTCGGCCGGCGGTAAGAACCATGACAAGATATACTCTCTGCCTAAGGACAATGCAGGGGGCGAGTTCCTGAAGGCGCTCAGCGATGTGGCCGGAAAGCAGTACAATTCAGCATTGGCCCATTATGACAATGCCCTGGATACGGAGAGCCGCGACAAGTACTCTACGTTGTACCGCGCGTTCTACTATATGAACAGGGCCGTGTTGAGGGCGGATATGATAGATTTCATATCATCCATTGAGAACAATGTCCAGACGCTGACGATGGATGACCAGGGAACTACCCGAGCGAGGGTGAGGGACCAGGTGAGCCGCCAGTATGACTATACTGATGCGATAAATGATATGCAGGAGTCGCTGTCCATAGTTGACGACATACCGTATCTGTATTACAATCTCGCGAATATCCAGTGTCTGTCTTCTTCTTATGTGGAGGCGATAGGGAACTACTCCAAGGCGATTTCGCTTTATCCTTATATGGGTGATGCGTATTTCAACAGGGGACTGGTCCTTATCTATCTGAAGGACAAGGAGAAAGGTTGCATTGACCTGTCCCGTGCCGGCGAACTTGGCGTGGGCGACGCATACGGCGTGATCAAGAAATATTGCGAGAGCGAAGAAAAGTAAGGGAATCATGATAAGAGGAATTATATTTGATATAGGCGGCGTGCTGATAGACGTCGATGTGGAAAGGGACAAGAAGGTATATGAAGAGGTGCTTGGTTATACGAAAATCGACGAACTTCTCGACCCGTGCCATCAGAAAGGCATATATTCTGACTTGGAGGAGGGCAAGGTCTCTGACGACGAATTCAGGCAGTACATCCTGAAGGATTCGCGTCCGGGCAGCACTCCTGAGGACGTGGACAGATGCGTAGGCGCACTGCTTGTCGGGATGCCCAAGTACAAGGCTGAGCTTCTGACGGAGCTCTCCGGGAAATACGACCTGTTTTTCCTTTCCAACAACAATGGTATCTCCATGCGCTTCTGCCACAAGATAATAGAGGAGGCCGGCTTTGACTGGAAAACCGGCATCAGACAGGAATTCCTTTCATATCAGATGAAGATGCTCAAACCTGGACAGGAGATTTTCAGGGAGTCGATACGCAGAACCGGCTTCAAACCTGAGGAACTGCTGTTTATCGACGATTCCGCAGCCAATGTCGATGCTGCCGTCAATACAGGTATGCATGCAGTGCTATACAAATACGGAACAGATTTGAGAGAGGTGTTGGAAAATTCATTGAAGGAGGATACACAATGCTCAGATTTTTAAGCTTGTCAAGCGGCAGTTGCGGAAATTGCTATTATCTCGAGCACACGGATTCCGACGGAACCCCACATGCGTTGCTGATAGATGCTGGAGTGAGCCTGAGAAGACTGAAACAGGTGCTTCAGGCCAATTCTCTCGACGAGAACTCGTTCAGTTCGGTCCTCATCACCCACGACCATATGGACCATATCCGCAGCCTCGCATCGTATTGCAAGAGGCTGAAAAAGCCTGTTTACGCGACTTCGGAGCTGCATTCGGCCCTCGCTGCCCATTCCTTCGGCGAACCCTATCTGGGTCAATGCAGATGTGAACTCAAGCAGGATGCGTGGAACGACATCGACGGGTTCAGGGTGAAGTATTTCGTGGTGCCTCACGATGCGACCCAGACGGTCGGCTACTACATAGCTGCAGGCGACCGCAAGTTCGTGATCATGACTGACTTGGGGCGTATGACCGATGATGCTCTCAAGTATGCAGGCGAGGCTGATACAGTGGTGGTGGAATCGAATTATGATATGGATATGCTCATATCCGGCCCTTATACCCATGAACTCAAGATGCGTATATGCCAGGGACACGGACACCTCAGCAATGATGAATGTGCCAATGCCATCAGAGGATTCTACCATCCCGGCCTGAAGAACGTGTTCCTCTGCCATCTGAGCGAACATAACAATACGCCGGAACTTGCATATGGATCAGCATCCGCCGCGCTCAAGTCAGCTGGCGCTCCGGACGGGACAGTGCTGCTCAGGGCATTGCCACGTCAGACCCCGTCAGGAATGATAATATTATAAAACCATATATATGAAATCAGTAAAACGGATAATTCTAATTTCATTGTTGGCGATAGCGATGATTCCTGTTTCCTGCACTCGTCAGGACAAGGTGAAACCTACCAAGAATGTGATACTAATGATTCCGGACGGGACATCTACAAGCGTCCTTTCCGTTGTCAGATGGTATAGACAGCATCAGAATCCTCAGAATGGTACTGTCACATTGGCGACAGACCCTTATCTCTGCGGACTGGTAAGACAGAACTGCTCTGACTCTCCGATTGCCGCATCTCCTGCTGCAATGACCTCATTTATGACCGGTTACAAGGTTCAGGGCTCGAATCTGTCAGTATATCCTGCCAGAAATGAGAGCCAGGATCTTGTCAATGTCAATGCGGACAGCACCTGGCAGCCTCTTTCTACTGTTATGGAAGCTGCCAAGATTCTCGGACACAAGTCCACCGGACTGGTCGTGACCGTCATTGCCACACATGCGACACCGGGCGCAACTACAGCGCACACCGTGTCCAGAAGCGACAACTACAACATTATCAGACAGATGGCTTCCAACCGTGTGGATGTCCTTTTCGGCGGCGGAGTCAATTATATAGATGATGACGTGAAGTCCATATTGGATGACAACGGAATCAGTTACATTGAAAAGGATGTTCCTGCATTCAGGGCAGCAGACAAGGCTCCTGTATGGTCGCTGTTCTCTGACGAGGACATGGCTTTCGACCTGGACAGGGATACTCTCGCGGAGCCGTCACTTTGTGAGATGACTGAAAAGGCGTTGTCTCTGCTTTCCAAGGACAAGAACGGCTTCTTCCTTATGGTGGAGGGCAGCAAGGTGGACTATGCTGCTCACAGCAATGACCCGATGGGCGTTATTTCAGAGTATGATGCTTTCGACAAGGCAGTGGCAGTGGCTATGGATTTCGCCAAAAAGGACGGAAACACTACCGTCATCGTGGTTCCTGACCATGGAAATAGCGGAATGACCATGGGAGACAATGACTACAAGAACTATTACAAGAAAGGCCTGGATTCGGCAATGGCCATGCTTCCTCAATACAAATGTACGGGCTATGGCCTGTCCTGCCTGATCCAGACGCACAGTGTGGACCAGATCCGCCCGTTATTCAAAGAGTTCGCAGGCATTGACCTGACTCCTGCTGAGGAGAAGGCAGTTATGGAATCGAGAGGCAATATCGAGCAGGACTATATGGAAGTGTCGTTCTCAAAGAATCTTATGAGCGTGATAACCAAGATCTTGAATGAACATGTCCATTTCGGATATGCAAGCGGCTGCCATACCAGCGAAGATGTGTTCCTTGCGGTTTACAATCCTAACGGACAGGTTCCTATGGGATGGATTGACGGTACAGACCTTGCCGGTTACATGTATGATCTGCTCGGCGTGAAAGGCTCATTGGACGAGCTTACATCGCAGATTTTCGTCAAGTCAGATGTGCTTCTCCAGGGCCATGAAACTACAGTTGAGGGCGACAAGAAGTCTCCGGTGCTCGTGATTGACGGTAAAGTACGTGTTCCTGCCAACCGCTCCTACATCGAAGTTGACGGCCAGAAAAAGGAACTCGCGAGTGTTTCAGTCTATGTTCCGAAGAACAAGAACTTCTACATCTCGCGAGAGATCCTCAAATATCTCTAAGACTTCTTCTGAAAAACAAAACGGGTGAGCAAATTCTGTTCACCCGTTTTGTTTTACTCAGCCTTGGAACCGTCCTGCTTCTGCGGCTCGTCTCCGTGAGCGTCCTTGTATTTGAAGCGGCGGATTTTCTGTGTCGCAGTCTTCTCGAAGTTTTCTTTTACGACTTCCACGGTATTGACCTTGGAAGACTTGCCCACATGCTTGTTCACGTAGTCGAGAACAGCTTTTTTCTTGGCCTGGAGGTTGTCGAAGAACTTGTCCTCGGTTTCCTGGTTCCAGTCCAGGACATTGTCATCGAACTTCACGAGGGCCACGAGCTTGCCTTCCCTTTCCATAACGAGAGATTCGTTCACCCCGCCGAAGTTGTTGATTACCTGCTCGATTTCCTCAGGGTAGATATTTTCGCCGGACGGACCGAGAATCATATTGTTCAGCCTGCCCTTTATGTAATAGCGGCCTTTGGAATCCACGCAGGCCAGGTCATTGGTCCTGAACCAGCCGTCGTCCGTGAGGACAGCCCTGGTCCTTTCCGGGTCCTTGTAGTAGCCGAGCATCACATTGTCTCCCTTGGCTACGATTTCGCCTTCTCCGGTCTCCGGATTCACGTTCTGGAGCTTTACCTGTACATTGTATGCTGCCACTCCGATTGAACCGACCTTAGTCTTGCCTACGCAGGCATTGGTGATGAGCGGTGCGGTTTCAGTAAGTCCGTAACCGATGGCATACGGGAACTTGGCCTTGATGAGGAAGTCCTCCACTGTCGGGTCAAGCTTGGAGCCGCCGATGCCGAAGAATTTCAGTTTGCCGCCGAATGTGCTGTACAGACGTTTGCCGATGAGGAAGTACAGCAGTTTAGGCGCGTGCTGCTTCAGCCAGGAAAGGATACGGCTGCGTTGCACTGTCGGTACGATGCTGGATTTGTAAACTTTCTCAATAATCAGCGGGACTGAGCACATTATGGTCGGTCTGACAACCTTCATCGCCTCCACAAGGATAGAAGGTGTCGGCAGTTTCTTGATATGGAATACTGAGCCGCCCACATAGAACGGATAGAGTACGCTGAAACTCATCTCATAAGTGTGGGACATAGGCAGGATGGACAGCCATCTGTCCTTCTTGTTGGTCTTCTGTGCGTGCCAGGCCTCGATGACGTTCTGGCAGAAATTCCTGTGGCTCAGCATTACGCCCTTTGCCTTTCCTGAAGTTCCTGACGTGTAGATGATCATCGCCAGGTCATCCGGAGACGGGTCCTTGCCCCAACCTTCGCAGGTGAAAGCGGAATTGTCCTTATGGATGATTTCCAATGTCTCTATGTCAATGACCAATGTGAGTCTGTTCTTCACTTCTTCCGAGAGTTTCGGCATCATCCTCTGTGAGATGAATATGACCTTTGTCTCAGAGTGGGTGAGGATGTTGGTCACCTCGCTTTCTGATGAATCCGGAAGAATCGGGACTGCCACACGTCCGAACGGAACGATGGAGAACAATGCCACTGTCCAGTTCGGCATGTTCTGGGACAATATCGCTATCCTGTCTCCTGCATCTATTCCATATCTGGAGAATATGTGCGAAAGTTCCAGGCTCTTGAGCCTCAATTCCTTGTATGTATAACTCTGGCCGCCGTCCACATAACTGAGCGCGGGACGTTTGGCATAGACTGTAGTCGCGTAATCGAAAAGTCTGGCCAACGTGGTGATGTAGTTTTCCCTGTTGGTGGTGATTTTTCTGTAAAGACTGTTGCCCATTACATTATATTGCCCGCCTGCCGGGGCAGACGGGACTTTTTTTAGATGTTTGTCAATGTGTTACGTATCCTTCAGGATTCTTTCCCTGCATGTGCATCTCCTCGTAGAGTGCCTGTATCCTGTCGGTATCGGCTCTTGCGTCATCAGTAAGTTCGACCTTCTTTCCGATGCTGACGTGCTTGGTCTTCCAGTCGAAGTAGCCCATATACACAGGGCAACCTACTTTCTGCGCTATCATGTGATAGCCGGTTTTCCATTTCTTGACTGCATGTCTGGTGCCTTCCGGAGCGATTGCCAGATGGAATTTGTCCACCTTTTCCATTTCATTGATAAGGCTGAACAGCATTGCGCTTGCGCTTGAACGGTCCACAGGAATGCAGCCTGCCTTGCGGAGAAACCATCCGAGAGGCCATTTGAAGAACTCTTTCTTTATCATTACGTGAGCCACTTCGTCGAATTGCGTGTAGAACAGATATGATACCACGAAGTCCCACGCTGATGTATGAGGCACTCCCAGGATGACGCATTTATTGTCAGGAGCAGGGTAACCGTCAGTGGTCCAGCCCATCCTTTTCAATAGCCATCCGCAGAATCGTGCCCAGGCAGAACGTTTCTTTTCCATGTTTCTAAAGTTTTATATCTTCCAGTTCCTCTTCGCTTCTGAGGTTCTGTCTGATGAAGTTTTGTCTGTCGATAGTGTTGTCGCCCATGTAGAACTCCATGATGTTCGATATGGACTCGTCTTTCGCGAGGTTCACTGCATCAAGTCTCATACCATCCCCGATGAAATCCACGAATTCGTCAGGAGATATTTCACCGAGACCTTTGAATCGGGTGATTTCCACGCCGTTCTTCAGTTCCTTTATGGCATTGGCCCGCTCGTCGTCGTTGTAGCAGTAACGTGTCTCTTTCTTGTTCCTGACTCTGAAGAGCGGGGTCTGCAGGATGTACACGTGTCCGCGCCTGATAAGTTCAGGATAGTATTTCATGAAGAACGTGAGCACGAGCATACGGATATGCATTCCGTCATCATCGGCATCGGTTGCCACGATGATGTTGTTGTATCTCAGGTTCTTGAGGTCGTCCTCCACGCCGAGTGCTGAAATCAGAAGGTTAAGTTCTTCATTCTCAGCCACTTTCTTGCGGCTTTCCTTGTAGCAGTTTATCGGTTTGCCTCGAAGGCTGAATACCGCCTGGCTGTTCGCGTTGCGCACTTTGGTGATGGTTCCGCTCGCGGAGTCTCCCTCAGTGATGAAGATGCTGGATTTTTCTCCCTCCTCTATCTTGTCCTTAGGCAATTTGTCGCAGTAGTGGTAGCGGCAGTCGCGGAGTTTCTTGTTATAGACATTGGCACGCTTGTTCTTCTCTCTGGTCTTTTTCTGGATTCCGGAGATTTCCTCGCGCTCTTTCTTGGAGTCCTTTATCTTTTCCTCTATGACTGGGACGATTTCCTTGTGGATTGTCAGGTAATTGTCCAGGTTCCTGGAAATGAAGTCGTTGATGAAGGACCTGATGGTAGGGCCTTGAGTTATCACTGCATTGCCCTGCTCATCTTTCTCCTGTTTGACCCACATGTAGTTTGAACCGAGCTTGGTCTTGGTCTGTCCTTCGAACTGAGGCTCCTGTATCTGGATGCTGACGGCTCCGACGATTCCCTGCCTGCAGTCCTGCGGCTCGTAGTCTTTCTTGAAGAAGTCTTTCAATGTCTTGGCTACCGCCTCTCTGAATGCTGCAAGGTGGGTTCCTCCGTCTCGTGTGTTCTGTCCGTTCACGAATGAAGATATGTTCTCTCCGTAGCTGTTTCCGTGGGTGAGGACTATTTCGATGTCTTCCCCTTCCAGATGAATCGGAGCGTAGAGCGGTGTCTCGTTCATCCTCTCATTCACAAGGTCCAGAAGTCCGTTCTCGGACTTGTAGGAGACGCCGTTCAGTACGAGAGTGAGGCCGCGCTTGAGGTACGAGTAGTTCTTGACCATCGTCTCCACGAAGTCCATATTGTACTCGTAGTTTCCGAACATTTCCTTGTCCGGGGTGAATCTTACGAAGGTTCCGTTTTTCTCTCCTGTCTTTTCTTTTCTGCCGGAATCCACGATTTCGCCGCGCTCGAACTGGGCCCAGGAACTTTCACCGTCCCTGAAGGATTCCACGTAGAAGTATGAGGACAATGCATTGACTGCCTTGGTGCCGACACCGTTCATTCCGACGGACTTCTTGAAGTTCTTGTCGTCGAACTTTCCGCCTGTGTTCAGCTTGCTCGTGGCGTCAATCACTTTGTCCAGCGGAATGCCTCGTCCGAAATCCCGTACTGTGACGCTTCCGTCCTCCACGGTGATCTGGATCTGCTTTCCGTATCCCATTCCGAACTCGTCGATGGAGTTGTCCACGACTTCCTTCAGCAGGATATAGATGCCGTCCTCCGGATTGTCACCGTTTCCGAGCCTTCCGATGTACATTCCGGAACGCTGTCTGATGTGTTTGTTCCATTCCAGAGTACGTATCGCACTGCTGTCGTATTTCTCTTCTGCCATATATGATTTACAAAATTACGTGACTGTCTTGTACGTGTTTCCTGCAATGTGCGCCCGGCACTGTCTGCCATTTCCTTCTTCCGCCTACGGGGACACATTCCGCAAATTTACAAAAAAAAACTCACAAAGCCCCGAAGCCGACGACGGAGCGTGCGGAAAGTATTGTAATAAAATTTTTGCAATGTATATGGGCCCGGTATTTTGATAGTACGGAAATTTATCATAATTTCGCAATGATTAAGTACACGAAAATGAAGAAAATTGTAATCGTTGCATTGCTTCTTTCCCTTGGCTTTCAGGGAGTTGCGAGAAATGACGAAAAGAAGTTCGATCGCGGTCTCGGAGACGCGAGTTCCATATTCGTCCCTAAGGGAATGATGTCGGCGGGCGCGTCCCTGTCATATAACAGATATTCAGCGGGTAACGGTGATATCGGTTACGAAATGATGTCCCTGCTTACAGGAATGGAAGGCACCCTTTCCACTGTCAAGATATCTCCGGCGGCGTTTTATTTCATTGCCAAGAACACGGCCGTGGGCGCGAGATTCGGTTACAGCTATACCTCTCTCGACATTGACAAAGCCTCATTGAGCCTCGGCTCTGACAATAATTTCGACCTTTCTAATCATTATTTCAAGAATCAGAGTTATTCGGGACTTTTTGCCGTCAGAAACTACGTTCCTCTTTTCAGCAGCCGTGTTTTCGCGATGTTCAATGAAATCCGTATCGGCGGCACCAAGTCGCAGGGCAAGTCGTTCCAGATGGACGGGGAAGAGAAGAACGGGGTGTACTCCGAGGCCTATGCTTTGAATATAGGCCTGTGTCCCGGAATCACTATGTTCCTGACAAACAATTTGGCTTTCGAAGTTTCTGTCAATGTTCTTGAATGTAATTATTCTTACACGAAACAGACTAAGAATCAGGTATATACGAGTTCACTCTCTCATTTCGGAACCAGTTTCAAACCTAATCTTTTAGGTCTTGCGTTCTCTGTTATGTATTATTTCCAGGTAGGAAAACAGTAGTATGAAATTTAAGATGCTTTTATCTCTGGTAACTTTGGTGATGGCCGGTTGCCAGATTGAAAACGATATGATGATTCCCAAGGATCTGGCCGGATATGAGATTTTTGAAATCGACGGACAGGTCAGTTCCACGATAAATTCTTCCAAACAACTGGTGGAAGTGAAAATGCCGTGGGATGCCGATCTTCATTCCTTGAAAATCAGAAAGATAAAATATACGGACGCGACGTTCGGAAAGGACAAGCAATATGCCCGCGGTGATGTTCTGGACTTGAGCGACACTTTGCACGTGCGTCTGAATGCGTTTCGCAGCTATGACTGGAGACTGATTGCCGTCAATGCTTCCAAGGACGAGCCTGTGAAAGGCAAGCAGCTCTACAATATGAGTTTCGACAACTGGGCATTGGAAGGCAAGGGCTATTTCCCTTATGCGCCTGATGCTTCTGATGCCGACAAGGCCATCTGGACTACGGCCAACAAGGGAACCAGTGATCTGCTCGGCAAGAATACCACCATTCCGGAAGAAGATTTCCTGGCAGTCAAGGGGCCGGGTAAGAAGGCAGCAAAACTCACCAGCCAGTTCATTGCCATCAAATTTGCTTCAGGCAATATCTTTACAGGAGAGTTCTGCGGTCTGAAGGGCACCAAGGGGGCTGACCTCGCCTGGGGAGTGCCGTTTACTGACAGGCCGAAATCACTGCGTGGCTACTATTGTTACCAGCCTAAGGCTATAAATCATACGGATAAGGCGCATGAGTCCATGAAAGGCCAGACTGATATCGGTCAGATTCAGGTGATATTGGCTGATTGGGACAAGCACAAGTGGGATGGCTATCCTGACAAGGCGATAGATGAGAAGGGCCGCTTCCACGTGATAAATTCAGATTCCCAATTCATTGACTTCGAGAATGATCCAGCGATTATCGGCTGGGGAAACATGGTATTCAGCAAATGGATGGATTCATACCAGGAGTTCGACCTTCCGATTACCTACAGGAGCGACCGCACTCCGTCAGTGGTAGTGATAATCTCAGCCTCAAGCCGCTACGGCGATTATTTCACCGGCGCTGAAGGCACAGTCCTCTACCTCGATGAATTCGAGTTCGTGTACTAGGTAATCTTTGTGAGTCTTTCCGGTCTATATTCCTTTTCTCATCAGTCGAGTGCGTCCAGCACACTCCTTCTTCTAAAAGGAATCTACATTTCCGCCTGTTTGGGAGTGCAAATGTACGTAAAAATGAGTTATCTTTGTCAGGATACGAAACAATGATTGATATGAAAGACGCGATAACCGAAAAAGGAAAATGGAAAGTTCTCAAGAGCGAATACCTGTTCCGCCGTCCGTGGCTGACAGTCAGAAAGGACTGCGTGGAGCTCCCTGACGGAAGGCAAAACCCTGAGTTCTACGTACTTGAATATCCCGATTGGGTCAATGTAATCGCATTGACCGATGACGGCAAATTCATTTTCGAAAGGCAGTACCGCCACGGCCTCGGCAAGACCTGCTATGAGATTCCTGCTGGTGTGATCGAACCGGGCGAAAGCCCTTTGGAGGCTGCAAAACGCGAACTGATGGAGGAAACCGGCTATGGCGAAGGTGAATGGTCCGAGTTCATGACCATCTCCGCAAACCCCAGCACCACCGACAACCTTTCGCATTGTTTCCTGGCAAAAGGCGTCAAGAAAACAGGCTCACAGCACCTTGACAGCACAGAAGACCTCGAAGTTGTGCTCCTGAACGAAGCCGACGTCCGAGATCTCCTCATCAATGACCAACTCAAGCAGGCCCTCATGGCCGCTCCCCTCTGGAAATACTTTTATCAGAAGAAATAGTCCGCCGGACAACAGTATAACAGTATATACATCAGCCTGACAACAGCATATATTAAAAAGGCATTGGAACAGATGGGGCGGAGCGCACTCTTTTTGGAGCGTAGCCACGCTGTTCCAATGCCGATTCAATAAGAAAATATTTGTCCGGAATGTCTCGACTACTTATAAAGGAAGGCGAAGTGGCCGGGGATGTTGCCGGTGCGGACAGACCATTTGAGTTTGCCGGCATTGGTATAGCAGAAGAGCTTGCCGCTGGCGGTGAAGTCCGGCGAATCAGCTATATAGATGTCGCCGTTGGACGGATTTACCGATATCGAGTACGGAGCCTTGACAGAAGCGTCGGAACCATCTGTGATAATCTTGTCAGATGACACCGCACCCGTATTTACATTGACCTTAGCATATGAATAGGTAGCCTTATAGTTCGCATCATATGCAGTGCCGATAAGATACAGCTCACCCTTGTAATAAGCCATAGAAGAAACCGGAAAATCAATCGACGATGCAAGCGCATATTTGCCGTCCTTAGCTTTCAGGCAACTGAGCTTGCCGCTGAAAGAGGACACCCAGAGATTGCCGTTCTCATCCTCGAGCATTTTCTGCAGATTCGGAACCACCTCAATAGTGTAATCCACAGACATTGAAGCCAGATCCACGACAGAAACCGTATTGTCATATCCAGCACGAAAACCGCCGGAATTGGCCACATAAGCCTTTCCGCCCTTGATTACAAGCTGTTCAGGCTGGTATCCCACAGACACTTCCCCGGTAATCTTGTAAGTATTCAGGTCAATACGATAGACAGCGCCCTTCTGGTCAGGCGTCTCCAAAGGCTTCAACGCAACATAAGAAGTCACATAGGCACAGTCCCCGTCAAAAGCGATCGAACGGCAGTTAGGAATATCCACCTTGGCAATGCGCTTCACCGAATTGGCTCCGAGGATTTCCACTTTATGGGAATTGTTCACCACGACAAACAACTTGCCGTCATAGACCTGCACATCATTTCCTGCATCACCAAGACCCTTCACGACATCCGGATTGTAGTCAGTATATATATCCCTGATATAAGACGAAGTGCGGAAATTGAAAAAGTCCAGCTGAGCCTTGTTGCTGCCAAAGTTGCCTTCATTGAGCACATAAAGTCCCACAGGATTCGCTCCTGGTTCCGCCGGAGTATCCACGATTTCATAATCAGACGGTGTAATGTCAGTTCCTGGATAAACCGGGACCTCGTCCTTGCGGCAGGCAGTAGCGGCCGCAACAGCAAAAGTCAGCACCAATGCCGCCTTGCCAAAAAAGTCAAATTTAGTCTTCATACGTATAAATAAGTTTAAAACAATTCATAACCAACTGTCAATCTGAAGTTTATCCCTGGCATGGGATAATTCAGCACCACCTCGTAATCCTGATTGAACACATTGTTCACTTCCGCAGTGATTTTCAGGACATTGGACTTCAGCATCATCTTCTTCTGCAGCGACAGGTCACTCGTGTACCACGGCTGGAGATAGTTCTTCCGGGTATTTTCCTTGTGGCTGTACCGCCCTCCCGTGTACAGGAAACTGTAGTTCAGACTCCACCCCGAGTACTCCGCGGACAAAACCGCAGAACCGCTGTGCTCAGGAGCGTACGGAATCTGATTCCTATAGTAGAACGTGGTCTTGTCCGTAATGTCTATCGCCTTCTGGAACGTGTACTGCAGCCTTGCGGACAATCTTAACTTAGATATATCTACGGCCACGTCAGCGGACACATCCACCCCACGGATATCCACCTTTCCGAGATTCAGCATTGTCCAGCGGAACTGCTGCCCGTTGGGATAAGCTATTATCTTGTCCTTCACCATGTTCCAATATGCATCGGCAGACAGGTGGACGGTGCAGAAAGAGAACAGGTCTGAGTACTCGGTCCCCAGATCCGTCTGGACTGTGCTCTCCGGCTTGAGCAGAGCATTTGCGGAATTAGTATAATAGAGGTCATTGAACGTCGGCATCCGGAATGAGCGTTTGGAGAACGCCCTTATATACAACTCCCTGTTCCTCAAGAGCTTATATGACGCATAGAATGCCGGGGACAGTTCCGAACGCTTGTCATTGACATTATCAAATTCCCTGGACTTGTCGCTGACGAACTGGCCGAATGCGCTTCCCTGCATCTTCAGCCTTCCGAAGTCGAACGAGGCGGCGAGCGAGACCATATTGGTCAGCCTGTACGGGCGGGGAAAAACAGCATTTCCTGACATGTAATTCGCGACATCCAAGCTGTTCCACTGGGAATCATAGGACAATGAAACATCCATCCGGCTGAACGCCTGCCACATATTCGCAGTCGAGAAATACAGTTCATTCTGGCGATATGTGTTGGTGACATGCAACGAACGGCTGTCCTTGTCTTCGTAGAAAGTGTAGTCGTAGGCATATCTGGCATTGAACATTGACCTGAATTTCCGGCTCCAGACATTCACTGCCCTGCCCTGCACGAAGAAATTGTCATCACGCATACGCTCTCCGTTACGGAAGACATTGCTCACGATGGCACCGGGCACTCCCCTGTCCGAATGGTAGTTATAGGCACGGACGGACCAGTTGCCGGTCTTGGTCTTGCCGTAGAGAGCAGCTTCGGAGCGTACAGAAAAGATGTCCCCGTTGTGCCTGACAGCCGTAGTATCATAAGATAGGCGGCCGAGCTGGTCATATCCGCGGCACCTGAATCGATAACGCCCGGAAGCATTGGTCAGACCGGACGAAACGGTAAGCGAAATGTTGTCCGAAAGACGGAATGCGACTGACGCAGAAGGATTCAGCAGGCCGAAGGAACCTGTTTTCAATGTAGCCTTTACATTGACCTTGCGCCCTTCTGAAAATACCGGACGGGCAGACTGGAGATAGATGGACGAGGATGCGCCGAAATCCTTTGCGGGCTGGAAGATATCACTTTTCTGGCCGTTGTAAAGCGAGATTTCGCCTATTTCGTCGAGGGAAAAGCGGCCGAGGTCCACCTGACCGTTCTGCGCGTTGCCAATCTGGAGTCCGTCATAGAAAACAGCCGTATGGGCCGCACCCAACGATCTGACATTCACTGTCTTGAGTCCTGCAACTCCACCATAGTCCTTCAGCTGGACACCAGAAAAATAGCGGACCGCATCAGCTACTGACAGGCTGTTCAGCCTTTCCAGTTCGTCTCCCGTCAATGTCTGGGCAGGTATGGTCTCACGATATTTCGGCAAGGCCGGTGCTGCCACAATCACCGATTCCTTCAGGAGACGTACCGTATCTGCCTTTTCAGGCATGGATACGACAGGCTCCTGCGCCGCGACTGTAATACAGAACGCGCACAAGGCTGAAAGACATGATGAGATTCTGTTCATCGGTGACCTGACTATTCTACAAAACATCACCGATTCCGCGCCAGAAAAGGCAGCAGACATACAGAGCAACATGCGGACCGCTCACACACTCCGCACCGATGCACCAGCCGCCCGTCCTCCGCAGGCGGAACCGATGTAATAATATGCAAAGAGGCATTCTGACTTGTCTTCCGGGAAGACTTACAGTAGCGGGAACTGCCACGGATTCACACCGTGTTCCCCTTCCACGGACAGGATTTCTGTCAATGGACCTGCGGCACGGCTGTCCGCAAGGCTTTGCATACAGACTGCGAATATAGTAAAAAAACAGGCAGGATTGAAGTCCCGCCATAAAAAAACGGATGGCTTAAGTCAACCGACTCGAGCCATCCGCTATAAGAAACGTCAATCAAGACTTATTTTGCAATCTCAGCGTACTTTTCGTACTTTGTCTGATTCTCGGCAGATTCCTCACGGAAACGGTAGAATGCATTCTTGAGGTAAGAAGCGATACCTGCCTTGATGTTGGCATCCTTGGTGATTTCGAAGGCTTTCTCGAACGGAGCGATACAAGACTTCAGACTTTCCTCGAATTCCTTTACCAGTGCCATATATTTGGCATCGTCGATTTCCTCCTGAGCCTTGGTCTGGAGCTCGATTGCCCGGTTGTAGAACATTGTGCCTTCGCCGATGAAGCCATACTCATATTCAGGATTGATCTTTGCGCATTCTTCGTAAGCTACTACAGCCTTGTCGATCTGACCGAGCTGTGCACGGATATTACCCTCAACATAGAAGAGGGAAGCATTGTTCGGCTCGTTTGCCTTAGCCTTGTCGAGAAGGCCGAAGAGAGTCTCAGTATCCTCATTGTTCTTCAGATAGTAGTTGATGAGACCGATGAGAATGCTCTGGCTCTGAGGGAATTTGCTGAAACCTTCCTCGAGGTATTTCTTGGTGTTCAATGTGTCCACCTCAGCGAGTCTTGCGAAGACCTCACCACCTTCGTAGTAGTAACCGAGGTCATAGCATCTCTTGAAGAATTTGAGCGCTCTCTCGTTGTCCTTGGCTGCCATTGCGGTGAAACCGGCATTGTAGATGACGCTTGTATCAATCTTTGAAAGCGGAGCAAGTGCCTCTACATCAGCAGCTTTCTCGAAGAGTTTGCTGGCTGTAGCAACATCGCCGAATGTGTATTTGTTGAAAGCCTCAGTAACATATTTCTGGCCGATGTAGTCAAATGCAGCAGCCACGTCCTTGTCTTTGGCATGCTTCTCATCGAGTTCATAAGCTTTCTGATATGCTTTGACAGCTCTTTCGAGTGCATCTTCATAAACCGGCTTGGTCACCTCGATGATGACGAGCTGGCCGTTCTGGTTGAAATAAAGATTCTTGTCAGCATACACGTCCTTGGTGTATTTCTCGTTATTGACAGTAACCTCCTCTGATGAAACCGGTTTCTCTGAACCCATCATGAGAGTAAGTTCCGTCTTGTTTGAACCAGGAAGGATGTTTCCTGTAGGAGCGTCATAGGACTTTACATATTCCTGACCGAGCTTCAGCCAGGTAGCTGTCTTCACAGCCTTCTTGACATTCTGTGTTGCAGCTTCTGCAGCTTCTACAGACTTCTTGACGTCAGCAGCAGATTTCACTTGTGCATCAGCCACCTGAATAGCGGCGAACATCGCCAATGCGAGAAGAATTTTTTTCATATCTGATATTTTTTCAATGTTAGTATTCAACTATTCAGCAGATTCCGGTGCAGCTTCCGGAGCATTTCCCTCCCCGGTCTGTCCTTCATTCTGTTCCGGGACATCTTCCTCATCGCTCTTCGCAACTACTGACACGGAAGCGATGGAGTCATTGTCCCTGATGTTTATAAGTTTCACACCCTGGGTGTTACGTCCTGCAAGTTTGATATCGGAAACCGCCATCCTTATGATGAGCGCGCTCTGAGTAATGATCAGCAGGTCATTCTCTTCCGTCACATTCTTCAGAGCCACCAGTTTGCCTGTCTTGTCGGTGATGTTCATCGTGCGTACACCCTTGCTGCCACGGCTCGTCTTGCGGTACTCTTCGAAGTCCGTACGCTTTCCAAGACCTTTCTCGCCAATCACAAGAAGCGTATGCGCTGAAGCATCCTCAGCCTCAGGTTCATAGCATACCATACCGATAACGTAGTCATCCTCATCAAGATTGATGCCACGCACTCCGGTAGCTGTCCTGCCGAGAGGTCTCGCATCTGATTCATCGAATCTCACGCATCGTCCGTTACGGCTCGCGATAAGCACTTCCGACTTGCCGTCGGTGAGGATAGCCTCGAGCAACTCGTCTCCCTCGCGGATATTGACGGCATTGACACCTTTCTGGCGCGGTCTCGAGTAAGCTTCGAGAGAGGTCTTCTTGATGATGCCCTCCTTGGTCGCGAGAATGATGTAGTGATTGTTGATATACTCCTCGTCCGTCAATGTAGGTACATTGATGATGGCCTTGATCTTGTCATCCGGAATGCTGAGAACGTTCTGGATGGCGCGGCCCTTGGATGAACGGGAGCCCTCTGGAACTTCGTAAACCTTCAGCCAGAAGCATCTGCCCTGTTCTGTGAAGAAGAGCATCGTGCTGTGCATATTGGCCACGTACAGGTGCTCGATGAAATCTTCATCCCTTGTAGCGCTGCCCTTCATGCCTACGCCTCCACGGTTCTGTGTCTTGTACTCTGCAAGCGGAGTCCTCTTAATATATCCGAAGTGGGAAATCGTAATCACCTCATCATCATCGGCATAGAAGTCCTCAGGATTGAACTCTTCCGCGTTAGGTACGATTTCAGACCTTCTCTTGTCGCCGTATTTGGCTTTGAGTTCCTGGGTTTCGCTCTTGATGATGTCCATCTGCATTGCAGGATTTGCAAGTACGTCATTGCACCATGCAATGAATTTCTCCAGTTCGTCGTACTCTGCCTGGAGTTTCTCTCTTTCGAGTCCGGTGAGCTGACGGAGCTTCATCTCCACGATGGCTGTCGCCTGTGCGTCGGAGAATGAAAATGTACTGATCAATGTAGATTTGGCCTCATCGACAGTCTTGGAAGCCCTGATGATTCTGATGATCTCGTCGATAACGTCGATGGCCTTGATGAGACCTTCGAGGATATGGGCTCTCTTCTGGGCTTTTTCCAGGTCGAACTTGGTCCTTCTGACTACGACTTCGTGCCTGAAGTCCACGAACACCTTTATTATATCCTTGAGGCTCAATGTTCTTGGACGGCCCTTGACGAGTGCCACATTGTTTATGGCGAAACTTGACTGGAGAGGAGTGTATTTGAACAGCGTGTTCAGGACGACATTGGAATTGGCACCCTGTTTCACTCTGAAAATCACTCTCACGCCTTCGCGGGAAGTCTCGTCATTCATATAGGTAATGCCCTCGATCTTCTTGTCATCGACCATCTGGCCGATTCTCTCGAGCATTTCTTTCTTGTTCACCATGTACGGAATCTCAGTGACTACGATGGTCTCACGGCCGTTGTTGTCCACTTCAATCTCCGTCTTTGCGCGCATGACCACTCTTCCTCGGCCTGTCTCATAAGCTTCCCTGATGCCCTGGATGCCCTGGATGATACCTCCGGTAGGGAAATCAGGACCTTTGATGTAGTGCATCAGGCCGTCAGTGTCAATGTCAGGATTGTCAATGTATGCGCAGATGGCATCGCAGCACTCGCCCAAGTTGTGAGGGGCCATGTTGGTAGCCATACCTACCGCGATACCTGCGGAACCGTTCAGAAGCAGAAGCGGCGCCTTGGTAGGCAGAACCGTAGGCTCCAGAATCGTATCATCGAAGTTCAGCTGGAAATCGACTGTGTCCTTCTCCATATCAGCGAGGACATCGTTCGCCAATTTTTCGAGTTTCGCCTCGGTATATCGCATTGCAGCGACAGGGTCACCGTCCATTGAACCGAAGTTACCCTGACCGAATACAAGCGGGTATCTCTGGTTCCAGTCCTGGGCCAAACGGGCCATGGCATCATAGACACTTGAGTCTCCATGCGGATGGAACTTACCGAGCACCTCACCGACGATTCTCGCAGATTTCTTGGTCTGTCCCGAGTAGTCCAGTCCCAGTCCTTCCATTCCGAACAGCACACGGCGCTGCACAGGTTTCAGTCCGTCTCTCGCGTCAGGAAGCGCTCTGGAAACAATTACCGACATTGAATAGTCAATGTAGGCAGACCTCATCTCCTCATCAATGTTCACCTCTTCGATGATGCCCTTCATTCCTGTTCCCTCTTCCTGCGGTTCAACAGAATTCTTATTCTCCTCCATATTATCCATTTTTTCTACAAAAATTTCTTACTTGTCAATGCTTCTTGAACATAATGCCACGCTCTCCGCATTGTACTCTATAAAACGTACAAAATTACAAAATTTTTATCACCGAAACAAACTTGAATTTATACTAACATCCCTTTAGGGCCATTTTTTTGGTTTATCAGCATAAAGGATATATTTTTGCATAAGAAGTATTTTAGAAATGCAGATGGAAATAAAAATATCGGACGAACTGAACACCATTATCGGGTACGCCAGAGAGGAGGCTCTCCGGACCGGAAGTTACGGAATCGGCCCTGACCACCTTTTCCTGGGCATCATCCGGCATGCGGACAATGACGCCTGCAGGACATTGACAGGCTTGGGGGCAGATACGGACTCGATGAAAAAGTTCATTGACAGCCGAATATTCACCAACGAGCAGATTCCTTATTCGGAAATGGAGAACATCACGTTTTCCAGGGCATCGCAGAACATACTGAGCATCACCATACTTGAGTCCACGAAACTCAAGAGCAGAGAGGCCACGCCTCAGCATCTGCTTCTCGCATTGTGCAGGACCACAAGCTGTTACGGCTCGACCTACTTGAGGAATATCGGCATTGACTATGGCCGCATCCTTACCTATATGTCGAAGAACGGGATGCTGGACAGACAGAGCGAGACCAGTGACGACGGCGATGAGGTCAATGATGCTGAGCAGGCCCCGAAGAAGGAGCCTGTAAACGACATCTGTGAATTCGGCATTGACCTGACAAAAGCGGCGGCCGAAGGCAAGCTGGATCCTGTGGTGGGGCGCGACCGTGAGATTTCGAGGCTGATCGAGATTCTCGGCAGGAGGAAGAAGAACAACCCCATGCTCATCGGCGAGCCGGGCGTCGGGAAGTCCGCGATTGTGGAAGGCATTGCCCTGAGGATTGCAGAGGGCTCTATATCAAGCGTTTTGGCGAAGAAGCGGATCATTTCATTGGATATCGCGTCCGTGGTGGCGGGAACCAAATACCGCGGCGATTTCGAGCAGCGCGTGAAGTCCATCATCAAGGCGGCAAGCAGTGATCCGGACATTATCCTGTTTATCGACGAGTTTCATACGATTGTCGGTGCGGGAGGAGGTCAGGGCAGTCTTGATGCAGCCAATATGCTCAAGCCTGCGCTGGCAAGGGGTGAAATCCAATGTATCGGTGCCACGACCATGGACGAGTTCACCAAAATCGTGGAGAAGGACGGGGCGCTCGACAGGCGTTTCCAGAAAATCGTCGTGGAGCCTACTGACCTGAAAGAGTCGGTGTCCATTCTCCAGCATTTGAAGCCGAACTATGAGGAATACCACGGAATCCGCTACACCGATGAGGCGATTGAGGCTTGCGTGAGGCTGACTGACAGATATATTCCGGACCAGCAGCTGCCGGACAAGGCTATCGATGCGATGGATGAGGCCGGGTCAATGATAAGGCTGCGCTGCGGTTCCGCGAAGAAGTCCGTCAAGAGAAGCGAAGGAATTGTCAATGAGGAGGATATAGCTACTGTGGTGTCCAAGATGACCGGGATTCCTGTAAATAAGGTGGCAGAATCCGAGGGGCACAGGATATTGAAAATGAAGGAACGGCTGAAGAGCCGGATCATCGGACAGGATGAGGCTATCGGTACGGTTGTCGGTGCCATCCAGCGTAACCGTGCAGGTCTTAAGGACCCTGACAGGCCTATCGGTTCATTTCTCTTCTTCGGCCCTACAGGCGTGGGAAAGACGGAACTTGCCAAGTGTATCGCCGAGTATCTTTTTGATTCTCAGGACAATATGGTGCGAATCGACATGAGTGAATATATGGAGAAGTTCACCGTATCCAGACTGATCGGCGCGCCTCCGGGCTATGTGGGCTATGAGGAAGGCGGACAACTGAGCGAAAAGGTGCGCAGGAAGCCTTATTGCGTGGTGCTGCTGGATGAAATCGAGAAAGCGCACTCGGACATATTCAATCTGCTGCTGCAGGTGCTCGATGACGGCCGTCTGACCGACAGTGAGGGAAGGACTGTAAGTTTCAAGAATACCATAGTGATAATGACTTCCAATGTCGGCAGCCGTGACATCCAGGAATATGGCAAGGGCGTGGGATTCAGCACGATAGGACGGAATGTTTCCGTAAACAGGCAGCTGGTATTGGAGAAGGCCGTGAAGAAGGCGTTCCCGCCGGAGTTTCTCAACCGCGTGGACGAGAAGATTTTCTTCCGCGAGCTGGAGAAGGAGGACATTTTCAGGATTATCGACATTGAACTGAATGATTTGAAGAAGAGGGCCGAGGAGGCGGGCTACCGGATCAATGTCACTCCTTCCGCCAAGAAGTTCATTGCCGAAGAGGGTTTCGATCCGAATTATGGAGCCCGTCCGCTCAAACGTGCCGTGGTGAAATATATCGAAGACCCGGTTTCCGAATTCATTATCGCGGACAGGGCGCTTGGCGTCAAGAAAAATGGACTGACTGGCATCAGAGTAAGTCTCAATGCAAAAAAAGACGGGACTGCGGCTGAACGCCAGCCTAACAAAAAGTAGAATTATGACAAAACTTGTTATTTTTGATCTGGACGGGACTTTGCTGGACACCGTAGAGGACCTCGGCAATGCCACGAACTTCGCGCTGAAGGAGTGCGGTTTCGCGGAAAGGCCTGTCAATGACTATTATACGCTCTGTGGCAGAGGCATCTACAATCTGTTCAGGGGCGCGGTGCCGCAGGGTCAGGACAATGAGGAGAATATCCGGAAGATGGCTTCATATTTTCTCTCGTACTACGACGCGCACATGTGCGACTGCACCAAGCCATACCCTGGCATTATCGGGATGCTGAAGAAGATTACGGAGGCAGGAGTCATCCCGGCATTGGCCTCGAACAAATATCAGGAGGGCGCGGAGAAGCTTATCCGTCACTTTTTCAGCGAGTTCCGGTTCGTCAAGGTGCTGGGCCAGAGAGAGGGACAGCCGATAAAACCGGACCCGGCAATCGTGCATCAGATAATGGCGGAGGTTCCCGGCATCGGGCTCGACCAGGTGGTGTATGTCGGTGATTCTGATGTGGATATGCAGACCGGGACCAATGCTGCCGTGCGTACTGTGGGTGTCACTTGGGGTTTCCGCTCGAGAGAGGAACTGGAAAACGGGCATCCGTGGAAAATCGCGTCGTCTGCGGAAGAGCTGGCCGATTACATTCTGGAATAAGCGGATTGCGTTCTGGAATAAGCCGATTGCATTCTACAACAACTGACTAAGCGGATTTTTTGGATAACGGGCTTTTTTTGTATATTAGCAGATTATAGCGCCGCCGAGGGGCGGTCATTGTTCAACTATTAAAACGATAAAGATATGAGAATACCAGAATCAGAACTTATAATCAATGATGACGGTTCAGTGTTTCACATTCATCTGAAACCTGAAGAGCTTGCCGACAAGGTGATTCTTGTAGGCGACCCCGGACGTGTGGATATGGTTGGTGAATTCCTCGAGGAGAAGGAGTTCAGGCACGAGTCCAGAGAGTTTGTTTCCATCACAGGAAAATATCACGGAGAGCGCATCACGGTGCTGTCCACCGGTATCGGAACTGACAATATCGACATTGTCCTGACGGAACTTGACGCATTGGCAAATGTTGATTTCAAGACCCGTGAGGTAAAGCCTGAGCACAGGACGCTTACTCTGCTGCGAATCGGCACGAGCGGAGCCATCCAGCCTGACATTCCTATCGGCTCATTCATATTCTCCGAGATATCAGTCGGTTGCGACGGTCTGCTGAACTGGTACGCCGACAGGGACAAGATCAATATTTCTGAAATGGAGGATGCGTTCAAGGTACATACTCACTGGAACAGCTATCTCGGCTCTCCATATTTCGTAAAGGCCGGCGACAAGCTTATCGAGGCATTCAAAGACTGCACTGTCAGAGGCGTAACTATCTCAGCTCAAGGTTTCTACGGCCCTCAAGGAAGAGTGGTGAGACTGCCATTGGCAATGCCTGACATGCTCGACACTTTCGAGTCGTTCAGATTCGGCGATTACCGCATCACGAACTTCGAGATGGAGAGTTCTGCCGTAGCAGGTCTTGCCGCACATCTTGGTCATCAGGCCGGCACTGTCTGCTGCGCCATCGCCAACAGATACCTCAAGAACAGCAATCCTGACTACAAGCCACAGGTAAGAAAGCTGGTTGAGCTCGCCTTAGGCAAGATGGCCGCCATCAAATAGTCCGCACGCCTGTTGTGCGAGCTGCTTGGAGGTGCGCGTGAACGATCAGAGCGTGCTGGACGTGTCAGAGTGTGCTGGACGTGTCAGGGCGTGGGAGGCTTCTGGGTGTGCATGGACATTCTACGGGCGTGTCAGAGCGTGGGAGGCTTCGGAGTGCGCATGGACATTTCTACGGGCGTGCTGGGGCACAGTGAACTTGTCGGAGCACGGGACGGATATCGCAACATGAAGCTCTTCGGGCAAAACAAGAGCAGGACGACACACGAGGCGCACCCTGTAAAGCATTAAGCATCAACAACATAGCCATTTTCAGAGTTGATAAAACCACAACTCTGAAAATGGTTTAATCGTTGATATTCAGTGAGTTAAGCGATGCACCCGTTGTACCACATTAATCATCACGTAGCCTTCCACATAACTCAGGACGTAACCTTCCACATAACACAGAACGTAAACTTCCACATAACTCAGGACGTAAACTTTTACATAACAAAGAACGTAGGTCTTTTGCATAATACAAAAACGGAAACCCTTTGCGTAATACTGAGCATAAACTCTTTACGTAACAAAAGACATAGACCATTACAAAAGACATAGACCATTACATAACACAAGATATATCACATCACTTAACACAGACTTCTCTGATATATGAGAAACTGTCAAACTGTCCAGTGCAAGCTATAGAATGGGAAGCAGACAAACAATACTAAAAAAGCAAACGAGCACGACCGAGAAATAGGAGGCCGAATAAATCAAGGAATCAACTTTGCGAAAACTGCCAAAGAAACGATAAATCTTCACGTCATACATTTCATTGACTCTTCACGCTCGCCCCCCCCCACCGGCTCTCCACTCTCACCACCCATCGGTGCTCCACGCCGCCGAATCCACAAATAGCCCCGTAAACCAAAAAAATATTTGCTCAATGGCGAGCAGTTTTGTAAATTCGAAGAAAACTAAAACATTGAAGACCACATGACAAAGACTGTTTATCCGGCAGGTGTGCCGATTCATTTCTATTCCAAGGCCATTGACGGACAAGGTATTTTTTATAGGACAGAGGACAAACTTGTTTTTCTGACATCATTGAGCTGCATTGTCAGGAAGTATGACCTGGATGTAATCTCATTCTGCCTGATGTTCAATCATTTCCATCTGCTTGTTAAAGTGAAGAGATGCAGTCATACACTGAAGGCAATAGCAGAATTCAAAAAATAATTTACTCGTCAATACAATTTGAGGTATGGTCGCAACGGAAGACTGTTTACCACTCCGACAGGGTGGGCAGCGAAGGACACATTGAAAAAATTACGCGGCTGCATCATATATATCTGCAACAATCCGGTAGCCGGATCATTGTGCGGAAACGCATTGACATATCGCTGGAATCTATTGGCATATAAAGACAGGCCAAACCCATTCTCCGATGTTATTATGAAGCTGCACTGTCGTAAAAAACTTAAGCATTGCATTGACCTTATCGAGCATAGGTATTCCTGCAACCAGCCTTTGAACTACACAATGCTGGAAAACTTATTCGGCAATCTGGAAGAAAGCGAATTGCAGCAGATTCACGACTATATCGTATCGAGATACAACTTCCTGAACTATAATTCGATGAAATCCTGCTTCAGTGATTGGGAAAGCGCCTTATCGCTCATCGAATCAACTCAGGGTTCCGAATATGATTTGAACGAGGATTATGAGGATTATTCCAAATACGTAAAAATGCTTGATATCATGAAGCAACTTGGCTACAACTCAGATTGTCAGACGATTGACAATCTGACCGATGAAGATATCAAGACCATCACCTTACGTATCTATGGAATTCTGAATCCTCCGAGAAAACAAGTTCTGAAATTCCTTCACTTGACAGGGAAATAATGCATAACTTTCTGACGCTATGATGAAGTATTTGACAATTGCGGTTCTGAGCCTTGCGATATTGGTCGGCTCTCACCAGATTTCTCGCGTAGAATGCGACGGATCATGGGTATGTATGTACAACGAATCAGGGAAAAAGTACCAGACCCTCAGCGCAAACAGTGTAGGAGATGTCATTGGTGTTGCCGGCAATACATTCACCTCCCGCAACGGCAACTGGATCTATACTTGGGACAAAAACTGCAAGAGACTCAACACCCGTTCCGCCAGATAATCGTTAAGCGTCTCCGCGGTTACCGCATCACTAACTTCGAGATGGAGAGTCCAGCCACAGCATTAGCGGGTGTGGGAAGTCAGTTTGACAGTTTCATAATTAAAACCTTATCTTTGCTCTCGCTGACGAAACAACATCATTATATTATGGAATATTATGGAAAAGATTACTACTATCATCGAACTGGAAAAGGCATTCAGCATTGAATCCTTGTCAAAAATTACTGACTATGACACCTATTTCAAATATCTTGCTGAATCTTTATTTGAGAACTTTGAAATAAGAAACGGTGATGATGTTTATAGGTTCGTCGAAATAGAATTTTATCTTCGAAAAACGGAATCCGAGTCCAGAAAAATTGCTTATGAACGAGAGACCTGTGCCGGCGAATGGTTCCTCCATGAAAATGGCGTTGACATTGCTTTTGAAAGCAACAAACAATTTTACGGAGGTATCCTCATACGGTCTATCAAGAAGTCTGTCTCATATACTGTCGATGGAGAATTTATCAATGGCCCAAGAAAATGTTCTTGGCATATATTTGACGGTTTGAATGCTTTCGCCCATAATGAACGTATAACAAGAATCGAGGAGGCATCTGTTAGTGAGCAAATTAAGTCTAATGCTTTTACCCGTCACGGAATAAAAGATGACGATAAATTGTTCCGCTTCACCATTCCGTTTGAATTATGGAACCATAAAGGCTATAGCGGTTTCCCAAAGAAATAATTTCCTGATTATGATTCAAGACGACCAATGCAACAGAGTGTTCTTTTCTGCCCTGCTTAGGGAGCGCTGCCCCATAGCGTTCCGGGGACTGACAGAAGTCCTCGATAAATATGATGTTCCGTGGTCTCTTCTCGAAGGGACCAATGACATCTGGTGCAGGGACTATATGCCGTTGCAGGTGCGGCCGAACAGATTTATTGCCTACAACTATAACCCAGACTACCTCCAGCACAGCGCGAAGGATAAGGCGTCCATCACTGACGGAAAAACCATTTGTGAGAATGCTGGACTTCCTTGCGAAGACTCCCTTCGGTGGCTTACCCTCGATGGCGGCAACGTGGTCAAGGCTGACGGTCGTGTGATTATGACGAGCAAACTTTTCGAGGAGAATCCGGGAATCGAACTTGCCTCATCAATACATCAGATCCAGAATGCAATAGGCGCGAGGTTGGTTATCTTGCCGTGGGATGCAAATGAGGAATTCGGACACACAGACGGTATTTGCCGCTACATTGGCAATGACCGGGTGCTGATGACGAACTATAAAGATTTTGATCCTGACATGGCAAAGCGTTTCCGCCGGATACTGAAGACAAATTTCAGAAAGGTCATAGAACTGTCCTTCAGCACCCGCAAACCACACAAACACAGCTGGTCATACATCAACTGGCTTCAGACGGAACAGGTGCTGATTCTTCCTAAATTCGGCATTGATGAGGATGAGCAGGCATTCAAGCAGATTTCATCACTGATGCCCGATTATGCAGGACGCATTGAAATGGTGGATGCCAATGACATAGTTATCCATGGAGGCTGCTTCAACTGTTGCAGTTGGACGATTCGGGAAGAACCTTGCAGGGATTTACCTTAAAATGGAAATATCTTATAAGTAATTTCAGCATCGATCCTGATTCGAACATTATGCGATACATTTGTCGCACCATGCAAAGCATTAAGTATCAATGATATAGCCATTTTCAGAGTTGACAAAACTACAACTCTGAAAATGGCTTAACTGTTGATATTCAGCGAGTTACGCGGTGCGCCTAACTACTTATTGTTCAGCCCCGCTGTATCAGAATCAGCTGTTTCTTTTGTTTCCATGTTGATCTGTTCTTGACATTTCCATGGGCAAAAGTACGGAACCGCTAAAAACGCGTCAATACGTAACCGCGGAGACGCTTACTAATGTTCAACATCGTCTTTCAGGACTAGACAAGCAGCAGATTCTCACGTGAGCGTAGTATGTCAATACGCAACCACGGAGACGCTTACCGGAGCGTAGATCATTTCATGACTTTGGCAATGATTCACCCTACTTGTTTACACCTATGTACGAAGCTTCTTTCAAAGGCACGAAAAGGTGATGCGATTCACCATGAAAAATCTGCGCTTTTTACAATATATTGATTATCAGAACGTAAGAAAAACGGAATTTTTAGGCTGTCAAAGTCAGGACGTTTACCGGAGCGTAGATCATTTGTACAAATCGCCGAGAGTGCGGAGGGTGTTGTCAACCGGGACTGACGGGTCATCCATACGAATGTCGGCGCTGCGGCCGGTTTTCTTTATCACTGACTGCTCGAGGAATATGAGCTGCTCAGGGAAAGTGTGATACATCAGGTCTGCGATGTCGTGGGTGTGGTCCTTGTAGCGCACGATGGTATAAGGATAACCCTTGGCCTCCAGCCTCTTGGCTATTTTGGAAGAACCGAAGAGACCGATATTGAACAACTGGATAGACTTGTAGGTCACAACCCTGTCCTTGGTTCCGTGCAGAAGAAGCTGAGGGGCAGGAGCATCGGCATATTTCACCTTGCCATGTGTGGAATAAATCGCTCCGGAAAATGAAATCACGCCGGCATATTTGAAACCTTCAGGCATTTCGGAGGCAAGAGAGGAATGGTTGCACAATTCGTACTCTGTCTGGAGAGCGATTATCGCACCTGCGGAAGAACCGGAAAGCACCAGGTTGTCGGGACTGACACCGAACTTGTCAGCATTTTTCACAATGAAGGATGTAGCTGAGAACATATCCTCAACACCTATCTCGACTGCCCTTCTGACAGCGCCTATCATCTTGACGCCCTTGGCATTGACACCCTTCAGGCCGAGACGGTAATCAATGGAAAATACCGGATAGCCATTGTCATTCAGGAGTTTGATCCACTGCTGGTAATGAGGCTTGTCTCTGTGTCCGGCAACGAATCCGCCACCGAAAGCAAAGATGATGGCCGGCTTCTGTTTGCCGTCAATCTCCGTATAACTGCCTTTAGAAGCAGGATAGAAATCCAGGAACAGATCACAGGTATCCCGGCCGGCGAATTTATATGTGGCAGCAGGCGAAGCCAACCCCACTCCGGAAACGGTCCATTTGTTTGACCTTGCGGAAAGAGGCATTGACACTGAAGCAAGCACCAATGCAATAAGGATTATTCTCACAATCGACTTTTTCATATTTCGTATTACGTATTATTGAATTACTTACTACTGTCACCGACCAGCCGTTTTATCGCCTTCACGTTGGAGAAGAAATGGACGGCTATAACCCTCGCGACCGTATAGGCCGGAATTGCAACGAGCATTCCGAAGACACCAGCCAAGTTGCCGGCAATAAGGAGCACGATGAAAATCTCCAGAGGACTCGCCTTGATGCTGGTGGAATATATCAGCGGCTGGAAAAGGAAATTGTCCACCAGCTGAGTCACGATGAAGATTGCCAGGAGCAATGCTATGAACGCCCAGAAATGCACCTCCACACCGACAGCGCTGAATTTCAGCACCGTGGCAAGTATCGTTCCGAGCACAGTGCCTACGAGCGGTCCCACATAAGGAATTATGTTCATGATGCCGGTGATGAATGCGATACTGACTGCTGCATTGAAGCCGATACGGGCAAATGCCCAGAGGCCCAGGAAGTTAAGCAGAGCTACGCCGAGCACCTCTATCAGCAGACCGACGAAATATCTCGACAGAAGGTGTTCGATATCACCGATGGCGTCTATCACTTTGGACTCGATGCTGTCAGGCACCATTGATCCGACAATTTTTCTGAACAACATAGGATCTTTCGTAAAAAAGAATGAAATGAACACGACAGAGAAAATGGCCACGCCTATGGATACGAATACGGAGGCCACCGATTCTATCAGCCCCGGGATGGAGTTCAGGTCAAACACGCTGCTGATGAACTTTCCGATGGAATTCTCCACTCTGAAATCCGGTCCCAACTGAGGGAGATGCGATATCAGCCAGGCATTTGTCCCATCGACGAACGAAGTGAACGCCGCCACCGGCAACGAATAGTCCGAAGCAGAAAGGTTCACTGTGATTTTCTGCACAATGCTGACCACGATAGGGATGACCTGGACAAAGATGAACAGGAACACCAGCATGATCAGACACAGAGACAGGACCGCCGCGAGCCATTGCGGAAGCTGCCTGCCTTTGATCCTGATGCCGCTCAGAAACTTCATGACCGGTTTCGACAGCAGAGAAAGCACTGCAGCAAGCACGATATAGAGCAACACGCTCCTGAAATACCAGCAGGCCGCAAGCGCCAATGCCGCGCCCGCACTATAAATAATGTATCGGGACAATCTGTCCACTCCCCTTTCATTTTCCATAGCCCAAAGTTAGTTTTTTAATTGTGATTTTCCTATCTTCGCAGTCCGCTATCGCAGCGGCTGAATTCAGAATGAAAGTTCAATAAAACAAACTACCAAGATTATGTGGCAGAGAATACAAACATTATACCTTGCTGTATCAACGATATTGATGGCCTTTATGTTGTTCAGTGTCAAGGCTGTAACCGTCGCAGGCGACGGCACGGTGATGGAAACGTACAAATATCTTACATACATTCCGTATGCGGTACTCATCATCATCATACTGCTGCTTGACGTGTTGGCTCTGACGACATACAAGATCAGAGTATTCCAGTACAGGACCACCGTTCTCGTGGCATTGATAACACTCGGACTTCAGATCTGGCTCGGCATAGAATTCTTCGTGAACCTGAGTTCAGGCGATGACAGCGCGAGAATGATATACAAGCTGAATGTGGTATTTCCTATCGTATGCGTCATCTTGGATGTGCTCGCCGCACGTGGAATACTTGCGGACCAGCTGCTTGTGGAAAGCACATACAGACTCAGGACCGACAAGAAAAACAGGAAGAAGCGCTCTTGACGCCTCTTTCTTCATAACCTACGATTGGGATTCATCTGATTCCTGGACTTTCATATGGCCCAGGACATTGCCGAGATACGTTTTCGTGATGGTCAGCGGCGGAATCATATCATTGTCCAGATCGAGTTCATAGCCGTCCTTCTCTTTACGGAGGACCTTGACCTTGTCCATATTGACAATATACTTCCTGTGGCAACGCACGAGACTGCTGCCCTTGAAGCTTTCCTCGACCGTCTTCAGGCGACATCTGAGCATATATTTCTTCATTTCGCCCTTGCTGTCGGTGTACCATACCACGATGTAATTGTCATCCGACTCTATATAGTAGAGGTTTGAAAGCCTGAGCGACAGCTTCAGGACTCCGCTGTTGTCGAACAATGTTATTTTCTGCTCGTCTTTCGGAAGAATCGGCTCATCGGACATCACATTGGCATAGTTCATAAGTCTGATAGTATTGTTCTTGTCAATGATGGCGAAATACATTCCCGCTATAATATAAGGTATGATCAATGACACGAAACAGTACAGGAATGCGTTCAGGAATATGTCCACGAATGACGTATCCGCCAGTTCAATGATGCCGAGGTCATCTCCCTTTACGGAAAAAAGCGCATACAAAAGACATATCACCACAACTTCTGCCAAATTCCAGAGCACATACTCCAGATAATTCATATCCTGCATCCTTGTCGCATACATCAGGCGCTTGCTGAAAATTATGACGAAGAGGCCGATTACAAAAAAGGCGGCTGTGAACAGGAAAGCCTGCGAGGCACCCAGTTCAAACCACACATTATGTGAAAAAGGAATACTCACCAGCATAAAGACCAGTGAGAAAAAGGCCGTGAATGTAACTGTAGCTATCAGCTGATATTTCTGCCTGAAATAAGCGGGCAATCTATATTTGTCTGACATACTTCATTTTCTATTGCGTCTTGTAAAGGTACAAAATTCCTCAGATTTCTCCAAAGTCCGGCATTTTCAACAAAATTCAGCATGGATTTCACCACTTATTTTGGAATCTCGCCAAAATCCTGCTGCGTAGCAGGCAGTTCACCACATTCATTTCAACATTGGGATAATAAGGAATATCTTTGCAGCGGTATAAAATTAGCGAATCTGAAATATTTTAGACAGTATGAAACTTATCGGAACAGGAAGCGCACTTCCGAAAAAGAAAGTGACCAATGCGATGTTGTCGGAGTTCCTCGACACAAGTGATGAGTGGATAATTCCGCGTACCGGCATCAGAAGCAGGCACGTGATCAGTGATGAGAACCTGGAGGACCTCGGAGCCGAGGCAGCATCCAAAGCTCTCGAAATGGCCGGCCTCAAACCGGAGGATATAGATTATTTCATCTGTTCCAATGTCGTGAACGAGTATATGACACCGGGGCTCAGCTGCATCATTTCCGAAAAAATCGGATTGACATGCCCCTGCATTGACATAAATTGCGCGTGTCCCGGATTCATCTATGCGATGGACATTGCCGAATGCAGGTTTGAAGCCGGAAAGGCGGAGAACGTGCTCATCGTCTGCGCAGAAGAGCCGACCAGGATGACTGACTGGAAAGACAGGGCGACCTGCGTACTGTTCGGCGACGGTGCCGGAGCTGCCGTATTCACCAAAGGAGACAATCTCAAGGGCATCAGACTGCATTCTCAGCCTGCTCCTGACAAGATTTGGGAAAAGCGGGTTCTCGAACCGACACCATATGTCACCAAGGAAGAGACCGGAGCTCCTCTGCAGATGAAGGGCAAGGAAGTGTTCAAGTTTGCGGTCAATGCCTCAACGACAGAAGTGGAAGCGCTGCTGTCCGAACTTGGAATGAGCAAGAACCAGGTGAACTACTATATGGTGCACCAGGCCAACCAGAGGATTATCGACGCCATCAAGAAATATCTGGAAGAGCCGGATGAGAAATTCCCCGTAAACATTTCGGACCACGGAAACTCGTCTTCCGCGTCCTGCGCCATACTTTTGGACGAATGCAACCGCCGCGGAATGTTCCAAAAGGGAGATATTCTGGTCTTCAGCGCGTTTGGTGCAGGCCTGCTATCTGGTGTTGCGGTACTTGAATGGTAAAAATTACTATATTTGCAGGATAGAACATTATAATTATCAAGAATATGATCAAAAGTCCTATTTGTGATATTCTCGGAATAAAATATCCATTATTCCAGGGAGGCATGGCATGGATTGCCGATGCAAATCTCGCCGCTGCTGTTTCAAATGCAGGTGGACTCGGCCTCATCTCTTCCATAAATTTCGGAACTGAGGCTGTCAGAGCAGAGATCAGAAAATGCAGAACATTGACAGACAAACCATTCGGAGTAAACATCATGCTTGCGGCACCGAACGCTGCGGAAGTGGCCGACATGGTGATTGAAGAAGGTGTGAAAATTCTTACTACCGGTGCAGGCTCACCTGCCGCATATATGGAAAAATGGAAGGCTGCAGGAATCAAGGTCATTCCTGTAGTGGCTTCTGTCGCCTATGCATTGAAAATGCAGGAACTCGGCGCTACGGCTGTCGTGGCTGAAGGTGCTGAATCTGGCGGCCACGTAGGTGACAACCACACGATGGCCCTTGTACCTCAAGTCATTGACGCACTTGACATTCCGGTACTTGCGGCTGGCGGAATTTTCGACGGACGCGGTGCGGCTGCGGCATTTATGCTCGGGGCTGTTGGCGTGCAGGTCGGAACCCGTTTCCTCATCGCTGACGAGTGCCTCATCCATGAAAACTACAAGGAGAAGCTTCTGAAGGCTTCCGACGTGAGCACAATGGTTACAGGAAAGTCAATGGGTGATGCTGTGCGCTGCCTCAAGACTCCGTTCTCCAAGAAGTTCTTCAAGATGGAGTACGACCCTGCAGTTCCGAAGGAGGAAGTTCTCGATTTCGGCAAGGGAGCAATGCGCAAGGCAGTATTTGACGGAGACAATATGGGCAGCTACCTCGCCGGGGAAGTTGCCGGAATGATTCATAAAAAAGAAAGCGCCAAGGATATCGTGGAAGATATTATGGGCGGAGCTGAGAAGCTTCTGAAAAACGCCCCGGCGCTTGTAAAATAAAACAACAGATATGACAAAAAGAGTAGTAATAACAGGTATGGGCGTCGTTTCCCCGATCGGAAATGATGTAAACACATTCTGGAACAACCTTGTGAACGGAGTATGCGGAATCGACTATATAGAAGAATTCCCGACTGAAAATCTTCCGGTTAAAATCGCCGGCAAGATCAAGAATTTCCATCCGGAAGAATACGGTATGGACAAGCCGTTCATCAGAAAACAGGACCTCTTCACACAGTTCGGCGTGGCAGCAGCTTATCAGGCAATGCAGCAGGCTGGTCTGGTGACAGAAGGCGAAGGCAAGAACATTGATCCGTTCAGACTCGGAGTCTATGTAGGCTCAGGCATCGGCGGATTCGAAATCCAGTACAGAGAAACTGCCAAGATGATTGACGACCCGTCAGGACAGTGGGTTTCCCCGCTCTTCATCCCGACGATGATTTCCAACATTGCAGCAGGCCACATTGCGACAAAACATCACGCAGAAGGCCCTTGTATCGACGTAGTTACGGCTTGCGCCACTTCTACGAACAATATCGGTGAGGCGTTCAGGGCTATCCGCCACGGTTATGCTGACGCCATCATCGCAGGAGGCTGTGAGAATGCGACAATTCCTCTCGGAATCGCAGGCTTTGCCAATGCAAAGGCACTTTCCCGTGCTGAAGACCCTAAATACGCATCTCTTCCGTTCAACGGCAACCGTGGAGGTTTCGTAATGGGCGACGGTGCAGGAATCCTGGTTCTTGAGGAACTTGAGCACGCCAAGAAGCGCGGCGCCCACATCATAGCTGAGATGGTCGGCTATGGCAACACTTGCGACGCTTACCATCCTACCGCACCGAGACCGGACGGAACCACTCAGGCAAAATGTATCGAGCTCGCATTGGAGGAAGCAGGCTTCGACAAGGAGAAGGACAATATGTACATCAATGCCCATGGCACCGGAACCAAACTGAACGATGTGGCTGAGACCAAGGCATACAAAGTAGCGCTCGGCGACTATGCCTACAAGGCGCACATCAGTTCCATCAAGTCAATGACGGGACACATGTTCGGAGCAGCCGGAGCTGCAGAGGCCATCACTACAGTCTTGGCTCTGATCAATGGCATTGTACCTCCTACCATCAATCTCGATACTCCTGACCCTGAGTGCGATCTTGACTACACGCCGAACACGGCTGTCAAGACTGACCTCACCATCGGCATCTCCGACTCTTTCGGTTTCGGCGGACACGATGCATGTGTGGCATTCAGAAAGTACGAGGACTAAAAACAGACGACTAAAACCTAAATTTATAATGAACAAGGAAGATATTAAAAAGTTCCTGCCCCACAGGGAGCCGATGCTCCTCATAGATGAGGCCGTAGTGGACGAAAACAATATTGCCCATTGCAAATACACCATCAAGGAAGACGAGTTCTTCACAAGAGGGCATTTTCCTGGCAATCCGATTGTCCCTGGTGTAATTCAGTGCGAGATCATGGCTCAGAGCTGTGCCATACTGGTAAAGGACGATATTCCTGGTCATCTTACACTGTATGCAGGACTTGACAAGGTCAGATTCAAGAATCCTGTAAAGCCTGGTGACGTATGTGAAATCACGGCGAGGCTGATAGAGAAGAGAGGTTCTCTGTATTTCTGCAGCGCCAAACTTGAAGTCGGAGGCAAGCTCTGCTGCAAGGGCGAACTCACTTTCGCGCTGATACCGAAGGAGTAATCAGATACCATAACTTATGGAAGTCTCACAATCCGGGTTTTCGGGTTGTGAGATTTTTTAATTTATTGATAGTGAAAGCAAAAAAGAATCATATATTTGTAATTGGTTAAAACGATACAGGACAACATATACACCAATAGCACTGAACTGACATTCTGATCAACACACTAATCCAATAACAATATGAGCCTATTATCCAGACTATTGCTGACGATTGCGACTCTGACTTCATGCGTGACGATATCGTTCGCGCAAGGACAGGCCCCAATCGGCAAGGACTTGACTGTGACAGTTAAGGTCACGGACAAGACGGGCGCTATGCCGGGAGCAAGCGTACTCGTAAAAGGGACTACAAACGGACAGATTACCGGCCCGGACGGTACTGCCACACTCTCCAATGTACCTGCGGACGCGACACTGGTCGTATCTTTCGTAGGGTATCAGGACGTCGAACTCCACGTAAACGGAAAGACGTCACTCAATGCGTTGCTCAAAGACGACTCGCTCGCATTGAACGAAATCGTGGTCGTAGGTTACGGCACGCAGAAAAAGGCCAACCTCACGGGAGCCGTGGATCAGGTCGGATCCGAGACATTCGATGGCAGGGCCAATGCCAACATCACCCAAATGCTTCAGGGACAAGTACCTAACCTCAACCTCAAGTTCACCGACGGAAGACCTAACAGTTCACCATCCTACAACATCCGAGGTACCACATCCATCGGCCAGGGCGGAAGCGCTCTCGTACTTATCGACGGCGTGGAGGGCGACCCGAGCCTTCTCAACCCTAACGACATCGAGTCGGTCTCTGTCCTGAAAGACGCGGCCTCATCATCCATCTACGGTTCGCGCGCACCTTACGGAGTGGTACTCATCACCACCAAGAGCGCTACCAAAGGCAAGCCTACGATCTCCTACCAGGCGAACTTCACGGTGCAGCAGCCAACCTCGATACCTGATTACGTATCAGACGGTTACACTTGGGCAGACCATTTCTACAAGTCGTATTACAACTACAACTTCTCCAATCCATCAGGAATCAACAAGACCATGGAGTTCTCCACCGCCTGGCTCGCAGAATACAAGAAGAGAGCAGAGGCCGAGAACTACGAAGTCCTGGTCAGCGACGGAAGCATCGGAACCGCTGGACGATGGCTGTACTACCCTAAGGGAACGGACTATATAGGAATGATCTACAAAGACCACCTGTTCAGCCAGACCCATAATCTGTCAGTCTCAGGTTCTGACGACAAGTTCGACTACTATGTTTCAGGAAGATATTATGACAACAACGGTATCTTCGACTCACAGACTAACCCGGAAACCTACAAGATCCTGAACAGCCGCATGAAGATGGGATACAAGATCACGCCGTGGCTGAAGATCTCCAACAACACCGACATCTCATGGACCAAATACATCATGCCTCAGACCTACTCTGAAGGCAACGGAAACATCTGGAGAAACATCGCTGACGAAGGCCACCCTTGCTCGCCGATCTGGAATCCTGACGGCACCATGACCCACTCTGCAGTATATTCTGTCGGCGATTTCCTCTATGGAAACAGCAACAGGACCTACCTCAAGAGACAACTCAAGACCACTTTCTCCGCACAGGCCAAATTCTTCGAGGACAAGCTTCGTGTCAATGCTGATTTCACCTACCGCAACCACGATTTCAATACCACGGTAAAGAAAGTGAAAAGCGAATTCTCCAGATATGAAGGACAGGTGGAGACCATTTCCGGAACACAATCCTACATGAGCGAGACCCTCAGGAACTACGGCTATCTCTCTACCAATGAGTTCGTGGAATATGAGGACACCTTCGCCGGGAAACATTATTTCAAGGCATTGGTCGGCTACAACTACGAACAGCAGTTTTACAAACAGACCTACGCATACAATGACGACCTCCTGACACCTGACGTGGAGAACATAAATCTCGCGATGGGCATCGATAACAAGAGCGTCACAGGTGACTGGTACAAATGGCGCACAGCAGGAGCTTTCGCCCGACTGAACTACTCTTTTGACGACAGGTATCTCATCGAATTGAACGGACGTTACGACGGAAGTTCCAAATTCCCTAAGAGACAGCGTTGGGCATTCTTCCCGTCAGTATCTGTCGGCTGGAGAATCACAGAGGAGCCTTGGTTCAAGGTCAGCAAGAACGCTGTCACGAACCTGAAAGTCAGAGCATCATACGGCTCGCTCGGAAACAGCAACGTGGGCAACTACGCTTATGACGAGACCTTCTCCTTCAGCAACGGACGTATCATCAACGGAAGCAAGGTACGTTACACAAGCGCTCCTTCACCTATCCCTGAGTCATTGACCTGGGAAACCGCACAGACTCTGGACGTCGGTCTGGACATGAGTTTCCTCAGCGGAAGGCTCTCTTTCAACGGGGACTGGTACAGCCGAAAGACATTGGACATGTACACGGTCGGACCTACTCTGCCGGACGTGTTCGGTGCAAGTTCTCCTAAGGGCAACTTCGCGGAGATGTCCACAAACGGTTACGAGTTCATCATCAAATGGAATGACAGTTTCAACCTTGCAGGCAAGCCGTTCAACTACTCAGTCAGGGCATCGCTTGCAGACTATGTTTCTACCATTGACAAGTTCAACAATGCCACCAGGTCGCTTTCGACTTCTTCACTCAACACCAATTATTATGAAGGAATGCGCATAGGTGAAATCTGGGGCTTCGTTTCCAACGGGCTCTGGCAGAACCAGGCAGAAATCGATGTTGCAGAAGCCAAGGCACGTGAGGCTGGACAGAAGTACTACAATCCGCTCATGCAGACATCCAAGACCTACAAGCTCTATCCTGGCGACATCAAGTTTGAAGACCTCAACGGCAACGGCTACATTGACAGAGGCCAGAACACGGTAGATGATCCGGGTGACCGCAAGATCATCGGTAATGCAGAGCCGAGATACATCTACAGTTTCGGTTTCGATTTCGAATGGAACGGCATCACGCTCAGCGCATTCTTCCAGGGCGTGGGCAAGCAGGACTGGTACCCTTCAAACGAGTCCTCGACCCTCTGGGGACAGTATAACCGTCCTTACGGCCAGATGCCTAAGTGGCATGTAGGAAACTACTGGACAGAAGACAATCCTGACGCATATCTTCCGAGGTACACAGGCTACTACGCTCCTTTCTACAAGGGAACCAACAATGCCAATACAAGGTATCTGATGGATGTTTCCTATATCAGACTCAAGAATGTCCAGGTCGGATATACACTTCCGGAAAAATGGACAAAGGCCATCAAGATGAAGAAGATAAGCGTATTCTTCTCAGGAGAGAACCTCTGGACATGGTCACCGATGTACAGACACACGAGGGACATTGACGTTACCGCCAACATTTACGGAACCGACTCTGTTCTGGACAGCACCGGAGACGGATACAACTATCCGACAATGCGTTCCTACAGTTTCGGTATCAATCTTACATTTTAATCAGGCAAGATTATGAAAAACAATATTATAGCGCTGATTCTTTCCGCCTCAGTCCTTGTCGTTTCCTGCGACTTGGCTGAACAGCCGAAAGCCAAAGCCGGCAGAGACATGATTTTCGGTTCGGAAACCGGTCTTCTGACCTATACCAACGGGTTCTACGAATACCTTCCGGACTATGACAATGCCCACAAGCAGAACATCACTATGGACAATGCGGCCAAAAATGCCACAGGCACATATGAAGTGGGCGCATACACTACCAACACATCCACATCATGGAGCTGGAGCAGCATCCGTAATGTGAACTATTTCCTCAAATACAACACTTCATCCAATGTGAGCGAGCCGATCCGCAACAACTACAGCGGTATCGCCAGACTTTTCAGAGCCTACCTGTATTTCAACAAGCTCGTGCAGTACGGGGCAGTTCCGTGGATCGACATTCCACTGGAGCCGGACAGCCCGGAACTTTACAAGACCCAGGACAGCCGTGACGTGATCATCAGCAAGATGATTGAGGATCTCGACTTCGCTGCAGCGAACATCACCGAGGACAAGATAACTCCTAACTCCAACAGAGTGAACAGGTGGACTGCATTGTTCTTCAAATCAAGGGTCTGCCTTTTCGAAGCTTCTTTCAGAAAGTATCACGCCACTGGAAGCAAGTTCGGAAAGGAATACCTGAAGGACTGCAAGATCACTGCGGAAGAGCTTTACCGCCAGGCCGCCGACGCCGCTCAGGAAATCATTGAAAAAGGCCCTTACAGACTATACACGGGAACTCCTTATGCGAATGGACGCGGCTCCTATCGTGAGCTTTTCATCAGTGACAATGCCGTTTCTCAGGAAGTCATGCTCTCCCTCGCGCTCGATCCTGTTCTTCAGCTCGGTGAGGCCAACTGGTATTACAATTCGTCCACATACGGTCCGCACCTGTGCATGACTCACTCGTTTGCGAAGACGTATCTGAATCTGGACGGCACTCCGTACAATGACAAGAAGGGCGACACCTACAAGACATTTGCAGAGGAGACCTCAGGAAGAGACTATCGCCTGAACCAGACCATCAGGGGTGCCGACTACACCTGCAAGGACAAGGAAGGCGTATTCGTTCCGACTCCGGCCAATATGACAGGCCATTCGCTCACAGGCTATCAGTTCACCAAGTATGTAATGGACGACATCTCGTTCGACGGCGGCAGGACCAACTACAATGATGTCCCTATTGCACGTTATGCTGAAGTACTTCTGAACTATGCCGAGGCAAAGGCAGAACTTGGGACATTGACAGATGCTGACTGGGAGAAGACCATCGGCGCACTGCGCAGCAGAGCAGGCATCACAGGCGGGCTGGACAAGAAACCGACCACGGCTGACCCTTATATGATGTCCATCTACACCGGCGTGACCGATCCGGTTATCCTTGAAATCAGACGCGAACGCGAAATCGAATTGATACTCGAAGGCCTCAGGCTCAATGACCTGAAACGCTGGGCTTGCGGAAAGCTCTGGGAGACAGCGGCTTGGGACGGCATCTACATTCCTGCACTCAACACGCCTCTCGACCTAAACGGGGACGGGACCAATGATGTTTTCGTGACTGAGGACAGCAAGTACAGCGGACCTTACAAGAGCATTGCCATGTACACGGGCGCCAATCTGAAGGTGGTCAAACTCGCTGATGACACCAAGGGCGGATACCGTCTCAATTATGAGATAAGCCGTGTCTGGAACGACAATATGTACATTTATCCGATTCCGGAAATCGTCATTCAGAAGAATCCTAATCTGAAGCAGAATCCGGGATGGGACAAATAAAGGAGCAGAGCAATGAAAACAATGAACAAGATATTGACGGCAGCTGCGGCATTGTCAATGCTGGCAGGCTGTCAGAAGAATGAAGTCAAGATACACGCTGACTTCACTACGGACAAGGACGTGTATGAGCTCTATGAGGACATCAAGCTCACCAATACGTCTTATGCCGAGAACGCATACGTGATGGCGAGCAAATGGGAATGGGACGGAAATAAAGTATGGGGGCACCAGCCTCAGGAGCCCATTTCTTTCGACAAGACGGGCGAATATGAAATCAGGCTGACCGTGGTGGCGGACGTGGACAACATTTCCGACGTCAAGGTAAAAAAGGTGAAAGTCCAGGATACGAACAAGGCTCCGGTCGCTGATTTCAGCTGGAGTCCGGAAAGCGGAATCCGTGCCGGAGATGCTGTACAGTTCACCGACAAGTCCTCTGACCCTGACGGCTCGATCGTAGCTTGGGAATGGAAATTCGGAGCCACTCCTGTCAATGAACAGAACCCGAAATTCACTTTCGTGGAGTTCGGTGACATAGAGGTGAGCCTCACGGTTACTGACAACATGAAGAAGAAGACCACCAAGAGCGTGATGATTCACGTGGACAAGAGCGCCTATAGTCTCGAATTGCTCTGGGCCAAGCCTTACGAGAGTGACCCTGAGGCATATATCAAGTTCTCGTCTCCGGCTGTGAGCCCGGACGGAAACACTGTCTATGCATTCTCCTCAGGATATCATCTCGCAGCATTCAGCAAGGACGGCGCCGCGCTCTGGACATTCGACGCCACCGCGCACAACCCGAGTCCGTACTGTAAGGACGGCACCAAGAACGGTAATTCCTGCACGCCTTCAGTGGATTCCAAGGGCAACATCTATATCGCATTGGCATATAACGAAAGGGACGCGAAAGTCGTAGGCACTTACAGTTCAGGCGTTTACTCTATCGCACCGAACGGCAAACAGAACTGGTATTTCGACTACGGAAATGCGCGGTACATCGCAGTCATTCCGGTTATTTTTGAGGACCTCGGACAGGTCATCCTGACCACCAAGGCAAATCCGACAAAGACCGATTATCCGGCCATCTGGGAAGCTTACGGAAGCCAGGACAACGGACATGCCCTCAATATCGCTGACGGCTCGTTTGCGGAAAGCCTGCAGGTAAAGCAGGGCAACTATGGCGGCTCTGTCGGATTCAAGAACGGTACTTTCATCACCCACTGCAACGACAAGTACGGTTCGAGAATCTATTTCCGCGAGGGCAGCAAATGGAAGTATTACGGCAATGCCAACAACCAGCACAACAAGGCTCTCGGATATCACAACAGCAAGACTCTGGAGACCGGCGACTCCGGCCAGATGGCCACGTCAGCTGACGGAAAGGTATATATACTCTATACCAACAGGACAAACAGAGTGAGTTCAAGCAGCGTCCTCTACTGCTATGACACCAAGAAGTATGTAAAGGACGACACCACCCCATTCGAGCCTGACTGGGTTACTCCAATCAACGGTAAACTTGCCAGATACAATGCCCAGGGTGTCGTCTGCGGTGCGGATGGAACAATTTATGTAACTACAGGTGTCAATGGTAATGACAAGGCAAGGGTTACTGCCGTAAGTCCTGACGGTCAGTTGAAGTGGGAATCTTTTGCTGACGGCGATATCGCAGGTTCTGCGGCTGTTGACAATGAGAATTACGTCTATTACAATGACTACGTTCTCGGCAAACTCGTGAAACTCTCGCCTGTAGATGGCAATAAAGTGGCTGAAATCCAGCTCGCTACAGATATGAGGTCATCCCCTACCATCAGCATTGACGGAACCATCTACTGTACCGGCATGAAAGACGGGAAACCGACATTGTTCGCTGTCAAGGGCTCGGCGACGAGTCATGCTGCAGGCTGGTCACAGCTCGGCGGAAATCCGTCAAAGACTTGTGTGTTATACTAATATATTATTGTCCAACAATTTATGAAATACAGAATTTCATTGATCGCTCTTTCAGCCTTGCTTGCTTTTTCAGCCTGCAAGGCTGAGCCTGAGCGGCATTATGTCAAAAATGACAAAGACCAGGAGGAGGAAGTAATTCCTGAAGGGAACGGAAAGACCTTGCTTGCAGGCTCTTTCAATATCAGATACTTCAATACTACGGATACCTATCCGTGGTCTGTGAGGAAGGATGCCGTGTTCAAGTTCATTGAAACCACCAGTCCGGACTTTCTCGGTCTGCAGGAGGTCAAAGCTACTCAGTCTCAGGATTTTGCATACAAACTATCTGGCACTTACGGATATTATGACATTGACCGTGATACCGGAAAGGGCATCAGCAGCGGCTCAGGCGAAGGTATCGGAATCCTTTACAAGAAAGGCCGCTTCGAGCTGAAGGACAAGGGTTTTTTCTGGCTTGCAGATACGCCGGACAAGCTTCCTGAAAAGAATGAAGACGGCACATATTCTTCATGGAACAGTGCAAAACGCAGGGTCGTGGTATGGACGAAAGTTGCGGACAAGCTTCATGACAATCAGATTGTCTGGTTCTTCGCCACTCATTTCGACCACATCAGCGTGGAAGCCAGGACGAAGTCAAGTGCATTGACAATTTCAAAGATCAAGGAACTTACGGGGATTGCAGATCTGTCTAAGAGTTCCGTTCCTATTTTCCTCGTTGCGGATTTCAACTGTACGCTGAATTCTACTGAACTTGCGCCGGTCAGAGCTGCGATGGGAGATGCCAGGACATTGGCGAAGAAGACTGAAAGCGGAAGGACTTTCAATGGTTTCGGCGAGACGAAACAGTCAGTGATTGACCACATCTTCTTCGTGGGCAATGTCAATGCCGACAGATATCACATTGCCACAGAGGATTATGGCGTGAAGTACATTTCCGACCACTACCCTATCACTTTACTCTGCTCTTACAAATAAGTACTGAGTATTATATACCTGAAGCAGGCTTATAACGGCGGGCGCAACGCGTAACTCTCTAAATATCAACGATTAAGCCATTTTCAGAGTTGGGATTTTGGCAACTCTGAAAATGGCTATATTATTGATACTTAATGCTTTACGGGGTGCGCAACTATTCGTGTGTGGCGAAACGCTGTTCGGCCAGTTTCTCGTACTTGGTGCCCGGACGGCCGTAGTTGGCGTAGGGATAGATGGAGATGCCGCCACGTGGGGTGAAGAGGCCGGTAACCTCGATGTATTTGGGATCCATCAGTTTGATGAGGTCCTTCATGATGATGTTTACGCAGTCCTCGTGGAAGTCTCCGTGGTTTCTGAAGCTGAAAAGATAGAGCTTGAGACTCTTGCTCTCGACCATCTTGACGTCAGGGATATAGCTGATGCGGAGTTCCGCGAAGTCCGGCTGTCCTGTAATCGGACAGAGGGTGGTGAACTCCGGGCAGTTGAAACGCACCCAGTAGTCATTGCCCTGGTGCTTGTTTTCGAATGTCTCCAGTACCTCCGGCGCGTAGTCCATTCTGTATTCGGTCTTGCGGCCAAGTGACTTGAGACCTTCTTGTTCTCTTTCGTTATTGTTCATAATATCAGATGTCTGCAATCTTAAACGGATTGTATGAAATGTTTTCGTCGAATGTGTCGATTCCTTCGTAACGCTTGAGGGCTTTGACAACTTGCACGGTCACAGGAAGTATGACTATCTCGTAACATACTTTGAATGAGACCTGCGCCAGCATCATTGCTGCCAATGACTTGATGTCGGCACCCCAGAAGACTATCGGCATGAAGATCAATGAATCAAGGCCTTCACCTGCTATGGAGGAGAGTATTGCCCTAACTGAGAAGCCTTTGCCTTTGGATGCTATCTTCATCTTGCTCATCACGAATGCATTCATCGTGGAGCCGGCGAGGAAGGCGAGCAATGAGGCGAAAGCTACTCGCGGGGCCATGCTGAAGACGTAATTGAAATGCTCTCCGCCGTCCCAGAAGGAAGCGGCAGGCAGCCATGCGACGATCTGACCGACCAATGCGACGAAGAAGTTCATGGCAAAGGCTGTCCAGATTACGAGTCTGGCCTTACGATAGCCCCAGACTTCTGCAAAGCAGTCGTTGAGGATGTAAGAAATAGGGAAAATGATCACTGCACCCGGCAGTGTGATGCTACCGATAGCGAATACTTTGGTAGCGAAGAGGTTGGATGCGATGAGACATACTGAAAAGAGTATGGCCATCAGCATGAACACTACTGATACTTTTTTGTTCATTATTCTTGTTTTTTAAGTGGTTTCCTAGAGTACACTCGGCGAAGCCGACCTTTTTTCGGCTTCGCTCATATGTTATTCGTCGTCGCCGGCGGCTTTGAGGCGTTCGGCGTTCTCGGCTATCTGGAGCTGGTCGATACATTCCTGGATATCACCGTCCATGAAGGCCGGGAGATTGTACATTGACCAGTTGATACGGTGGTCGGTGACGCGGGACTGCGGATAATTGTACGTTCTGATCTTGGCGGAACGGTCACCCGTCGATACCATCGTCTTACGCTTGGCTGCGATACCGTCCAGATATTTCTGGTGCTCCATATTGTACAGACGGGTACGGAGCTCTTCCAATGCCCTGTCGAAGTTCTTGAGCTGCGAACGCTCCTCCTGACATTGAACCACGATTCCTGACGGGATATGTGTCAGCCTGACAGCAGAATACGTCGTGTTCACACCCTGTCCGCCAGGACCTGAAGAACAGTAGGTATCCTTGCGGATATCATTCATATCCAAGTCAATGTCGAACTCGTCAGCCTCCGGGAAGACAGCCACAGATGCGGCAGAAGTCTGGATACGTCCCTGAGTCTCCGTCTGAGGCACCCTCTGCACACGATGCACACCTGACTCGTATTTCATTGTCCCGTAAACACCGTCAGCGCACGAAAGCTTGAACACAATCTGCTTGAAACCGCCTGAAGTGCCCGGAGCCTGGTCCGAAACTTCGAGCTTCCATCCCTTGCGCTCAGCAAACTTCGAATACATCCTGAACAAGTCACCTGCAAATATGGCAGCCTCGTCGCCACCTGTACCGCCACGGATTTCGACCATCGCATTCTTGCTGTCATCAGGATCCGAAGGAATGAGAAGCAGCTTGATGTTCTGCTCCATGTCAGGAAGCTTCGGCTCAATCTCGGCAATTTCCTCTCTTGCCATCTCCTTGAGATCGTCATCCTTCTCATTGGCCATGATATCCTTGGCGGAAGCAAGTTCATCCACCATTCTCTTGTATTCCTGTCCGGCCTTGATGATAGGCTCCAGTTCCTTGTAATCCTTGTTCAGCTGAACATATTTCTTCATGTCCGACATCACAGCCGGGTCCGAAAGCTGTTCCTGAAGAGAAATGAATTTGTCCTGAAGGCTCAGGACCTTTTCCAGCAATGTATTCTTCTCTGCCATATATTGTTGTCTTCTATTTCGTATTAAACCATCAACCGTTTGGTTTACAGCGCTTTGACATAGCAACGTCTGCGCATGTAAAGCTCATGTTCGTACTTGCCCCAGACGTTCACCGCACTGTTCGTCTCAATCTGTGGATTGGAAATCGCCCACATTGTTCCCACCTTCTTGTACTTTTCAGCCATCGAGCAATGGTAGATGGAGCTTACACCCTTGTTCTGCCACTGCGGCACTGCACCGTTGAGCATAAGGTCCACGCATTCATAATTGTGCATTGCCTTGAGCAAGTGGAACCAGCCGAACGGGAACAGGCGGCCTTTCGCCTTCTGCAACGCCTTCGAGATGGTCGGGAACGCGATTCCGAAAGCCACAAGTTCATTGTTCTCATCCAGGACGATGCTGCTCACCTTGTCTGAAATGAACGGCATTGACCCTTTCGCCTCGTGGTCGATTTCCTTCTGCGTGAACGGAATGAAATTATAGACCGCAGCCGCAAAGCTCTCATTGTAAACCTTGAAGAAATAGTCCACCATCTTCTTGTCCTTCTTCAAGTTGTCTATTTTGCCGTCGTGGAGGTTATACCTTTCCTTGAGCATTCCAGCAATTCTGCTCACCTTGTCCTGAACACCCTGTGAGGCATTCATCTTGTACTGAAGCCAGTCACACTCCTTCTCGTACCCGAGAGCCGTCACCAAGTCATTGTAATACGGGAAGTTATACAGACAGTTGAACGGAGGAATGTTCTCAAAACCCTCGACCAGCATGCCCTGCTTTCCCAAAGTATTGTAATACAATGGCCCGTGCACCTCGGTCATGCCATTCTCGCGGGCCCAGGCTTCAGCCGTTCCGAGCAGAAGACGGGCGACGTCAATGTCATTGATCGTGTCAAACCATCCGAAACGCGCTCTTTTCTTGTCATACAATTCATTGTAACGAGGATTTATCATAGCGCATATGCGCCCCACGATTTTCTTTCCGTCGAACGCCAGCCACAACTTGTGCTTGCAATAATCCAACGCAGGATCTTTCGTCAGGCTGAACACCTGATCAGAATGAAGAGCCGGAACATATTGCTCACAATCCTTGTACAATTCGTCAGGAAACTTGATGAACTTCTTCAGCATTCTTCTCCCGACGACTTCAGTTATTGTATAATTCGCCATTTTTCTGGTTTTAAGTACAGTCTGCAAATTTAGCAATAATTTTGCAGAATATAAAAAGGTTGCCACATATGGAAACTTCCGGGTGACCCGATGGAGGATCGCCCGGAAGCAATTATTTGTATTCGGTCAAAGATTATTTGGTAATCTTGATGTTGTCGAGGAATATACGACCTGCACCGCTGACCCCGAAGTTGTACTTGTTGTTGTACTTATAGACTCCTTCTGAATCCTTGGACATGACAACACGGTACATAACTACGACGAGTCTTGTCTCTGATGTCATACCCTTGACCAAAGTTCCGGAATGAGTCCATCTGTAAGTACCCTTCTCCTGAATGACAGGGAGAATATCACTGCACTTCGTACCATTCTCGAACTCACCGTCACCTTCAATGACAACAACGATCTTGGCGTCATCGCAAACGCCATCTTTCTGACACATGGTCGCATGATCAAACTCAACAAACACATCAGAAGGAGATGTCAGTGCGGTAACAGCAGGCAAACGGATTGCATTGTTATGACCACCGGTTCTGCCAAGTTTCAGATACTGATCCTGAAGATAGATTACATTCTCTGACGGCTGAAGGTCTTCATAACCCTGAGCCTTGAAAGCAGCCGCGAAAGATGCCTTGATTGCGTCATCAGAATATACATTCGGAGCCTCTGTATCTTTACCGGAAGAACCTACAGTATCACCTATCTTCTTTTTATTTCCTGAGTTTGCATCATTCCAAGCTGAAACCATAGGAGCGACCCAAGAGAAATCATCTGAGAATACTACAGAAGCACCTGCCTGATAAATATCAAATGTAGTCTTGTAGTCATATTCAGCATTCTCGAATGTAACTGAAAGTTTTCTAGGAGCTCCCGTATTGGCAGGGACAGGAATACTCAGATCATATGTACCGGCTTTTGCAGAAGATACAGGCAAAGTCATACCTGCAGCAGAAGCAGTAAAGTCAACATTGGAAACAATATGAACCGGTAGAGACTTACCCTCTGACGGCACTGCATTATCAGTAGTAGTAACCTTGATAGAAGGCTCGAACTTATCCTGTTTTACAGTAAGGACAGACTCGATAGTACCTTTCACAAAACGTACTGTACCAGTTCTGGCAACACCCGTAAGGTTAGCGGCAGCCTTGAATTTAAGAGGTGTCCACTCAACCTTTGCAGTTGTAGAAGGAAGGAGCTGGATCCAATCCGCATCAATCTTGGTCTCGAATGACGTATTTGCCTGAACAGTTACCGCAAATTCAGCACCCTGACCAAGAACTTCTACAGAGTTACCCTCCTTGATACTGATGAACGGATCAAGTTCCTGACCAGCAGCGGACTGCACGACCTGAATCTTCCTGGATGTCACACCTGATTTGATGGTAATCTCACCCTTTCTCAAGACGCTGAGTTCACTAGGATCACAAGTAACACTGACCGTCTTGGTCTCACCTGCAAGTCCGGAGCCATTCTCAATATGAAGCCAGTTGGCACTTGCAGAAACTTTGAAGTCAACATCCGATGACACCTTGAATGTATAAGGAGCCTCAGGTGTCCCCTCGAATGTAATGAGGTCAGAATCAAGTCCTTCAACATTGATATTGGCCTTGACGGCCTCAGAGGCAAGCATTACCTCGATATCATCTACATAATATCTGTAGTAGCCGGACTCCTGAGCACCGGCATGTCCGAACACTGAAGGATGGAATGATATTGCAGTTGCAGTCGTAGCGCCCTTGATTGTAAACATGGCATCCTGCCAGAACATCTTGCCTGAACTCTGAGAATGAGAAACAGGTTCGCTTATCTTGTCTGATTTGGACGCCGGCTCGACTTTACCTGGGCCGTCAATTTCCAGAACAAGCTGAGTCTTGTCAATATTACCGTCACCCTGCATCTGTGAACACCATTTGAATGAGACCACGATATCTTGTTCGCCATCCAATCTAAAGAGAGGCAAAGTCAATCCTGACTGTTTTTTGTTAGCACCAAATTTGAAATATGCATCCTGAAGATAAATTGTCTTGAATGAAGGATTCAAATCAGTATATCCTCTTGATCTGAGTTCACCAAGAACATCACAGCCATTATCCGCAAGAGTCGTATATAGGTTTGCACATCCGTCAGCAGAAGATGTTACCGCACCGACGCAGTCTGAAATCTTTTTATCTTCAGACAATTTGGAATTGGCAGCATCAATATATGGAGCAAGCCAAGAGAAATCATCTCTGAAAGGAAGTTTTACGCCTACACTTTCATCCTGTCCGTTATCCACGAATGAAACAGGAACTACTGTGACATCCTTCTTGATGACACCGATGTAGTACGCAAGCACGTCCACCTTATGAGTATTGACCTTATTGAAGGTCTCAGCATCAGCAGGAACAAGAAGCGAACATGTGGTTTTGTCTGCAAAACGAAGAGTCGAACCTATAAGAGTTCCTGTCAGTTTCACGTATGTAACCTTATCAGGAAGCACAGACGGAGCTTTGTCAATAGCCACCGGCGTAGGATAAGTCACTTCTGCTGTGGACTTTACTTCTACCTGATCAAGCACAAAAGACGGGATTCCGCTGATTTTGCTTGTCTTGCCATTGAAATCCACGACATCTCCGGCTTTAACCTCTGCTTTTCCATCAACGAACATGTTCACAGTACCATCTGTAACCACGAATCCAGTGGTAGAGACAGCCGCGACAGTAGCACTGAGCACCTTAGCCCTGGAAGCAGAATCAAGATCAGCTACCTTAGCGACATTACCTTCCGGAGCTCCAAGATAGGTATCGCCATTCTGATAAATGGTAGTGGTTACCTTATAACCACGCTTGTTCATAATCGTAATGAGACCCTGGCGGGGAGCATTCATCACTCCGCCGGTATAGTTGTCCTCTACAGTGACATTGACATCCATTGTATTGGAACCGGACATCGGATCCACGGTTATCCATGGCTCGTCCACGTCTATCATCCAATCAGAATCCGAAGCTATCCTGAAAGACTGTGACTCTTCGGCCTTGGCCTCAAATGTCAAGCTGGATTCCGTCAGCAATGCACTAGGCTTGACCAACTCTTCCTCTTTACAGCTTGTAAAAGGAGAAGCCAGCAGCAAAATCGCACTGATTCTAAATAAGTTATTTATAATTTTCATAACAATCTAATTTAATGATCCAGATTTATTTGTCACATTGGCACTAGAAGTCCAGACCATCAGCCCAACCGTTATTCTGAGCCAGGTTAGGATTAAGTTGACGATCTCCACTTGGAATCGGGTAAAGATAATCCCTACTTTCATCAAAGGCACGTGCCTTCTTATAATGCATGGCAACATAGCCCTTGGTACCCTCGCTCAAAATTATACCGTCTGAATATGGAACATATTTTCCGTCAATTTCGATTTCCTGAATCTGGAGATATGTAAAGTTATCACCATATTGCTTCTTTACTGCATTGTCAACCTTCGCTGTAGCATAAAGATAAACGTCTGCAGTGCCGTCACCTGTCAAATCATATGCGCCAGGTCCAGGGAAATACATACCGTAAAGCGGTTCCGTCCAAGTTGCGCCTTCTTTCCATCTTACGATATCATTCCATCTTCTTCCCTCAAGAGCCATCTCGATAGTCCTTTCACGACGGACTTCAAGAATCTGCGCGAGATTAGAAGGATTAAGTTTGGCAAGGTTCTGATAGCCATAAGTTTCAGAAGTCAGGAACGGATCGACTGTAAGACCTGCCAACACAAGATGCGGCATACCTACGCGGTCACGGAGCTTGTTGATGGAATTGTCAACATCCTCCTGAGTGAGGATATTCAGTTCGGCCTTGGCCTCTGCAAACATCAGATATGCTTCTGCCAAACGATATACTGGAATATCATTGAAGGACATATTTGCACGCTCAGCAGTTTCATACTGAGGATCCATCACGAACTTCTCAAGCTGGAATCCTGTAGAGGTCATCGTAAGTTCAGGACCATAAATAGTCTTCTTGGAGTTCACACGGATACTCTGAGGAAGCCTGATGATCATACCCAAACGCGGGTCCCTGTCAGCTACTTCTTCCACGAACAGCTTGGTTTCCCAATCCGGCTTGTCCGTATATCTGGTGCCGTCTTTCATCAAGAAACTGTCAATGAACTTCTTTGAAAAACCAGGGTTACCACCGGTGTTCATGGCGACATAACTTGTTGCGCTATGAGTACAGCCGATAGACTGTTCCATTCTGATGGCAAGGATATACTCATTCTGGTCAGCATCAGGTTCCCTGAACAGCTCATGATAGTCAGAAGCCAAAGAATATACTCTGGAATTCATAACCTGCTCAGCAGCCTGATAAGCGAGTTTCAAATAGTCCTCAGCAGAATGTCCCGGCAAAGTGACGTTGTGGTATTTTCTGAAAGTACCTTCATAGAGACAGAACTGGGCCTTGAGCATAAGAGCCGCCCATTTGTTTACACGGTAAACGCTCTTTCCTGAAGGAAGACTTTCAATGGCATCATCAATGTCATTCAACATGTTGCTCATAACCAGCTCGCGGGAGTCTCTGGCCTTATACAGACTGGAGTCACGGGAGCCAAGTTCCTTGTCATACCATGGCACATCTCCGAATCTCATGACCTTCCGGAAATAGAACTGAGTTCTGAAGAATTTTGCCAGGCCTGTATATTGTTTAGCCACTTCAGCATCTGTGCACTGATCCATATGGCCCAGCATCGTATTGATCTTACGCAGCTGTCCCCATGACCATCCTCCTGAAGCAGCAGCCTGTGGAACTTCACGGGCAGTACCGCCGAGCAGTTCATCTGATATTGTTCCCTTCTCGAACATCACATCAGACTGCTCGTCATATGGAGTCTTATCTAAAAGATTGTCATAGAACGAGTTGGAAAACATCTTAAGGTCGTTTTCCGTCTTGAAGTATGTTTCCGGAACAAGTCTGTCCTTAGGGGTCTTCTCCAAGAAACTGTCACAAGAAGAGCACCCGAGAACAATAGCAATTATTGGAAATATATATTTTTTCATTGATCTGTCCTCCCGCATTAGAATGTAATATCAACACCGAACATAAGTGTCTTCTGCCAAGGATAAGCAACAGCATCTTTGCTATCGCTGTTTTTGTATATGCCGGTAGTAGAAGACTTGTCTTTATCGCTCGATGCTCTACGATATGAAGACTCAGGATCCAAGTACTTGGTATATTTCTTAATTGGAGACCAGTATGCAAGGTTCTCTCCAGAGAAATAGAAGCGTACTTTATCCAGATGGATCTTCTGGGTAAGTCTCTGAGGGACAGTATAGCCCACAGTCAGATTCTTGAATCTCAGATAACGGACATTCTGGATGTAACGGCTGTTCACAGGAGCAAGTTCACCACCAGTGGATGAATAGACTCGCGCTCTCGGGAAATAGGCGTCAGGATTCTCTTCAGACCATACGGTCTTGATGAAATCACGAGGCATGAATGCAGCGCAATATGCATAGGAATATGATCCCCAGAATGCGATGTTCATTCCTGCAGGATACCAGTAATGTGTACCTGTTCCCTGGAAGAACGCGCTCACGTCAAAGCCCATCCAGTCAAAAGCCAGAGTGAAACCGTACTGCATGCTCGGAAGGGAATTACCCAGAATCTTACGGTCACCAGGATCATCAGCAGTGTTCTTTCCGAGAGTAATCTTATTGATTCCACCCTCACCGGAATGGTCATTGTCGAGATCGACATATCTGAGGTCACCTGCAAGGAATCCGCCCTGCATACGGTTTGTTCCTACATATGTCAATGCATCACAGACATTTGCCTGATAGTCCTTTGCCTCTTCATCAGTCTTGAACAGACCATCCACTACGAAGCCCCAGACATCACCGATACGCTGTCCTACATAGTAGTCATTCAGACGCTTGTCCGGGTTGTTTGCATATCTGGTAATATGTGAATCGTAGTCACTGAGAGAAGCCCTTACGCTGTAATTGAACGGCTTGCCTGCAAGCTTGAATGAATCTCTCCAACCTACGGAAATCTCATAACCGCGAGTTCTCAAATCAGCCGAATTCTCCTTAGGGGCATCTGCACCATATACGCTCGGCAGAGCATTGCCCTGGACAAGCATGTTCTTGGTGTCTCTGATGTAAGCCTCAGCTGTGAAATCAAGTCTGCCGTTGAACAATGATGCATCCAATCCGACATTGTACTGCTGAGTGGTTTCCCAAGTAAGTTCTGAGGAGTTCGGAGCAGAAATAGAAGAATATTTGGCATTGGTCGAGCCCTCTCCGAAAGTAAATCCACTGAAAGCTTTCTGAGAAATAGTCCTCATATAAGAATAGTCAGATACATTCTGATTACCGAGAGAACCGAATGAAGCACGGAGCTTGAGGTTGTTCACGATATCTCTTGCAGGAGCAAAGAAAGGCTCTTCAGAGATACGCCATCCTCCGGACACTGACGGGAACAGACCCCAACGATGTCCTTTTGCAAAACGGGAAGAACCGTCATAACGGCCTGAAGCCTCGATGAGGTAACGTCCTTTATAGTCGTAGTTCAATCTTCCGAAGAAACCTGCAAGAGCATATTCACTCTGGCCTCCTTCAAGAGTAGTAATGATGGCACCGGACTCATCTGGAGATATCAGGTTGAAGTCGTTGAGATTCTCATCTGAAAGATTCTGTCCTTTGGCCGTAACATTCTTGTACTGGTATGTCTCGACATTGAAACCGAGCATAACCTTGAGATTGTGAGCATCCTTGAACGTATTCTCATAAGTTCCGAAAATGTTTCCGGTATAATAGTCATACCTTCTTGTACGCTCTTCCAGTTCATTCAAACCGGCACCTGTAGTATATGCATCGGTAACACCAGGACGGACACCAAATGGTATGTTCACGGTACGGTGCATCTCATTGCGGTTTACACGTCTGTAGGTGAAATTCGCAGTCACATTGAAATGGTCCACCGGCTTGATGACAAGCTCCGTGGTATTGGTGAAGTTGAATTTCTTGTCATAGTTCTTGTGCTTGCCCATCGCAAATACAATCTGCCTACCATTGGCTACATTATAGTTACCGCCGATGATGAGAGGGTTGTTGTAAAGGCCTGTTCCGTCAGGATTGAAGAGAGGGAAAGAGGCAGGAGTGTGGCGCAAGTTGCGGAACACGTCCTGAATATCTCCTACACCGATCCAAGAATAATTGGAATTGTAGAATGACGTGTTGTTGGACAATGACATGATCTTGTTCAGCTTGGCGTCAATCTTGGCACGGAGATTATATTTCTGGAACACATCCGGCTCTGCAGCCTTCATGATACCGGTCTGCCTGTCATAGCCGCCCGATATGAAATACCTCACGTTCTTGGTTCCGCCGCTGACGGATATGTTGTGCTGCTGAACAGGATGTCTGTCCCTGAACATTTCGTGATACCAGTCGGTATTGCAGTAATATATCCACTGCTCTTTACCGTTGCGGACTTCCTTGACGACCCAAGGGCGGTCAGGATTCTCAGTCTTGTCATTGACACGGGCCAGAAGTTCCATCATGTCATGCTCGGTATAGCCCGTATAAGGGGTTCCGGCTGCTTGAGTCTTCCAGAATGTATCCAGAGTATAGACTGACCAATATCCCCTGTCCTCGTAATCTGTCGAAGTGGTCGGCTCTTCCCATCCGAATCTTCCGCTGTAGCGGATCTTGGCTTTGCCGTCATCCGAGCTTCCTTTCTTGGTGGTCACGAGGATAACTCCATAAGCTGCACGAGCACCGTAAACGGCTGCCGCAGCAGCATCCTTGATGACGGAAATACTCTCGACATCATTAGGATTGACATCTTCGAGGTCTCCGAGCGCACCGTCAATGAGAACGATAGGGTTCGCTTCATTGATGGAAGTAAATCCTCGGATGTTCAGTTTTCCGGTACTTCCAGGGTTACCTGACTGAGTCGTGATGTTCAGGCCAGGAACAGAACCCTGCAGCATGGTGACAAGGTTGTGTGATGACCTGTCCTTCAGGGCTTTGTCATCTACAACTGAAATAGCGCCTGTCAAGTTCACCTTCTTTTGAGTACCATAACCTACAACGACCGTCTCGTTCAAGGTCATGTTGTCTTCATCAAGTGTGACATTGACAGAAGACTTTGCTGCCGGAACACTCACCTTTCTGGTAATGTAACCGAGAGATGATACCTCCAGGACAACATCCCCGGAAGGAACCGACATTGAGAAACTACCGTTCACGTCAGTCGTTGTACCGGTACTTGTGCCGGAAATCAGAACCGCCGCTCCGATAAGAGGTTGCTGTTGGTTGTCCAGAACTTTTCCGGACACCGTCCTGTTCTGGGCAAAGGCACCTATGCAGGTGGCCAATGCTACCAGAAGCGTAACAGCAAGAAATTTGACTGTTCTCATAAATTTTGTATTTTGGTTTGTATTATATGGTATCAATCCATTATGAATCAATACTGTGTATAGTCAGTAAGGGTATTGAATGCCTTCGGACGCGCCATGTTTTCAGTATAGACGTTGCCGAATTCATCCTTTACTGTTATCGTCAAGTCATCCGTGGCATTGTCTGCCTTGACCTTGAAGAAATGCGGCATTGCGTTTTCTGTTATGAAAGAAGGCTCCTTGGTTATGTTCTTGTTGAATCGAGGAATCGTCAATGCCTTGATATGAAGCGGGTCATATGCGAATGTCCTGGTCCATTTCAGGTCCTTTCCATGCTCGTCAGTAACCGTGAGGGTCCATTTCGGATTCCAGTTCCACACATTGATAAGAACCTCATTGTCAGTATTTTTAGGATACGCCAGAACATATTTCGAAAAGCTCAATTTCATCTTTGCGTCCTCGAGTTTAGGGACATCATCGTATGAAACACTGAAATTGTTCAGGTCATAAGAGCGGAACTGATAGTCCTCACTTTTTCCGGTCGCCTTGTATTTCCACTTGAAATCAGTACCGTCCACATCCCAGATACTGTAGCCGCCCGGAGCTCCGTCCAGACTGATGTGGACTCCCGGGGTCAATGAAGCTGACCACCACCATGATGCGCAAACCGCACCGGCATTGTGTTCCTGCAGATTTTTCGCGCCTAGTAAAGCGGTATCTTCCGGAAGCGCATTGAAAATCGTGTGAGTGTGCCCGGTCACAGCATGCACTTTGTAGCCATCCAGAACATCAAGCAGTTCGCTCACATTGCTGAAACTGTACCCGAATCGGGAGACGTTTTTCGCTGACGGATAGAACAACTGAGCATGAGTCGTCAATACTATAGGGGTAGATGTGCTCACATACGCCAGGTCCTTCTTAAGCCAATCCAACTGATTCTGTGTCAGATTCTTGTGATATTTTCTTGATGATGTTCCGTCATAATCTGAACAGTCAATGTCGTCAATCACCACATAATGCACCTTTCCGATATTGAAGGAATAATACTGGGGAGCAATGGTTTTGTCATACGGAAGTTTTGCATCATAACCGCTCGTCGCGAGCATATCATTGTCATGATTGCCCATTGTATGGTATATGATTATATCTGACACTCTGTCGTTTATAAAATCCAGATAGTCTTTCAGTTCCATCTGGTTTGTGTACCAATACAAGTCCCAGGTCATGTCACCGAGGGTAATCGCATACATCTTCTCGGACTTATGCTTGTCGCGATACGTGTTCCAGTCATTGGTAAACTCAGTGAACTGAGTCCTGTCATTGTTTCTGTTGGCAAGATGCATATCTCCCAGGAAGAAGACTTTGTACTTGTCCTGGCCCTCCACCTTATTCAAGACGAAATCCACACGCTCAGTTTTTGTCGCAGAAGATGTCAATGCGCTGTGAATCTTCGGCAATATGCCATTTACAACCGGCTCATATCCGCTCGGAACGGACATGAACACATATTTCAGATACTTTGCCGACATCATCTGATACACTCCGTCAGCATCAGTCTTCACCACTTCATAGCCATCGGATACGACTACGTCAGGGACACCGACACCATTGCATGAGATCTTTCCGTAAACGGTAGATCCGTCAGCAGGTTCCACCCCGTCGCCGTAAATGGACACCAACATCTCGCCCATAAGCTTGACCGCATTCCCACGCTTTATGGACACCGAATACTTTCCAGAAACCATTCCTGTGTAAAGCGAGATTGTAAACTTGGTCGTGTTGACAGATACGATGTCGCAGGTATGTTCGACTCCTACCGGATCTTTCAGCACAATCTTGTCGGTCTCCTTCGGGGACTTCTGGAACTGCACCCTGAAATCAAGAGTTGTAGCGTTGTATTCAAGTTCTACAGTTTCCGGCACACGGAACTGTACGTCAAATCCAGCTCCATCATTTTCCGTCTTACGGCATGAAGCGAACGCAAAAGCAGCAAGAAAAACGATGATGGAAGCCCACACTCGTATTATTTTCATTGTATGTGTGATACTAGTTGTTATTTTGTTTTGTAACGTTTCAATTTGGTATTACAATCGTTTCGAAAGCAAAAGTAGCAAAAACTTGATAATTTCAAAAGTATTAAATCATTTTTTTTTGCGAGAAAGCATAACTCTGGCAATGGTAAGGAGACCATATAAAGCAGAACGAAAGTCATAACAAACTTCCGTCGATTGAAGATGTTATAACTTTCAGAACATATTATTATATACTATTTGTTGTTCGTGGAGCGGAAAACGGGACTCGAACCCGCGACCTTCGGCTTGGGAAGCCAACGCTCTACCAGCTGAGCTATTTCCGCATTGCAGCCGTTCTCCGGATGCGACTGCAAAGATAGTAAACTCGCATAAGTTTACAAATATTTTTTGAAGGTTACTTATGGATTACCTACTCAATCACACATTCAGAAATGTTCTTCACACCCGGAATATCGAAATACGATTCCACAATGTCGCCCTTCAGGAACACCTTCCTTTTAAGATTTGAAGGATTGGAAACGAGATTCAATGCATCCCGGACCTTGCCTTTCAACAATTGGACTGACATACAGGACTCCTTGTCATAGACAGTGGTCCTGCCGGCAATGGCTATATTGGACTCAGATTCAAACGGCTCGTCGAATGACACGGATGAAGCAGTCAAGTCTCCTCCCACAATATAGCCATATACCCACACGCCTTTCGCATCCAACTCGGATTTTGCCTGAGAAACGCTCAATGCGTCCTTATATGCTCCTCCGGTGGGTGCGCTGCCGGAGCCGGCACCGATGACGTATCTGTCACTCACCCAAGCCTTAGCTGTATCCACGGCAATGCTGATGCCTGCACCTGAGGTTCCGGCAGAAGGGGCCTGCACGCTTAGGACAAGCACCTGTTTAGGTTTTAATTTTTTAGTTGTCAATGACTTGTCCTTCCCGCCGTCATATAGGGCCAATGTTACATTTCCCGGCTGAAAATAGGCCACCCGCTTTTCGGAGTAACCGTACATGAGCTTGCCGGCAGAAGACTTCAGAAAGAGCACACCGTCAGGATATGATTTCAGGAAATCGGGCGAAATCACCAGCCGGATTCCCGCATTCTGCATATCACAGTCGAGATAGACATGTGCGGTCTTCCCTTCCTGAACCACAACACACTGGTCATCTCCATATTGTGGGGATGAGAATGACGGCTTGGAAAATTCAGCGGAACGCACAGAGATATTGTAAGTTCCGGATTTCACAAGAATCTTTTCGGAAGAGTCGCCATACTTGCCGTCATATATAACCTTTCCTCCGGCGTCCGTGACTTTAAGCAGGAAATCACACGTGTCCGGCAAGTTTTCCGCAGTGGCTTTTGTCAGGGCGTATGCCTGTTCAGAGAAGTGAATACCAAGATAACCGGAGCCTGTCTCAGTCTCAGCATCGAGTCGCCTGCATAATGTGAACACAGGCAGGAGCAGAACCGCCAAAAATTTGATTTTCAATAGTTGTCGCATAATTCAATAAGTTTAAGCGACCGCTAAAGTATGTGAAAATTTTCCGATTTTATTTAAGAAACGTAAAAATTTCCCGACAGAAATTTTAAATTTTTCTGCCGGGCATTTAAAAAAAGTTTTAAATATCTGTTCTAACTCTCTACAAGGCGGATTTTCGCATACTTGAGCAGCAAAATCTTTTCTCCGAAATTGTCGAACGCGATCTTCGCCTTCAGATCTGTTCCGGTACCGGATATCTGTCTGATGACGCCGAAACCGAAACGGTTATGCTCGATCCGCTGCCCCACTTTCATATCCAGGACAGAGACAGGGGTAAAGTCAGCATCGAATGAACGCGGACTCGGAGCGGCCTGGCGCGGACTTGTGGTCGAAGATACAGGCTTCAGAGGCTTGCCAGTCACTGATGATACAGGAGGTCTGCTCTCCTTGATGACTTTCACTGGACCCGAAGTGCCATAAGAGCGGTTTTGCGATGAAGCGCCATAACTTCTGCGCTCTCCGGAGAACTTCGCTCCATAACCGAAACGGGAGCCGAATCCGCCGAAAGACTGCATGCCGTCTTCACGGGAGTCATCATCCTCGCGCAGTGGATTGTCAATATACCTTGTGTTTATTTCACGCACGAAACGGCTCGGCGCATTCTGTTCATGCTTTCCGTTTCTCATCCTGGTAGAGGCAAATGACAGATTTACAGCCACTTTAGCACGTGTCAATGCCACATAAAACAGCCTTCGCTCCTCTTCAATCTCAGACGGCGACGAGAACGAACCTCCGGACGGGAATATATTCTCCTCCATTCCGGCAACATATACATAGGGGAATTCAAGGCCCTTGGAAGAATGCACCGTCATCAGGGTTATCTTGTTGGACGACTCATCATCCGTCATATCGATAGCGCTGAGCAATGAAATGTCCTCCAGGAAATCCCCGAGTGTCACCAAAGGAATGTCGCTGTCAGAAATGGACTCTATATCCACAACATTCTCATCTGCAAGCATTTCCTCCTTATACTGGTTCTTCCTGTCCTCCACGAAGCCCTGAACGCTGTTCAGGAGTTCTTCGATATTGGCCGCTCTGGACTGGCTCTCGATCGAATTGTCCATCTTGAACGACGCATACAGGCCGCATCTTGTAGAAAGTGCGGATGCCACCTGAAAAGCATCATCCTTCGCCAGAGAAGCATTGGCATTGGCAATCATATTCCTGAATTCCATTATCTTGCCTGCAGCTCCGGACTTGATTCCGGCCTTCATAAGCATTGACGGTTCACAGGCATTGAACAATGAAACTCCCGCGGCAGCGGCGACGGCGACAAGAGCGCCCTCGGAGGTGGAGCCGATTCCCCTGGCCGGCGTGTTCAGCACTCTGCGGAACGACTCGTCGTCATTCGGATTGACGGCAAGCTTCAGGTAGGCCATCATGTCCTTCACCTCGGCACGGTCGAAGAAGGAATTGCCGGAGACTATCATGTACGGCAGGTTGCGTTTTCTGAGCGCCTCCTCCAGCGCGCGAGACTGGGAATTCGTTCTGTACAATATCGCAAAGTCCTGATACTGACAATGGTCCTTTTCCATGCGGGACACGATGGAAGACGCGATAAGCACTGCCTCCTCCTGTTCGGTATAAGCCTTTATGAGATGTATCAGATCGCCCTCTGGACCTTTTGAAAAACAGGTTTTCGGGATTCTGGACTCATTATTTTCAATGACGGAATTGGCAGCATCCACGATTACCTGGGTGGATCTGTAGTTACGCTCAAGTCTAAAGAGCTTATAGTCAGGATAATCCCTTCTAAAGTTCAGGATATTCTCGATCTTGGCCCCACGGAACGCATAGATGGACTGCGAATCATCACCGACCACACAGATGTTGTGGTGTTTCTGACTGAGCTTCTTGAGAATGAGGTACTGGGCCACATTGGTATCCTGATACTCGTCCACAAGGATGTAGTCAAAGCGGGACGCCACGGAATCGAGAGCCTCCGGATTGTCTCGGAACAAGATGTTCATATTCAGCAGGATATCGTCGAAATCCATCACCCCAGCCTGCCTGCATTTTTCGGCATAACGGGCGTAGATGTTGCAGATTTCCGGCTTCTTGGCGTGCGTGTCATTGATAATGGCCTGCGCATCCTTCTTGTACGCCTGAGGCGTTATCAGGTTGTTCTTGGCCATCGATATGCGGCCGAGCACATCCTTCGGCTTATAGACTTTGTCATCAAGTTTCATTTCCTTCAGGCACGACTTTATGGCGCTGATGGAATCACTTGTATCATAGATTGTGAATGAGGACGGATAGCCGAGACTTTCCGCAAACTCCCTGAGAAACCGTATGAATACGGAATGGAAAGTGCCCATGTAGAGCCTCCGGGCCTTCTTCTCCCCCACTATTGCCGCGATTCGGGCTTTCATTTCCGCCGCAGCCTTCTTTGTGAATGTCAATGCCAATATCCTGTCGGGTTCTCCCCCGTTTTCAAGAATATAAGCGATTCTGCCGGTCAACACTCTCGTTTTTCCTGCTCCTGCGCCGGCAACTATGAGCACCGGCCCCTCTGTCTGGCAGACTGCAGCTCTCTGCTGTTCGTCCAACCCCTCCAATATAGCACTTTTGTTTTCCATAATAATGGCGAAATTACGAAAAAAATTCAGTATATTCGCGCCGGAAATCCGAAATACTATTAAAGGTTACCTATAATGTCAAACAACATCGATTTGAAAGGCGGACTGAACATTCCTATTTCAGGAACAGCAGTCCAGAAAACCAGAAAGACGATCGTACCGGACGTTATCGCTGTAAAACCTACTGATTTCAAGGGTCTTATACCAAGACTTCTTGTAAAGGAAGGCGATAAGGTTCTGGCAGGATCCCCTGTTCTGGCAGACAAAAAGAACCCTGACATCCTCTTCTCGTCTCCGGTAAGCGGAACAGTTGCGGAAATCGTCAGAGGCGAAAAAAGAAAGTTGCTTGAGGTAAGGATCAAGGCCGACGCCCAGCAGGAATTTGTTGACTTCGGTGTCCACAAACCGGCAGAAATGCAGGCAGAAGACATCAAGGAGCTTCTCCTGAAAAGCGGATTGTGGCCGTCTCTTGTACAGAGACCTTACGGCGTTCTCGCAGATCCTGCTGTAAAGCCTAAAGCAATCTTCGTATCAGCATTCACGACAGCGCCTCTCGCAGCAGCGCCTGAATTCGTTTTCAAAGACGAAATCGCAAACATCCAGACGGGTGTGAACGCGCTCAACAAGCTGACTGACGGAGGCATTCACTTCTCTCTCTGCAGAGAAAATTACTCCGGAACTCCTCTTCACAAGGTAGAGAATGTAATCCAGCACGTCTTCACAGGCAAACACCCTGCAGGCAACGTCGGTGTACAGATCAGCCATATCTCACCTATCATGAAGGGAGACACCGTATGGACAGTTTCACTTCTTCTTCTTGCAGCCATCGGAAAGCTTTTCAACACAGGAAAGTACAACATGGCCAGAAAGATTGCCGTGACAGGTCCTAAGGCTATCGAGCCGGCTTATGTAGATGCCCTTCCAGGTATCAACATGGCAGATTTGAAAGATTTCTATGACAACTCCGGCAATGACTTGAGATTTGTCAGCGGTGACGTTCTCACCGGTGAGAATGTCGGCAAGAATGGTTCTCTCGGCTTCTTCGACAATCAGGTCACCCTTCTCCACGAAGGTACTGAAAGAGAAGTTCTCGGATGGGCCAAACCTTTCAGATTCGGCAAATTCAGTTCAAGCCATACATACTTCTCATGGCTCTGCCCTAAGAAGACATACGATATGGACACCAACACGAATGGCGGCCCTCGCGCATTCGTAATGTCAGACGTTTACAAGAAAGTGCTTCCTATGGACATTTTCCCAGTATTCCTGGTCAAGGCCTGCCTCGCCGGCGACATTGACAAGATGGAAAAATTCGGAATCTATGAGGTGCTTCCTGAGGATCTCGCTCTCTGCGAATACGTGGATCCTTCAAAGAATGACATTCAGGCCATCATTGAAAAAGGCATTGACCTTATGATTAAAGAAATGGCATAATCAGACGGAAGTTATGGAAGAATCAAAAAATACAACTCAGAAGCCGGGCCTTTTCGAAAGGGGCGGCAAATTTGGATTCCTTCACTCCAGCATTGACGCGTTCGATACTTTTCTCCGTGTTCCGGGAACGGTAACAAGCAGAGGTTCGCACGTCAGAGATGCCGTTGACCTGAAGAGAATCATGATCATCGTAGTAGTCGCATTGATTCCGGCAGCTCTTTTCGGCATGTGGAACGTCGGCTACCAGCACGGACTTGCAACAGGACAGAGCTTCGGACTGTTCCAGAATTTCTGGTACGGCTTCCTCAAAGTGCTCCCTCTTTATCTTGTAGCGTACATCGTAGGACTCGGTATCGAGTTCGCCTCTGCGCAGATCAGAAATGAGGAAGTCAATGAGGGATACCTCGTTTCAGGTATGCTCATTCCTCTTATTGTCCCTGTGGACGTGCCGCTTTGGACACTTGCCATCGCAGTTGCGTTCGCCGTATTGTTCGGCAAGGAAGTGTTCGGCGGAACCGGCATGAACTTCTTGAATCCGGCATTGCTCTGCCGTGCATTCCTGTTCTTCGCTTATCCGAGCAAGATGTCAGGCTCAAGCGTATGGGTATCATTGAAAGGCGGCGAAAGCCTCATTGACGGTGCTACCGGCGCTACACCTCTTGCATTCGCGACAGACGGACTCGAGGCAATGAACAATGCAGGTGTACAGTACGGAATGTCAGCTTGGGACATGTTCGCAGGTCTTGTTCCGGGTTCTGTAGGTGAGACCTCAGTAATCGCCATCCTCATCGGTGCAGTCATTCTGCTCTGGACAGGTGTAGCAAGCTGGAAGATTATGGTTTCATCAGTTGCCGGCGCCCTCTTCGTGGGCTGGCTCGGAAACTTCTTCGGAGCTACTGACGTTCCTGCTTACTATCAGCTTCTTATGGGCGGATTCGCATTCGGTACAGTATTCATGGCAACAGACCCTGTAACGTCTGCACAGACTGAGTGCGGCAAGTGGATCTACGGATTCCTTATCGGCGCTCTCTGCGTTATCGTCAGACTGTTCAACCCTGGATATGCAGAAGGCATGATGCTCGCAATCCTGCTGATGAACACATTTGCACCGCTCATTGACCACTACGTCACCGACGCTGCGATCTCAAGAAGAGCCAAGAAAGTTAAAATCGCATAATATATATAATAGGTATGAATACTAACGGAAATATATATACAGTCATCTATACGACAGTAGTCGTTGTGGTGGTAGCTGCGGTTCTTGCGTTCGTCTCTGAGACTCTCAAGCCGAAGCAGGATGCCAACGTAAAAGCTGACGCCATCAGCCAGATGCTGACTGCCAGCAAGTTATACGAGAAGAGCGAGCTCGATGCGATGAGCAATGACCAGAAGATCGACGCCTACAAGGCTGTCGCAAAATCTTCTGTTCTTGTCAATGCAGAGGGCCAGGAGTGCGGAACACTTGATCTTGCAAAGCAGGAAATCTACACCACCAGCCAGCTCAAGGCTCAGGACAAACGTGTCAAGGACCTTCTCAAGAACGGCAAAGCTGACTTGAAACTGCCTGTTTTCGTTTTCGAGAAAGACGGACAGAAAGTCACCGTAATCCCTTGCTATGGCGCAGGTCTTTGGGGACCGATCTGGGGTTACATTGCCCTCAACGATGATTATCAGACGATTCGCGGAGCATATTTCGACCACGCGAGCGAGACTCCTGGTCTTGGTGCCAAGATCAAGGACGATCCTTCATTCAGAGCAGAGTTTGAAGGCAAGAAAGTGGACTTCGAGGCTGAGGAAGCATTCTGCGTAGTCAAAGGCGGCGCTCCTGCCGGCCAAGAGAATGCGGTAGATGCCATCACAGGCGCTTCCATCACCAGCCACGCACTTGGAGTTTCCATCGACAACTGGCTTCAGGCTTACAAGCCGTTCCTCAAAGCTGCCGCAGCCAATGCAGTGCAGCCATCAGAGGTGGAGAATGCAGTTGACTCACTCTGTGTTTCAGCAGATTCACTTGCAATCGCCAAATAATGAGGAGGAAATAAAATGAACGCAAAACTTAAAGAAACAATATTGAATCCGATTTTCAAGGGCAATCCTATCACTGTCCTCGTACTCGGTATCTGTTCCTCATTGGCTGTGACCGTACAGATGAAGGGAGCCTTCGTAATGGGTCTTTCCGTCATCGTAGTTACAGCACTTTCGAACTTTATCGTATCTCTGATGAGGAATTCCATTCCTAACAGAGTCCGTATCATCGTACAGCTCGTGGTTGTATCGCTGATGGTAATTCTCGTGGACCAGTTCCTCAAGGCTTATGCATACAGCATTGAGACTCAACTCTCTGTATATGTGGGACTTATCATCACAAACTGTATCGTCATGGGCCGTATCGAGGCTTTCGGTCTCGGCAACAAGCCTATTCCGTCACTTCTCGATGGTCTTGCAAACGGAGCAGGATACGCTATGATTCTTCTTATCGTGGCATTCTTCCGTGAGCTGCTCGGTTCAGGAACCCTCTTCGGATTCAGGGTAATCCCGCAGTGCTTCTACGATGCAGGTTATATGAACAACGGACTTGTGATTCTTCCTCCTGTAGCACTCATCCTGCTCGGATGTATCGTATGGGTACAGAGAAGCATCCAGAAAGATCTTCAGGAGAAATAACAACTAACACGCAAGTAATATGGAATATATAAGCTTATTCGTAAAGTCAATTTTCGTTGACAATATGATTTTTGCATACTTCCTCGGTATGTGCTCATACCTGGCAGTATCTAAAAATGTGAAGACAGCTTCCGGACTTGGTGCGGCTGTTATCTTTGTGCTCCTGGTCACATTGCCTATCAACTACCTCCTGAACACTTACGTGCTCAGCCCTGGTGCATTGAGCTGGCTCAGTCCAAGCCTCGCAGGCGTTGACCTCAGCTTCTTGAGTTTCATCACATTCATCGCGGTCATCGCCGCTATCGTACAGCTCGTAGAGATGGTTGTCGAGAAATTCGCACCTACACTCTACTCAGAGCTCGGTATCTTCCTGCCTCTTATCGCAGTGAACTGCGCCATCCTCGGAGGTGCGCTCTTCATGCAGCAGAAAGATTTCGTCAATGTCGGTGAAGCAACCGTTTATGCTCTCGGCTCAGGTATCGGCTGGTTCCTCGCTATCGTGACACTCGCCGCCATCAGAGAGAAGATGTCATACTCGAATGTGCCTGCACCTCTCAAGGGTATCGGTATCACATTCATCACCGTAGGTCTTATGGCCATGGCATTCATGACATTTATGGGTATTTCACTTTAATAGGAGACTTGAAAGATGAATGAAATTACTCTTACAATTATAGCCTCAGTAGCAACTATCACAGTGGTTACGCTGATTCTGGTAGTCCTGCTGCTGTGGGTCAAGACAAAACTGACCCCAAGCGGTACAGTCAAGATTGACATCAACGGAGGAAACAAAGTGCTCGACGTCGCTCCAGGCAACTCGCTCATGGGCGCTCTTGCAGAAGAAAAGATTTTCCTCCCGTCAGCCTGCGGTGGCAAGGCCAACTGCGGACAGTGTAAAGTCAGAGTCCTCGAAGGCGGCGGAAACATCCTCCCTACCGAAACAGGATTCTTCAACAGAAAACAGATCAAGGACAACTGGAGACTCGGTTGCCAGGTCAAGGTCAAGGAAGACCTCAAGATCGAGGTTCCGGAGTCAGTGCTCAGCGTCAAGAAAGTGGAGTGCGAAGTCATTTCCAACCACAACGTGGCTACCTTCATCAAGGAATTCACTGTCAAGCTGCCTGAGGGTGTTCACCTCGATTTCAAATCAGGAGAGTACATCCAGATTGATATTCCTCAGGGAACATTCAATTTCAGCGACATTGACGTAGATCCTGAGTACAAGGCAGACTGGGAGCGCTACAAGTTCTTCGACCTGAAGTGCGTGAACCCTGAGCCGACCATGAGAGCATACTCTATGGCCTCTTATCCTGCCGAGGGCGACATCATCAAACTGAATGTCCGTATCGCAACTCCTCCATTTGACAGGACAGCGCCTAAGGGAAGCAACAAACTCCTCCCTGTAAACCCTGGTATCGGTTCTTCATATATCTACACACGTCACCCAGGTGACAAGGTTATGATTTCCGGTCCGTTCGGAGAGTTCCTCCTTCCTAAGGATGATCCTGATTCACAGGAATATATATTTGTCGGCGGTGGCGCAGGTATGGCTCCTCTCAGAAGCCACATCATGCACCTGTTCAAGACTCTCAAGACCAAAAAGCAGGTCAACTTCTTCTACGGTGCGCGTAGCCTGAAAGAGGCATTCTACCTCGAGGACTATGCTGAAATCGAGAAAGAGTTCCCTAACTTCCACTTCCATCTGGCTCTCGACCGTCCGGATCCGGCAGCTGATGAAGCAGGAGTAAAATATGTTGCAGGTTTCGTACACAATGTTATGTACGAGACATATCTCAAGGAGCATGACACACCGGAAGACATCAAATACTTCATGTGCGGACCTCCTATGATGGTCAAATCTGTCAACACATTGCTTGACAGTCTCGGAGTTCCTCCTGAGAATGTTCTTTATGACAATTTCGGCGGTTAACAGCCTGAAAATATTTTTTTGAAAGCGACTGGCGTCTGTCCAGCCGCTTTTTTGTGTTTTTATGTCACAAAATTGCAATCGGAAAAAGGTATTTAAAACAAATTTTAAAGTTTAAGAATCGTAAAAATCTGCATTTGAGACGCATAAAATGGTGATTCTTTAAAAAACATCCTAATATATTTGCAGCCGGAAACGATAACAACTGCAACTCATGAAAATGAAAAATCACATAAAAAAAGACCGGCTGCATATTCATAATATTGTCGCCTTTAACTTGACCATCTACTATATTTCGGCCGTTCTGGCCGTAACCTTGCTTTTGTTGCCGGTCTTTTATTCTTGCACATCGACTGCACCTGAAACTGCCGGGACTGAGAGGAATGACAGAGAGGAAAAAACCGAACTGACATTCAGGACAGACAAGGCGGTCAAAGGGTACATTGACATACTGTATTTCAACGATGACCGACTCAGGAAGCTTGATTCCTATATGCGGGCGGAACTTGGCGGAAGCGGGAGGACAGAATCCGCCTCGAGAGCAGGGAAAAAGATACTGGTAACGATTGCCAATTCCCCGCTGAACGCGGAGGAATATCGTAAAGTGCTCGCCTATGACGACCTGCAGAATCTGTATGCCGAACTGAAAGCGGAGAATCCTGACGCACCAGTGATGTATGCTGAAAACAGGGTCAATGCAGGATATGAAAGGGAATGTGATATAACACTCACTCCCCTGCTCGCCCGGATAACGCTGAACAGCATCAGCTGCGATTTTCACGGAAGACCGTATGAGGGGAAGTCTCTCGAAGACGTATGTGTCTATCTTACTGATGTCTGCGGGCGGTTTCCGGTGAGCGGGAAAGCCCTGACCATACCCGAGAGCATATTGAACGCAGGAAAACTGGAACCGTCTGACACGGCCGGATTCACTTTCGGAAATCTGATATGCAGCAGAAGATTGGGAAACATCGGCGAGACAGTACGGTTCCCGGAGACGGAACTGTTCTGCTACCAGAATAAAATCAGTCAGGAGGGGCTCGGTGCAGGTTTCACCAAGCTTGTGATAGAAGGGACATTGGACGGAGAACGGACTTGGTACCCAATAGAAATCAACAGGGGGCAATGGTGCAACACGCCTGACAGTGCCGGCGTCCAGGCAGGGAAAGACTACATATTCGACATAACATTGACACGACGGGGTGTGAGTTCACCTGATATTGCGATAAACATCACTACCGTGAATTGCAAGTTCAGCGTCAAGCCGTGGACAATAAAGGATGAAAAGACCATAACATATTGACAGTCATGCGATACGCGAAGATATTATCTGTTCTGATATTGGCACTGCTCTGCGGATGCCGTAAAGAAACATCCCCGGCATCGACAGTGGTGTCGGTGAACATAGCCGTTACGCCTGCGACAAGGACGGACGACCCGGATGAAGTCAAGATTTCCGACCTCAACATCTTCATTTTCGATGCGGGAGGCCATCTTGAAGAGTCTGCCTATATCGATTCGCATATGAACGGAGGTGAGGCCAGATACAGTTTTTCATGGATAGGGCAGACCGACTGCCGGGTATTTGCCTGCGCGAATCTGGGGTTCAGGATTACCGGTATCAGCTCGATAGAAGACTTGGAGCAATACCGTTACCACCTGTCCTACCCGGACGAATACAGCAGAGGGCTGCCGATGACGGGAGAAAGCGGCATTGTGCACATTGACGACAAGGTCAACGACATCGATATAAATCTCGTGAGCATGATGGCGAAAGTATCCCTCTGCATTGACCGCACCAGACTTGGAAAGAACGTGAAGTTCAATGTCAAAAGCGTACAGGTGGGCGGCTGCCCCAAATCTGCCTGTCTGTTCTCGCAAAGCAAGGTGAGCGGGGGCAATGATGTGTTCGCATCAGGATATTGCAAAAGCTATGGTGAGGCTGATGACTTGAACATTGACAGGAGCGGTGGTGTAAGCCGTGAGGTAAGCGTGTATATGCTTGAAAACATGCAGGGCAGATTGCTTCCGGAGGCCAAGACGGAGAAGGACAAGGTACTGGATATGGCAGATGCTGTGGCAGGACTATGCTCATATATCGAGATTCAGGCAGAGTACCGTTCAGACTCATTGTACACCGGTCCCGGAGAATATCTTAAATACAGGTATTATTTGGGAGACTCCCCGTCTGATTTCGATGTCCAGCGGAACTGTCATTACCATATACGGGTAAGCCCTTCAGGGAGCGGTCTCGAGGAGGACAGCTGGAGAATAGACAAGAGCAGTCTTTTACCATACGGAAAAGCGTCCATACATCTCCATCCTGGCAATTATGTAGAAGGAAAAGTCGGCTCTGACCTGCATATATGGGCTGAGATAGAGCCGAAAGAGTCAAGGCTGTCATTTGGAGAAGAAGAGCTGGAATATGACAAAAGCCGTGGCATCTATGACTACACTATGGACAAAGACGGACACGGAGTAACCCTGCACTTGAAAAAACCTGGAAGCGGCATCCTGTATATTGAAGGCGGAGCGCCTGCGAGCGCTGCCGAAATGGTGGTTGTCACTGTCCTGGACAGCCTCCGGACAGAGAACGATCAGGTACGGTTCAAAGCTTCCGTCGTAAAATCCCCGTCACCGTCCGGGAATGCTGCAAGTCCTGCCGACTTCAGCCTTTCCGCATGTCTCGGAACAGAAGGCGCAGCACATACCGACTATATGTGGAACATGAAAGTAGTGAAAAGTAATGGAGGATGGAGCAGTTCTACACCTCTCTACTGGATGAATGACACAGACATACGGTTCTATGCGTTTTCGCCATACCCTTCATCCGACAATGGGATCAGTCCGTTCCCGGCAGGCGGGGCGCCTTCGCTGCAATTCTCAGCCAAAACCAGGGCAGAGGAACAGATTGACCTTTTTGCGGCAAGTGACGTACAGAGGGAAGGAACAGTACAACTCGCTTTCAACCATACACTTACCGCCATACGATTCCGAAAGGGAGAAACATTCAGCGAAGATGCTGCGATTACTGGAATATCCCTTTCCGGCATCCGAGGAGACGGAATATTCAATATTGAAAATGGAAAATGGACCAGTCTGTCTTCTGAAAGGACATTTACGATGTCAGATCCATCACTTGCTTTCATGCTGCCGCCCCAGGAGTTCGGACGCGGTTCCAAAGCCTGTCTGAACATAACAGTCACGGAAAACGGAGATTCTGAAACAGGGAGCATTCCGCTTGAAGGTCACAAGTGGGAAAAAGGCAAACTGACCACATACTCCATATCCTACAGCGGAGGACATTTTTCAGTAAACTCCACTGAGAATCTGTTCACTTCTGGGGATATCACCATCAATGAAACAAATGAAGACAATACCATCAATGAATTCTGATACTATGAAGACTATTGACCGCTATCCGATTATTCTATTGTTCTCAGCCGCCACATTGTGCTGCGCCTGCAATAAAGAGGCCGGAGAACTTAATGTATCCGATGATCTGGAGTTTATCGCCACACACATGGAACACGCTGAATGCAAGACATTTATGGGAGACAGGACTGAAGATGGACAATATCCGCTGCTTTGGTCAAGAGGTGACAGAATCATCATCTCCTCTTCATCTTCAGTCCCTGCCTCATCTTACTTCGTCACGGAAGATGAGGGAGCAGGAAGCGCCAAATTCGTGTATGACAAGAGCGTTTCAGGAAATGCCAGACCGAAGAAAGCAGATGAATGGCAGGCATTCTACCCTGCCTCAGGATATTCCTTTGCCGCCGGAAAGCATGTCCTGTCGCTTAAATCCACTCAGGAATATTCCGAATCAGGATTCGGAAACGGAGCAATGCCGATGGCAGCATCTTCCACTACGAAAGAGCTGTCGTTCAAGAACTTGTGCGGCATCTGCAGGCTCAGGATAAGCTCGTTGAAAAAAGACGCTTATGTCAATGAAATAAAGCTTAAAGCCGACAAGAACCTGTACGGCAGTCTGTACTGCACATCTGCATCCGGCGCCTGGATGATGGAGAAAGATGGAGGCAATGTGCTGACACTCAACTGCGGAAGCGGTGTAAGACTCTGTTCAGAGCCGAAAGATTTCTGCATTGTGCTTCCGCCTGAAAGCATAGGCGAACTGAGAATACAGCTGTCTCTTGTTTCCGATGGAACAGATGCGGGCAAAAAGATATATTCCCTTCCTGGCAGCATAGACATTGAACGGTCAGGTATCCTGAACATTGACCTGGACCTTGCACAGTTCAGATCATCCAGCATTGACGACATCATCCGCGAGAATGACGAGTCTGCGATAACAGGTCTTGAGTACAGATTCGAGACGGACAGAAGCAGAGTGGAGTCATTCAGAGACGGGGGTAACGGGAAGATAAACATCACCAGCCTTTCTTCAAGCACATTCAGCGACGGGTCGGGCAAAGACCGGAACGTGTCATGGAAAATGGACTTCAGCATTGACAAGGGCGCGACCTGGAATGCGGAAACGCCTGAAATGTTCGATTCGTTCGTTCTGTCCGGCGATGGCAATTCGGTTGAATACGATATTCCGGAATTCGATACGGACCGCGAATGTCTGGTGAGATTCACTCAGGAAGAGTCAGGAAAGACACAGACTGTAAGGGTAATTCAGCTCAGCAATGCCATTATTGCGGAGTATCTTGTTGCTGACCCGAGCCAGGAAGTCCCGATATGCACCTCTCATCTGGACAACCTCAAGGGTATCCTATATGATGACGGCACTGAAATCAGTTTTGAGTATGATAAATATTCAAGTCCCTATAAGAGCTTTTATCACAGATTCCAAGCGGAGGGCAAGCACAAAGCGATTCTATGGCTGAACCATGATGCCAAGACACTGGACCGTCTGATGCAGGACAACAGGTATATGGAAACCCACAAATACCTTATAGGAATAGACCTTTCGCATCTGAATCCGCTTCCGTTTACAAGTATGGACTGCACATTCGACAATTGCTGGAAACTCGCATATGTAATTTTTCCGGAGAAGAAACTGAACACTGTCAATCTGGTCAACATCCATAAGATGTTCTATGACTGCTCTTCTCTCATCCATCTGGATATAAACAAACTGGAGACTTCGGCAGTAAAGGACATGTCCTATCTGTTCGGATGGGACACAAACCTGACCACAATAGCCCTTGACGGTTTCCGAACGGATTCCGCCGAGAACATGGAGTCCATGTTCAGCTTCTGCAGAAATCTGGAAGCACTGGACGTGACAGGATTTGACACGCGCAATGTCAAGGACATGAACAACATGTTTGGCGGATGTGAGACTATCACGTCGCTGGATGTTTCCGGATTCAAGACGGACAATGTCACCAGTATGGGAGCGATGTTCAATGGATGCAAGCAGCTCAGGTCACTTGACGTCTCGAATTTCTCGACAGAAAAAGTCACAAACTTGAGCTACATGTTCTCAAGTTGCAAAGAACTCACACAGCTTGATTTGAGAAACTTCAACACCGATGCTTCCCTCTATTTTTCCGGCATGTTCAATGACTGCATCAAGCTTGAATCACTGGACATAAGCAGTTTCTGTACAGACAAGGCGACTACCATGAGCTACATGTTCTATAACTGCAAGAAACTGAACACTTTGGATATTTCCAGGTTCAGGACTCCACTTGTCAAGAGTATGGATTTCATGTTTGCCCGTTGTGGAGCCGAGGTTCTGGACTTGTCCGGATTTGATTTTTCAAATCTTGAAAACGGACGTGAGATGTTCCACAACTGCTTCAACGTAAGAGAACTTGCAATCGAAAACATGATATCACCGAAACTCAAGAGCTGTTACTATATGTTCGCTAATTGCGACGCGCTCAAATCTCTGACTATCAGAAAATTCAAATGCGGACCTGACTGCATGCTGCATTCAATGTTCGAACGCTGTTATTCTCTCGAGTCCTTTGTCTCGGAAGATTTCGACGCAAGCGGGGCAAAAGACATAAGCTATCTGTTTCTCGAATGCTCAAAGCTGAAGACTCTGGATCTGAGCGGATTCCATACGGAAAGCGCTACTGATATGCAGATGATGTTCCAAGGATGCACTTCACTGGAAAGTATAGACGTATCATCTTTCTGCACCACGAATGTAGAAAAAATATACTCCATGTTCAGCAATACCCGCGTAGTGAATCTTGATTTAAGTAGTTTCGACTTCAGCAAGGTGACGGACATGACCTTTATGTTAGCCAGCTGCATAAATCTGAAAACTCTCCGGATGGATATGACCGGCATCCAGGACGGTATCTCAATGAGCAAGCTGTTCTACAGTGTACCGGCAGGCCTTACGCTATATGCGAAAGACAATGTCATCCCCGCGGACATCCAGTCACAACTTCCTTCATACACTAATATCATAAGCTACTGATGAAGAGATTATTATCACAATTTGCCCTAGTTCTGCTCCTGCCCGGATGCAGACAAACGGAAACCACACTGGAGGAGTCATCAATGATGTTTTCTGCAGGAATCTGTCTTCCCGCAAGCACGACTAAAGTCTGTCCGGATATGAACTCAGCCGGTGATATTCCAGTATATTGGGAAACAGGTGACAGAATCAGGATTATGGATGACAGAGGCGAAAGCATCTATATCACAGAGGATTCCGGAACAGCTTCAGCACGGTTCGCTTTCGACAGGTCCTTAGAAGGGAACCGTCGCTTGAATGCGTCTGACAGTTATCTTGGATTCTATCCTGACAGGAATTGGCTTCAAGGTGTGTTCACCATGCCGGAAGAGCAGCGCAACGACAGGCTGCTGTATCCGATGTCCGCACATTCTACAGGCAACTCATTGGAGTTTTCCGGTATCTGCAGCATTGTGAGACTGCGGTTGCACTGCATTGACAAGACTGGCAAGCCTGCGGCCATAAGAAATATAAGTGCCGGAGCATATAGGGATATAGGCGGGATTACCGGACAGATGGGCGCTGACGGTTCCATAACTTGGGAAAGCACTAAAAGTGACGGATTCAAGATTGGCCGGCCTCTGAAATTGGAGTGCGCGTATGACGGAGCAGATGAGAGAACCAGCACGGAAGAGAGCAGAGGCTACGCGGCTACTGGCGCACCGGTGGCCGGAAGCGGAACCGGTGAGGAGGAAAACTATTATATAGTAATTCCGCCACTTGATTATGAAGGACTTGCATTTCAGATAGAGTCTGGCTCAGGGTGGTACGTTTACGCCGTTCCAGGAAACACTGCCCTGCTGCCGAACCGGATATACACATGGAATCTCCCGATGGAGGCATTTGACGAATATGATGAGCCAATGATTGCGGAAGGAAAGGTCTTGCCACCCCTGACGGATATCAGTTACGGGTTGGCATGTGCGCAAGACAGCATTGCCATAACCTCGTCAAACCAGTCTGGTGAGATTGACGTCTCGAGCATAAAATACAGGAAATACTCTGACGGACAAGAATTTACCTCAACGATAGGGTTCACCGTAGATATCAGTTCCGATGACGGAGCCACATACCATAAAGACGCGACAGGGATTGCAGTCACTACGGACAGCACATTCCAGAGCATTCGCTATGAGATCAGCGGAGACAAGCGCAGCTACATTGTAAGGCTCACGCAGTTCATAAGCGGCAAACGCCTGTATCTCAAGTTCTCAAGCGGTTAGCCCTTCATTTTCTTGAGATACTTGGCAGTGTAGGTGCGGCCTTTGGCGGCGAGGTCTTCCGGTGTGCCCTGGAATACGACTTCACCTCCGAAGTCGCCGGCGTCAGGACCAAGTTCTATTACCCAGTCGGCGGCTTTGATCACATCCATATTGTGCTCCACAACCACTACGGAGTGGCCTTTCGCCAAGAGAGCATCGAATGACTTGAGCAATTTCTCCACATCGAAGAAGTGCAGGCCTGTGGTAGGTTCATCGAATATGAACATTATTTTCTTGGCAGACGGCTTGTCGGAGGCATCGTTCATTGAGAGGAAATATGCCAATTTGATACGTTGGCTTTCACCGCCTGACAATGTGCTGCTGCTCTGACCGAGTTTTATATAGGAGAGGCCGACGTCCACGAGAGGCTGAAGTTTCTTGGCAATGCTTTTCGCTGCGGCCTCCTTCTGCGCGCCGAAGAATGCTATGGCCTCGTCCACGCTCATATTCAGGATATCGTCGATATTCTTTCCATTGTACCTCACTTCCAGGATTTCTGGCTTGAACCGCTTGCCGCCACAAGCCTCGCAAACCATTGTCACATCAGCCATAAACTGCATTCCGATATGAACAAACCCTTCACCCTGGCACTCCGAGCATCGTCCGCCGTCCTGATTGAATGAGAAATATGACGGCGTGAAGCCATTGACCTTGGCGAACTGCTGCTCGCTCATCAGCTTCCTGATGTCGTCATACACCTTCAGATATGTGACGGCATTGGAACGGGAACTCTTCCCTATCGGGTTTTGGTCCACATATTCGATCGATGAAATCCGGTCCAGATTGCCGGTGAGACGACGGAATATCCCCGGCTGCTGACCCGTCTGGTTCAGATGCCTGTACACGGCAGGATAGAGCACATCGCCGACAAGCGAAGACTTGCCGCTACCGCTGACACCGGACACCACAGTAAGCACCCCGAGAGGGAACTTGACATTGATATCCTTCAGATTGTGCTCCATGGCGCCCTCCACGCCTACATAATATGTCCACGGACGTTTGGCCCGGAGAGGCATCTTGCGGCGGCCTGTTATGTACTGCAACGTCATTGACGCGGAAATCTGCTCCTCGGTCAGGTTATCGTCCACCGGTCCGCGGAACACGACCTCACCGCCATTGACCCCTGCCAACGGTCCCATATCTATCAGCATATCGGCCGACCGGATTATCTCCTCATCATGCTCCACGACAACTACGGTATTGCCGATGTCACGGAGACGCTTGATGACGCTTATGAGCCTGTCGGTATCTCTCGGATGCAGGCCGATGCTCGGTTCATCGAGAATATACATTGACCCGACCAGAGAACTTCCGAGCGCGGTTACCAGATTGATCCTCTGGCTTTCACCGCCGGAGAGCGTATTGCTGGCACGGTTCAATGTCAGATAACCCAGTCCCACGTCAGAGATGTACTGAAGCCGCGAAGTGACTTCCGAAACAGCTTTCTTCACGATAGAGTTCTCATACTCAGTCAGTTTCAAGTTCTTGAAGAAGTCCATCAGCTGATGTACGTTCATGCTCAGGAGTTCGTGGATATTCTTTCCGCCCACCTTTACGTACAAGGCATCTTTCCTGAGCCGGCTGCCCTTGCATTCATGGCAGACCGTCCTTCCGGAAAAACGGCTCAGCAGATATTTGTACTGGATTTTATACCGGTTCGCCTCCACCCACTTGAAAAACTCATTGATACCGATGACAGAATCCTCCTCAGTCGCAGCCTTGTGCCCGTCCCATATCAATGCCTTTTCTTTCTCGGTGAGGTTGCAGTACGGTTCAAAAATTCTCAGACCATATTTGCCGGCCACACTGACCAGGTGATCCTTGAACCATCCCATTTTATCGCCTTTCCAGCAGGCTATAGCCCCGTCGTATATGCTCAATGTCTTGTCAGGCACCACCAGGTCCTCGCTTACGCCAATGATTTTTCCCAATCCTCCGCACACAGGACAGGCCCCCAACGGGCTGTTGAAACTGAACATATATTCGTCCGGCTTGCGGAAAGTCATGCCGTCCGCCTCGAAGCGGTCAACAAATTTCTGAAAAGATGATTTGCCGCCGCCCAGGTCGATCTTCACATACATTGTCCCGTTTCCTTTGCTGAAACAGGTGGCGATAGAAGAATGCAGACGCGTCTTGATATCTTCCCATTCGCTCAGGGACATTGACACGGATCCTTCAGGGACAGGGACACCGTTCTTGATGGCCGGCAGTTTCATACGGTCTATCATCAGCAACAGACCGGTCGGGAACTCTCCCGCCTCGGCGCCCCGTATGACATCATCGATCCGCATCTGCCCTTCCGTCTCGGAAAACAGCCTCGAATAGCCCTCCTCCTTCAGGGAGAGCAGCAACTCGGTCTTGTCCGCCCGCGAATCCCAGCCGATTTCCGCCAAAAGATAGACGGCTGACGGTTCGGAGCTGCCCATTATGAAAGCCATGACGTCATTTTCACTATGGCACTTCACCTCTACCCCGCTTATCGGCGAGAACGTCCTTCCGATACGGGCAAATATCACCCTCAGATAATCGTAGATCTCAGTGGTCGTGGCAACCGTGGAGCGCGGGTTCCTCGTATTGACCTTCTGCTCTATCGCGATTGCCGGCGGAATCCCCTCGATAGCCTGCACGTCCGGCTTGCTCATCCTTCCGAGAAACTGCCTCGCATAAGAGGACAGACTCTCCGCAAAACGCCGCTGCCCCTCCGCGAACAATGTGTCGAAGGCCAATGAAGATTTTCCGGAGCCCGAAATTCCGGTAACCACGGTAAACTTGTTGCGCGGAATCTCCACCGTCACATTCTTGAGGTTATTGACCTTGGCCCCCTTAATTATGATATTTCCGTTGTCAGGCATATTCACTCCCGTTTTGAAGCTTCGGTCAATGTCATTGGCACAGCCCTTCGGCACGTGCGCTCCTTCCGACAAACCGAATTTGCAAATATACATCTTTTACTACATATTCCAATTTAAGACAATGCGGCTTTCGGACATTTTGACAATAAATCAATGCCATTTTGTCCACATACACGACATTTTGTCCTCTTTTAGGACTTTTTTCACAATGGTATGCAGATTGCCATAAACTAAGGCGTCCGGTCGAAAGACCAGACAAAAAACCGGCACAGGATCCGAAAGGGTCCGAGGTCCGGGAAAGTTAAACGAAATTAAAAATAGGAGATTTATATTATGGTACCTTCAAGAAGATATAACCAGAATTGGTTACCAAGCATGTTCAATGATTTCTTTGACAATGACTGGATGGAGAAGTCAAATGCTACCGCTCCGGCCATCAACGTATTAGAAAACGAACACAGTTATGACTTGGAGCTCGCCGCTCCGGGCATGACCAAGGATGATTTCAAAGTTTCTCTCGATGAGAACGGAGACCTTGTAATCAATATGGAAAAGAAACAGGAGAACAATGATGAGAAGAAACACGGTCATTACCTCCGTCGCGAATTCTCATACAGCAAATTCCAGCAGACAATGCTTCTGCCGGAGGATGCCGACAGGGAAAAGATCAATGCTCAGGTCGAGCACGGTGTATTAAAGGTCAATATCCCTAAGGTCGTCAAGGTTGAGCCTGAACATACTCATAAAGTAATCGAAATCAAATAATTCCATTTGATAAAGTGCTGGGAAAAGCGGACAGAAGCGATTCTGCCCGTTTTTTTTCGTTTCCGGCAAGTATCGTTTTATATCGAATTTTTTGAAATTTTTTATACAAAACGCTTGCAGGTCCGGAAAATATACCTATCTTTGCATTCGCGTTTGAGAAAAACCTCAAACACAGCAGAACACGGTGCGGTAGTTCAGCTGGTTAGAATGCGGGCCTGTCACGCCCGAGGTCGTGGGTTCGAGCCCCATCCGCACCGCCTGAAAGCCCTTCACGAAAGTGAGGGGCTTTTTCGTATATGGCATCTTTCTTTGTAAGATTTTCACAATCGCTAACTGTTGGTATTCGCCAGCGTGGCAGGCAAGAAGTTGATTATCAACTATAAGAGCCATCTCCTGGTGTCAAATCCAAGACCAGGGTATCGGTCATTTAGCTATAAAACAAGCAGTTAAGTACCACGGCACTAAAAAGAGAGGGCGCATCACCGTGCTTGTCGCCATCACAAAGAGAGGATAAGAAGCGGGAATATTTCCCAATTTATTGGTATTGACCAAAGATCGGTTTGATGATAATTTTGCAGCCTGAAAAAAAGAAAATCAAAAAGTGTTCGTGGCAAAAATAAAGTCATTAACCATCATCGTGGCGGCGACGTTGCTGTCTATCAGCGCGTTCGCCCAGGTTGGCGGCACCGTTGTCGATCAGGCGGACGGTTCGCCGGTCGCCGGAGCCGCCGTGACCATAAAAGGTAACCACGCGGTCTGGGATGTCACTGACTCTTTGGGGCGGTTCAAGCTGAAGGCCACCGGCGGGACGCTTCAGATCACTTGTCTTGGTTACAAAACGCTGACTACAGCGGTAAGGAAAGACGGAAGATATTCATTAGCCCAAGATTCATTCGCCATCAACGAGGTGGTGGTGACGGCGACCGAGAGCCACGGGCTGACAAGCTCGTCACGGATCGGGCAGGACGCGATCGCGCATATCCAGCCGTCAAGTTTCGCTGACCTGCTGGAGTTGCTGCCAGGCGGACGCTCCGTAGATCCTTCATTCTCAACTCCGAAGACCATAGATTTGAGAGCTGTTTCGGTCTCCGGTGACGACTACAACACCTCATCCCTCGGAACACGTTTCATCATCGATGGAGTTCCGGTCAACAACGACGCGAACCTCCAGACCACACCGGCCTACAGTAACTACGGATCATCATTCGTCAACGCCGGAGTCGATATGCGCACAATCACAACCGAGGATGTGGAATCCGTCGAGATCATCCGCGGAATCCCTTCAGTTGAATATGGCGACCTCACCAGCGGCCTTGTCGACATAAAGCGGCGCAAGGGCGGCAACGACACCAGAGCCCGCTTCAAGGCCGATATGAAGAGCAAGCTATTTTACCTCGGCAAGGATCTGGAGTGGGGCAAGACCGACAAGCTGACGATGAACTTCAGCGGTAACTTTCTGGATTCCAGGGCGGATCCAAGGAACACGAGACAGAACTACAAGCGTCTGACCGGAAGCTACAGGATCGGCAAGACCTGGACCGGGGAGCTTGTCAGAACCCTCAGTGGAAGCCTGGACTACACCGGTTCGTTCGACAACCAGAAGTCAGACAAGAATCTGGACTTCGGCGACTGCGGTCCGATCGAGACCTACAAGTCCAACTACAGCCGCTTCGCGCTGGGCGGGGAATATACAGTCCGGAGCAAGAGCCTGAAATCGTTCTTCCAGAGCCTCGACATCACAGGGTCCCTGACCTACGAGAAAGACCTGATCGACAGATGGAAATTCGTGGAATATAGTTCACCGATGCCGCTTTCGACCAGTCTGGAGGAGGGCGAGTTCGATGTCACGATCGTGCCTTACAAATACGAGGCTACCCTGAAAGTGGATGGAAAGCCGTTCTACGCCTACCTCAACGGCACAGCGAAGTTCCGCAAGGACTTAGGGAGCATCTCAAACACATTCAAGACCGGTGCCCAGTGGAATGTCAACAAGAACTTCGGCAAAGGCACCATATTCGATCCAGAGAGGCCGTTCTCCGTGGATATGAATGTCCGCCCGAGAGACTATTCCTCAATCCCGGCCACACACCAGATGTCGGCTTTCATCGAAGACAATTCCGTCTGGACTTTCGGAAACGGGTTCAAGGCCGAATGGCTCGCCGGAGTGAGGGTGGCGGCGATGGCGGGAGCCGGAAAGGAATATTCAGTGAATATGAAGCCGTACTTCGACCCGAGGCTGAACCTCAGGCTGGAGAAATCCCTCGGCAAGGATGTCAAGGTCGGACTGTCCGGAGGAGCCGGCTGGCACACGAAGTTCCCGACGATGGATCAGCTTTATCCGGATCCTATCTATTACGATGTCACTCAAATGAACTACTGGCCTGTCGAAGAGAATCTTCGCAGGATCAACGTCTATGTGCTGAAGATTAATCCTACCAACTTCGGTCTCAAGGCGGCGAGGAACTTCAAGTGGGAAATCGCCGCCGATGTGCAGGTCGGCCGGGAGTTCTCGTTCAACATCGACTATTTCAGGGAGGATATGACCTCCGGGTTCAGGTACGCCAGCGAGTTCACACGGCTCATCTACAAGGACTACCAAGAGGAGACGATCGACAAGAGCACCCTTACCGGCCCGCCTTCCGTGGAGACGACCCCGTGGGTTCCGGACACGCTTCTGGTGGGATATTCATTCAACACGAACGGCAGCCTCACCCTCAAGGAAGGCATTGAGTTCACCTTGTCCGCTCCGAGAATCCGCCCGATAAGGACCAAGGTCACCGTCAGCGGCGCCTGGTTCAGAACGAGGTACAGCAACAGCCAGCCGACATATTACAGGCCTTCGGTGGTCGTGGCCGGCAAGACCTATCCTTACGTCGGCTACTACAAGGACACGGACGGTTTCCTGCGCGAGGTGTTCAACACGAACTTTATGTTCGACACCCAGATCCCGAAGCTTGGGATGATCTTCTCGACCTCGTTCCAGTGCCAATGGTTCACCGGAAGCCAGAACACGGCGAAAGACGCCCGCCCGATATCCTACATCGACAAGAATCTGGAGAGCCACCCTTTCACGGACGAATCCGCCGCGAACGGAATCCTGGCGCAGATGATCCGGGAATATACCCCTTCGATGTCCATCTATTTCAGAATCCCGTTCAGTATGAACATCAACCTCAAGGCCACCAAGAAGATCTACCACGACAAGATCTCCTGCGCCCTGTTCGTGAACAAGATTCTGGATGTCTCGCCTGACTACAGGACTAATATGGGCATCCTCGTCCGCCGCTCCGTCCTGCCGTACTTCGGAATGGAGCTTAACTTCAAACTTTAATGAATATGCTGACACACAAAACCATACGAAGTATTCTCCTGATGCTTTCGGTCGTCCTTTGCGGCTGCGAGAAAGACTCCGGCCAGAACGTATTCTCGATTGTGACCCTCAACGTGACCTGCCCGTCCGTCAGCGCCGGAATTGAAAGGGTCGAGGTGGACAATTCCCTTGACGGGTCATTCATCCGAGACCTCAACACGAGGCAGGAATATGATATTCCGACATTTCAGGTCGGGACCGCCACGGTCAAGCTCAGGAAAGGAATATATATGATCTCCTTCGACGGCAAGGCTGTGTTCAGCGACGGTCAGCGCAAGAAGGTACGTTTCGCGGGTTACAACTCGCCGATGACCTCCGTGACCTTGCTGAACGACAAGGAGACTTTGAACCTTGAATTAACAGTACTGAAATGAACAAGATCGTCTGCATAATATTCACAGTTCTGGCAGCCATGACACCGGCCCGTGGACAAGATAAATCTGATGTCAACTCGGCCTCGGAGAGATATCTGTCCCCTGTCCGTGCCTTGGGGCGAAGCGAGATCGCCGGCCACAACGCAGGCAGTTTCCTGCTCTGGGACATCCCAACATATTCAGAGATCAAGGCGGTCTATGACTTGCGCCGGGAGGATGACGCTCTACTGCCACAGGAAGGCGATGGGCTGGATCAGGGTTCGGTGAAGGTATATTCATTGATCAGATTGCAGAACCATTCGGCGGTCAGGGCCGGGGCGGAATATTCAAGAGGGGTGAAAAGGAACGTCCTTTGGAACTCCACATCGGATTTTGAACTGCTCTACCCGGACGTGATGGTGGACACGATCGGCGGCAATCTCCAGAAGGAGCAATATTCATGCTACGGAGCTTGGTCCAGGCTGATCGGGAAGGCGCACATCGGGGTTTACGGTGGTTACAGGGCACTGCACGAGTTCCGTCAGGTGGATCCGCGTCCGAGATCGGTCACATCCGACCTGAACGCAGCGCTGACCGGTGGAATCGCGGCCAAAGGCTATGTCTTTGACCTTAACGCCGCGTTCAGGGTTTACAAACAGTCGCAGGATGTCAGTTTCTATGATCCGCTTGGGGCGAACACCTCGGAACTGCATTTCACGGGTCTGGGAAGCCATTTCGCCAGATTCGACGGTGCGGGAGACTTTACCTCAAGCAGGTACAATGGCCACGGTTGGGAAGTCTCCGCGACGGTCACGCCGGGCCATTCCAACGGTTGGACCGGATTGCTGTCCTACAACAGCTTGGGCATCAAATGTCTGCTGGTCGCCAACAATCAAGTGCCGATCTCAGATCTGTGGATTCAGAAAGTGGACGGTCTTGTCGGTTACAAACGGCTCAGCGGCTCCGTGAAGTGGAATATTCTCGCAGGGATAGGCTACGAGCTGCGGCAAAGCACGGAGAACATCATCGACACGGGCAAGAACAAGGAATATGCTGTGTTAGGTTCCCTGACTATGTACCGGAACCGGATTCTGTCCGCCAATCTTAAAGGCGCGGTGGAGATTCCGTCAGCCACAGGAACGATCAGCGTGGCGCCGGACTTTGAATATTACCAATCGTCCGCCGAATACATATTCCCGAAAAGGGAGATGTCCTTCGGATTCGCGGAGGCGGGTTTGAATGCGGGTTTGAGGAAGTCGCGCAAGGAGTGGCTGTTCAGCGCCGAGGTGAGGTTCAACCACGCATTCGGGATGGCCGGGACGCTTTCGATTCCGGCGGAGTACACTGAAGCGAGGGTCCTGGATCATTACGAGCATTTTCATTCGATGATCACCTCAGACCGGACGACAGCCGGACTGAGCCTTGGAATCCAGCGCAAGGTCGGGCAGAACACCGCCGTTTTCCTCAGGCCGGATTTCACGTTCAGAGCCATCGACGGCTTTGGGCACGCTGGGTTTCTGACCGCAGCGGTAGGACTGGCGTTTTAGAAAAGAATTTAATTATTGTCAACAACTAATAGATTATGAAAAAGTTACTTTTGATCCTTTCGACAGCGCTCGCGCTTGCGGCCTGCAAAAAAGATGAAGATCCTGTCTTCACAATTTCAACCGAGGAGTTGAAGTTTGACGCCAACGGAGGCGAGCAGAAAGTTTTCATCTCCACCAACAGAGACTGGACGGCACAGGTGCCACAGACAGACACTTGGTACACGCTCTCAGCTCTCAGCGGAACTTCCGACACAGAGGTCACCGTCACGGTCGAGCCTTACGAGGAGGCTACCCCGAGAACCTCTACGCTGACATTCGACACGGCTCTCGGACTGCAATCTTTCAAGATCACCCAGAACGGTCCTGTTCCGCCGGAGCAGCCTGAGTCTTCCACTTTGAAGGTCAGAGGCAAAGGTGGCAGAGTCGCTTTCCCTGCCGTTCAGGGCTATGTGTATGAAGTAGGTGAGACTCCGGAATGGATTTCCGTGGCCGAGACCAGAAAGGACAGTGTCGTCCTTCAGCTTGACACCAACAGGACCGACGCTTACCGTACCGCTGATGTTGTTCTCAAGACAACCGCCGGAGCGGAATTGGAGAAAGTCTCTCTGGAGCAAAGCTGGAGAAACATCGAGCCGGGCGAGGTTCTTATCGAGGAAGTGTTCTTCACCAGCAACGCTCTTCCTACAACTGGCAAGCCGGACAAGTTCCACGGGGACCAGTATTTTAAGATCACGAACAACTCCGACGAGCTTCTCTATCTTGACGGCCTTATGATCTCAGAGGCAAAGTACGCTTCTTCCACAAAGACTCCGTATGAGTTCCTGGATCCGATCAAGAAAGAGGCCTGTGGTGTGGGAACCGTCTATGTCATTCCTGGCGGCGGACACGATGTTCCTGTGGAGCCTGGTAAATCCCTGATCATCGCGAACAACGCGCAGAACCATCTGGCGACCAATCCGAACTCATTCGATCTGAGCGGCGCTGATTTCGAATGGTATGACAAGTCCACCTCATCATCCAACCAGGATGTGGACAACCCGGATGTGCCGAACCTTGACATCTGGTTTACTTACTCACTTTCAATCTGGGTTCTCCACGACAGAGGATTCAAGGGTTACATCATCTCTATGCCACCTTACGGTGTCACAAAGGAATCCTACCTCGCCGGCTATAAGTGGGAAGGCAAATACATCAACCACTCCCTCGCCGGAGACTTTGAGATGAACATCAAAGACGCCTACAAGATTCCTAACACCTGGGTTCTGGACGGCGTGAACACCGCCATCGAGGAGGACTTCCAGTACACCAGTTGGGATGAGTCCATCGACGCCGGCTGGACACACTGCGGCAAGATCGACAAGGACCCTGAGCGCTACGGCAAGTCCGTCCTCCGCAAGAAAGGCAATGACGGCAAGCTGATTGACACCAACAACTCCACCAACGACTTCACCCCAGACTCCACACCGTCGTTGAAAAAATAGGACGATTGGTCAAAAACAGGTAAAAACGGCTATCCCGGATTTTGTGGCATACAAAATCCGGGATAGTTGTTTTGTATCACTTTTTACGCATTCTTTTCCATTCCAATGATAGTTCCAACATGCCATTCACCCGTTGGCTCCGGGAAGAAAAAACTGGCTCTTCTGCGGCAATGATGCCTCCGCATATCGCGCAGCAATAGTGTACTCTCTGATAGGTACCTGCAAGAATGCCGGCATTGAACCTCGTGCGTGGATGGAGGATGTCCTCAAACAAATTCCATACTACCTGCGTGACGGTCGCGACCTCACGGAACTCCTTCCCAGAGCTTGGGCGTCTCGGAACCAACTTTGACAAAGTTGCTGCGATTAGTGACAAAATACTGAAGTACACACAGAGACTGTGACGGTGTATAGGGATAGTATTAGCTATTACATTCTTCATAGCCAGCAGAATGAAATCCTTTTTGTAACTTTGTAGGAACTAAAATCCTCTACGAATGAACTATACAGAACTGCAAGATGCTATCTCAAGATTCTCTGTTGAAGATAACCTTAACGAGAGAAAGCCCCTCTATGCTCTTCGGAATGAGTTTGTAAAGATCTTCTCAAGAGTAAAGATTGAAAGAATGACCATAGATGATTATGTAGAGGGTAAAAGCAGAAAAGATACTTTCTGCTATATCATTGAGAGAGATCTTGATAAACTTGGGACTATACTTGGATCCTTTGCTTCGCCCAAATTTGGTGTCTATTTCAAAAAAGAAGATAGACAATACCATTTCCTTCCCAAATATGGTAATTCCCCCAAAGAGGCATTTGGGGCTATTAGAGAGGCCATCTTGACTCTTCTGGAGGATGGAGAGAATGAAGATCTTGAAGCTCTAGAGAATAATATACTTTCTCCTATGTTTAAGGGTAAGATCCTTTCTGTGTATTACCCTGATCGGTATCTTAATATATTCTCGGATGAGCATCTTATTCACTACTTGAATGTACTCAATCTGGATACAGAGACTTTGATTAAGCAAGATCCAATCTACAAGAGGGAGGCACTTCTTGCCTTTAAGAATAGTGTTCCGGAAATGAAGGGATGGTCTCCGGATATTTTTGGAAAGTTCTTGTATATGAACTTTCCTCCCAAGATGAAAACGATCACCATTAGAGGGAAGAAGAGGAAAGTCTGTGATATTGAATTCCCAACTCCAGAGGGTTATTCTTATGTGGATAATATATCAATAGATCCGACTGACAGCCCCTTCCAGACAAAGAATAAGGGAATTGCTCCTAAGGTAAACTATGAGAGTGAGTCTAGGAAATACAGGAAGTATGGCGATAGAGGGGAGAAGATTGTTATGATGGCAGAGATTGACCGAGTAATGGCTGATCTTCATATGTCAGAGAAGGTGGCATCAAAAAAGGTTATTCAGATGTCTGCCAAGAGCGATTCTTATGGATATGATATTCTTTCTCTCAATCCCGATGGTAGCAATCGTTACATTGAGGTAAAAGCAACCTCTGGGAAAGCAGGAGATGTGGCTTTCTATTATACTGAGAATGAGCTAGAAAAAGCTAATGAATATGGTAAGGATTACTACATATATCTTGTATTTGAGATTAAATCTAAAAAACCAAAGATCTGGGTTATTCAGAATCCCTTCCTTAATGGAGAGATCAAGATGAAACCTGTTCAATACAAAGTAAGCATACACACTAAATAAGATATGAGTTTACTGAAGTAGTATGTAAGTTTCAACTTACTGACTATCACTGTAATTATTCTATTTAGGGATGCCAATGCTTTTCTTGGCCAGATTCCTATCGTCCAGAGCATCCGCGAGAATGGCGATGCAGGCGAGCCTGCCTCCCTGTAGTCCCGTCCTGACGGTCTTGCTTTTCTGAATCTTGCAGAAAAACTTGTTAAATCTGTCGAGATGCCGTAAATTCGCGCTGCGATTTCAGGTTGCGTGCCGGATTAAGTGGTGTGATAGCCCGATTCCTGATGTGGAACCACTCGGATTCCGTGGTGGGACAGATCGGATTCCTGATGTGGAACGACTCGGGTTCCTGTGTGACAGTTCAGATTCGGTGGCAGAAGGGCCCTCAGAGGTGGAGTCGCACGATTCCAGAGCGGGATAACCCGACTCCAGAGTGGAACCACCTGATTTGAATGGTGGGAGCACGTCAGATCCCAGAGAGGCGCAACCTATAAAACGCTGATAATCAAAGACTTGCTTGATTTCAGAGTAGTAATTTTCACAACTCTGAAATCAGTTAAACCTCTGAGTATCAGACAATTACGCGATGCGCCACTCGTATCGTCCTGAAAAAAGTTTACCAAAAAAGTAAACTTTTATGGAAGCAAAATGCTATCGGGCGATGCGGCGCGCCCAGGGGGAAATGCTGAGCACCGTTGAAAACGGGATGACGGAAAGGTAATTTTTGCAGATCAGCGGAACTAACAAGGCATCATCAGATGCCGGCCGAAGAACAGCGAAGCGATGGCTCCGAGCTCTGGTGCGCACGAAGGCCTGATGTGCCCCCTTGAAAAGGGGGTTAGGG
>ERZ1026929.2-NODE-2-length-198295-cov-21.628647_pt1 | contig 198295 bp, 142 predicted proteins | sample MGYA00519463_ERZ1026929 | MGnify/ENA primary metagenome ERZ1026929 (study PRJEB26926, sample SAMN06164829) | human gut metagenome | biome: ENVO:00009003; feature: ENVO:2100002; material: ENVO:00002003 | host: Homo sapiens | place: USA | collected 2012 ... | reverse complement strand
GGACGCAAAGGCCGCACGGAGTGTCAGGGTTTGGGACAGAGTCCCAATAAAATAACAGGAAGCGTGTCCGAGTGGCTGAAGGAGGCTGCCTCGAAAACAGTTGACCGCCCTTAAGCGGTTCGCAGGTTCGAATCCTGCCGCTTCCGCATTACAATAAAATAACACTTCTAGAAGCCTTTCGCATCCGGAAGTGTTTTATTGTGCACAAGACATTGACAAACACATTTTATTATTTTTTATAAACTCGTATGACACATTCATTTTGGAAAGCAGCCCTCAAGGCAGCAGTAGCCTTGACCACTGTCATTTCACTCGCTTCTTGTAAAGAAGAAACTCCGAATGATCCGTTTGCAAACAAGCCGGAGAAAACAAACCCTACAACACTTGCTGATGTCAACAAGGCAGAAGAGGGAACATCATTCACTGACCTCCAGTGCCTTACCGTGGTAGCCGCCAATGCACAGGGACTCATCCTCCAGGAGTTCCAGTCCACAAAACCTACCGACTGCATCTACGCCTACATTGGAGAGGCCCACAGTTTCAAGGTCGGCGACATGGTGAGCGTCTCTGGTACAATTACCATGAGAAACGGACTCCGCCAGTTCGCAAAAGGTGTTGAAATCATCAAGACATGGGAGTACAACTACACCCAGCCGAAACCTGCTGAGTTCAAAGGCTCAGATGTAGATGCCTACATGGGCGCACCTGAAATCAAGTACGTAAAACTTGACGGAACTCTCAGAGTTGCAGGAAATTATGCCAACCTTGAAATCGACGGTACCGACAATATCGGTAGCCTCGACTACATGACTGATGATTTTAAGAGCAAATACGACGGACACTCATTGACAATCTCAGGATGGCTCTTCGGTTCATACAAGACCTTCATGTACATCATTCCTGTAGAAGTCGTTGACAACGGAGAATACCAGGAGCCTATCCCAGAAGGCGCAATCTTCTACAACACATTCGACAAAGAGATTGCTGTTCAGAACGCTGAGAAATACGGCACAACCAAGGGCTGGCCTTGGCTCGACCAGTTCGACGGATGGCAGAACCAGAAAGGTTCAGGTGTTGAAAACGTCACATACAGCTTTAAGGAGATGTCAGTGCGTACCAACCAGGCATCAAAAGGCTTCCTTGCCACATACGACGGCTCAGGTAACAACAACCTCTTCTTCGGAGGTTCTGCAGAAAGACCTAACCACTTCACTATCGAGAAGATCGCTGTTCCTTCTGAGAACTTGAGACTCACATTCGGCGCCCAGTACTACTCACAGGGAGCTGCCAACACCTTCATCAAATCAAATTTCGAAGTATTCCTCTCAGAGGACGGCAACGTATGGGCACCGGCGCTCGATTATGATTTCGGTGGAGTGGAAGATGACAAGACAGGAAAATGGAGACTCGCAACAGCTGACTTCACCCTGCCTGCAGGCACCAAGACACTCTATATCAAGTTCACAGCCAAGGGCTTCAGCACCAACAGACTCGATGACGTACTCCTTACCGAAGGCAAAGGCGGCCAGCTCGTCGAATTCGGCAAAGTAGTCGAGACTCCTATCTCTACCATCGCAGACGTCATCAGCAAACCTGTTGACAAGCTTTACAAGATCAAGGGACAGGTAGTTGCAACTCACACCAAAGGCTTCCTCGTAAAGGACAACACTGGCATAATCCTCGTGTTCAAGAAGAACCACGAAAACAAGATCGGCGACAATGTGACTGTAAAAGGTCCTACCACAGAATTCGGCGGAATGAAGCAGTTCGATGGTTCTTCAGAGATTGTCGTACTCGGCAACAGCGCTGTTTCACAGCCTAAGCCACAGGAGATGAAAGCTGCTGATTTTGAGGCTTATGTCCAGAATCCTACCATCAAGTACGTCACATATAAAGGTACTCTCAAGTCTGTTCAGGACGAGATTTTCCAGTGGCACTACAACGTGGAAATCGCAGGCACCGACAAAGTTCAGGCTGCAGTTTCTTATCCTAACACTGAATTCAACATCTCCAAGTATGACAAGGCCGAGATTATCGTAACCGGATACCTCGTAGGTGCTACCGGCAGCGAAATCAGCTATGCCAACACAATGGCTACAATCTTGAAACCTGCTGTTGAGGAAGTAGAACCGGATGAGAACACAGCTCTTACAGTAGAGGCCCTCAATGCTAGACTCGACGGAATGAGCAGCGGTACCGTCCTCAAAGACCTCGTAGGCTTCAAGGGATATGTAGCTGCAAACAATGAGCACGGCAACCTCAAGGGCACCCTCTCGATCGTCGACAATACCGGCAAGGTTCATTCAGGAATCATCGTGAAGGACGGCAGCGACAAGATTGCTGTAGGTACCAAGGTTATCATTGGACTTAATACCGCAAAATTGACTGTTTCAAACGAACTCCGCACCATCAAAGGCGCAACTATCTATGTCAAGTCTGAGAAAGTGGACATCAAGGTCCCTGAAATCAATGATGACCAGCTCAATGACTACATGGGACAGTATGTGAAGGTCAAGAACGTTACCTCTCCTGAAGATGCCACTGTCTGGTATGATGCCGACAAGAAGGGCAACACCATCTTCAAGGGCGTCAAGGGTACAGATGTAACTGTTTACCTCACAAAGACTGCAGACTTCGGTAAATTGTCCATCAAGAAGAACGTATCTGGTGACATCAAGGGTGTTATCGAAAGATATAAGGAGAAACTCGAGGTCGTTCCTACATGCAAGGAGGACGTTGCATCTTTCACTGAATAATCCTTCATATCGAGCGTTGTAAAACCTCAATATTGATTATAAGTCGGAGGCTGACCCAAAAGGGTTGGTCTCTTTTCGTATATGGCAGCTTCCGAAGAAACGGCCGGCTTCATCTAATGGCACTTTCGGGTCAGGGGAAAAACTTTCCCGTCATCATAAAAAAACTTGCAAAGAGCCCCATTTATTACCTGAATATTACTAACTTTATCAGGATAAAGAAACAACTATATGAAAAAGACGCTACTGATCTTAACTGCGCTGGCACTCTGCGCAGGATGCAAAGAGAAAGATGCCAATGACGCAAGAGTGGACAAACTGATGGCCAAGATGACTCTCGCTGAAAAAATCGGACAATTGAACCAATTCGTACCGACAAATGCCGACGTCACAGGACCTGACGGAAGCCCTGTCGATGTGAAGCGTGTAATCAAAGAAGGCATGTGCGGCTCGCTTCTCAATGTCTGGAAACCTGAAGAGATCATTGAATATCAGAGGCTTGCAGTCGACAGCTCACGTCTCGGAATTCCTATCCTTTTCGGACATGACATCATCCACGGAGCAAAGACCGGATTCCCTGAAAATCTCGGAATATCATGCTCCTGGGACACTGAAGCCGCAGAAAAAGTGGCAAGAATTTCCGCCGCAGAAGCATCTGCATTCGGTTTGGCATGGACATTTTCACCAATGTGCGACGTCTCAGCGGAACCACGCTGGGGACGCGTGTCTGAAGGCTCCGGAGAAGACCCTTACCTTTCAGGCCAGATGTCGGCAGCCATGGTTCGCGGCTACCAGGGAGATGACCTTTCCGCCGGAAACACCATCCTCTCATGCGTGAAGCATTTTGCCGCTTATGGCGCACCTGAGGCAGGAAGAGACTACAACACCGTGGACATGTCCGAGATGATGTTCCGAGACCGCTACCTTCCTTCCTACAAGGCAGCAATCGAGGCCGGAGCATTGAGCGTAATGTCCTCTTTCAATGACTTCGACGGCATTCCTGTCAGCGGAAACAAGTGGCTGCTCACAGATATTCTCCGCAACGAATTGGGATTCAAAGGTTTTGTAGTTTCAGACTACAATGCCATCAATGAAATGGTAAAACATAGAGTAGCGGCAGACGGAAAGGAAGCGGCAGAACTGGCGTTGAATGCAGGCCTCAACATGGACATGGTAGATGGCGACTACTACAAGTATGCTGAAGAACTGGTAAAAGAAGGCCGCGTGAGCGAAAAACAGATAGACAGGCTCTGCAGGGAAGTCCTGATCATAAAATCCAAGCTCGGACTGTTAGACGACCCGTTCCGCTATGGAGGAGAAGGCAGATGGGACAAGGAAACCTGCCTTCCGGAATACATGGAAGCGTCCCGCAAGGTCGCCAGAAGCTCGATGGTCCTGCTCAAGAACCAGAATGACATACTTCCGCTTAAGGAAAACGCAAGAATAGCATTGATAGGACCGGCTGCAGATTCCCGCAGCGAAATGCTCGGCACATGGAACGCTTTCGTGAGTTCAAAGAATGCTGTAAGTTTCTTCGAGGGACTTAAGGCCAGGTTCAGCAATGTAGTCTGCGAACGCGGCTGCGACTTCTTCAGTCCTATCGACGGAGGCATTGCCAAAGCAGTTGCCGCAGCCCGCAATTCAGATGTCGTCCTGATCACTTTGGGCCTTCCGAACTCATGCAGCGGTGAAGCCGCATCATTGACCGACATTGACATTCCTGCCGCGCAGAAGAGCCTTTTCAATGCAGTGAAGAGCACCGGCAAGCCTGTGGTCATCCTTCTTGTCACCGGCCGTCCAATGACTATCGCTCCTGAGGCACAAGCCGCTGACGGACTTCTGGTTACATGGCATCCGGGCTCGATGGGAGGCGCTGCACTTGCGGATGTCCTGTCCGGCGACTATAACCCTTCCGGACGCCTGAGCATAACATTCCCGCTCTGTCTCGGACAGATCCCGATCCATTACAATTACAAGAGCACCGGTCGCCCACACCTGAACCCGGACAGCGACGCGAAATACCTTTCCCGCTACCTCAGGACCCCGAACGAGCCTCTGTTCGCATTCGGCGAAGGCTTGAGTTACACTGATTTCAGCTATTCCGACCTCGAAGTTTCGTCGCAGGAAGTCAAGCTCGGAGCCAATGTTCAGGTCAATGTAAAGGTCACCAATACCGGCTCCCGCGGCGGAGAGGAAGTAGTGCAGCTCTACCTGAAAGACGTGGTAGGCAGCCGCACCCGTCCGGTCCGTGAACTGAAGGGATTCAAGAAGATTTATCTGGAAGCAGGCGCACCAGCAGTCGTCACGTTTGAGATTACACCTGAAAGCCGTTCATTCTTCCGCGCAGACAAGCAGTGGGGCGAGGAACCGGGCGATTTCGAAGTATTCGCCGGCCACGATTCCCACGCCAGCCTCAAATGCGGATTCAAGGTCGTGGAATAGAGAGCCTCTCTTCCGCCTCCCGGACTGTTTCGAAATGGAAGCCGCCAATGACGGCTTCCATTTTTTTTCGTATCCGGTCATTGCACAGATTACCGATGGAGCCTTCATGGGTATGATGGATATCCCCATGGAATTCAAATTTTCCGGCAATGATGTCCAGGCCTACTTTCTTGTACGCATCCCTGAACGGAACACCTTCCTCACGGACAAGGCGGTTCACCTCCTCCACACTGAATGCCGGCTGATATTTGGGATCATCCATTATGCCTCGGACGATTTCCATATTGCGGATGGCATAGGCTGTGATGTCCAGGCAGTCGTCCAATTCCTGGAAAATAGGGATGAACACTTCTTTAAGTATCTGCAAATCACGGAAATAGCCTGACGGAAGATTGCCGGTAATCAATCGTATATCATTGGAAACGCCCTGAATTTTATTGCAATGCGCCCGTACAAGCTCGAACACGTCCGGATTCTTCTTGTGCGGCATGATGCTGGACCCGGTCGTCATGTTGTCAGGCAGATGTATGAATCCGAAATTCTGGCTCGCATAGAGACAGCAGTCCGCCGCAAGCTTTCCAACCGTCTCAGCCACAGCAGCATAGGCGAAAGATATGGCACGTTCCGTCTTGCCACGCCCCATCTGGGCATATACGACATTGTAGTCAAGGTCGGCGAATCCCAGAAGCCTGGTAGTCATTGTCCTGTCCAGCGGAGCTGATGAACCGTAGCCGGCAGCTGACCCGAGCGGATTCTGGTTCGTGATTTCCCACGCGGCCTGCATCAGACGCATGTCATCTGTAAGGCTTTCTGCATAGGCGCCGAACCAGAGGCCGAATGATGACGGCATAGCCACCTGCAGATGCGTATAGCCCGGGACCAGCACATCCTTGTACTGTTCGCTTTTCTGCTGGAGGACATCGAACAGGTCCTGAACCTTCTCTACAGTCTTCATGATTTCCGCACGCGCGAAAAGCTTCAGATCCACGAGGACCTGGTCATTGCGCGACCTGCCCGTATGCACCTTCTTCCCGATGTCGCCAAGCTCACGTGTCAGCATCAGTTCCACCTGAGAATGAATATCCTCCACGTCCGGTTCGATGACAAGTTTTCCCGCCACTGCCTGCTCATGAAGCCTCGCCAGGACAGGCAGCAGTTTAGCCAGTTCTTCAGATTCCAGCAAGCCGACGCTTTCCAGCATGGTAATGTGCGCCATAGTGCCAAGTATGTCATATTGAGCCAGATACAAGTCCAGCTCACGGTCTTTTCCCACCGTGAATTTATCAATCAGGGCATCATCGTCATATCCCTTGTCCCAGAGTTTTGCCATATCCTTGCGTTTCTATCGGAGACGGAAGCCGTCAAGCAGTTTCACGTACAACTCCATTCCTTTTCTGATTTCCTCTATTTCAATGTATTCGTCAGCCGTATGCGACCTGGCGGAATCTCCCGGCCCTATCTTTACAGTAGGAAACGGAGAGAGTGTCTGATTGCTGGTAGTGCTGGAACCGAACGTATTGATTCCCAATTCATTGGCCCTCATCACGATCGGATGCCCCTCTTCAATGTGGGAGCTTCCGAGCCGCGTCGAACGTTCTTTCACATCGCAGCTGACCGAGCTTTTTATAAATGAAAGCAGTTCACGGTTCGTGTACATACCGTTGGACCTGACATCCACCACGAAGGTACACCTGTCCGGGACAATATTGTGTTGCGTTCCCGCATTTATCTGAGTCACGGTCATTTTGACAGCCCCGAGATACGGGGAAACCTCCGGAAACCGACAGGTGCGGAACCATTCGATATCCTCGATGGCCTTATATATGGCATTGACACCCTCCTCTCGGGCTGCATGGCCGCTTTTTCCCTCAGCCGTACAATCCAGCACCATCAGTCCCTTCTCCGCCACCGCCATTTCCATCTTCGTCGGTTCGCCGACAATACCGAGGTCAATGTTTCCGATTTCCGGAAATATCCTTTCGATGCCGCCTTTGCCGCAGACCTCTTCTTCAGCCGTAGCCGACCATATGAGCCTGTACGGCTGGGGTCTGGATGTCAGTTCAATGTAAGCGGCAAGGAGTGCGACCACCGATGCGCCGTCGTCATTGGTACCAAGTCCATAGAGACGTCCGTTTTCATTGACAGGAACAAACGGGTCTCGGGTATAGCTGGGAGCAGGGCGGACAGTGTCGATATGGGCATTGAGCAGAATCACAGGCAGGTCCGCGGAGTTTTCACCGGATTCCAGCCAGAGATTGTTGCCGGCACGATGCGGAGTCAATCCGTTACGGATCAGCCACGATTCCAGCATGTCGGCGACTTCATTTTCCTGTCTGCTGAAAGATGGTATCCTCACCATCTCCTCCAGAAGTTGCAAAAGAATGTCCATATCCGATTATTTTATAATGGTTCCGGACGGCGTACCGAGTGACGCCGCATCTGTGATTACCACTTTAGAGACGCCTGAGCGGATGGCTGAAAAGGCATTGTCCAGTTTCGGAATCATCCCGCCCGATATTACCCCATTTGATTTCAGCAAGTTATAACTTTCATGTGTGATTTCCGGGATGACGCTGTCCTCATCTTCAAGGTCAGACAGCACGCCTTTCTTCTCGAAGCAGAATGTAAGCACGGTTTCTTCGCGGGAGGCCAATGCCGCAGCAACTGAAGTGGCAATCGTGTCGGCATTGGTATTCAGCAGACCGCATGAAGGCGAGAACGACAGAGGTGCGACAACAGGTGTCACCCCGTCCATGACCAGACGCGAAAAGACATCTGCATTGACCTCATCAATATCACCGACATAGCCGTAGTCAATGGTTCCAGTCGGGCGTTTATGTGCCTTTATGCAGGCATAGTCTGCACCTGTAATACCGACGGCATTTACGCCAAGTGATTGAAGGTCTGCGACAATGCTCTTGTTGACCAGACCGCCGTAAACCATTGTCACCACCTCCAGCATCGACGCGTCAGTAATTCTGCGTCCTTCTGCCATCCTGGTTTCAATTCCGAGCCTGGCGGCAATGCCTGTGGCAGTACGACCTCCGCCATGGACGAGGACATTGACCCCGGGCATTGAGGCGAAAGCCTTCAGAAATCCTCTGCGCAGCTGCTGGTCTTCGACGACGGCACCGCCGACTTTTATCACATTTACAGGCATAGTCCTTCGAGCATTCTTTTCATGACGACCTGAGCGGAGACGACACGGTTAGCCGCTTCCGGAATCACCAGGCTCTGAGGCGAATCGATGACTTCATCGGTCACGATCATGTTCCTGCGGACCGGGAGGCAATGCATGAAATAGGCATTGTCCGTAACCGCCATCTGACGTGCGCCGACTGTCCAGCTCATATCCTTGCTGAGAATCTGTCCGTAATGTTCGTAGGAAGCCCAGTTTTTCGCATAGATGAAGTCCGCGCCCTCGAACGCCTTCATCTGGTCGCGTTCAACCTTCGCGTTGCCGGCAAACTCGGGAGCAAGGTCATAGCCCTCAGGGCAAGTTATCACGAAATCGACACCAGCGGCGTTCATCCATTGTGCAAATGAGTTAGGGACCGCCTGTGGAAGGGCTTTCGGATGCGGAGCCCAGCTCAGTACCACCTTCGGGCGGTCTTTCTTCTTGTATTCGTCGATAGTAATGAGGTCGGCAAATGCCTGGCAAGGATGTACCGTAGCTGATTCCAGACTGATGACAGGCTTGCCTGAATATTCTATGAACTTCCTGATAATGTTTTCGTTATAGTCAAAATCGCGGTCTTCGAACTTGGCAAATGAGCGCACGCCTATCATATCGCAATAGCTTCCGATGACCGGAATTGCTTCACGCAGATGCTCCGATTTGTCACCGTCCATGACAACGCCCATCTCCGTTTCGAGTTTCCAGCTCTCACCATTGATATTCAGCACGATAGCATTCATGCCGAGATTCATTGCGGCCTTCTGGCTGCTGAGTCTGGTACGGAGGCTGCTGTTGAAGAACACCAGAATTATCGTCTTGTTCTTGCCGAGATGCTGCCACGCGAACGGTGTCTGTTTTACCTGGCAGGCTTCCTGCAGCGCCTGCTTCAGGTCGCCGATATCGCTTACATTAAGAAACTGTTTCATATCCGATGATTTAAAGAATTGATTTCAAAGCAGTTATAAACCGCGCTGCTTCTTCCCTCGTCAGGACAAGCGGAGCGAGGAGGCGGACCATATCCGTTCCGGCCACGCCTGTAAAGATATGATGGTCGAAAAGCAGGGACTTGCGGATCTGGGCTACCGGTTCATTGAACTGGATGCCGAGCATAAGTCCACGCCCACGCACCTCGCGGATCTGCGGCGATGCAGGAACATTGTCTTTCAGCCACTTGCCGACTTCGAGCGCATTATGCACAAGGTCTTCCTTCTTCATGATGTCAATGACGGCCAACGCGGCTGCCATGGCCAGATAGTTTCCGCCGAATGTCGTCCCGAGCATGCCTTTGGTCGCCTGAAAATCAGGAGAAATCAGCACGCCGCCTATCGGGAAGCCGTTCCCCATGCCTTTCGCTACGGTTATGAGATCCGGGACAATTCCGGCCCATTGGTGCGCGAAGAATCTGCCTGTACGGCCATAACCGCTCTGGACCTCGTCCAGGATAAGACAAGCGCCATATTTTCGGGTCAATGTCCTAAGGTCCTGAAGAAAAACGTCAGAAGGGACATTGATGCCGCCGACTCCCTGGATGCCTTCGATTATCACGGCTGCGACATCTCCTTTCGCGAGTTCGGCCTCAACTGCAGCAGAGTCATTCAAGTCCACGAAAGTAACATTATGATGAGCATTGAATGGCGAGACGTATTTCGGGTTGTCAGTCACGGCGACCGCCCCGGAAGTGCGTCCGTGGAAACTGCGGCGGAATGCGATGATGCGGTCCTTGCCGGTATGGAAAGATGTCAGTTTGAGTGCATTTTCATTGGCCTCAGCACCGGAGTTTATGAGGAACAGGGACCAGTCTTCCAGTCCTGACATCTCCCCGATTTTCTTCGCAAGTTCCTCTTGCATAGGGTTTTTCACGCTGTTCGAATAGAAGCCTATCCTGTTCAGCTGAGCGGTTATCGCCGCCACGTATTCCGGATGGCAGTGCCCTACGGAAATCACCGCATGCCCGCCGTAAAGGTCCAGGTATTCCTGCCCCTTGTCATCTATGATATGACATCCGTGAGCCTTCACAGGAGTCACATCGAAAACACTATATACGTCGAAAAGGTTCATTTGATTCAATGATTTATTATCCGGGCTTCACGTCACTTAGAAACGGTTGCCCTTCAGATTAAGGCCGACGGTCTCAGGCAGTCCGAACATCAGGTTCATGTTCTGCACGGCCTGACCGGAAGCGCCTTTCACAAGATTGTCTATAACGCTGATAATGTGCAGTTTGTCGCCGTATTTCTTCACACTCACCACGCACTTGTTGGTATTGGTCACCATTTTCACGTCAGGATTCATGGCAATGACATTGACGAAAGGTGCGTCAGCATAGTAATCCCCGTACAGGCTGACAGCCTCATTTTCAAGCATTTCCGTCTTCATATATGCGGAAATCAGGATACCTCTGCTGAAGCAGCCGCGGATGGGGATGAAATCCAGTTCGCCTCCGAAAGACGGGGCCAGACGGTGCAATGTCTCCCCCACTTCGCCAAGATGCTGATGTGTAAACGGCTTGTACACAGAGAGATTGTCTGCCCGCCAACTGAAATGTGTGGTTTCCGAAGGCTTCTGGCCGGCACCGGTAGAACCGGTAATTCCGGTTACATGGATTTCCGTAAGCCTGTCCGCATCAGCGAGCGGCAGGAGAGCCAGCTGCATGGCAGTGGCGAAGCACCCCGGATTCGCGATATGCGAGGCTTTCATGATATCAGCCTTGAACGCTTCCGGAAGGCCATATACGAAATCTTCCGCATCAGCAGCCAGACGGAAATCATTGCTCAGGTCAATGATTTTTCCCGTATAGGTCCCTGGCAGCGAGTGGACATAGGATTTCGATTTCCCGTGACCGGAACAGAGGAAAATCACATCGGCATTGTCCAGATCGGCATCCTCACAGAAAAGCATATCCGTCTCACCCACAAGGTCCTGATGGACTTGCCAAACGGGATTCCCGGCATTGCTGCCGCTCTGGGCAAAGGTAATCTCCGCGTCGGGATGTCCTTTCAAGATACGCATAAGTTCTCCTGCCGTATATCCCGCAGCCCCTACTATTCCGACTCTTATCTTGTCTGTCATGTCCTAAAGTTCTTGTTCCAGTTTTTCGCCTTCTTCCTTGTGGTTCGCATAATACACGCGGAGCGGTGTGGAAAGCACCTTGATGAAGCCCTTGGCATCGTCGCTGGTCCAGCCCTTCTGCATCTCGCCATATTCTCCGAACTTGGTCTTTACCAGGTCATCGGCAGAATCCACACCTACCGTAGAGAAGCAATACGGCCGCAGTTCCATAATGACTGTGCCTGTGACATTTCTCTGACTTTCCTCCAGCATCGCTTCAATGTCTCTCATCACCGGCTCCAGGTATTGGCTTTCATGGAGAAACATTCCGTACCAGTTGGCCACCTGGTCTTTCCAGTATTGCTGCCACTTGCTCAGAGTATATTTTTCCAGGAACTTGTGAGCTCCTATTATCAGCATCGGCGCAGCAGCCTCGAAGCCGACGCGCCCCTTGATGCCGATGATGGTGTCACCCACATGCATATCACGGCCGATACCATAAGGAGCTGCAATGGACTCGATTTTCTGGATGGCCTTTATCTTGTCATCGAAGTGTTCGCCGTTCACGCCCACGATCTGCCCTTTCTCGAATTTCAGGCGGACAAGCTCCGTTCCTTCTTTCGTAACTTGCTTCAGGTAAGCACTTTCCGGAAGTCCCTGTGCAGAGTCAAGTATTTCGCCGCCACAGATGGAAGTTCCCCACAGACCCACATTGTACGAGTATTTCAGTTTTTTGAAGTCTGCTTCGAAACCGTGGCTGTTCAGATAGTCCACCTCATACTGACGGGACAATGCCATATCCCTGGTAAGGGTGATGATTTCGATTCCAGGCGCCATGACAAGGAAGGTCATGTCGAAACGGACCTGGTCATTGCCCGCACCGGTAGAGCCGTGCGCTATGGCATCGGCACCGATTTTCCTGGCATATTTGGCGATTGCCATTGCCTGGAATATGCGCTCCGATGAAACTGAAATGGGATAGGTGCCGTTACGGAGGACATTGCCGTAAATCATATAACGGATGCTCTTGTCATAATATTCCCTGGTAACGTCGAGGGTGACATAGGCTTTTGCGCCCAGCCTGTAGGCGTTTTCTTCATTGGCCTTCAGCTGTTCCGGGGAGAATCCTCCGGTATTTGCGCAGGCCGCATAGACTTCGTATCCCTTTTCTCTGGTGAGATACATTACATTGAACGAGGTATCCAGACCGCCGCTGAATGCGACAACAACTTTCTTGGGCATGGTTATGAGACTTTCTTGTGGAACATACTTGAGATTTTCATCCATAGATGGAGCAGTTTGTCATGGCTCGCCCGCGCTTCCGGCTGAGCAGTAGGCTTTTCCGCAGGATCATAGAGCATTCCGGTACAGAGGCAACGGGTGTAGTTGTTCCTGGTGAGCACGTCGAAGTTTATGCAGCTGGAGCAGCCTTTCCAGAAAACGGGGTCCGCTGTCAATTCGGAGAACGTCACTGGTTTGTAGCCAAGTTCAGTATTGATTTTCATGACTGCGAGTCCGGTAGTGAGTCCGAACAGCTTGGCATTCGGGAAACGTTTTCTGGAGAGTTCGAATGCAGCATGTTTGATGGTCTTCGCAAGTCCGAAACCTCTGTATTCCGGTTTCACGATAAGTCCAGAGTTCGCCACGAATTCTTCGTGATCCCAGGATTCAATGTAGCAGAATCCGGCAAAGTCCTCGCCATGCATCGCGATAATGGCCTTCCCTTCGAGCATTTTCTGTTTTACATATTCAGGGTTTCGTTTTGCGATGCCTGTTCCCCTGACTTTCGTGGCATCCTCTATGGTCTTGAGGATCTCGTCCACATACGTCAAATGCTTTTCAGTCGCAACTCCGACTGTAAAATCATCTATTGTCATCGTTTTATATTTTTAACTATTTTTCTGACTGAATTCGTCTTCAACATAGATTTGTCTTCAACTATTCTTCAACCTAGATTTGTCGCTTCAATATAGACTCGTCTCTTCAACCTAAATTCGTCTGCAACCTAAATTCGTCTCTTCAACATAGACTAGTCCCTTCAACCTAGACTCGTCTTCAACCTAGATTAGTCTCTTCAACCTAAATTCCTCTTCAACTATTCTTCTGACTAGATTCGTCTTCAACATGGATTCGTCACTTCAACATAGACTCGTCTTCAACTATTTTTCAACCTAAATCCGTCGGGCGGAAATGCCCGGTATGATGCGCTCAATTTCTGCCAATATCTCATCGGCTTCCGTTTCCGCGCGCAGGACAATGAGAATGGTGTCGTCCCCCGCGATTGTTCCCATAATCTTGTGGGACAATGCATTGTCAATGACGGAGGCTACCATGTTCGCGTATCCCGGCCTGGTTTTCAAGACGCCTGCCTGTCCGGAAAACTCTATGCTTCTGATTCCGGAAATGATGTGTGATGCCTCATGGGCACGATAGGATACTCCCGGTGTCTCCAGAACGGAGGGCATATCTTCAGGCAGCCTGTACCGATATTCACCCGCTGCATCGGGGGTTTTCGCCACCTGAAGTTCTTTCAGGTCTCTGGACAGAGTAGCCTGTGTAACGACAATACCATTATCTGCAAGCATCGAGAGGAGTTCCTCCTGATTGCCCACCTTGCTGGAAAATATGATTTTCCTCAGCATCTCCAGACGTTTCTGCCTAAGACTCATATACTTGTTTCGCTTCTTATATATTTGCTATTCATATACCGATGCACCGGAATACTGGCTGTGCGATTATATATCGACCTAATGTGCTATGCGATTATACACCTGCTTAATATGTTGTACGATTATCACCGGCCGAATATGCCGCCGAATAACATTTATGCATAACACACCGCCAAACACTTAACCGCCCAATCAGCTTTCCCAATGATCTGCATCCGCAATCTCCGTAATGCATAACTGCATATTTATACATTATTATCGATTGCTGATGCAAATTTATACAAAAACTATACATCCGCAAAATTTTCTTTGAATAAGTTTGCAAAGTTTTGTGGAGGACATCCGAGGGCCGACGTCTTTCAGAAGACAGCCAAATTAGAACAACCTGCACATCTGATTTTAACCTATACCACTGAGTGTCAATGAAATACATCAATCACTAAAAGCCAGGTTACATAAAAAATAGGGTAACCTGACTTTCGGCTTTTCTCATAACTCACTATGAGTCAATACTTTCTACCATCAGCCTAAGTGCAGGTTGTTCGGCTTTTCTTGCTAATCATGCCTTACGAAAGCAATCATGTCCGGCAACAAGAAGTCACTCTACCGTTTTTCTTTCCTCTCAGATAGCGCGGCTGTCCGTGTAGCGGCATTCCTCAGAGACCAAAGGCATCATCAGATGCCCGGCCGGAGTTGGCGGGCAGGGCAGGCACAGTGGCGATAGAAAGCCCGTAGGCCCTGATGTGCCCCCTTGAAAAGGGGGTTAGGGGGATTAAGACAGGTCATCAGATGCACGGCCGGAGAATAATGAAGCGGTGGTCCTGCACAGCAAGAAGCCCCCGTGAGGACCAGGCCCTCCTGCTTCGCAGGCGCCTCCCTCTAGTTCCGAGGGCGGCAAGTCCTCACGGGGACAACCTTGCTGCAAGCCATAACGCTTCTGCCAGCCATATCTATAGACACTACACGAACATTTTGTCCGGTAGAAGGCGAGGTTCCACGGACAAGTCACATCAAAATACAACTTGTCCGGCAGGAGGCGAGGTTCCACGGACAAATCACACTGCCGTGGCAACCTTGTTGCTGAGCCATTTACACGGTCAATAAGTTTCTCACTGTTGCCTGCAGTCGGGAGTCTACGGAGGTGAGCAGGAGCGCCTACCGAAATTTGTCCGGCAGAAGGCGGGTTTCCACGGACAAGTCACATCAAAATACAACTTGTCCGGCAGAAGGTGGGTTTCTACGGACAAATCACACTGCCGTGGCAACCTTGTTGCTGAGCCATATACCCGGTCAATAAGTTTTACACTGTTGCCTGCTGTCGGAATCCTACAGAGGTGAGCAGAAGCGCCTACCGAAATCTGTCCGGCAGAAGGTGGGATTCCACGGACAAGTAACTCAAAATCAATAACTTGTCCAGAGAAAGGCGGGTTTCTACGGACAAACTGCACAGCCGGGACGACCGAAATCAGGAAAAGCGGTTTGTCGCATTGTACGGAATCTATCAGAGGATAATGGAAGAGCAGAGAAAGATATGCGGGGAATGTCAGGTGACTCAGAGAAGAAAAAGAGAAGAAGAGAACACAAGAGAAATAGAGAACAAGAGATGAGATGAGATGAGAAAGAGAAGAGAACAAGAGATGAGATGGAGAAGAGTTGGAGAAGGGAAAGAAAAGAGAAGAGAAGTAACTCAGAGACCAGCGAAAGATATGCGGGGAATGTCAGGTGACTAAGAAAAAAAAGAGAACAAGAAAAATAGTTGAATAAGAAACAAGAGAAGATAGAAAGAGAGAAGACAGAAAGAAGTAAGAGAAGAGACGCAGAGACCAGCGATGCGATGCGGAGAGCAGCAAGTGACTCAGAGAACTGGGAAATGATGCGGGGAATATCGAAGAAACTCAGAAGAAGTCGGAGGAAAGTTGAGAAACTTGAAATAACTTTGTTATCTTTGAATGCCGGACGAAAAAGCCAAGCAAAGAAGCTGGGCATATACGCCATGTAAGCATGAAAAAATAAGTTGGTAAAGATTTGTGAAGGATTTTCGAGGATAGATTTCTTTTCGAAGATGGAGTGTACTGGACGTACACGACTGATGAGAAAAGGAATATAGACCGAAAAGACGAGCAAAGATTACCAAGTTATTTTTTAAGGATTACTATACAAGAGAGCCGGACGAAAAAGCAAGGTAACTACTTACAATGACAGACAACAAGAAGGAAGTGGAGCGTGCGGAGCTTCACAGGACCATCTGGGCAATAGCCGATGAGATGAGAGGGTCCGTGGACGGATGGGATTTCAAGTCCTACATCCTGGGAATGCTCTTTTACAGATACATAAGCGAGAACATCACCACGTATATCAACCGCGGCGAATGGGAAACCGGGAACAAGGACTTCAACTATGCGGATCTGGAAGATAGCGTGGCAGAGGGTATCAGAGATGAGATGGTGAGCGTGAAGGGATTTTTCATCCTGCCGTCACAGCTTTTCGAAAACGTATGCAAAGTCTGTGACACAGACGACAATCTGAACACGACACTCGAGAGCATTTTCAAAGCCATCGAAAGTTCAGCCAAAGGCACAGCAAGCGAGGACGATTTCAAGGGACTGTTCGCCGACCTCGACGTGAATTCCAACAAATTAGGCGCGACCGTCATCAAGAGGAACGAGAAACTCGTCAAGCTCCTGAGAGGAATCGCGTCAATGAAATTGGGTGATTATCAGGACAATACCATCGACGCTTTCGGTGACGCCTATGAATACCTGATGGGCATGTACGCATCCAATGCCGGCAAGTCAGGCGGAGAGTACTATACCCCGCAGGAAGTGAGCGAACTCCTTACCAGACTGGCGACAGTCGGCAAGACGGAGGTCAATAAAGTTTACGACCCGGCCTGCGGTTCAGGCTCATTGCTGCTGAAGGCCGCGAAGATATTGGGAAAGGACAATGTCCGCCAAGGCTTCTTCGGCCAGGAAATCAATCTCACGACATATAACTTGTGCAGAATCAATATGTTCCTGCACGACATCGACTATGACAAGTTCGACATAGCCTGCGAAGACACGCTGCTTTCGCCTCAGCATTGGGATGACGAGCCGTTCGAGGTGATAGTTTCGAATCCGCCGTACTCCACCAAGTGGAAGGGCGACGACGACATCACATTGATCAATGACCCGAGGTTCGCACCGGCAGGTGTGCTTGCGCCGAAATCGAAGGCGGACCTGGCGTTCATCATGCATTCGCTGGCGTGGCTGGCGAGCAACGGAACTGCGGCAATCGTTTGTTTCCCGGGCGTGATGTACAGGGGCGGCTCGGAGAAGAAAATCAGGCAGTATCTCATTGACAACAACTATGTTGACTGCATTATACAGCTGCCGGACAATCTGTTTTTCGGCACCAGCATCGCGACCTGCATCATGGTACTGAAGAGGGCCAAGAAGGACAACAGCACACTGTTCATCGACGCCTCCAAGGAATGTGTCAAGGTCACGAACAGCAACAAGCTCACCGACGAGAATATCCGGCACATTTTAGAGATTTTCACGGAGAGAAAGGATGTGCAGTATGTCAGCAGACTGGTGGCCAATGACGAGATCGCGAAGAGCGACTACAATCTGTCGGTTTCCACTTATGTCGAACAGGAGGACACCAGAGAAAAGGTGGATATTGTGAAGCTCAATGCGGAACTTGCGGAAATCGTGTCACGGGAGAATGTGCTGAGAGCGGAGATTGACAAGATAATTAACGAAATTGAGATATAATGTCATTGTGCTATTACGGAGTGGAAGGTAATGACGAAGCCGCTCGGGTGAGGAGCGGCTCCGATACTGACGGGCGTTCAGACAAGGCTGTCCGCCTACCGGTTACGGTAGTGGGCCTTCACGTAAACCTTTTTGCCTCCGACCATTCTGAAATGGCCTCTGACAAAAATAGGTTCGTGAGCTGCTCTGCACTCTGTGTCAGGGCGCTCGTCAAACTTGATGATAATGGATATTTTCATGTTGCATAAATGATTTGTAAGCTTGAGAGCTGAGAGCGGCCTTTGAGAGTACTTCCGTCAGTATATCTCTTAAACGCAAAAAGCACTCACCCGTGGGCGAATGCTTTTTAAAATAAGTTTGACGAGCCCCTCAACCATTCACATGAAAATTTCCGACACAAAGGTAAGCAATTAAAGGGAAAAAGCAATACTTGACAGAAGGAAACATGAGCAAGTTAGAAAAGTTAATACAGCAGTACTGTCCGGATGGGGTGGAGTATGTGAGATTGGGGGATGTTATGTCCATTCAAAGAGGAGCATCACCAAGACCTATTCAGAATTACTTAACAGATGATGAATATGGTATTCCTTGGATTAAGATTGGAGACGTTTCCATAGAGTCAAAGTATATTACATCAACAAAAGAAAGGGTAACCAAGGAGGGTGCAGCAAAGTCAAGGTTCTTAAAAAGAGGCTCCTTTATTCTGTCCAATTCAATGAGTTTTGGCAGACCTTATATCTTGGAAATTGATGGATGTATCCATGATGGATGGATATCTATGTGTGATTTTGAGAAGCACCTATTACCAGACTTTTTATATTATCTATTGAGGAGTAGTGTGGTTCAAGATTTCTGGATTTCCAAGGCAAACAGTGGTGGCGCAGTGACAAACCTAAACTCTGATATAGTAAGAAGCACACTGATACCAGTGCCGCCACTTCCTGTGCAGGAAGAGATCGTGAGAGTGTTAGATACGTTTACAGAACTGCAAGCAGAACTGCAAGCAGAACTGCAAGCAGAACTGCAAAAAAGATTACAACAATACAACTATTACAGAGATAATCTTCTCACAAACTTCACCCCAGAGCAAGCACCCAAAGAATATACTTTGGGTGAGGTGACAGTTGATATCTACTCTGGGGCAACCCCTTCAAAAGAGAAAAGAGAGTATTGGGTAAATGGTACTATTCCTTGGATGAGTTCAGGGGAGGTTAATCTGGGGCAGGTATATGAAGTTGAAGGGAGGATTACTCAACTTGGATATGATAAATGTTCAACTAAAATGGTTCCAGAGGGCAGTGTTGTTATTGCTCTGGCAGGACAGGGGAAAACAAGGGGTACAGTCGCAATATTAAGGACTTCTGTTTGTACCAACCAATCCTTGGCTGCACTTGTCCCCCAAAAAGAGATTGTCTCAGGTGAGTACCTATATTACTACCTCAAAACACAATATGCAAAGTTAAGAGAGGTTTCAGCAGGAGATGGTACAAGAGGTGGCCTAAACCTCAAAATGTTGAAAGCATACAAAGTGGTTATTCCCTCACATAAAGCACAGGACCAGATTGTCGCCATCCTTGACCGCTTCGACACCCTCACCACCGACCTCACCCAGGGTCTCCCTGCCGAGATTGAAAAGCGCAGACAGCAGTATGAGTTTTATCGAGACAAGTTATTGACCTTCAAAAGAAAAGAGGCATAAGATATGGCAAAGAAAGAACATAAAGGAGTAATCTACATTCTGACCAATCCTTCCTTTCCTGATTACGTCAAGATCGGGTATGCCACCGATATTGAACAGAGGCTGAAGCAACTCAACAGGAGTGAAACCATCCCTTTTGCATTCAGGGTGTATGCCATCTATGAGGTGGAGAGTGATCTTACTGACAAGGAACTCCACAAGCTGATTGACAGCCTGAACCCCGACTTGAGAACCATTGAGACCTTTGACGGGAAACAGCGGGTCAAGGAGTTCTATGCAATGTCGGCAGAGGATGCCTACTCTCTTCTGGATTGCATTGCCAAGATTAGCGGCACCACTGACAGGTTGAAGAAAATGAAACCGGAAGGACATGAGGTGGAAGATGAGAAGATAGCTGAAGACGTGAGAGCAGAATCGAAGAGAGGTCCTTTCAGGTTCTCTGATTGCAATATACCTTTTGGCAGCGAGGTTACCTTCGTTGAAGACGAGTCTGTCGTGGCGACAGTCCTTGATGACAGGCACATCCTTTATAAGGGACAGACAACATCCCTGTCAGCCCTTGCACGGGAACTGAAACACTTTGACCACCCTGTCCAGGGAACACTATGGTTCAAATACAAGGGTGAGGTGCTGAATGACTTAAGATTAAGACTTGAAAAAAGAAAATAGCCTATGTCCCAATACAATATCATTGCAGAAAGTGCAGAATACACTGTGGTCTCGGAATATGAGCACGCGGTGAGCACGTCCGAGGCATACCAGAGCGAGGCTGAGCTGGAGAAGGAGTTCATCAGGCTCCTTGGGGAGCAGGGCTATGAGTATCTGCCGATCCATACGGAGGCGGACCTCGTATCCAATCTCCGCACAAGTCTGGAGAAGCTGAACGACTACCGTTTCACCGACAATGAATGGGAGCACTTCTTCAACGAGTGCATTGCCAACAAGAACGATGATATTGTAGCCAAGACCGCCAGAATACAGGAAGATTACATCCAGGTCCTGAAGAGGGACAACGGGGAAAGCCGGAACATCTACCTCATCGACAAGAAGAATATCCACAACAATTTCGTCCAGGTCATCAACCAATATGTCGAGGAAGGCGGAAGTTATGACACGAGGTACGACGTGACCGTACTTGTCAACGGACTCCCCCTCGTACACATTGAACTGAAACGCCGTGGCGTACAGCTGAAAGAAGCGTTCAACCAGATAAACCGCTATCAGCGGGACAGTTTCTGGGCGGGAAGCGGACTTTACGAGTACGTGCAGATATTTGTCATCTCGAACGGGACCAACACGAAATACTACTCGAACACCACCCGCGCAAACCACCTGAAAGAGCAGGAAGTTGGAGGACGGAACAAGTCCAGAAAGACCAGCAATTCATTCGAGTTCTCCTCTTTCTGGGCCGACAGCAACAATAAGGTAATCAATGACTTGCTTGATTTTACCAAGACGTTCTTCTCCAAGCACACCCTGCTGAACATCCTCACCAAGTATTGCGTCTTCACAAGCGAAAGGATGCTGATGGTGATGCGTCCGTACCAGATTGCTGCCACTGAAAGAATCATCCAGCGGATCAATGTCGCGCACAATTACAAGTTCTACGGAAGCATCAGAGGCGGCGGATACATCTGGCACACGACAGGCTCAGGCAAGACATTGACCTCATTCAAGACAGCGCAGCTGGCATCCGGGCTCCCCTACATCGACAAAGTCCTTTTCGTGGTCGATAGAAAAGACCTGGACTACCAGACGATGAAGGAATACAACCGTTTCGAGGAAGGCGCTGCCGACGGCAATTCTTCTACCGCCGTACTGCAAAGGCAGTTGGAGAACATGGACAAGAGCGGCGGATACCATGACTACCGCATCATTGTCACTACCATACAGAAGCTTTCCATCTTCGTCCAGAAGAACAAGAACCATCCTGTATTCCAGCAGCGCGTGGTGATCATTTTCGACGAATGCCACAGAAGCAACTTCGGCGAGATGCACACAGCAATCACGAAGAACTTCAAGAAATACCATCTTTTCGGGTTTACCGGCACTCCAATTTTCGCACAGAATGCAGGGACAGGCGGTGACCTGAGGCTGAAGACCACCCAACAGGCCTTCGGAGACAAGCTTCACACCTACACCATAGTAGATGCGATCAATGACGAGAATGTCCTGCCTTTCAGGATCGACTACGTCAATACCATCAAGGAGAAAACCGGCATTGCGGATGAACAGATTTCCGCTATTGACAGGGAAAAGGCAATGGCTTCGCCGGAAAGAGTGTCGCAGGTGGTGAAATATATCATTGACCATTTCGACCAGAAGACCAAACGCAGTTCCTACTATTCCTTCAGGGTTCTCGATGATATCCACAAGGTCGCCAGCGCGAAGAAAGGGGCAGCGGTTTCGGAACACAAGACGGAGCAGAAACTGAACGGATTCAATGCAATGTTCGCCGTGGCCTCCATTCCGATGGCCAAGGCGTATTACAATGAGTTCAAGAAGCAGCAGGCTGATCTGCCTGAGTATCAAAGGCTCAAGATTGCCACGATATACAGTTACAGTGCCAATGAGGAAGACATTGACGGTATCCTGGCAGAGGAGAATCCGGAGAGCACAACGCAGCTGGACCAGCAGTCCCGTGATTTTCTGGAGAGTGCAATCAAGGATTACAACCAGATGTTCGCCACGAATTACGACACGTCCGGCGACAAGTTCCAGAACTACTACAAGGACCTGTCCCTGAGGATGAAAAACAGGCAGGTGGATCTGCTTATCGTGGTGAACATGTTCCTCACAGGGTTTGACGCCACCACGCTCAACACTCTGTTCGTGGACAAGAACCTGAAGCAGCACGGGCTCATCCAGGCATTTTCCAGAACGAACAGGATACTCAATTCCGTAAAGACTTTCGGCAACATAGTATGTTTCAGGGATTTGCAACAGGCTACCGACGATGCCATCGCCCTGTTCGGGGACAAGGATGCCAGCAGTATAGTCGTGCTCAAGGATTTCTGGTCATACTACAACGGTTATGACAACAAGGACGGCAAGCATTGTTACGGCTACAGCGAGCTGGTCGATCAGCTCAAAAGCGAATTTCCGGAGGGCCGGCCTGTTTTGGGCGAGGATGCGGAAAAGCGGTTTGTAGCACTGTTCGGAAGCCTGCTGAAATCCATCAACATTCTCTCCACATTCGACCAATATGAGGGTCGTGAAGAGCTGTCTGACAGGCAATTGCAGGATTACCAGAGCCACTATCTCGATCTGCGGGACAAATGGCGCCGCAGGAAACCGGGGGACAAGGAAAATATCAATGATGACCTCATCTTCGAGACCGAGCTGATCCGCCAGGTGGAAATCAACATTGACTATATCCTCCTGCTGGTGCAGAAATATCACGACACGAACTGCACTGACAAGGAGATTCTGGTCAATATCTCGAAGGCCATCGGTTCAAGTCTCCAGCTCAGGAGCAAGAAGGAGCTGATAGAGAGTTTCATAAGCAGTGTCAATGCCGGTACGGATGTGGACCGGGGATGGCGGGAATATGTCCAGCGGCGCAAGGCTGAGGACTTGAACGAAATCATTGAAAGTGAGCATCTTAAACCGGAGGAGACTGAGAAGTTCATCGAAAGCAGTTTCAGGGACGGGCAGGTCAGGACCACGGGCACGGACATTGACAAGATTCTTCCGCCGATGTCGCGTTTCGGCGGGGGCAACAGGCAGGAGAAGAAGAAATCCGTCATCGAGAAGATCCAGAGTTTCTTCGAACGGTATTTCGGGCTGTGAGCAAGCAGTGAAAATAAGTTGTAGGGATTTGTGGAGGATTTACTATCTTTGTAAGACTTAACAAAACGGAATATGAAATCTGACATTGAGATTGCGAGAAGCATCAGGCTCAGGCCGATCGGCGAGATTGCGGAAAGACTGGGGATACCGCAGGAAGAGCTTGAACCCTATGGAAAGAATATGGCCAAAGTGCCTCTTACTCTGATAGATGAGGAGAAAGTCAAGAAAAGCAAACTGATTCTGGTGACTGCCATCACACCTACCAAAGCAGGAATCGGAAAGACGACTGTCTCAGTGGGACTTGCACTCGGACTCAATAAAATCGGAAAAAATGCTGTGGCGGCATTGAGGGAGCCTTCTCTCGGCCCTTGCTTCGGAATGAAAGGCGGGGCAGCAGGCGGCGGATATGCCCAGATTCTTCCGATGGAGAAGATCAATCTGCATTTTACCGGAGATTTCCACGCCATCACATCAGCCAACAATATGATTTCAGCACTGCTGGACAACTATCTGTACCAGCACCAGGCAGAAGGCTTCGGACTGAAACAGATTTTGTGGAAACGCGTGATGGACGTGAATGACCGCTCGCTCAGGCATATCGTAACCGGTCTCGGACCTCACTCCAACGGACTTGTACAGGAGTCAGGCTTCGACATCACACCGGCTTCAGAAATAATGGCCATCCTCTGCCTGTCCAGGGACATTGACGACCTCAGACGCAGAATCGAGAACATTCTCCTCGGCTATACACTTGACAACAAGCCGTTTACAGTTAAGGACATGGGAGTCGCAGGCGCTATCGTTGCCCTGCTTCTGGATGCAATGAACCCGAACCTCGTGCAGACCACGGAAGGCACACCTGCATTCATCCACGGCGGTCCTTTTGCCAATATCGCTCACGGCTGCAACTCCATTCTCGCCACACGTATGGCCATGACCTATGGTGACTACGTGGTGACTGAGGCCGGCTTCGGTGCAGATCTGGGCGCAGAGAAATTCCTCGACATCAAATGCAGGAAAGCCGGGCTGAACCCGTCACTCACCATACTTGTAGCCACATTGCGCGGACTCAAGATGCACGGCGACGTACCTGTGGACAAAATCAGCGAGGCCTCGGAGGAAGGCGTACGGAAGGGATTTGCCAATCTGGACAGACACATTGAAAACATGCGCAAATTCGGACAGAGCGTACTCGTATGCTTCAACAAGTTCGGCGACGACAGGGACGACGAAATCCGGATGGTGCGTGAGCATTGCGCCGAACTCGGAGTGCCGTTTGCATTGAACGACGCATTCAGCAGAGGCGGCGAAGGTGCGGTAGAACTCGCCGAACTTGTCGTGAAAACCATTGACAGTCAGCCTTCCGAGCCAGTGAAGTTCATCTACCGGGACGAGGAAAGCATTGAAAACAAGATAACCCGCGTAGCGAAAGAGATTTATCGTGCCGGGGCTGTGGAGTTCAGTCCGGAAGCCCGCAAGATGCTCGCGAAAATCGATGGAACTGAGTACTCGAAATTCCCTGTCTGCATCGCCAAGACGCAGTATTCATTCTCACAGGACCCTAAACTCTACGGAGCGCCGGAAGGATTCGAGTTCGACATCAAGGACATTGTCATCAATGCCGGGGCAGAGATGATAGTGGCCATCGCAGGAGACATCATCCGCATGCCGGGTCTGCCGAAATCGCCGCAGGCTCTCAGGATCGACGTGAAGGACGGTGCCATAGACGGACTTAGTTAGGATTCAGGTCAATGCTTTTCGACAATCACAATCACAGCCAGTTTTCCTTCGACGGAGAACGCACAAGCGTGGAAGCTACCGCATGCAGTGCCATCCGGAAAGGGCTGGGCGGCATCTGCTTCACCGACCACTGCGACTTCTATGTGCCGCCGATAAAGGCCAAATACGAGTCGTTCGTCTCCGAAGTCTTCGACGTGGACGCGCGCGATGCCGAAATCGACAGGGTCAATGATCTTGTCCATTCCGGAGAAATACTGGGCTGCGGCGGACCGGCAAAAGCTGCGGCTCCCGGAAACGGAGATGTCGCAATTCCGACAGGCTTCAAAGTGTTCAAAGGCATAGAGATAGGCGTCCAGAAAAGCGAGCGGGAGAAAATCGCCAGGCATCTGGAGGAGCACAGCTTCGACGAAGTCATTGCCTCAGTGCATTATCTCGACGATACTGACCCGTTCTGGGGCGGCTACTATGAAGGCAAGGACTGGAAGACGGCATACAGGCACTATCTCGAGACATTGTACGAGGAAATCGTCTGGCTCGGGGACCGTTTCGACATAATGGGGCACTATGACTATGTCACCAGATATGCCCCGTATCCCGAGGCCAGCATCCTGTACAAAGATTTCCCGGACGTGCTGGACGAGATGCTCAGATTCCTTGCAGAGAACGGCAAGGCATTGGAAATCAACACCAAGACATATCAGGAGCTGAAAGGCAGGACACCGGTTCTGGATGAGAACATCCTGCGCAGGTACCGTGAACTTGGAGGTGAGATAATCAGTCTCGGCTCCGATTCACACGATGCCGGGAACGTGGGCCTGCATTTCGACAGGTTCGCACATATTCTGAAAAGCTGCGGATTCCGCTACCTCGCACATTACGAGAAACGCAAGCTAGTGATGCTGCCCAATGAGTAGGCCCTAAGCCGTGAAGGTACAGCGAGGCTCTAGAGCAAGGACTCCGCATCCGAAAATGCTGAAAAGGCGAAAGGAGCAGGCTCAAGCCGCCGGCTTCAATTCGCCACCTCAGAGAGGAATTTCATACGCACCAGCCTGATTTCCATCTCTTCATAGTCGCCGGCAAGAGCGTCGATGGCATCCTCGAGCGAGTCGGACTCGGCTTCAGTCCTGAACCATTCGTACAGTTCGTCGGCCACGTCCGCATCCAGATTGTTGTCGATATAGTAATCCAGATTCAGCTTCGTGCCGGACTCCACGATGCCCTCCATGGCGGAAAGCAGATCAGACATCTCCATATTGCGGGCTTCCGCGATATCTTCCAACGCCATACGCCTGTCCACGCTCTGGATGATGAATATCTTGTCCGAAGACTTGTTCGGCATCGACCTTACCAGGAAATCATCCGGACGGGAAATCTCATTGTCCTCAACATATCTGGTAATCAGCTCGAGGAACGGCTTTCCGTATTTCTTCGCCTTGCCCTCGCCGACACCCTGGCACTTGATGAGCTCGTCAAACGTCTCAGGATACATTATGGACATGTCTTCCAGGGATGAATCGCTGAAGATTATCCAAGGCTGAAGATGGAGCCTCTTGCCCTCGTCACGCCTGAGGTCCTTCAACATTGACAGAAGCTGCATATCGCCTCCGCCGGCGCCTTTCGCCGGAACAGGAGCGTCGTCGTCATCGTCATCATCTGCATTGCCCTCGGAAAAACTGCGGTCGGCAGCCAACATCAGCTCTGTCGGAGCGGCAGCGAATGCCAGGCCCTCGTCAGTCACGGAAACAAGCCCGTATGAGTCAATGTTCCTTTTAAGGAAATGCCTTATAATCCCTTGATGGATAACCATTTCCCAGAATCTTGCAGGATGGTCCGATCCGGCGCCGAACATCGGAAGCTTGTCATGATTGTATGACTTTATCATCGCCGTGGCAATGCCGGTCAGCACATTGGCAAGATGTTCAACCTTGAAATGCTCAGGCAGAGAATTTACCAGACGGATGACCATCGCCATCTCCTTTCTCGCATCGAAACGCGGCTTAGGCGACAGACAGTTGTCGCACGCCCCACAGTTGTCCTGAGTATAATCTTCACCGAAATAGCTCAGCAGCAGCTTCCTGCGGCAATCGCCCGACTCCGCGTAGGCCTCGATTTCCATGAGCAGCTGACGTCCGATTTCCTGCTCGGACACCGGTTTGCTCATCAGGAACTTGTCCAGCTTGCGGATATCCTTATAACTGTAATATGCTATGCAGACACCTTCCCGACCGTCTCTACCGGCCCTTCCGGTCTCCTGATAATACCCTTCCAGGCTTCTCGGCACGTCGTAATGGATGACGAACCGCACATCAGGCTTGTCGATACCCATTCCGAATGCGATGGTGGCCACGATCACGTCCACTTCCTCCATCAGGAACTTGTCCTGGTTCTCCGCCCTCACTTTCGCATCCAGGCCGGCGTGGTAAGGCACGGCACGGATACCATTGATCACAAGTACCTGGGCCAGCTCCTCCACCTTCTTGCGGCTCAGACAATATATGATGCCCGACTTTCCGGGATGCTGCTTGATATACTTGATGATATCCTTGTCCTGGTCTATCTTGTCGCGTACTTCATAGTAGAGATTCGGCCTGTTGAACGAGGACTTGAACACATGCGCGTCCATAATCCCCAGGTTCTTCAGGATGTCGTTCTGAACCTTCGGAGTGGCTGTCGCCGTCAATGCTATGATCGGGGCCCTGCCGATTTCGTCCACGATAGGACGGATCTTCCTGTACTCAGGTCTGAAGTCATGTCCCCAGTCGGAAATGCAGTGCGCCTCGTCCACGGCGAAGAAAGATATGCGGATCTGCCTCAGGATGGCGATGTTCTCCTCCTTCGTAAGGCTCTCCGGCGCCACATACAGCAGCTTGGTCACTCCGGAAGTCAGATCCTCCGTAACCTCAGCAATCTGGGCTTTTGTCAATGAAGAGTTGAGGAAATGTGCAATGCCTTCGTTTCCCGCCACGAAACCGCGGATGGCGTCCACCTGATTTTTCATCAATGCGATCAGCGGGGAAATCACGATGGCCGTGCCTTCCATCAGAAGAGCGGGCAGCTGGTAGCACAATGACTTTCCTCCACCTGTCGGCATAATCACAAATGAATCATTGCCTTGCAGCAGGTTGGATATAATCTGTTCCTGTTCCCCTTTGAATGAAGAGAACCCGAAAAACTCTTTCAGTTTAGCGTGGATGAGCTCTGAGTCAATTCCCATAGGCAAAAAATCATTTAACCAAATTTAGCATTAAATTTCTGACTTTCAAATAAAATTACGATATTTGCGGCTGCTGAAGAAGCGGAAAAAGATATTTAATAATTATACTAAAATGAAAACATTAAAATTCATCGCAGCATCACTCATCGTAGCGCTTGCAGTATCTTGCACATCAAACGGCGGCAACAAAGCAGCCATTGACGGTGCCGACTCCACCAAAACAGTTAAACCGGTAGATCCTAAGTCCCTGAAGCCAAGCAGGTCAGAGGTTGACTCTGTCAGCTACCTCATGGGTATCAACTTCGGTTACTTCATCAAAGGTTACAACTTCGGTGACGAGCTCAACTACAAGCTTATGAGAAAAGGTATCGAGGATTTCATCAATGCAAAGGGCGAGCCTCGTGACTCTGCTTACGCAAAGCAGTTCAAGATCGATCCTGAGCTGTTGAACGACGTGTTCAATGAGTTCCTCTCAAAGAGACGCGCTTATGTAGCAGCTACCAACAAGCAGAAAGAGACAGAGTTCCTCGCAAAGAACGCAAAGGCTGAAGGCGTACAGATTACCGAGAGCGGTCTCCAGTACATCATCACAGAGCCTGGTAACGACGTTAAGCCTGCTGCTGCAGACACAGTATTCGTACACTACAAGGGTACTCTTACTGACGGTACAGTATTCGACGAGTCTCCTAAGAACGACGAGGGCGTGAGAATGCTTCTCAACCGTGTCATCAAGGGATGGACAGAAGGTCTCCAGCTCATCGGCGAAGGCGGCAAGATCAAACTCTTCGTACCTTCAGAACTCGGATATGGCGAGAACGGCCAGAGCAGAATCGAGCCTAACAGCACATTGATCTTCGATATTGAGCTTGTAAAGGTAAACAAAGTCGCTGCTACTGAAGAAGAAGAGGCAAAATAATGGAACTTGAAGGAACACTTATTACCAAGCTTGCGGTTCAGTCCGGCAAATCCGCCAGAGGCGACTGGGCGAAACAGGAATTCGTAATCGAGTATCAGGACGGCAATTTCCCGACCAAGGTCTGCTTCAATGTATGGGGCGCTGACAAGGTAAAGGAACTCGGCTCGTTCCGTCTCGGAGAGAAGATCCATGTAAGTTTCAATATCTCAAGCAGAGAGTATAACGGAAAGTGGTACACTGACTTGCGCGCGTGGAGAATCACATCTTCAGCCGCAGCAGGCGGACAGGCTTACGGCCCTGCTCCGGCACCATCCGAACCGCTGCCTTCACCGGCTCCGGAACTCACCGCAGACGATATGCCAGGCGACGACTTGCCATTCTGATTCAAGATTGACGCAATAAAAAAACAGGACGATGTTTCCACATCGCCCTGTTTTTTATTGCTTTGCCTCAAGGGCATCAGTCCAGTTTATGGACAGCCAGTCCTGAACGGAGCTTAGGCTCGAACCAGGTGGTCTTAGGAGGCATGATGTTGCCGCTGTCCGCAATGTCGGTAAGCTGTTTCATGGAAACAGGATAGAGAGCGAAGGCAACCTTCATCTCACCGCTGTCCACACGACGCGAGAGTTCTCCGAGTCCACGGATACCGCCCACGAAATCGATTCTCTTGTCGGTCCTCAGATCCTTGATGCCCAATATCTTGTCGAGAACAAGGTTTGAAAGGATGGTAACATCGAGGACACCTATAGGGTCATTGTCATCATAACGGCCCGGCTTGGTCTCCATGGAATACCACTTGCCGCCGAGATACATCGAGAAATTGTGCAGATGGGACGGATGGCACTCCCCTTCTCCTTCATATGGAGTGACAGTGAAATCCTCCTCCAGGGCGGACAGGAACTGCTCCGGAGTAAGACCGTTCAAGTCCTTCACGACTCTGTTGTAGTCAATGATTTTCAGCTGGGTTTCAGGGAAGCATACAGCCATGAAATAGTTGTATTCCTCGTCGCCGGTATGGGCGGCATTGCCGGAACGCTTCTCTGCGCCGACTCTGGCAGCGGCAGCTGTACGGTGATGACCGTCAGCCACATAGAAAGCATTGACCTTGTTCGTGAAGATATCGGTAATCTTCTCTATCGTAGCGTCGTCGTCGATCACCCAGAACGAATGACCGAAGCCGTTCTCGTCGGTAAACGAATACTCAGGAGCAGCTGCCACTGTCCTTGAGACGATCTCGTTCAACTGAGAGTTATCCTTATAGGCGAAAAATACCGGTTCGATGTTGGCATTCTGGATTTTCACGTGGACCATACGGTCATCTTCCTTGTCCTTGCGGGTAAGCTCGTGCTTCTTGATCTTGCCCTCAGCATAGTCGTCGGTATGGGCGCAGAGCACCAGTCCGTACTGGGTACGTCCCTCCATAGTCTGGGCATAGACATAGTAGCAAGGCTTCTTGTCCTGCACCAGCCAGCCGTTCTTCTGCCACTGGGCGAAATTCTTCACGGCCCTGTCATAGACCTTGTCGTCATAATCCGGCAGAATCGGGTCGAAATCTATCTCCGGCTTGGTGATGTGGAGCAATGACTTCTCACCGGCCATCTTCTTGGCCTCCACAGAGTTGAGCACATCATAAGGAGGTGCAGCCACCTCTGTCACAATATCTTTTGGCGGCCTGATTGCCGCAAACGGTTTCACTCTTACCATAATCGAATCTATTTGTTTACCTGGAAGCGGGTGCATCCTTCAGCAAAATAAGCTACAATCTGTCGTGCGGCAGCAAGGCCTGCATTCATATTGGCCTCAGCGGTCTGCGCTCCCATCTTCTTAGGTGTGGCAAATACTCTGAGTCCGAATTTCTCCTTGAGGACAGCGAGATTGTCCGGAGCCACGTCCGTCACATATTTGAGGTCCGGCCTGTCTTCCAATGCCTTCTCGAGACCTGCTTCGTCTATCACTTCCTTGCGGGCTGTATTGACCAGGACAGCGCCTTTCGGCATCGATGTGATCAGGTCATATCCGATGGAGCCGATGGTCTCAGGGGTAGCAGGGATATGTACGGAAACGAAATCGGACTCAGCATAAAGCTGCTTGACCGTAGCGACCGGTTTCGCGCCGGCCTCGGCGATTTTCTCAGCTGGCACGAACGGGTCCGTAGCCAATACCGTCATGCCCAATGCCTCAGCTTTCTTGCCGACCAGACGGCCGACATTGCCGAATGCCTGGATACCGAGCCTCTTGCCTGAAATCTCTGAACCCGCCGTCGGGGTAAACTGGTTACGGCTCATGTAAATCATCATGGCGATCGCCAGCTCAGCCACTGCATTCGAGTTCTGACCAGGAGTATTCTCGACGATGACGCCGCGTGCCTTGGACTCCGCAAGGTCAATGTTGTCGAATCCGGCTCCTGCACGAACCACGATTTTCAGATTTCCTGCAGCCGCAAGAACTTTAGGAGTAACCTTGTCAGAACGTACGATCATGGCATCAACATCAGAAACAGCTGCAATCAGTTCACCTTCGTCAGCATATTTCTCCAAAACCGTTACCGTATGACCGGCTTTAACGAGGATTTCCTCAATGCCTTTCACTGCCGCCGGAGCAAAAGGCTTCTGTGTAGCAACAAGTACTTTCATTGTATCAGGACGTTATTTTTTCATTGATTCGAATTCTTTCATGCAGGCTGTGAGCGCGAGCACATCTTCCTTCGTGCAGGCATTGTATATGGATGCCCTGAAGCCGCCTACAGAACGATGACCCTTGAGACCGACCATTCCCTGTCCTTTCGCGAATGAAAGGAACTCGTCCTGGAGCGTCTCATATCCCGGAGCCATGACGAAGCATACGTTCATGATGGAACGGTCCTCGACAGCCGCTGTTCCGGTAAAGAGAGCATTTCTGTCAATCTCCTTGTACAGGATGTCCGCTTTCTCGACGTCCAGCTTGTGAATGGCTTCCACGCCGCCCATGTCCTTTACCCACTTGAGAGTCTCGTTCATCACGAAAATCGAGAACACAGGAGGTGTATTGAACATTGACTCTTTGTCGATATGGGTGCGGTAGTCGAGCATTGTCGGGATATATCTGCTGACTTTTCCGAGCGCATCCTTGCGGATGATGGCGAACACTACGCCTGCAGGGCCGACGTTCTTCTGCGCACCGCCATAGATCATCGCATATTTGCTCACGTCCACCGGACGGCTCATGATGTCTGACGACATGTCCGCAATGAGAGGTACAGGACAGTCAATGTCCTCCTTTATCTCGGTACCGTAGATGGTATTGTTCGTGGTGATATGGAAATAGTCGATGTCCTCAGGTATCACATAGCCCTTAGGAATATAGGAGTAGTTCTTGTCTGAAGAGCAGGCCAACGCATAAGCATTTCCTAAGCCCTGCGCCTGCTGCAATGCCTTGTGGGCCCAAACGCCAGTGTCCAGGTAGGCCGCCTTGTTCTCAAGGAAGTTCATGGCAACATACAGGAACTGGAGGCTCGCGCCGCCGCCGAGGAACACTACCTCGTGGGTATCGGGGATGTGGAGAAGTTCTTTCCAGTTCGCGCGGACTTCATCCATCACCTCTCCCCACTCCTTGGATCTGTGAGAGACTGACAATACTGAAATACCGGTATTCTTGAAATTCTTCAGGGCTTCTATTGAATTGTCAATAGCCTGCTGGGGGAGGAGGCAGGGGCCTGCATTGAAAACGTGTACGTCTGACATAGTTTTGCGTGTTTTTTAAAAATATAACAACGATTCATATTTGAAAATATAAATCGTTGTAAAGGTAATGATTATTTATTATTTTCCAATAAAATACTTCATTTTCTTAAGAATTCTACCTGTAACCGAGAAGATATGAAATTACAGCCATTCTGACATACATACCGTTTCTCGCCTGCTGGAAATAATATGCGTAAGGCGTATCATCCACATCGGTAGCGATTTCCGTGATTCTCGGAAGCGGATGGAGAATCTTCATGTTCGGTTTCACACCGGAAAGCATGGAAGCGTGAAGTTCATAGACGTCCTTCACCTTGTCATAATCTTCCTTGCTCGGGAAGCGCTCCTGCTGCACCCTGGTCATATAGAGGATGTCGCAGTCATTCAGGTGTTCTTCCAATGAAGCGGTCTCCTCGTAAGGTATATGCTTGCTGTCCAGGTATTTCAGATATTTGGAAGGCATCTTGAGATCATCCGGGGCGGTGAACACATACTTCGGAGAGAAATCAGACATGGCCTCTGAGAGCGAATGGACGGTACGGCCGTATTTCAAGTCACCTACCATATTTATGGTAAGACCGTCGAGCCTGCCCTGAGTCTGCATTATCGAATACATGTCCAGAAGCGTCTGGGTAGGATGCTGGTTGGAACCGTCACCTGCATTGACAACAGGCACCGGCGACACCTTGGCAGCGATTTCGGCGGCTCCTTCCATCGGATGACGCATCACTATCATATCCACATAATTGGAGACGATCTTGATGGTGTCTTCGAGAGTTTCACCTTTGGAAACGCTGGTATTTCTGGAATCAGGAAAACCTATGACTCTGGCTCCCAAGCGGTTTACCGCTGCTTCAAATGAGAGCCTCGTTCTTGTGGACGGTTCGAAGAACAGACAGGCGATGACTTTTCCCGCGAGGAAGTTCTGCTCTCTGTTCTTTTCAAATTCCTTGGCGACGTCCAGGATGTGGAGAATCTCATCCTTGGAGAAATCGCCGATTGAAATCAGACTTTTAGGCATAATGCACAATCATTTCAGACGGCCGCACCAGAAAAGCCGCATTATTAAGTTCTTATATGAAGAGTGTCTGGTCACTCCAAAATTTCCATCCTGCAGCCCTCCACGTTCCCTACTCGCTTCTCGAAATCCTCCACCGAGGAAAGACGCACTTTCAGGTCAATGCCGCATTCATTGCCGAAAGCCTGGCCGCTCTGTTCAAGCCCCATATCCTTCACTATCTTCATCACCCCGTTCATCTCCATATAGCCGAACGAAAGCCTGTAATGCCTTGTCGCTGTTTTGGTTATGATTTCGGCATGGGCCAATGCGTCTGCAGATGAGCTCTTGTACGCGCGTATCAGTCCCGGTATGCCGAGCTTGATGCCGCCGAAATACCGCACCACCACTATCAATATGTCGCTCAAACAATTGGAATCGATCTGCCCGAGAATCGGACGTCCCGCTGAAGACGAAGGCTCGCCGTCATCATTGGCCCGGAACACATCTCCCTTATAGCCAAGACGATAGGCATAGCAATGATGCCGCGCATCGTGATACTCCTTTTTCAAAGAACTGACAATTTCCCTTATCTGCTCGACCGTCTCGACAGGATAGGCCAATGCGATGAACCTGCTGCCGTTGTCCTTGAAGAGTCCTTCGGCAGGAGCCGCAATGCTCTTGTAAGTGTCGCAGATAGGGTCAATGTTCTTTTCCATAGGCTCAAATTTAGTTAAAAGCGGATTATTATGCAACGGAACGGAAATATTTTGTAACTTTGGGGCGGTTGAAGCAATTTTTATTAGACTAGCATTTATGATTCTCAGGTATCGTGTATCCCTTCCGGGGATTAAAGGGTTCGCCCGCGTTTACGAATTGAAGTCAACGACGACTTTATATGATTTTCACAAAAGGATGAGAGATGATATGGATTTCTCTCACGACCAGCTTATACAGTTCAAGGGCCTCGATGAAAACGGAAATCTGGTGGCCCGTTACGGAATGTTCGACCTGGGCGCAGGCGCTGTGGACGAAGTTACGGTAGAGGAAACAGTGAACAAGGGCATTGCCAGATTCACCTATTTCTATGATGTCACTGACAGGAAGAGCGTGATCGTCACATTCGAAGGTGAGGTGGAAGAGGAGCCGGGAAGGACTTATCCTGCACTGGTTGAGAGCAAAGGTCCTAATCCTGTGGAGTTCGAGAACGGATATGTGGCTTACGAGGATCTTCCTGATGAGCAGAGACATCTGCCTGGCGAATCGCTTATGGCGAAAGAGGACAAGGCAGAGAAGGATGCAGATGACGCAGATGACATTGACGATATTGACCCTATCGATGATGATGACGACGACGAGGAGGATGAGGAGGACGATCTCAAGTCATCCATCGCAGAGGACAGCGATGAGGTTTATGACGGATCAGAGGAACTCCTGTTCTAACCGTTCATGAGCTGTCAGTAATCATTGACACATACTCAATGGGCAGGAAGCTTGTCATAATTACCGGACCCACGGCCGTAGGTAAAACCGACTTCTGCATCGAAGCCGCCCTCAAATACGGTTCTCCGGTGATTTCCTGCGATTCGAGACAGATATATAAGGAAATGACTATTGGGACTGCTGTCCCTGATGCTTCGCAGTTAGCCGCTGTGAAGCATTATTTTATCCATAGCATCCACGTTACCGAGCCATATTCCTCCGGCCAATATGAAATAGATGCCCTGGCTCTCATTGACAGACTTTTCAGCGAGGGGCGCGAGACACTTGTAATGTGCGGAGGTTCAGGCTTTTATATCGACGCGGTATGCAACGGACTGGACTGCCTGCCTGTTCCGCCTCTCGAGCTGAGGGAAGAGCTTACGCAGAGGGTCAAGACTGAAGGTGTCGGTGCATTGGCAGAGGAACTGCGCAGACTGGACCCGAAGGCGTGGGAAGCCATAGACATCCACAACGGACAGAGGGTGGTCAGGGCGCTGGAGACCATCATTATATCGGGGCGCTCGTTCACCGAGTTCAAGCTCCGGGAACCGAAAAAGCGGAATTTCGAGATAGAGAAAATCTGCCTCACGCGACCGAGAGAAGTTCTGTACAGCCGTATCAATGAGCGTGTTACGGCTATGGTCAATGCAGGGCTCGAGGATGAGGTGCGCGGTCTGCTGCCATATCGGGATCTGCCGGCTCTGCAGACTGTGGGGTACAAGGAAATGTTCGATTACATCGATGGAAAAACATCATTGGACGAGGCTGTAAGGCTGATTCAGCGGAACACCAGACATTATGCCAAGAAGCAGCTTACCTGGTGGAAAAGATATTCTGACGTAAAATGGATCGAGTTATGAAAGTGGGCAATATGCTTTTGTGCGCATCCGTCTGCCTGGTTCTGGGCAGTCTGGCCAATGCCACAGGTACTGATGACAGATTGTTCTACCGGCGTCCTGCCAAGATCTGGGAGGAGACTCTGCCGCTCGGTAACGGCCGGCTGGGACTGATGACCGACAGCGGGACACAGCACGAGCACATTACGCTCAATGAGATTTCCATGTGGAGCGGCTGCGAGGCCGACTACCGTAATCCGGAGGCGGCTTCCTGCCTGCCTGAGATAAGGAGTCTGCTGTTCGAGGGGAAAAACGCTGAGGCCCAGGAGCTTATGTACGAGCGGTTTCTGCCGCGGAAAGAGGTTTCAGATGCCAGGTACGGGACATATCAGACTCTCGGCGCGCTGGACATTGACTATGATTTTCCTGTCAATGACGGTTGCGGGCCGGATTTACAACCTGTGGAATATATCCGCGAACTGATTATGGATGAGGGAGTTGCAAGAAGTTCTTTTATCGTGGACGGCATCCGTTACAGCAAGGAGTTCTTCGCATCGAGGGCTGATGACGTGATGGTGCTGCGGCTGACTTCTTCCGAAAAGGGAGGATTGTCATTCAAGGCAGTACTGAGCCGGCAGGAAAATGCTGCTGCAGGGGTTGAGCACAAAAAATGTGGACGCAGGAAGCTGCACGCTGCCACGCTTGAGGGCAGTCTTGAGAGCGGTATTCCTGGCAAGAAAGGTATAAGCTATAAAGTGTCGATGACGGTCGCCTCTTCTGACGGCAAGGCCGTGTACAGCGACGGGGCCATAACATTGACAGGAGCGAGCGAAGCCACATTGATCATTTCGGCCGCGACTTCGTATTCTGCAGAAGGGACCATATTCCCTGGCGAGAGGTATGTGAGTTTCTGCGACAGCCTGCTTGACGCGGCGGCTCATATAGAATATAACAAACTGAGAAACAGGCATATAGCATCACATGGCGAGCTATACGGAAGGGCAGGGATTTATCTTGAGGAGTGCGACGACGATGCGCTGGCGACTGATGAACGGCTCCGGAAAGCTGCCTCTTCGGACAGCGGGAGTCTGGCTCCGGGACTTGCGGTATTGTACTGGAACTATGGGCGTTACCTTTTCATAAGCAGTACGAGGCCGGGGTCGCTTCCTCCGAATCTTCAGGGGCTGTGGGCGGACGGTACGAGCACGCCGTGGAACGGTGATTATCACACGAATATAAATATCCAGATGAACTACTGGCCGATGGAGCAGGTCGGTCTGAGTGAGTTTGTACAGCCGCTGATGTCCATGATGGAGAGGCTGGTTCCGTCCGGGCAGGAGAGCGCCAAGTGTTTCTACGGAAGTGAGGCAGAGGGCTGGGTGCTGCATATGATGACCAATGTGTGGAATTATACTGCTCCGGGCGAGCATCCGTCGTGGGGTGCGACCAATACCGGCGGGGCCTGGCTTTGCGCCCATCTCTGGGACCATTACCGTTACACTCTCGACAAGGATTTCCTGAAAAGGGCATATCCGATAATGAGGGGAGCCGCGAGATTTTTCTTGTCAACGCTGGTGGAAGAGCCTGTGCATCAATGGCTTGTCACAGCGCCGAGTTCTTCTCCGGAGAATGCTTTCTGGTGCGGGAAAGACTCTATTGCGACGAGTATCTGTATGGGGCCGACAATGGATGTCCAGCTGCTTGGGGAGCTGTTTTCATCGACGTCTGCCGCAGCCGGGATTCTCGGCATTGACAAGGATTTTTCTGACAGTCTCGCAGCTGCGACGAAGCGGTTTCCGCCTATGAGGGTGGATTCCCGTGGACGGCTGATGGAGTGGCTGGAGGAGTATGCTGAAGTGGAGCCTCAGCACAGGCATGTCTCTCATCTGTACGGGCTGCATCCCGGCAATTCCATCAGCACTCTACGGTCTCCGGCGCTCGCCGAGGCATGCCGTAACACTCTGAAGGTCAGGGGCGACGGCGGCACGGGATGGAGCAGGGCCTGGAAGATCAATTTCTATGCGAGGCTCGGTGACGGTGACCACGCCCTGAAACTGCTGAAGGCGCTTTTAGCTCCGGCCGTGAGGTACAGTGAGATAGATACGTTATCTATACCATATTATAATGGCAATCTGCATCTGGAGCAGTTCAGTGGCACTTTCTCTAACTTGTTCTGCTCGCATCCGCCGTTCCAGATAGACGGCAATTTCGGGGGCACATCCGGCATAAGCGAGATGCTGCTCCAGAGTCAGGACGGATATATAGCCCTGCTCCCTGCCCTACCGTCCGGGTGGAGAAGCGGCAGTGCAAGAGGCCTCAGGGCCAGGGGGAATGTGTCCGTGGATTTCAACTGGAATGATTCGCGCGTGGAGCAGGTGACCATCACCGGCCTGCCGCTCCGTGCTGGTGAACGTGGCGGAGGCTCAGTCGCGAGTGACGATGGTGGTGCTGTAACGGATGGTCCAGATTCGGGCGCGAGTGGCGGAGTAAATTCCGTGGAAGCAGGTGACTTGATGGCATGCGGCAGGAGTTCAGGCGCGATGGCCAAGGGTTCTGCCGTGACGGATGGTCCAGATTCGGTTGCGAGTGACGATGGTGGTGCCGCGATGGACGGATTGACCGCGACTAGTACGGACGATGGTGGCACTGTCACGGCAGGCGGACGAGGCTCGGTCGCGAGTGACGGAGTAAATTCCGTGGAAACAGGTGACTTGATGGCGTGCAGCAGGAGTTCAGGTGCGATGGCCAAGGGTTCTGCCGCGACGGATGGTCCAGATTCGGGCGCGAGTGGCGATGGTGGTGCTGTCACGGCAGGCGGACGGAACTCGGTGGTTCTGAAGGTGCCGGCAGGAAGCATTGCACGGGATCTTTACGGCAATGAGTTCCCTACCGACTCCTCAGGTTTCGTTCACATCAGCGTCCGAAGCGGCGAAAGCGTCACGATATGGTTCGGAAGGTAAACGGGGACGGAGGACGGTTCCGGAGACGAGGATGGAGGACGATTCCGGCGACGGGGACGGAGGACAGAGCTGAAAACGTGGACGGAGGACGGTTACGGAGACGAGGATGGAGAACGAAGGACGGAGACGCTTACGCGAAAAAGAACGCAGGTCATCCAGCACACCTAGCAACGCATTTTTCTGTAGGCTCTCTGTTATTCCTGATAATCGTTATCTCACAGAATGGATTTTGTCCGTAAAACCCCGCCTTTACGCGGACAAGTTGTTGATTTTGAACGACTTGTCCGTAGAATACCCTTTTATTACGGACAAACTTAGCATTTTGAGTCAACCATATTCAGTAATTTGAGGACTGTATCGTCCTGAAAAAAGTTTACCAAAAAAGTAAACTTTTATGAAAGCTAAATGCTATCGGGCGATGCGGCGCGCCAAGTGTGTCGTCCTGAAAAGATTTAGTCAACACGTAATCGCGGAGACGCTTACCTCAAAAAAGTGTCAGCGTCACCTTCATCACCTTATTTCCCTGACCATATCTTCGAACTTGTCGCGAGGGCCTCTGGACTTGTTTCTGATTTTAGCGCGATAATTATATACCGTATTGGCCGAGTAATGGAGCAGCGACGCTATCTTGGACGATTCGTTCACGCCAAGCTTCACCAATGCGAATATCCTCAGCTCAGGAGTAAGCATATCATTGTCCTTCAGCACAATAGCCTCACCGTCAGCGAGCAGGGCATTGAACTGCTCGATAAAATCAGGATACAGATTCAGGAACGTCTCGTCGAACATCTTGTAGAACGTCTTGATGTCCTCGTCTATCGGCGGCAGCATCTCTATCTCGTCAATGATGTATTTTTCATTGCCACGCTTGAGATACTTGAGAATGTGGTTCTGATATTTTCGGGTCTTGTTTATATTGTCCGACACCATTCCGAGGAACAGCGCGATGTACTCTTCCTTGATCTTGTCCGCCTCTTTTATCCTGCTGTTCAATAACTTGAGCTTCTCATTGGTCCGCGCGAGAATATTATGATGCCGGTAGATATGGAGCGACAGCACGGCAAGTACCACGAGAAGCAGACTCACGAAGACGACGGCAGCCATCATCATCCGGTTCTGCTCCCGCTTCCTCTGTTCATACTCGTGCTCTATCCGAGGGAAGAATTTGGAAATCTGCCACGGACGCAGTTTGCCGTTGAAGGCCAATGCATCCTGCATACAATGGTCAGCGCTGTATTTGAACGCCCTGTCCACGTCTCCCATATCGAAAATATACTGGGCGATGAGGTTCAATGACGCATAATCCTTCGTGGCGCTGGAGATGTCAGCCTGAGCCGACTTGCAGAGCCAGTACATTATGCTGTCCGGCTGGTTCTTGGGCACGCCCTGAGAATAGTAATAGCAGGCTCCGGCGTATTTGCGGAGATCATTCTTCTGCGACAACGTCATCATTTTCCTGGCGAATTTCCTCACGGATGCCGAGTCCTTGGCAGACAGCGCCGCCTCCCTGTTCAGGTCATACCATTCGTAAGTCCCCAGAGCGACATATTTCATCAGCGAATCGCGAAGCTTGTTCCTGTCATCGAACTTAAGCCCGCCCACAGTAATGTCAGACGCATAATACATCAGCTCCCCTGCCAATGTGTGCCGTGTCCTGAGGTACTGCAGCTTGACGCTATCCGGAATGCCGTCGTCAATGACGCTCTGCATCAATGTCGTGGCTTCTATATGATAACCGGCCTTGGCATACACTTCCACAAGCGAAAGATTTGCAGAGGCAAGTCTTTCTTTATCAGCATTCTGCTCAGCGAGTTCCCGGTTACGGGCAAGGAAGAACACAGTGGAATCGAAACTGTTCGCACGGAATTCATTTGCCATCCTGAGATTGAACGCCATCTGGTTTTCGTAGCTCTGGTCCGGCCCGTACACCTCCCTGATGGACTTTATCCTGGATTCAAACGCCTTTTCATAGGTCGCTTTCATCGCCAATGTCGCATCCAGTTCGCTTACGGCTTCGTTTACAATGCCAGTTTCGCGTCCGCAGGAGCACAGACACAGAAGCAGAGTTATGTAAATATATTTCCTGATCATATCACCAATCTTCCGGTTACAATCCGCTAATATAGTCAGTAATCTTGAAAAAAACACGATTGTTTAAAGATAACGTTTTTTTGCACTTTTTTTTAGTTACATCAAAAAAAACTGGGATGGAGGACGGGGATGGGAGGCGAATCCGGTGAACAGAGCTGAAAACATGGACGGAGGACGGTTGAGGTAAACGGGGCTGCGAGACGAATCTGATGAACAGGGCGGAATAATTCCGGTGAAATAGTTCGGTGAACGGGGATGGAGAACGGTTCAGGTGACGAGGATGATGGACAGTTCCGGGGACGAGGATGGAAAATGGTAACGGAGACGAGGATGGAGGACGGTTTCGGGAACGAAGAACGAAGAACGGAGAACGGAGAACGGTTCCTGTGACGAGGATAGAGGACGGCGACGGTGACGGGGATGGAGGATGGTTCCGGGGACGAGGATGGAGAATGGTTGAGGAGACGGGGACGGAGAACAGAGCTGAAAACGTGGACGGAGGACGGTTGAGGTGAACGGGGCTGCGAGACGAATCTGATGAACAGGGCCGAATAGTCCCGGTGAAATAGTTCGGTGACGAGGATGGAGAACGGTTTCGGAGACAAGGATGGAGAACGGTAACGTGTACGGGGTGTTAGGGGCGCACCGTGTAAAACCCTGTATCACAACGACTTAACGCTTTTCAGAGTTGGCATTTTCACAACTCTGAAAAGCGTTAAACACTTATCTATCAGTTATTTACAGGTTGCGCCGAATGTATCGTCCTGGCCATCCATTTACGCATTCCACGATAATTGACGCGTGAGTCCTTGCAGAACGACTGCATCGTCAGTGCCGGAACCGAACTTGACATCTGGTTGTATCGCATCCATGTCCGTTCGTACAATCTTGCTGCAGGTGCAGGAATTGCTGTTTCTTTTGTTTCCATGTTAATCTGTTCTTGACATTTCCATGGGCAAAAGTACAGAACCGCTAAAAACGCGTCAATACGTAACCGCGGAGACGCTTACACGGTAACGTGTACGTGGCGTTAGTGGTGCACCTCGTAAAACCTTGTAGCACAATAACTTAACGCTTTTCAGAGTTGGCATTTTCTCAACTCTGAAAAGCGTTAAACACTTATCTATCAGTCATTTACAGGTTGCGCCGAATGTGCCGTCCTGAAAAAAGGTTACCAAAAAAGGTTACCAAAAAGACACCGGCGACGCTTTCAGCATCACGCTACTTCGCGATGAAGTCGCAGAGCTTGTTGTATCCGGTGGATTCTTCCCAGAGTTTCATGTTCGCCAGACGGATACTGTAGAGCGGATTGTCGTGGAGAGTTGCACGGGCATCCGGAAGATTCAGATAAAGGGCATACTTGTGGCCGGTCTGGAGAGTGGACGGAAGATGAAGTGTTTCAGTAACTTCCGCTACACGACCTGCCGCCCAGCGACGTGGGTCGATATTGGATTTATAGACACTCTTCTCGCCCGTCTCAGGATCCACGATGATGAATTCAAGTCCACGAGGATTGGCCAGAGCCGCGAAACCTTCGTTCTTGATCGACATTGACACAGTCAAGTTCGTTCCTGCCATGAAATCGGAGTAGAACTCTGCCTTGTCGAGCACGAAGCGGTAGCCGAGCCTCATCGAGATTTCATCCATACATTGACCTGCCTCCCAGACCTTGAAAGTGCCGCTGTGGTATCCGCGGTTCTGGTAGGTCCAGTGGTAGTCCTCCATGGCCTCGATTGAAAGTGAGCAGGCGCAGTAAGTCGCGTCGCCGGAGCAGGTCTCGCCACCCATAATCGTGTAGGCAGTCTCGGCCTTCCAGAGAGCACGGTCCTTGTTGCTGCCGTAAGTTCCCCAGTCAGAGCCACTTGAAATGAAGCAGTCATTGTGTCCGGCTATACGTGAGAGGTCCGAGCCGTCATAAGCTGTCTCTACAGTTATAGTATCACGCAACTTGGTCTTGAACAGGCCGAACTTCAGCATTGGGGTACGGACTGCAACCTGCCTGTCCTTAGGCATTGCATCCAACAGGGCATATATGAGCTTTCTGCGCGGTTCGTATGCAGCAGAGTTGCTAAGGCTCTGGTTAAAATGTGTCGTATAAGCCCATTCTCCCCACGAGCCGCAGAAACCGGCCTGGAGAACAAGGATGATGTCGCTGTACTCTTGAAGTATAGGTTTGAGCTGCTCCACGTGGCGGAAAACGATGTCCACTTCCGGGTCATACGGCTTGGATGCCTCATCGTTATTGTCCTTGTAGGCAAAGCGCACGATGGTTTTCATGCCGGCATCACGATGTGCCTGAAAGCTCTGGCGAATGATGTCGAGGGCTGCCGCACTGATGTCGCCTTCCATAAAATCAGTGAGATAGAACATGCTCAATGTCAATGTCTGACAACTTCTGCGGTTCAATGAAATCACCGATGAAGAAATCGACTTAGGCATCTTGCCGCTGCTGAATCTTACAGTATATTGGGAATAATATCCTCTCTCGGGATTGCAGAAATTGGTTTTTGACGGTCTGTATGTCACTGTTTCCGCTTCCCTGGTGAGGACAGGTTCCTTATCGCATCCGCAGCTCAGCACACAGGCGAATGACAGGGCACATAGTGTGTAAATGTATCCTTTAACTTTCATAGCACATATTATTTCTTGTCGATTGTAACTGCAAGTTTCTCGGCTGCGCCGCCTTTCGCATTAGGAAGCACTCCAGAGCTTATCCAGTTCTGCTGAAGGTCAACGCCCACTGTAAATGTGTCCGCAAATGGTACGTCCATCATCAGACGCATGATCTGAAGTTCATATTTCCCTGCCTTTCCGCTGCCGCTGCCGATACCTGAAGCGGAAATGTTATCCCATTTCCATTCGACAGCACCGACTTTGCCGCTGTATTGCCAGAATGTAGGACTCCACGATGAGTAGCCACCCGGCTGATAACAATATCCCTGAAGCATGTAGTCCACGTCGTTCCCGAGATGTTCACCGAGCGGATTTCCTCCGGTAGAAGGGTCATTGTCAGCATTGAAGAAAACATTGAGGACCGCGCCGGCATCCGTCTTGAGCATGGATTCGTCAAGTTCGAAATACATCCAGATATAGTCGCCATTGGCATATACTCTCATCTTCTTGAGAGCCTTCCATTTCGCATCCTCCGCACATACGGTCTCCGCAACTTTAGACGCGTCTAGTGCATCCCAATCTGAAAAATCCGCGTCAATCTTGATCGGCAGCAGCTCGCTCGGGTCCGGCTCAGGCTCTTCGTCAGTGCCGTCATCCGGAGAAATCACAGACGGGGTATTGTCCACGGCCGGGGCATCTTTCTGACAAGACACCGCACCGAACAGCACAGCCGCCGCCACACATACGGGATAAAGAATCTTTTTCATACAAGAACAACTAAGGTTATAGAGTATATATCGCTACTGTTTCTGGAAAAAATGTGAGGATGGCTATCAATCCACATTGATTGGCAGCCATCCTCTGGATAATTAAAGGCTATTTGAGGGTAAGCTTGATGGAAGTGCCGTCGGATGGGAGGATGCCGGCATTGTTCCAGCCATCATCTACATACAAGGCAACAACTCTGACTTGTTTGCCGAGGTCAGGAACATTTGTCTTGTCAACTGCATATTCAACACCATAGAAACCGCCCTTGACGAGAGAGCCCGCAACATTTGCTGCAGATACTACCATATTGTCCAAAGCCACATTCTGCTGGCTTGTAGCAGGACTCATTCCCAGGAACTGTTTATTGGCTTCCGGATCAATGTAAGTCCAGCATTCGCTCCAACCGAGCTTGATCTTACCGGCATTAGACCAGATGTATGAGTCAACAAGGACATCATAGCCATTAGGCTCCTCAGGGAATTCAGGCATCTTTCCACCTGTATCTTCATTATTGTCAGCATCAAACATAAGACGGAGGGTACGAGGCTGGCTCTTGCCACTGTCCCATTTCTCAGCCTCTGTATAGGCTGTTCCGATTACAGCAGCATCAACCTCCGCATAAACGTAAAGAAGTTCGTCCGTATCATAGAATTTTATGAGTTTGACAGCTTTCTTGTCAGCATCAGACTCAACCTCTTTCATCACGACATCAGCCTCCGGAAGTTTTGCCCAATCGTCGAAGTTTCCGTCGATTACGACTCCCTCAACGTCGGTGTTGCTGTCATCGTCATTGTTGTTCTTGTTGCCGCCGTTGTCCTTGCTGCAGGCAACTGCTGCGAGTGACACCATCACTGCCGCAGCGAAAAAATTCATTGATTTTTTCATATTTTCACTTGTAGAGAAAGTTATTTCATAAGTTCAAGAGTGATGTACTGCTTGTCACCGCCCTGAGGAAGATAGCCATAAAGTTCTTTAGCATACTTCTCACCACCATAAGAGAGGACGCTGATATTAACCTTGTTCTGTCCGCGGAGCTGGTCCATAGCGTCACGACTGATAGCAAACTCTTCTTTTACTACAGTTCCGACAAGTCTTGCCTGGAAATCACTTCTGACAACAAGAGTATTGTCGAGGTTTCCTTTATTATCGGTTCCCCACATATAAGGAGGCCAAAGGTATTCGTCACCATCTTTTGCTTCCCACTTGCTGTTAGCCCACTCTGTCGTCGGGTCCCAATAGTTATACTGAGTCCAGCCGAGATTGATCTTACCGGTCTCTACAGCGATGTACTGATAGAGTTCACAGCCGACTTCAAATCCTACCTGATTGAAAGGACCGTCCTCCCTGAATATCATACCTGTCTTAGGATTAGCATCCGTATCGATAAACAATGTAAGTTCTTTAGCAAGACCACCTGTATTCCAGGCGCCGTTTCCATCCCAAGACGGATCTATCTTTTCAAGAGCAGGAAGATTGTTTACAAACTCGGCATAGCAATAGATATAGTCAGCATCAGAAGTGAATTTAACCGTCTTGAGACCAACCTTCTCCGTGGCATCAGCAGGAAGAGTAGCAACTGCTGCTGTAGTACATGCATCCCAGTCCTCGAAGTTTCCGTCAATAGCGATAGACTCCGTTGGAACCTCGCCTTCACCTTCATCACCACCGTTATTGTTTGTGGAAGATGACTTGTCGCAGGAAACGACTGCAGCACCCATCATGATGGCGGCTGCAAAAAACATAAATGTTCTTTTCATGTTGTTTGTGTTTTTAAATTGTTAAAAAAGTGGTTATTGTTTCTTTTTGGTTCCCCAATTAGGGTTCTGCTTGAGATTCTTGTTGAGCGCCAGGTCCTCAGACGGCAGCGGCATCAGGTAATCACGGGACTCGTCGAAGACATGCTGAGTCTTCTGATGAGGGTCCACATAACCATTGGTCTTGCCGCTGAGAGTGATGGTTTTGCCGACCTGAAGCACATTGTAAGTGACTTTCTCGTCCAGGTCTGCAGGCTTCTCCTTCGTGTAGATCCAGACTTCATTCTGGCCGTCATGGTCGAGGTCAAATCCGCGGTCAACACCAGGGAAATACATTCCGTAGAAGTTCTGCTCAATACACTTGCCTGCCTTCCATCTCATCAGGTCATACCATCTGAAGTCACCTTCTTCCGCAAGTTCAATCGTCCTCTCACGACGTATCTCGAGGATGACACCCTTGTTCGCGCCCTTCACATTCGGATAGCCGTATTCTGCACTTGACATATAGGCACTCGGAGAGTCATTCGCATCAGCGAGTTTCAGATTCGGCATTCCGACGCGGTCGCGCAAAGGTTTGATACTCAGATCAATGTCATCCTGAGTGATATTTACATCAGTACGCTCAGCCATAGCCTCGGCATAGTTGAGATAGACCTCGGCAGCACGGAAGATAGGCATATCATTGTCAGTCGCCATCCAGCGTCCCGTCTCGAGAACATTGTTGCTCTGCGCGTACTTCACGACCTGATAGCCGGTGCAGCTGGTATTGAAATCGCCGACCATGAGGGAGTCCGCGTCAATGCGGTGGTAACCCGGGCAGCGCATGGTCTGGGCCAGGCGCGGATCACGGCCTGTCATCTCCTCATAGTATTCCTTTGTCTCCCAGCCGGCATTGGCAGTGAACTCAGTTCCGTCAGCCATAAGATAGCTGTCCACAAACTTCTTGTTGAAGGCAAACTGATTCTGTCCGAAAGTGTTGTAGGTAGCGAAGTGTGAAAGGCCGAGAGAATAACTGTAGGCCTTGGCGAGGATGACCTCGTCGCTGTTTGCCACCTGTGAGGCGAAGAGCATCATGTAGTCCTCGGCAGGTTTTCCGGTACTGTAAATCTTGTAAGGTGAGGTAGTTATGAACTCCTTGGCAGCAGAAGCCGCCTGCGCGAGCCAGTAATTTCCGTCGTGTTCAGCGCCATCGTTTCCATGGTAGTTGCGCCATGTGCCCTCGAAAAGGCAGAAACGGGATTTGAAAGCGAGCGCTGTCCACTTGGAGATTTTGTACAGGTTCTTTTCTGTGGAGAGGTGAGCGACGGCAAAGTCAATGTCTTCGAGCATCTTGCCCATGACATAGTCCCTGGAGTCTCTTGCCTTGTAGAGCTCGTTGTGTTCCTTGACGCTGAGTTCATGGTCATACCATGGAACGTCACCGAAGTCACGCACCTTGAGGAAATAGAAATACGCCCTGAAGAAACGTCCTACCGCCTCGTACTCAGCTCTGACTGATTCATCGGCACAGTTGCCGAGATTGTCGAGCATATTGTTTATGTCGCGGAGAGTGCCCCAGTCCCAGCCGCCGCCGGAAGACGGAACCACACGGAGCTTTCCTCCACGTATCTTCATCGGAAGATTCGTCTTGAAACAGATGTCGCTCTCTTCGTCGAAGAACGGGCCTTTGAAAAGGTCGGCATAGAATGTATTGGAAACGTTCTCGAACTGAGGCGCATCCTTAAAGTAAGAGTCTGAGGTTTCCTTGTCGAGAGGGAACTTGTCAAGACTGCACGCAGAAATGCCGAATGCGGCAACTGCGGTAATATAAAGTATATTCTTGATTTTCATACAGATTCCTCCTTTGTTAGAATGTTATGTCCACACCGAACACAAATGACTTCTGGTAAGGATAGTAGTAGCCGAATGAGCTCTGCTTTGCCATCGCTTCAGGGTCCATGTAGCGTGAGACTTTGGTGAGCGGCGAGAGATAGCCGAGGTTCTCACCGGTGAAGTAAACTCTCAATGCGCTGATGAACGTCTTGGAGAGGACCTTTTCCGGAATGGTGTATCCAAAAGTGAGGTTCTTCAGACGGCAGTATGCGAGATTCTGGAGATAACGGTCATTGGTCATCGTCAGATAGGTAGTACCCTTATTGGCCTGAAATCCTCTCGGACGCGGGAAATATGCGCCGGTATTGTCGTCGCTCCAGACATTGTCCATATAGTTTTTAGGAATATATGTCGCCTGAGGGCGGTTATATGCTACCCAGAACGCCTGGTTGTCTGCTGGCGGATACCAGTTGAGACGGCCGATGCCCTGGATGAACATGGAGAAGTCGAAGCCGAGCCACTGTGCAGTGATATTGACACCGTACTGGAAGCGCGGAAGCGAGTTTCCTATGATGGTGAGGTCGCCTGAGTTGTCCACAGTGTAGGCTCCACGTGAAATCACGTCATCTCCGTCGAGGTCGCGGATACGCAAGTCACCGCCTTTCCAGCCGCCTGTCAAGTTTCCCTGAAGATAGGACTGGTCAATCTTGGAGGTGTATTCCGCTGCCGCAGCGTCAGACTCGAAAAGTCCGTCAGTACGGAAGCCCCAGATCTCACCGAATGTCATGCCCTCATAATAGGTTCCGAGCACCTTGGAAGGGTTCTTGTATTTGGTGAGTTTAGTTATGTAGTCACTGTAGTTCACGCTCACGCCATAGGTGAACGGACTGCCTGCGAGAGTGAAAGTATCTTTCCATGACAGAGTCAGCTCAACACCCTTTGAACGCAGGTTAGCAGCATTTGCGCTAGGCGCTGCCGCTCCATAGACTGAAGGGACTGCCTCCCCTGAAGTAATCATACCCTTGGTATCACGGATATATGCATCTCCGGTGAAAGCAAGACGGTTTCCGAGGAAGCCGAGGTCGAGGCCGAGGTTGTAATGATAGGTGGTCTCCCATGTCAGGCCGTCCATACTTGAAGAACCGACTGTGGCTCCGTTAGGCTTGTTGGACGCTCCGTTCTCGAAAATATAACCGAGATTGTAGGTGGAGACGGAACGGATGTATGCATAGTCCGAAACCTGCTGGTTACCAAGCGCGCCATAAGAGAATCTGAGTTTGAAGAGGTCCCATGAGGACTTCAGCGGCTCCCAGAATTTCTCCTCAGAGAGTTTCCAACCCACTGATGCTGAAGGGAAGAAGCCCCAACGGCTGTTGCGCGCGAAACGGGATGTTCCGTCGTAACGTCCGCTGACCTCAACGAGATATTTGCCCATATAGTCGTAGTTGAACCTTGCGAACACACCTGCGAGAGCATATTCGGTCTGGTTTCCATTGACAGAGAATTCCTTGCTGCCCTTGGAGTTAGGCTGCACGAGATTGTACTCGCTGAGGTACTCTGAAGACAGGTTGTTTCCGCTGGTGTATGTGTAGCGGTAGTGCTGGGTCTCGTAGTTGTAACCTGCAGTGGCATTGATATTATGCTTGCCCTTTATGGATGTATGGTAGGTCGCATAGACATTGGCCGCGATGTAGCGGGTGTAGGCGAAACTGTCCTCGAGCTTGTTCTGGAAACGGCCGTAGTCTTCGGTGAGAATCTCGCCCGGATACATGCTGTAGGTACAAGGTACCCAACGGTTTGTAGAACGATCATTGTTGAAGGTATAGGTGAAATTCGCACGGATGTCCAGACCTTCAATCGGATGGATGCCGAGTTCAGCTGTGTTGGAGAAGTTGTATTTCTTCTTGTTGTTCACTTTCTTGTCGTCAAGCAGCTCGATATGGCAGCCGTTGGTGACATTGGAATCGGTGAATATGGTCTTGTACACATTGGTCCCGTCGGGGTTGCGGAGCGGAATGCTGGCAAGTCCGTGAACCTGGGAGTACATGAACGTGTAGTTGTAGTTTCCGTTGCCCGGCCAGTCGTAGTCCGAGGTGTAGAAGCCGAGGTTGTCGCTGAGCGTGATGTATTTGTTTATCTTGAACTCAAGCTTGCTGCGGAGGTTGTACTTGTTGTACTTGTCCGGACGCACACGGAATGTTCCTTCCTTGTGCTCGTAGCCGCCGGAGAGATAGTATTTGAAATACTCGGAACCGCCTGACACTGAGATGTTGTGCTGGGTGAACGGATTCACTGTCGTATAGAGCGACTTGTACCAGTCGGTATTGCAGTAGTAGATATAGCTCATTCGTCCGTTCCTCATCTCCTGGAGCACCCAAGGTCTTTCAGGATTTTCGGTCTTGTCGTTGCGGCGGATGTAGAGCTGGTGCATATCCTCCTCGGTGTAATGGGTATAGTTCGTGCCGTTGGTGGCGAAAGTGAAGAGGTCATTGATATAGACGGAGTCATAACCCCTCGACTCATAGTCGGTACGTGTGGTCGGGACAGAGAATCCGCCGTTGCCGCTGTAGCGTACGACCGGTTTTCCCTTGCTGTCCTTGCCGCTCTTGGTGGTTATGAGAACGACTCCGAATGACGCGCGTGCTCCGTAGATGGCTGCGGAAGAAGCGTCTTTCAGGACGGACACGGACTCCACGTCATGAGGATTGACCTTGGCCATGTCGCCCTCGACACCGTCGATGAGCACGAGCGGAGAGCCGCCGTTGATGGAGTTGTAACCGCGGATGTTGATGGAAGCGACATCGTCAGGCGAACCGTTGGATGTGGACACGAACATTCCGGGAACAGAGCCCTGAAGCATGTGGGTAAGTGTCGGAGAGGTCCTGTTGTCGAGTTCCTTGGAAGTGACGGTGGAAACCGCTCCGGTAAGATTCACCTTCTTCTGCACGCCGTATCCGACCACGACGGTTTCCTGAAGGTTCATCGCATCCTCGGTCATATAGACCGTGATATTGTCCTGCGCCGGCTGCACTGTCTGTCTCACTGTCGAATAGCCGAGACAAACGAATTCGAGAGTCACGGCTTCCGACGGAACGGTCAATGAAAATGCTCCGTTCATGTCGGTCACGACTCCGTTCGAAGGAGACGACATCACTGTAATGCCCATAAGAGGCTGCTTTGCCGCATCGAAGACATGTCCGCTGACAACTCTCGTCTGAGCAAATGCCCCAAGACTGCACAGAAGCAGTGCGGACATCAGGAAGATTTTATGTAACGCTTTGTGGTACATATAGTTATTTGTTTGGTTATGGTTATTCTGCTATAAATGAAGCCACTCTGTTGTAGCCGAACGCCTCGTCCCAGACGCCCTTGTTCGCGAAACGCACGCTGAAATCAGGATTGTCATGAAGTTTCGGATCAATGTCGGGAAGGTTTATGAAGAGCGTGTAGCTCTCGCCTTTTTTCAGACCTTCCGGCAGCACAAGTGTCTCATCATATTCATAATGCCTGCATCCCTTCCAGTCACGCGGGTCCTTTTTCGAGACATAGACATATTTTTCCGTCCAGTCATTGTCATTGCGGAGAATGAATTCGAGTTTGCGTTCATTGATCAGAGACGCGAAGCCATAGTTGGTCAGGCAGTATTTCATCAGGAACTCTCCCCCGGCGGTGAAATGTCCGAAGAACGATGCTCCGTTCAGCACGAAACGGTAACCCACACGTGAGGTGAGGTCCGTGTGACACTTGTTCTGCTTCCAGTAATCCACGATTTCACCGTTCCATATGCGGAGATAGGAAAGATGGAAATCGCGCATGTGCTTGTTCGCATAGCCGCACTCGCAATATGTATAGTCACGCTGAAAGCAGGACTCGCCACCGATGGTCGTATAATTGCCCTCGGTGCGGAGCAGCTTCTTGTCAGGCGTGCCGCCGTATGTTCCGCCGTCCGTGGAATTGACGAAATAACAGTCGCAATGGTTCGTAAGGCGGGAGCCGTAGTCACCATTGAAAGCGGTCGTGACGTTCACGGTGTCGGCAAGCTTGTACTGGCGGCCGAGAATGTAGCACATGGCGCTGCGTTTCTGGCCTACAGTGCGGACTGCCACCATCCTGTCTTTCGGGAAGCTGTCCAGAAGCGCCTTCACGATGGTGCCCTTCTGCTCGTCCGTCTTGATGTTGGTGGTAGTGTGCCATTCTCCATAGACGCCCACAAATCCGGCCTGAAGCACATAGATCACATCCTTGTACTCTTCCCAGATAGGAGCGAGCTGCTGGATATGCCTGAGAAGCTGAGGAAGATCAGGTTCCATCATCTCTGCCTTGTCACTCCACGAATAAGCGTGGCGCAGTACGACTTTGCATCCGGCCTCACGTTCACGCTCGAAATGGGTACGGAGAACGGCGAGGGCCTCTTCCGGAATGTCGCAACGCAGATAGTCACAGAAATAGACTCCGAGATAATGTAGGGTGCAGTTGAGACTGCGGCAAGTCTTGAGTCGTGCCACAGTGAAGGGCTGAGGGACATTGCCGTCCTTGAAATGGTATTCCATCTGCTCATAGGAACCTCTCTCAGGGGAACAGAATTCCGCTTTCTCATACTGATAAGTCAGCGTGTAGTCAAACGGAGGCTTAGGAGCCTTGAAACTCTCCACCGTCCCATCGAATTCGTCAAGACGCCAGCCTGCGAACGGGTCGAAGTCCAATGTGGTCTCTCCCCCATTCTCAGGATTCACGTCCTTCTGACACGATACACCGGTGAATGCCAGCGCGATGAGCAGAACCGCCGTCGCTATTTTATTTGTCAATGTCATATTTTATTCAGCCTTGAATGCTGCAATTCTGTTGTATCCTGTAGTCGCATCCCAGACGCCACGGCTCGCAACCCTCACGCTGTAGGCAGGATTGTCATGAAGATTCGGGGCAATGTCAGGAAGGTTCAGCCAGAGGGTATAGTTCGCACCCGGCTTCAGGGTCTCAGGAAGCTTCAACTTCTCGTCCCATTCGTAATGATGACAGCCTTTCCAGTCACGCGGATCCTTGTCTGAAACAAAGACATACTTCTCTGAAGGGTCAGCGTCATTGGTCAGAATCAGCTCGATCTTCCTTTCATTGATAAGAGACGCGAAGCCATAATTGGTCAGACACATCTTCATCAGGAAGTCGCCGCCGGCAGTGAATTTGCCGAAGAAGGACGAGCCGTTGAACACGAAACGGTAGCCGATACGGGTAGAAAGGTCCTTGTTGCAGCCGTTGTTCTTCCAGTAGTCCACGATGGCATAGTGGTTTGAGAGGTAGGACCAATGATACTGGCGCAGGTGCTTGTTGGAATACTCGCAGTCGCAGTATGTGTAGTCACCCACGAAACAGGACTCGCCACCGACAGACACATAATTGCTCTCGGTACGGAGAAGTTTCTTGTCAGGTGTTCCGCCGAACGTTCCAGCATCATTGCCATTCACGAGCACGCAGTCATTGTGGTTGCCGAGACGGGAATTGTACGAGCCGTCAAATGCTGTCGCAGCCGTAATCGTATCGGCGAGAGAGTATTGACCGTCATTGATATACTTCATCACGAGTCTCTTGTGACCAGGGGTGCGCAGAGCAATCTGCCTGTCCTTCGGGGTATGGTCGAGGTAGCACTTCACCAATTCGCCTTTCTGTGCATCCTTGGTGATGTTGGTGAGCGTGTGCCATTCTCCATAGACTCCGATGAATCCGCCCTGGAAAACATAGATCACGTCCTTGAACTCATTCCAAATAGGAGAAAGCTGCTCGATATGGCGCTTTATCCATTTGAGTTCAGGCTCCTGCACAGGCCATTTGTTGTCCCATGAGTAGGCATGTCGGAGAATCACTTTCGTTCCGGCCTGACGCTCGAGAGTGAAATGGGTGCGGAGAATCTCGAGAGCTTCCTGAGGAATGTCGGACTCGAGATAATCACAGAGATATACTCCGAGGTAGTGCAATGTACAGTTGGTCGTCTTGCAGGAGACGAGACGCTCGAGCGTGTAAGGCTTAGGGAAGCCCTTGGTAGCCACGTCCTTGAAATGGTACTCAAGCGGGGCATACGGTCCGCGCTCCGGGTTGCAGAACTCGTCCTTGTCGTACTCGTAGGTGATGGTGTACTCGAACGGCGCCTCAGGAGCCTTAAAGCTCTCCACCTTGTTCTCCAGTTCGCTGGCAATCTCCCACCCCGCCTTCGGATCGAAGCCTCCCGTCTGGGTGCCGTCACCTTCAGTAACGCTTTCTTTCTGGCATCCTGAAATCAATGCCACGCTCAGCAATGCCGCTATATAAATTCTGTTCGTCATTGTTTCAATGTTGTAAATTATTATTCTGCAAGTCTGAAATATGGAATCCTGTCAAGTGGAACATTTATCTTGACTGTCTGTCCGCCGGTGTATTCCTTTCCGTCATCCGCAATCCATCTGCCTTCAGGAAGGATGACTTCACGCTCACGTCCCGGATTCACCATCGGAGCCACGAGGATGTCAGAGCCTATCATGAACTCGTCCTTCACGCCCGAGAGTCCCTGGTGAGGGAAATGAAATTCGAGAGGTGTCACTACCGGCTCACCCGTCTTGGAAGCCCTGATTATCAGAGACTTGATTTCAGGCAGGAGTTTTTCCCTGATCTTCACCGACTTGAGCACTGCATCGAGATGTTCCTTGTCGAGAATGCGCCACGGAGCCACGGAGAACTGCATCATCGGCATCAGGGCATGAGTCTGTGCAGAGCGGACGATGAGGTCCTGGTCTATCGTACATCCCGGAAGGAACGAAGCGAAGCTGCCGCCTCCGATCATGTCCGGGCAGGAATACCAGTAACCCATAAGGTTGGTCGCCATCATCTCAGGAATGAGGACCTGGACCGCTTCCCAGTTGTGAGCCTTGTCATGAAGACGCTGCACGATGGCCTTTCCGCCGTCACGCCAAGAGGCACGGTATTCATTGTAAGGATACTTGTCGGCATAGTCAGCAAATGCCTGGCAATACTCGTAGGCCTGCAGATTGCCCATTGTACGGGAATCCTGCGGGAAGAGGTTGAAGTCGCCGGCATCGAACTTGAATCCATCTACGCCATAGTTCTTGCAGAGATTGTCAAGCTGCCGGTCGAACCACTTGACAGTCTGAGGATTGGAAAGGTCGAGCTCGGCAGAATAACCGTTCCACCACTCCACAGGATAGACTCCCGCGCCTTTCTTTCCGACAAATCCGCCGAAAGAATTGATTTCAGCCCAGATCTGATACTGGTCCATGCTGACAAACGGGCACACCCAGAGCATAAGTTTGAATCCCATACGGTGAAGCTCATCTGACATGGCCTTCGGGTCAGGGAAACGCCCCGGGTGAAACACCCATTTGCCGTAGTCTTCCTGCCATGTGTCGTCAATCATGATGATGCCGGCCGGAAGTCCGTTACGGATTATGCCGCGTGCATATTCAAGCACGTCTTTTTGGTTTTGGTTGTACTGTAGTTCTATCCAGGTATTGTACTGCGGACATTCGAAGAACTCCGAAGGAGGGAGCTTGCCGTCCGCAGGGAAAAATTCACGCTCGCCGAAGCGGTATGCGTCCGCGAGAGTCTTGCCGACAATGCCGGTCTCTATCTTCGCAAGCGCATTCTCCACAGTAAGCACATTTCCGTCAATCTGGAAATCATAAGGTGCATCAGACCAGACATAGCGTCCGTCGCTTGTTATCAGCAACGGCATTATCTGATTTCCGCTGTTCTGGCTGAAGGTGGTCTTGAAGCCGTCCTGGTAAGGCATGAACTTGCCGTCGGCAATGCGTCCACCCCATACCTGCTCGCCCTCATTCAGGACAATGCGGGTGGAATAAACCGCAGGAGCGTCAAGAGCCTTCTCGATTTCCTTCACTGACAATGTTCCCTTCACCTTGACCATCTTCTTGTCGGAAATGAGGTAGAGGGACGGTACCAGACGGCTGTCGAATGCATTTTCATAACGCACCAGCTGTCTGGAGTCGATATAGTTCGCCCAGTCTTTCAGGACAGCTGACTTGGCGGCGAACTCGTCATTGTTTTCTCCGATATAGAGGGAAATTAGACGGACATTGTCGTCTGAGGTAGCCTTTTTGAGCACTGATGAATTCACGGCTTCTTCCATCAGTTTCGTGCAGGCCTTGCAGTCCTCACCATAGATGAGAATGACGGCCTGACGGTCCAGAAGGCGGTGAAGCGATGTTTCGTCACAATTGCTGTCGCTTATAGGGAGGTCGATCACTTCGCTGCCCACTGCATTGGCCTGAAGCAGATGCCTCTTCCAGTCCACACGTCTGTAGTCCGTGGACATCAATGACGTGCAACGGGCCTCGCGGTCGAGGATACGGAGATAGAGTTCGTCGTCACGGAGCGGTGAATCCACCTGATAGAACGTCTGTTCCATCGCATCCGAGAAGACGATGAAAGTTCCGTCCTGCTCTGCAGCAGTAAGGCTGTCAACGGTGGTATAGACTCTGTCAATGAGTCTGTACGCTTCGTCAGGATCGGCTGTTGAGAGTTTTTTGGCAAATCTTTCGAACTGTTTCTGCGACATCTGCCAGCAGTTGCCTTCTTTATGGAAATCGAGGGAGACCTCGCTGTTGCAGCCGACTGCCGCAACAAGCGAGATACCCAACAAATATAAAAGCCTTGTGAATTTCATATAATGCGCCTGTCTGTTCTTTAGTTGTTCAGTTTGATGGTGCTTCCGACTGCATCAGGGGTGTTGGAGTAACCGCTGACACCATCTTCATACATAAATATTCCGAGCTTGAGTTCTGTCAATCCCTTGAGTCCGAGACGTTCACGCTCGATGATGAAGCTGTAACGGAAAGTCTTGTCCTTCCATTCGCCCTTTCCGGTAGCGAAGTTCTGCCAGTCTGATGTGCCGGCCTTGACGTCACCGAAGCCGCCGTTCTTGCCTTCCGTGATGGAAGGGCTCCAGGTCTCAGGAGTGATGGTATAGGCAGGACGGGTTTTGGTCTCCGGATCGAAAGAATCTGAAGGGAAGATGTAATGTCCCCATCTGTCCTTCCACCCGAGAGCCTTGTCTTCATCGCTCAGAGGGCGTTTGCAGGAGAGGATTCTTCCGTTCAGGACGGTTTCCCAGCAAGTGCCTACCGGCCAGCCTATTCCCTGTCCTGACTCCACTCCGTCGAGGTCGAGTCCGATGGCCAGCTTGCTGATGAAGCCAGGGCAGAACTCATAGTACTCGCCATTCTTGAAATAGAGATTGTCAGTGTCAGGAACTTCGATATAACCGTAAACATAGTCTGCGTCGGAATCGAACTTGATCTTGGTGTTGCCGCGGTTGTTGCCCGGGTTTGTAATCGGGGTGTAATCCACATTGGCCCAGTCGTTTACGCCGCGAAGCTTCCTGTAGATAGCGGTCTCGTCGAAAGCTGGGGAATCGGCATTCTTGAGGTTGAGCCTGTAACCGCCCCTGTCAGGATTGGTAAGGTTTGCCCCTACGATTCCTTTGCCGTTGTCGAAATTGACACCGACCACCGTCTTGGTAGCGTCAGCCAATCCTACGACTTTACGGTCGATCACGAAGGTATATTTGAATACAGAAGCGGAGAAACTGCCTTCACCATATCCTGCAGGAGAGCCTGTGGTCACTTCCGCACCATATTTCTCTCCGTCTGCGGATGTCTGGCTATGCAGGCCAGGTGTCCACACAAGGTTTTCGCCGATCTCGCCATAGACTGACACGTCGAAGAATTTGTATAGGGTGAAGAGCCATCCGCCGCCCTGGGTTGCGCTCTGGTCTCCGTCGGTGTCAAGCCAGATTCCGAGGTTCTTCAGCATAGACAAATCCTCGTCTCCCTTGGACTCGATATAGCCGTAGATGTAGTCGAGGTCGGAAGTAAGACGGATGCAGCTGAGGTTGCGTTTCCACTGTGTCCTGTCATATTCCTTGTCCGTGGCAGTGTAGGCCGGTGAAGGGGCAGGAAGATAAGCCATCTCCGACTCCCACCATGATAGCGGTTTCAATGCTGTCTTAAGCTTCACATTAGGGTCTTCCTGAGGTTTTTCTTCAACGGTAACTGCAGTGAATGCATCACGTGAAATCTCCACTGCCGTCTCGCAGGCTACGGTTTCAGCATCGGAAAGGGTGATGGTGTAGCCTCCTGCGAGGTTTGCAGGAAGTGCTGTCACGTAATAGGTCTTGCCTACTTCAAATCCGGCTGCAGGGGCATTGACCTTTATCTCCGAGACGCTCTGCTCTGCAGGGGTCGCAGCAGGTTTGCCTGTGGCATCGAGGGCTACGGAAGCTTTTCCAGCTATCTTTTCGCCATTGGCAGCCTTGAAAGTGAAGGATGTGATGCCTGCTCTCTGGAAGGTGACCGCCACTCCGCCGCATACTGCGGAGAATTTGAGTGAACTGTCCCCGGATTTGGCAACGAGCGGCCAGCAGGTTTCAGCTGCAAACGAGCCTTCCTGCGCGGTCTGTGTCTCAGGCACTGTGACTGTGAACGCCGCACCGTCGAATGCGGAGGCCGTCGCAGCTGGATAAACTGCCCATTTCTCCACTGCAGGAACTTTTGTAGGTTTTTTCGGGTCAATGAGAAGGCTCATCCTGCCCTTGAATGTGGCGCTCGCGCCTTCGCCTGCGGATGTGAATTCGCTCACTTCCGTCTTGCTGTCAGCAGTATAGAATACGGAGATCTTGTCGCCGCTTTTCCATGTGACTTTGCCGTCGGAGAATGTGGTCTTGGTAAGTGCCTCGATTTCACCTGTCAGTTCGACATCGGTCATCTTGTATGTGGCCTCGCCCTCGTCCGGTTTCTCAGGAGTCACCGGCGTTTCAGGCTCCAACGGCGTGTTGCCCGGCTTTTCCGGCTCCTCCTGCGGTTTCTCACATCCCGCCATAAGCGCGATGCAAACCATCGCTGCCGCTATAATGTTTCTCTTCATGCTTTCTGGTGATTAGTTGTTGAGTTTGATGGTGAAGCCTGTAGAACTAGGGATAAAGAAGGCTCCGTCCTGATTACCATTACCGTAGAATGCTACTCCTATTGACAACTCGTTCAAATCAATATTGTCAATAATTCTCTTATCAAAGATAAAAGAATACTTAAAGACCTTTGTAGCTGCATTCCACTCTCCTTTTCCTAAACAAGTATTGTCATCTAACTCTAACTTCAAATCAGCTGATCCCCAATTTGATGCAGTTTCTTTCATCTTATAAGCACTTGGATCCCAGTTCTGAGGCGTAACCAAATACTCTGGATAGTTGTCCTTATACTCATTCAATCCAAAATTAACTCCATAACCAGGCCAATCTGATTTTTCCCAACCTTTATAGTCCGTAACTTGAGTCTGTGCCGAGATTCCATTTAAGACAACATCATATCCTTTATAATCAAAAAAACTAGGTCCTTGACCTTCAGACACGCCATCAGTATCCAGTGCCACCACCAAATTTCTTATAGATGCTGGACAAAAGTATATATGGCTATTCCAATTCTTCCAAACAAGATCATTAGTATTAACTTCAACGTATCCATATACAAACCTATCGTCAGTATCGAACTTTACAACAGAATTTCCTTTATCATATTTTCCGCGCTTAAAGTCAATTTTTTCAATAGAATTCCAGTCTTCCATTGATTTAAAACGCTTATATATTGCCTTTTCATCTACTGTAACATTAGCATTCATAAGAGGGAGGACATATCCACCTCTATCTGGGTTAATTAAATAATCATTGCCCCACGATGTTCCAAAGAATGAAATACCCAGAACAATATTTGACATATTTCTTATACCAATGACACGACGGTCCAGAACAAATGAATACTTTAACACACTGCCATCATATTGTCCAGCACCATATCCAGGCTTTGACTTAGTTGTTATCTTCGTTCCGAGAGCCGTGCCGACTTTAGTCTGATCGTACAGGTCTGGATTCCAATCGCCAGAGATACTACCAAATACCGCTTTTTCAAAACCTTTGCGAGCAGCGAAATACCACCCTCCACCTTGACCTACATGGGTTTCATCAGCATCTATCCACAACGCAAGATTTTTCAAAGCATTTGCACTTGAAGCATACTCGCTGGTACTAATTTCCACATATCCATATATATAACTTGCATCCGACGAAATCTTTAGAGTATTAAGTCCCCTTTTGAACTTAGTTCTTTGAGATAACGTCAACTCACTTTTATCTCCAGTTCCTTCTGCAGGCTGCAGGTCTGTAATATAGTCTTTCTCCGATTCCCACTTTGCTATTGACTTCCAATTTGCCTTGAGGTCCGCATATATATCAGGAGCATCCTTGCTGTCAAGCACACCGAAAACTGAGCGTTTGATGGCTATGGAAGAGGAACCGCCGAATGACTTGCCGTTGGAAAGAGTGACGGTATAGCCACTTGTAAGTGTTGCAGGGAATGCGGTCATATAGTACCACTTGCCGACCTCGAAACCGCCTGCAGGGGCATTGACAGTGATTTTTGACACCGCATCCTCGCCGAGAGTGGCGACAGGAGTGCCGTCCTCACCGATTTTCACGCTTGCGGTACCGGCGATCTTGGCTCCTTTGGCGTCAAAGGTAAATGAGGTGATGCCCGGAGTCTGGAAAGAGACTTTCACGCCGCCGCATACAGCCTTGAATGAAAGCACTGCAGTAAGGTCTGATGTCTTGGCCACGACAGGATACGCACCTTCCATGAATGAGCCTTCGACAGCCGTCTGCACGGATGGTACAGTAACATTGACAGAAGTTCCGTCGGATGCGTCAGCTGTGGTAGCAGGATAGACTGCAAGAGCGGAAACCGTAGTCAGGTCCGTATCTTCAGCAGGAAGAGAGAGGCTGCCGGCGAATCTGGCTGAGGCTGCCGGAATGAGGTTCTTGGATGTGAACACACTGTGTCCTGTTTTGCCCTCTACGGTGTAGAACAGACTGATTTTGTCAGATACTGACCACCAGTGTGCATTGTATTCGGTCATCACGGTCTTGGTCGCATCTGCAGCGGCAGAAGCCGTCAGTTCGACTGCGACCTCCACCTGTGATGGTGCTTCTGCAACTTCCTGTTTCTGGCAAGAAGCAAATGCCACGAGGCAAGCTGCTGTATAGATTATATTTCTTTTCATGATGTTTCTTCAATTATTGGTTATCTTATTCCACGGCATCAGATTACCATTCCTCAAATTCAGGAGACTCCAGATTGTACTGGCCTTCCATATTACTTTCGTAGCCGCTTCGAACCGTAGCAAATCCTCCTTAAGTAGTGAAAACAAGTACATTCACTTCAGGTCTGCAATACTCTTTAGTATTCATAAATTATTGATTATTAGTTTATTGATTATTCAGTTTCAATCGGAATCCGGCACGATCAGGTATAATGGCATAGTCATTCATACCGCCTTCGTCGAAGGTGATGCCGATGCCGATTTCCTCCATTTCACGAAGTTTCAGACGGGTACGGTCGATGGTAAATGTGTATTTGAAGATACCGTTTGCGAACTCGCCGCGTCCAGTACCGATATTGGACCACTCTTCCATAGACGTGATGGTGTTGCCGAAGTTGTCTCCGCCTGCGGATACGTCGCTTGCCTGCGGATTCCAGACAGAAGGTTCATAGGCAGTAGCGCATTTGCCGCGCAGAAGTATATTGAAGCCCTTGTAGTTACAGAGGAACCATCCGCCGCCCTGTCCCTCACGCTTGTCGTCCGTGTCGAGCCATACACCGAGGTTGTTCAGGATATTGGTTCTTTCCGTCCACTTGTCGCGGTCAGCAGTATTGACCTCCACATAGCCGTAGATATAGTCGGCATCGGAAGTGAGTTTGGTGATTTTCGCACCGCGCTCGAATTTCACTTCCTGGTGCGGAAGCGCATCAAGATTGTCGAAGAAGGAGAATTCCTTCACATTGGACAGAATCTTGGACTCGTCGTAAGTGTCCTCTACTTCTTCCGGAAGTTCCGGCTGAGGAAGAGGCGTAATCGGTGGGAGCGGCTGTTCTATTTCGGTTTTGGACTTGTCGCAGCCAGGGAAAACAGCAAGCGTCATCACCGCAAGAGATACGGTGATGAGCCTGCCAAACCCATATGAAGTATTGTATTTCATATTTTTCAGATAGTATTATTAACGTGGATTCTGAGGAATGCCTGTCACAAGGATTTCCTTTTTAGGGATCTGGTAGCGCAGACGGAGATCGTCGTACTTGACGACTTCCCACGGCTGACGGCCTGCATATCTGCGGTCAATGTCCTTCTTGTTTCTCTGGAGGTCGAACACGCGGAAGCCTTCGAAGCAGAGCTCGAGACGACGCTCATCCAGAACTACATCCAGAACGGTGTCATAGCCGCGCTCCTTGTAGTTGGCGAGTGTGAACATGGCCTCGTCGGAAAGCCCTGCACGTTTTCTGATGACGTTCACGTCGTCAAGCGCTTTCTGGTCTTCGCCCAAGTGAGCATAAGCCTCAGCACGGTCGAGAATGAGCTCGCCCCAACGGATGAACGCAGGAGATGAAAGGTTCGTGAGCTGGCCTTCCTGGCAAGAGAACTTCTTCATATAGTTCAGCGGATAGACATTTCCGCCACCGCCGATACGGCATCCGAGTGAATCAGTAACAGTGACATACTGCTTGTTGCCATCGTGGGTAGTGATGTAGTATTTCGGGTAGGTATTGACAATCTCGGTTTCGACTTCGTGCTTCTTGGAGCGCTCGGTTTCACCTTCGAACCAGTATTCAGTGCAGGTCCACTTGCCTGTAGCCTCATTGAAGACAGGATTACGGTCAATGTTGTTCTCATAGTGCGCATCACCTGTCGGAATCGGCCAGTAAATCATCTTGGCTCCTGTCTTGGACTTGTGCATCTGGTCGAGCATCGTAAGGCGCTTATCCTCAGGATATCTCCAGAAGAGGTCGAGGAGCGGCTGAGACCAGTAGATCTCTGCCCATCCTGAACCATCGCCAGGGTCACCCTGGCACCAGTACATTGAACCGAGAACTGCGGACTGGCCTGCGATGTCAGTGGTATTGTCAATGAGACCTACGCACCAGAGGACTTCCTTGGACTCCTTGGTGAACTGGAAAAGGTGCTCATAGTCAGGGTCGAGCATTGAAGAAGGCTCTGCGCCCGCAAGCATCTCACCCACCATGTTTATACAGTCCTGGTCACGTCCTTCATAGAGATAGAGACGGGCGAGAAGGCCCTGTGCGGTAGCCTTGCTGATGTAGCTGTTGTTGCCGCGTCTTGTGCCGCCGTCCATACATGCCACGGCCGCCTTGAGGTCAGCCTCCACCTGGTCATAGACCTGTTTTACGGTAGCGCGGGTCGTACCGCTTTCACCTGTGTTGATGATCACGCCCGGCTCCGAGCCGTCGCTCCACACATAAGGGAAACTGAACACCTGGCAGAGGTTCATGTGGGCAAATGCTCTCATGACGAGGTTTTCTCCCTTGATATGACGAAGTTCAGCATCGCCAGTATCGTCCGGTATCATATTGATAAGCACTGATGTAGCGTAGCATATCTTGTAGGATATGAACCAGAAGTACTCGGTATTGGTATCAGTAGCCGAGTCATCGAGTGTGGAATCGAGGAACAGAGGGTCAGTACTCTTTCCTGACATCAGGGTATTGTCACCCTTGAACTCGTTGAGCTGGAAGAGGTGACGGACATAAGTGTTGCCGACGGTGAAGAATCCGCCGTAGTCCAACGCCGCCTTGAAAAGGGCGTAGTTACCGTCAGTGGCCACTCCGGCATTCTCGACATTCTGCATGCTTCCGGACGAAACCTTGTCGTACGGGAAGAACTCAAGATTGCAGGAAACCGCTGTTATCAGCGTGGCTATCAGCAATATATATTTTTTCATGACTGCTTTCATTAAAATTTAACGTCAACTCCAAGAGAGAATACGCGGGACACAGGATAGTTGTAGCTGAAAAGCCCCTTTACACCTACCTCAGGGTCCATTCCGGAGAATTTGGTGAATGTGTAGAGGTTATCACCTGAAAGGAAAATCCTCAGTCCCTGAAGATGCATCTTCCTCAACACATTGGCAGGAAGAGGATAGCTGATGGTGATATTCTTGATACGCAGATAGCTGCCGTCCTCAAGATAACGTGAAGTAACCTCATTTGAAAGACGGTTTCCTCCGAGTCTTGCACGAGGATGCGTAGCCTTGTCACCCTTCTTGGTCCAGCGGCTCCATCCGAGGCCGTTGTCGATGGACATGAAGTTATAGTCGATGTAAGCTCCGTCCGAGTCCACATAACGGCGTGAGTCATTGAAGACCTTGTTGCCATAGTTGAACTGGAGGTTCGCGCTTATCTCGATGCCATAGACATTGAAAGTATTGAGAAGACCACCGACAAGTTTAGGCTGAGCATTGCCGACAATCTGGTTGTCATTGGTCAGGTCGAGCTTGTTGGTAGGCTCGGTACCTGTGACATTGCCGTTCTCATCCTTGATCAGGTGTTCCCAGAGAGGGTCGCCGGTCTCAGGATCTACGCCCAGCCACTTCGGCATATACCAGCTGTAGAGTGCCTCGCCTTCGCGGTAAATCTGGTTGCCCTGTGAGCTTGAAGACATGATGTCCTCGTGGTCAGGAAGATATACGACAGTATTCTTGTTGTGTCCGAGATTGAGGGTGGTAGTCCACTTGAAGTTCTTGCGATTGAAGTTGTTGGAGGTCAATGTGAGTTCCACACCCTTGTTGCTTACCTTGCCGACATTTTCAGTTCTTCGTGAGAAGCCGGAGCTGAGGGCGAGAGGGACATCGAGGAGAAGATCCCTGTTAAGGTTACTGTAAACATCGATATTGAGCGTGAGGAAATTGCGGAACGACACATCGATTCCGAGGTTTCTCATCACCGCTGTTTCCCAATGGAGGTAAGGATTGGCTACAGTTTCAGGATAAGCTCCCTGAACTCCCTGATACTGAAGTCTTTCGTTGAATCCGTAGATATCGAGGTACTTGTAGTTTCCGATATTGGAGTTACCGGTAAGACCATAGCTTGCCCTGAGCTTGAGGAAGGAGACGACATCCTGGGACTTCATGAAATCTTCATTGGAGATGAGCCAGGCGAAAGAGCCTGCCGGGAAGTAGCCGACCTTGTTCTTAGGTGCAAAAACTGAAGAGGCATCTGCACGGAATGTGGCATTGAAGAAGTAACGCTCGTTATAGGAGTACTGCGCCTGGGCGAAAAGTGACCAGGAAGCAGCCTCTGTCTTGGTTCCGTAGATGTTCTCAGGCTTGGTTCCGTTGAGCACCTGCATTCCGTTCTTGAGGCCTGAGGTGACAACGTTCATATACTCGTAGTCGCTGCAGCCGTACTCATGGCCGAGGAGGGCATTGACACTATGGACATTCTTAAACAACTTGTTGAATTTGAGAATGTTGGTAGTTCCGAAAGAGTGGCCCCAAGTGAGTCCCTGACTGATCTGTCCATCCGGCCAACTCTTGCTTTTCGCCTCCGGAGTGGTGACGCTCTTGTAGAAAGAGTCGTCTGAGGAGTAGCGGTTTGTAGTGGAGATGGAGAGGTAATCGGTGATGTCCCAAGACAGGCGAAGGTCACCGATGAAGCTCTTCGATGTCGAATACGGGTTAGGATTCATTGACGATGCGAAGAGAGGGTTGTTCGCCTCGCGGCCATACCAGGTTTTCCCGTTGTCAGGACGCACGGCTGAGTCAATGTAGATGTATTTTCCGGTGCGCTCATCGTAAGGGTTATTCCACGGAAGCTGATTATAACATCCGAGTCCGTGCCCGGTGATGGTCTTGGACTGGGTGTAGTTCACGCGGGCCGTAAGATTTACGCCTTTTACGAGTTCTGCACCGACTTCTACCTTGCCGGAAAGTTTGTTGTACCTGGATTCGCGCTGGGTTCCGTTCTCGTCATACCAGTCGAGACTGGTGAGGAAAGTGATTTTCTTGAGATTTGCGGAAGCGGAAGCGTAATAGTTCTGGGTAACTCCCAGACGGCGTGCGTCATCCAACCAATCGAAATCCTGGTTACGGAGTTCCTTCGGATAAGCCTTCATTGAAGCTTTGGAAAGAACTGATGAATAGAAGTTATATAGCTCGTTTGCGTTGAGAACGCGGAAACGTCCGGTCAGAAGCTGTTTGAGGCCGACCTGAGCCTTGAAGTTCACAATCGGGTCCTGTCCTGCCTTGGCGTGTTTGGTGGTAACGACGATTACACCGCCGGAACCGGAAGCACCGTAGATACCGGTAGAACCTGCATCCTTCAGGACTGTGATGCTCTCGACATCGTTAGGGTTGAATGTGCCTCCTGCTACGCCATCCACGACATAGAGAGGGTCTGAACCGGCAGCAATACTGCCTGTTCCCCTGATGCGAATGGTTGCAGAAGAGCCTGGAGCACCTGAGGAATTGGTAACCTGGACGCCGGCAATCTTGCCCTGGAGCATTGATCCGAGGTCTGGAGTCGTGACATCGCGAAGTTTGTCTCCCTGCACAGTGGTGACCGCGCTGGAAAGCTCAGCCTTTTTCATTGACGAGTAACCTACCATCACGACTTCATCGAGCGTGTTGATGTCGGATTCCATTGTCGCATTGACTACAGAACGGCCGTCCACATCGATTGAGAGGTCTTTGTAACCGAGGTAACCGAGGAGGAGTGTAGCATCTGGAGCTACTTCTACAGTGTACTTTCCATCCACGTTTGTGATGACGCCTTTGGAAGTTCCCTTTACTGCTACGCTGACACCCACAAGTGGCTCACCAGTAGCTTTATCCGTAATTTTTCCGGACACGCGCTGCTGCGCAACCACCTCCACAGAAAATGTAAGGAGGCATAAGGCCAGCAATGTACTGACCTTACTAAGCAATAAGGATCTCATTTAGCTATTTATTAGTAAATAGTCGTGAAAATATGGTTTTATCTCATAGAACCGTCGGCGAAGGCATACTTGAAGCCATCCACCTTGTTCCAAGCTCCACGAGTGAAGTCAGGCACCTCGACAGGAGCGCAACCGTTCTCGATGGAGATGGAACCGAGTTCACCGATGCAGCACCATTCTGCAAGGTCATATACGTCCATATCGAGCGGAAGTCCGTAGTGGAGACAGTAGTTCAGACGGTAGTCCATAAGGAAGTCCATTCCGCCATGTCCGCCGACTTTCTTTGCAAGTGCCTCGAGGTCATCATCAAGAATCGGTGTAGGATACATTTCCTGAAGTTTCTTCACTACACTTTCAGGGAGGGTTCCGTGGAAGTCGATACGGTCTCTTTCATTCATAAGGCCGTCGCCTTCTCCCTTATCGTCACTTACGATAAGACCGATGTGCTCAGCCTGTCCCTTGCTGATGCTCCACTGCTCTACAGGGTATTTCGCAGCATAGCCTTCTGTTCCGACAAGCTGGTACATTCTGTTGTAAGGACGCGGAGTCATCACATCGTGTTCGATAAGGATGGACTTGCCGTTTTCGGTGAGAATCATTGTGGAAGTGAGGTCACCGTTCTGGAAATCAGGCATATCCTCGTTCTGGTATCTCTTGACAGACTTGATACCGTTAGCAGAAGGGGTATCCATGGCTACAAGAGTCTTCAGGCGGTCTCCCCTATGGATATTGAGGGCCTGGCAGACAGGACCGAGGCCATGAGTAGGATAGATGTCTCCCTTGTGCTTGCTGTTGAATTCAAGACGCCAGTTTCTCCAATATCCGTCCCAGAAGTCTGTAAGGTTATGGCAATAAGCACCTTCAGCATGGATAATGTCCCCGAAGACACCTTTGCGTGCCATCTCAAGTGCAGAAAGCTCGAAGAAGTCGTAGCAGCAGTTCTCAAGCATCATACAGTGCTTCCTGTTCTTCTCCGCAGCATTGACAAGCGCCCAGCACTCGGCAAGAGATGTGGCTGAAGGAACCTCAATGGCGGTGTTCTTGCCGTTATTGAGGGCTTCGAGCGCAACCGGAGTGTGATTTACCCAGTCGGTGCATATATATACAAGGTCAATGTCGTCTCTCCTGCAGAGTTCCTTATATCCTTCATCGCCGGTATAAGTCGCTCTTACCTCAATTCCATGCTCTTTAAGGAAATCGACATTTTTCTGAACTCTGTCAGGTTCAATGTCGCAGAGGGCAACGATCTTGGTCCATGGAACGGACAGATATCTGTACAATGCATAAGAGCCGCGTCCGCCAAGTCCTACGAAACCGATTCTGACAGTGTCAATAGGGGCGAGGCGAAGTCCGAGGACATCGGTCTGTCCCTCAGGACGGGCCGGAACTTCTGTTTTTATGACCTTAGATTGCTCATTGCAGCACGAAACGGCCAGCATTGCAGCCGCAGCAACTACGGTCAACAACGACATAAATGGTTTAGAATAATGCATATAAATTTAGTGTTAATGGTTTTCTGTTACTGTCTATTGTCGAGATACTCCTTAAGTTCGTCAGGTGTCCTTGCGGGCTGTTCATGTCCCGGAAGGCCGACTATGCCCCATGCGTATTTGCAGTATGTAAGTCCCATTTCTTCATAGATCTTTGCGGAATGGTCGAGAGCTTTACGGAAACGGTTCCAGTCCTTATGCCCCTCCTGCACCCACTGCACCTCGCTGAGTGCTGCAAGTCGTGGAAGAAGCATATATTCGAGATACTCCGGAGTGTTCACGTACTCTGTCCAGAGATTTGCCTGGACGCCGAGAATCCTCTTCTTTCCGTATTCCGGCACGCCGTCGTAAGGCTCATAGCCATAGACATTTTCGACAGGGAGATAGGCACCGATGGAGAACGGTTCGCGGTCCTGCTCATGTGACTGATAGCGGTCAATGTACATATATCCGCGTGGACTCATAACGCAGTCATAGTTCCAGAGCCTCTGGTCCACATTTTCGCCTGTTCCTTTCCATGTCATGACGGTAGCGCCCTCTGCAAGGTCCCCTTCGAGGATTTCTTCCCAGCCGATTATGCGGCGACCGTGTTCAGCCAGGAATTTCTGGATGCGAGCGGTGACATAGTTCTGAAGATATTGTCCTGCCGTATGTCCGTCGTGGTCATACAGTCCGAGAGCCTTCATTCTCGCACGACAACGAGGGCAGGCATTCCAGCGGTCCTTAGGCACCTCGTCGCCACCTATATTTATATACTTGGACGGGAAGATGTCCATCATTTCAGTAAGGACATCCTCAAGAAATTTGAATGTCTCCTCCTTTCCGACGCAGAGCACGTCTTTCTTCACGCCCCAGGTATTGGCCACCTCATAAGGACCGCCTGTACATCCCAATTCAGGATATGCCGCGAGGGCGCTGAGCATGTGGCCGGGAAGGTCGAGTTCCGGAATGACAGTGATGCCGCGTTTTGCAGCGTAAGCTACCACATCACGCATTTCATCCTGTGTATAGAAACCGCCATGGTCTTCAGGACGGAGATGTGTCCTGTCGAAGTCTATCTGGGTGCCGTGACGGAGCGAGCCGATTTCTGTGAGTTTAGGATATTTCTTGATCTCCATTCGCCATCCCTGGTCCTCGGTAAGATGCCAATGGAAGACATTCTCCTTATAGACGGACATGATGTCCAGGCATTTCTTTATTTCATCTACGCTGTAGAAATGACGTCCCACATCGATGAGGACACCACGATAGGCGAAACGTGGAGCGTCCTTTATGACGCCGCACGGAATGGAGAAGTCCACGCCTCTTGCCCTCTTGCTTCCATAGAATTCTGCCGGAAGCATCTGGGCGATGGTCTGGAGTGCGTAGATGAAGCCGTTGTAAGAATTGGCCTTCACCCGGACACGAGACTTGTCCGTCTCTATGGTGTAGGCTTCGTTTGCGAGAGTGGTGTCAATACTGAACACGACACCTTTTCCTTCCTCTCCTGATATGATACTATTTTTGCCACCCGCAACTGTCTGAAGATGAGCGGCAAATTCCGCTATAGCGGACTTGACATTATCGTCAATCTGTTCGGAAACAATTAGGTCAGAGGACTTTAGCCTATACCCCCCCCCCACCGGAAATTTCGACTTCCGCCGGCTGAGGAATTACGCTGAATGGCAGTGTTTGTGTGGTTTTGCTGCAAGACACAGCAGCGAGCATACCTGTCAATGCAAGTGTAACTAATCTGCGGTTCATATACTATTTATTAATGTTATCATGATGGTTTCCAGTCCCCCAAACTGAAGTCACAAAATTAAAAATTCAGTATCAAATTTACAATAGGGATAATACTTTTTTATCGACTTTTTTTAAACGTTTTTCCCATTATGCTACAGCGATATGGCACGCCGCCTCACAACGCAAAACGGACGCGGCTGAGACCAGTCGCGTCCGTAATACTATTCGGGGCAGTCTCCGTTAAGAGGAAAACTGCGGTTATTTGCATTGATTAGAGCTCCCAGACGAGAGCTGAAGCGCCGAGGATGGCAGCGTCAGATTCCTTGAGCTGAGAGAAGACGATCTTCACCTTGTCTTTCCACAAAGGAAGGACATTGGCGTTCATCGCCTTTTCGATAGGCTCACGCAAGAACTCCTTGGCACGGGCAAGACCGCCGAAAAGCACGATGGCTTCCGGGGAACTGAATGCGATGAAGTCTGCGAATGACTCACCGAGAACAGTTCCGGTGTAGTCAAATATCTTGAGCGCGAGCTTGTCTCCCTCTTTGGCAGCCTCGTAAACATCCTTTGAAGAGATGTTGTCAAGGCTTCTGAGTGAAGACGGTTCTTCGCTCATGTCCAGCCACTCACGGGCAGTGCGCGCAACACCGGTAGCTGAGGTGTAAGTCTCCAGACAGCCGGTCTTTCCGCAGTTGCAGAGACGGCCGTTGTGACGTACTGCGCAGGTGTGGCCAAGTTCGCCGGCGAAACCGTCGTGGCCGTAAACCACCTCTCCGTTTATCACGATACCGCTGCCGACACCTGTTCCGAGAGTAATCATGATGAAGTTCTTCATGCCTCTCGCCGCACCGTAGGTCATCTCACCCATGGCAGCCGCATTGGCATCATTGGTAAGAGCTACAGGTATGCCGTTCATCCTCTCTTTCAGGAGCTTGGCAACAGGAATCACGCCCTTGTTTCCCCACTTGAGGTTTACGGCGTTCTCGATTTCACCGGTATAGTAGTTTCCATTAGGAATACCCATTCCGATACCGCGGACCTGTCCTGTAACGCCAGCATCGGCTATCACCTTGTCGATAGCTTCTGCGAGTTCATCAATATAAGGTTCCACTTCATCGTGAGTGTCAGTTCTGATGACCGTCTGGGCAAGAACCTGACCTCTCATATCCACAACGCCTATCTTGGTGGTCTGTCCACCGACATCGACGCCGACAACATAAGGCGTATCCATTTTATTCATACCTATTATTATTTATTATTCAACAGGAATATCTTTGTTCACGTTCTTGCAGCCTACGAGCGCATAGTAGAGGATGAAGCAGAGCATTGCCACTACAAGCCAGTAGCTGGACATGTAGTCGGTATATTTGGCGATGAAGTCCTGGATCAGAGGCATCACACCGCCACCGACAACCATCATCATGAAGATTCCGGAAGCCTGCTCGGTATATTTTCCGAGTCCCTCTGTACTGAGGTTGAAGATCGTTCCCCACATCAATGAAGTGCAGAGACCGCAGAGCACGAGGAAGAGCGCCTTCATCGGCACGCCGGCAACCATTGTGAATCCGTTTTCAACGCTGTATGCAGGCATTGACATGGTGATGCTCTTCGGAAGGAAGATGGCAATGATGATGAAGAGGATGGCTACGGCTGAAACTGTGGAAAGCTGAGCCTTGGTGCTGATCTTGCCGCTGATGAATGAGCTGCAGATACGGCCTACCATCATGAGCAGCCAGTAAACGGCAGCGATTGCACCGCCGATAGCGGCACCATTGACAGCGATACCTGCGCCTTTTTCGGTAGCGTCAGAGAAGTAGAATATAAGCTGTGCAGGGATACCTACCTCAACACCTACATAGAAGAAAATGGCCACGACACCGAGTACAAGGTGACGGAAACTCCATGCGCTGTGCTCGTATTTCGTGGTCTGTCTCTCCTGAGCAGGCTCAGGGATATTAACGAATGAAATGATGATGTATGCCAATGCGAATACGCCCATTGCGATGAAAAGCAGAGGAGCCACGTCGCTCATGGCTGTAGTATTCGTAACAGTGCCGATAAGCATACCTACGAGGAGCGGAGTGAATGTTCCGGTGAGGGAGTTCATGGTACCGCCGATCTGGATGTACTGGTTACCCTTGTTTCCGCCACCGCCGAGGATGTTGAGCATAGGGTTTACGACAGTATTGAGCATACATACGCAGAAACCGCAGACAAATGCGCCGAAGAGGTAAACATAGATGGCTGAATCACCGACGAAAGAACGGCTTGAAAGCCACTGGATTACGATACCGATGAAACCGGTAGCGAGAGCTGCAAGTGTAGTCTTCTTGTAGCCATATTTGATGAGCATCTTGCCTGCAGGGATACCCATGAAGAGGTATGCTGCAAAGTTCATCATATTGCCCATCATTCCTGCCCACTCATACTGGTTCTTCCAGATTGTTCCGAAAGGCGCGGCCATATTGGTCACGAAAGAAATCATCGCGAAGATGAAACACATCGTAACGATAGCCACAATGTTTGATTTTTTCTGTGTCATATAAAATGTTTTAATGTTTTTGTGTCAACCTGTTGCGAAAACGCCATCCTTTATCGTTTTGCAAAATCGTGTAAATTTACTGAAAAAACGGCTCAAAACAAATTTAATCGATAAAAGTCCGGCATCTTTTCTCAGACGCCGGACTCCACACTATACAAACTGATAACTATTTGACCTTTTTGAAGTCAATCAATTCCACGCCGTCAGTAGCAGTCGTAGAAAGGTCAATGGTAAGGACATAAACAGAACCCTTTTCCAGCTGGACACCTTCCTTGAGGCCGATATTGTCATGCAGACCGACTGTCGTGTCGAAGAACTCTGCCGCGCTGTCGGTGTATTTCACGGTGCCGGCATCGCCGAGAATCTTACCTTTCTCTGTACCCCAGCCGTCCTGACCGAAGTACTTCGCGGAAATGTAGTCATATCTGAATCTTCCGCCGAGAGTGGTTCCGTCTTTCTCATCCACAGCAGTTCCGGTAAGCTGGAACACCATCGGACGAACCTGAGCCATACAGAATGCAGCACCAGGATTGAAGGCGAACTGGCTGGTCATCACAGGATTGGCAACTCCCCAGGCCATCATCCAGAGCGCGCCGTCCTTGATTGTAGCCTCGGAGCCGTCAGCAGCAAGCCTGCGCAGAGTCGCATAACCGTAGTCGAGATACAGATCCACAGCAAATGTACCGCTCACGACATTGAGCTTTATAGAAGCCCCGTCGAGGTAGAACAGGTCAGGATCGAGGTACCAGTTTGCAAGGTCCTTCACACCTGAGATGGTGATGGCCTCGTCCTTGTTCAATGCGATGGACGTGATGCTGTAATGTGTTGCCGACAAACGGCTTGCCTGAACTCCGTTCACCTTGATATCCAATGAATTGACAGGAATTTCAACAGTCTTGATGGTGAGTTTCGCAGCGCTGACTCCCGCATTGGTGTCAAAAATGAACTGGTATGCCTTGCCGGACTCGAGCGAAGTACCGTCAGATGCAGGTTCGATATTGCCCGCAGAAGTGACCTTGAACAAGCCGGTCTCGTCATTGAAAGAAGCGTAGGAACCGAACTCGACTCCCCAGCCTCTCTGTCCGAAGAGCTTGAATGAGAATCCTGTCTGCGCGATAGAGGCGCCTGCCGTCAATGTCAGTCTGCTGATACCTTTCTCTGTCTGAGCCAGGCACCATACACCATCATCCGTGTTCCAAGACGGGCCCACATTAGGCTTGCCGATTCCTGCACCGATAGCCCAGACTGTCCCATTGGATTCAAGTGTCGCAGGTTTGTCCTTGTCAGCCATCGCCTCAACCTTGATGAACTTGCCACCGAAATCTGCCGTCAGCCTATAAAGACCGTCCATTGCCTTGAATGACACGGAGTTGTCCGCATTGAGCGTGAAGAAATCATAATCCAGATCCCACTGGTCAGGCTTGTCAATGCCGGTGAACTTGATCATAGAACCCTGGAGAAGGTTGAGCAGTTCCACATTGGCAGACTCTGACAATGCAGATGTTATGCTGCCGAACGGTGATGCCGTCAGCGACATGAGGTCGGCCGAAATCTTATATGTACCTGCTTTGACGGCAGTGAAAGGAACCTTGCTTGAAGACTCGGCAGCGACAGGTTTCAGCGCAGAGCCGTCCCAACCGAGCCAGATCGCAGTCTTACCGGCCTCCGGCACGCATTTGATCAATGCAGATGCTTCTGATGGGAAATTGTCAGTGACCTCGTAAGCGTAGTCGCCGATCTTGTTCATGGTGTATTCCTTGCCGTCGCAGAGGAGTGTCAATGTAGAAGGCTGCGGTCTGTCGATATTGACCTCAACCGTTTCTTCTGTGATTCCCAATCCGGTATTCTGCGAGGTGAACGCGAGTTCCGCGGTTCCGTTCGGAATATCTTTCAACAGAGGCACGAAAATGGCCGCATTGTAGGTTCCGTTTTCTCGGGTACGGATGGTCAGGTCGCTGACTGAAGTACCGTCGAACAGAAGTTTCGCTTTCAATGTGGAGAGCGGGAATTCGTCATTCAGCTTTATGGAGAACCTTATGGAGTCACCCATGAATGCTTTGTTATCGCAGTTCTCAATCGTCATTTCAGGACCTTTGTCCGTGAATTTCACATCCATTCCCTCTTCTTTGCAGGAAATGGCGACAGTTGCCGGCACTGCAAGCAATGTCATTATTTTCAATATCTTATTCATTGTCCTAATCTTTTAATCTTTCCATTTCAAAGAGACTATTGACTTGGCAGGAACGTCGCATTTCACCGAATGTGCGGAAGAAATGAACACGAGCTGTCTGGCGTCGGAGTTTTCATTCAGAATCACCACACCGTAGGAGTTGTCAGGATTTCTGAACACCAGATAATCCAGTCCGGTCGTGGTGTAACCGGTGGTTCCGATACGTACCGCACCCTGATTTATAACCTTCGAGCAATGCGCGATGTTGTAATAGTGCGTGTAGTAGTCCAATGTGGAGTAGTCGGAGGATGCTATGGTGACTGCTCCGTAACAGGTCTTGCAGGATCCTTCGGCATCAGTGTACGGTCCATTGTTCTCATCCAGCATCAGGTTCCAGAGGGTGACACCTTTTCCGCCGCGTTTCAGCAAGCCGAAGAAGATGTCCCTCATGTCATTGATCAGACAAGAACTGAAGTTGTAGTTCCATGTGCCGATGGAGGCTTCGGTGAAATACAGTTCCTTGTCAGGCGCGCCTGCGACTATCTTGTCCAGCTCTGAGACGTTTCCTCCGTAGTTGTGCCAGGCTGAACCGGCAATGTAGGCGGAGGCCTGCGCATCTGCATATATCTTCAGAGGGTACTGCGCCTGGTCGGACATGTTGTCATAATTGTAGTTATGGTCGAACACGAGTATCTTGGTGTTCAGTCCCGCCTTCCTGAATGCAGGGCCCAATGCTGTCTTGATGAAGTCACGTGCAACGTCCCAGTACATCACCATCGACATGGAGTTGCCGGCGTTGAGAGGCTCGTTCTGCGGGGTAACCGCGTATATGTCAAGACCTTGGGACTGCATGTACTGTATCCATTTCACGAAGTACTCCGCGTAGTCCTGATAGCAGGACGGCTTGAGCGTACCGCCGGTCCAGGAGTACCTGTCGTCGTTAGAGTTCACCTCTTTCTTCATCCAGCGCGGGGCTGTCCACGGAGAGCCGATGATCCGGAGCGACGGATTGATCTTCTTGATCTCCTTCAATACAGGGATGACGTATTTCAAGTCATACTCGGCCGGAGCGAAGTTCTCGATTCCTTTCTTGTCGCACCATGTGAAACGCTCTATGGAGAAGTCAGAGCCGCCTATGCAAACCCTTATCAATGAGCTTCCTATACCGGTTTTCGTGTCAAACATCTGTTTCAGGAACGCCTCCCTCTTGTCCTGAGGCATTTTCAGGATGTTGTAGCAGGAGGCTACCGTCAATGCCGCACCGAATCCGTCCACCGTCTGGTAAGTCTCGTCCGTGAAGCGCACTGCGTAAGGAGACATTGACGCTGTCTTTCCGAAAGCGATGGTCTTCTCCGCGAAGAGGCTGGACTTGTCCGCCGTGGTGGTGTAGGATTTGGCTGCTTCCACCTCGGGCTGCGGCTGCGGGGCAGGTTCAGGCTCCGGCGTCTGATTCGAGGTCTGTGAATCACAGCTGCACGACATCATGAACGCCATTGCCAAAATAGTATAGATAGATGAATATCTCATTTCTAATATCCAGGGTTTTGTGTAAGATTCGAGTTCTTGTCGATGGCAGACTGAGGCACAGGGAACAGGATGGTCTCATCTGTAAGCGGTGTGCGTTTCTGCCAATATGAGTCATAGCTTGATGATGACGGATCGGACATCGCGTCGTGCACCTGCTTGATCATATCGTGACGGGCAAGGTCGTAGAAACGGAAGCCTTCGAATGCGAGTTCGAGTCTGCGCTCGTCCAGGACTGCCTTGAGCATGGATTCCTTGCTGTTTTTCACTGAAAGCGGAAGGTCTGCAAGTCCGGCCCTGTTCCTTGTCTTGTTCGTATAGATGTATGCGTTGTCCAGATCGCCTGTCATCACAAGTGCTTCTGCGTGAAGGAGATAGATTTCTCCGAGTCGCATCAGGATCGTACTGCTGGCATTGGTCGGAACCTTGTGCATGAACGCATATTTCGCTGACGGATAGTAGAGGCTCCAGCCGCATTCGTCGTAAACGATGGAGGCATTCTTTCTTTCAGTGTCGCCGGCTGCATCATAAGCGGCTGCAAGGTTTCTGGAAGGTGTGCTCCATTTTGCCCAGGAGTAGCTGTCCGTAGGGTTGTAGGCATTGCGGTGATACATCATCCACACCCAGTTTCCTGAGTTGCGTGACCAGGTCACTTCGAAGATGGATTCCTTGGTGTTCCTTACCGCATCGTCGTCATTATAGCCCCAGAGGTCACCGTAATTGTCCACAAGCGAGAATCCCATGCCCTCGACTGCCACACAGTCATTGATGACCTGGTTCCAGTCCTGACGCTGTTTCTCGGCATACACTCTTGCTCTCAGACCATGGGCGAAAGCCTTGGAGAACAGGTATTTGTCTGAAGGGTTCACGTCAGGAGCATTGTCGCAGGCATAGTTCAGGTCCTCAATTACCTGGCCATAGATTTCATCTACCGGTGTGCGTTTCGGATAATAGTCCTCGTACACTTCCTCGATGTTCTCGGATGTGATTTCCGGCGGAATGACGGTAATCATAGGAGCGTCGCCCCAGAGCTGGGCCATCCTGAACAGGCAGAATGCTCTCCAGCACAATGCCTCGGATTTCCACTCGTCGTGCTCCTTCTGAGTCATTTTCACTGCGGAGGTATCTTTTGCGAAGATATTGTCAATGTTACAGATAATGTTATTGGCATTGCTTATCTGCTGCAGGTACCAGTCCCAGTCGCGGGCAATATTGGAGTTTGCAGGGTCCTGGTTATTGGCCTCGATCGCTACAATCGCTCCTGTGGACGGGCTTCCGCAGTATGCATTGTCACTTCTGGTCTCGGTAGAGATGAGCCAGTCCATGTATCCTTTTTCCTGGATATCTTTTACCCAGCTGTTATACAGGGAGTTGCGAAGTCCCAACATATCTGTTCTGGTAGAATACTGGCTTTCGCTGTCGTTCTTCACATTCACATTGTTCTCATTGTAGGATGTGTGCGGATTCAAGTCCAAGTCGCAAGCCTGGAACGCCACAACGACAGCCGCCGCAAGAATAAAATTTATCTTTTTCATAATAATGTCTCCTTAGTCATCAGAAATCAACATTGACACCGAAAGTTACGGTCTTGACGTTAGGGTAGGTACCCCAGTCGATTCCCATACTTGTAGCGCTTGAATACTGGCTCATTTCCGGGTCGTATCCTGAATACTTGGTGAAAGTGAACATGTTCGCAAGTGTGATGTACGGCTGTATCTTGGTGAGATTCAGCTTTCTGAGGAACTTGCCTGAGAAATCGTAAGAGAGCGTGATGTTCTTGATCTTCAGATATGAACCGTCCTCAATCCATCTTGTGGAAGCCTTCAGGTTGTCCACTTCGCCTGCCTTAGGGATGTCAGTCACCTGTCCTGGAACGCGCCATCTGCGGAGTACGTCGGTAATCTGGTTGGAACCGTTGTACATACCTATCATCTCTATCTTGGATGCATTGTAGATGTCGTTGCCGATGGAGCTTGTGAGGAGAACGCTGAGGTTGAATCCCTTGTAGCTCCAGGTGTTGGTCATACCCCAGATGAAGTCAGGGTTGGCATCACCGATGTAGTGGCGGTCTGAAGAACTGATCTTTCCGTCCTTGTTATAATCCTCGTAGATCATCATACCGGTCTCAGGGTCAACTCCCTTGGCTGTAAGTCCATAGAAGCAGGAAAGTGGTTTGCCTTCCGTCATTCTGACTACCTGCTCGCTGAGAGCCTCGGATGTGGTGGTGTAGTTATATACCTTCTGCAGGGTGAGTTTCTCGACCTTGTTGCGGTTGAATGAGAGGTTGAAGTCGGTGGTCCATCTGAAGTCGTTCTTGTCAATGTTGACTGACGAGATGGCGAACTCCATACCCCAGTTGCTCATTTCTCCGTCGTTCCTGATGAGGTCAGAGTACGGGGACGGCATAGGGACGGTTATCAGCAGGTTCTTGGTATATCTGCGGTAAACGTCATACGTGAATGTGAGTCTGCTGTTGAGCACTGCGAGGTCGATACCGAGGTCCCACTGAGATGTGGTCTCCCATGTAAGTTCGCGGTTTCCGATGTTGGACTTTCCGCCGAGCGTAGGAACTGAATCAGCATATTTGGAGTCTGTCCAGTCGTAGTAGTTGGTGGCGTACATCTGCTGCCATGCGTAGTCGCTGAGGCCTTCCTGGTTACCCTGCTGTCCCCATCCGAGACGGAGCTTGAGGTCGTTCATCCACCTTACGTCTTTCATGAAGTTCTCGCCTGAGATTCTCCATGCTGCTGAAACTGATGGGAAATAGCCCCATTTGTGTCCCGGTGCAAGCTTTGAGGAACCGTCGGCTCTGAATGCCGCCGTGAGATAATATTTACTGTCGAAGTTATAGGCTGCACGTGCGAGATATGACATTATGGCCCATTCGCTCCAGCTCTGGCTCTGGCCTCTGAGGCCGCCTTTGTTACCGCCGTTCAGGCCGAAAATTACATTGTTATTCTCTGCTGAGAAGTAATTTCTGGAGCCTGAAAGCTGCTGCCAGTCCGATGTGGTAGCCGACATACCGCCCATGAGTTCGAGGGAGTGCTTGCCGAATACATTGTTGTAGTTCAGGATATTGTCATAGACCATTCTCCTGTCGTCGGTCCTTGAGTCGGATGCTTCTCCATGCTGTGTCCTACCATAAGATGTGTGGATAGGATCGAGGAATGAATAGCTGTGCACCCAGCGGCGGTCCATACTTACCGTGCTCTTGAAATTGAGGTGCTTGGTGAAGTTGATGCGTGCAAATGCAGACATCACCGCCCTGTCGGTCTGGTCGTAGTTGTTCTCTGTTCTGGCGAGGTTCTCTGACGGAGTCGTAAGGTTCGCGCCGTAGAACTGTGTCCAGTACCAGTCAGGGTTTGTTTCGCTCCAAGGCTTTGCGTAGGTAGGGGTGTTGATTACTGAAAGCACGACGCCTGCCCTGTTGGCGCCTGTTCCGGAGATGATTCCGTTGTTCTTGTAATGGGAGTAGGAAACATCCATTCCGACGGTAATCCATTTGAACAGGTCTGATTCGAGATTGACTTTCGCATTGTACCTCTTGTTGTATGCGACTTTGAGGATACCCTGTTCGTCGCTGTAACCGAGGCTCATGTAGTAGCGTGACTTGTCGGAGGCATTGGATACTGAAACCTGATAGTTCTGGGTAATTCCGGTTCTGTAAGTCTCGTCAAACCAGTCTGTTTCGTCTTTGAGTCCTTCCGGGACATTGGCCACTCCGATTTCTTTCTGGAGTTCGCGGTACTGGTCCACATTGAGGACGTCATAGGTCTTGGTGACGTTGGAAAGTCCGACGTAGGCGCTGAAGTTGATCTTCGGGCCTTTGCCTTTGCTGCCCTGCTTGGTGGTGATAAGCACGACGCCGTTTGCTGCACGTGATCCGTAGATGGCTGCTGATGAAGCGTCCTTGAGGATCTGCATTGTCTCGATATCGTTCGGGGAAAGATATGAGATGGCATAGTTTCCTGTTCCTACCGGCACGCCGTCCACTACGTAGAGAGGGTCGTTGGTGGAAGAAATGGATGAGGCACCTCTGACTCTGATGACCATACCGCTTCCCGGCTGGCCGCTTGTCTGGGTTACCTGCACGCCGGAAACCTTGCCCTGGATAAATCCGGAGGCGTCAGTGACCGGTCTCAAGGCCATATCTTCTGTATTCACGGTAGATACTGCGGTGGTGAGGTCCTTCTTTCTGACTGAACCATAACCGATGGCGACTACCGCGTCGAGAGCGATGGCGGTCTCGTGTACATCTACATTGATGACAGCGCGGCCTCCTACTTTTTCAGTTACAGTGGAATATCCCAATGATGAGAACTCCAGGACTGCTTCTGATGATGACACTGTGATATCATAACGGCCGTCAGCATTGGTGATGACACCGTTCTTGGTGCCCTGCTCCAATACGGTCAGTCCTATGACGGGCTGTCCGTTCTGATCCTTGACCGTTCCATTGACACTATGCTGCTGCGCGAATGATACCACGCTGGCGAACATAAGCAATACAACTAAAAGTTTACGCATAACTTAATTGGTTATTGAATAATTATGTAATCCTTGAAGATTTCCTCTTACTGAAGGGTTTCCCGATTTGGTTATTTTTCTTCAATGACGACTCATCCTCTTGAATATTCCTCTTACTGTTTTGGTAAGCGTTAAAAAATAAGTTGGTAAAGATTTGTGGAGGATTTTCGAGGATAGATTCCTTTTAGAAGAAGGAGTGTGCTGGACGCACACGACTGATGAGAAAAGGAATATAGACCGAAAAGACCCGCAAAGATTCCAAAGTTATTTTTTAAGGATTACGCTACATTTCGTTTACAAAATTATGTAATAGATAAAAACGTTTTGCATAAAGTGGATGAAAAGTGGACCAAAATGGAGCACTTTTGAAAGTCATTCTTGATAATCAATGCTTTACAACGGCGCTGCTCGCCGGTCGAAGTGGTATTTTCTTATGTTAAAATAGACAAATATACATTTTACGGACGCCGCCGGTCTCAGACTCTTGAGTGTCCGGCATATAAAATTTGTAAAAACTTTCGCCTGGAAACATTGCCATTAAATAAAAAATCCCTATATTTGCAGTCCTGTTCTTCGCGAAAGGGCAACCTTCGTGTCGAAACTTAAGGATGGTTCGGTAGCTCAGCTGGATAGAGCAACAGCCTTCTAAGCTGTGGGTCTTGGGTTCGAATCCCAACCGAATCACGAGTAAGGAGAAAGCTCGCTGTCGATAGACAGCGGGCTTTTTTGATTGACACGCCGCCGTACCGCGTCACCTAACAGACGACATGTAGTTAACTTTGGAAAATGGTGTAAGAAAACGTCATTTTTTTCACCGTTTCATAAAATTTGAACAAACGGGGTAAAATAAGGCCGATATTTACACCGAAAAAGCCATGCCGGCACATGCCGGCGCCAGCTTTCTCCGTCGCCACTCGTAAGATTGCCCGTGGCAGGGTCAGGGATGCGCCCCCCGGGAGCGAATCCGACATCATCTCGCCAAGGCCGATTTTTTATTTCTTGTTAAACATTTGTTAAACTACAGCAGTTTCTTGATTTCCTCTTCATCCGGCAAGAGTTCCCTAAGTCGTTCCTGGCTGGATTTATATGTCGCAACACCCATTGGCTTTGTGTAATCCTGCAGGACATATTCGACATAGGCCCTGTCGGCATCCTTACAGAGAACGATTCCGACAGAAGGATTCTCGCCTTCTATACGTTCTTCATCATCCAGGACTCGAAGGTAAGCCGCCAATTGTCCGAGATAAGCAGGCTTGAATGAGCCTTTTTTTTAGTTCAATGACGACAAGCGATTTGAGAATTCTATTGAAGAAGAGCAAATCCACCCAATGGTCGTGACCAAGTTTGTCATAATGAACTTGATTTCCCATATATGAGAATCCGCGACCGAATGTCATGATGAAGTTCTTTACATTGTGAACAATCTCATTTTCAATGACACGCTCGTCGATATCCTCATCTCTTTCACCCAATTGCTCGACATTGATATAATCCAGAAGATACTCGTCCTTGAACATCTGAATCGCCTGAAATGCCCGCTTGTAATCCGGAATCGTCATTCCGAAGTTATTCGGCATATTCCCTTGATTATGATATGCATCTTCAGCGATTTTTCTTTCGAGAGCATCATAACTCAGCTGCAAATCTGAGCATAATTGAATATAATACCGACGCTCTTCTAAAGTCTTCGTTTTAGACAGGATCAGGGTGTGATGCGAGAATCCTATGCTAAAAAATGCTACAATAGGGATATCAGCTATTTCTAACGGTGCCAATGACTTGCATGAATCCAAATTGGCAGATTCATCTGCCGATTTGTTACCCAAATCTAATTTGGCAGACGCATCTGCCAAATTAGTGTCAAGACACTTCCATTCCTCGTAGAACATCCTCATATTACGCAAGTTGCGAGGTGAGAATCCCCTAAGACCTGAAACTTCTGTTGAAAGTTGACGGCTAATTGTATCAATCGCATCTTTCCCCCAGAAACCCGCACGGGAGTTCTGCGATATAAACCGACCGATCCCATAATACAAAGCCAACTGCTCTTGGTTTACACCCTTCAAGGCCTTCGCCTGACTCTGCAGAATAGCGGTTTTGATTTGCTTGACCGCATCATTATACTGTGTCGATAGTTTTTCTTCTCCTTTCATGAGTAGTCCTTCTATGGTTATTGTCCATCAAATTTATAAAAAACCGTCGATAACACAAAGGAGCGAATTCCACTTATCTCGCCATTTATCCCGCCATTTATCTCGCCACGTCGAGCGACAGGACACTATTCTTAATTAATAGTCATTGAAGGAAACATAGTCAGATATGTTCTTGAGAATCTACCTGCTTACTGACAGACGCGCATAGTCCTGACAGGGGTTGACTCCAAATGACCGGTTTGTCCGTAAAAAGGCAGGTTCTCACGGACAAGTTGTTCAAAGTGAGCAACTTATCCGTAAAATCCTCCATTTTTACGGACAAGTTATGACTGATGTAAAAAGGGGCGGCGCTCCCGCTCCCGTAAGATGTTCATACTGTCGCATCCGCCCCACATCACGAGAGACATTACGAGCGACATCACGAGAGACATTGATGCCCGAGGGTGCTGAGGGAGCAGTTTCCAGCCCGTCAAAATCGGACGGCTTTGGAGTAAAGAATGACGGATGTATAGTCTCGAATGTTGGCGCGGACGCGATACACAGATGCGATACACTGACAAGATACACTGACGCGATACACGGACGCTTACGTATTTTGGAACAACCTGAATGTCATTTATCACAGCGAATCACTATCAATCAAGCGATTACGCCAAACACTCAAAGCCAGGTTACCCTAAAAAACATAGGACCTGGCCTTCTGCATTTTATGCAACCATCAGAGTTTCAACCACTTACACAATTCCTCTACTCGCAAGTTGTTCCAGTTTCTTTTGCTCCCATGTTAATCTGTTCTTGACATTTCCATGGGCAAAAGTACGGAACCGCTAAAAACGCGTCAATACGTAACCGCAAAGACGCTTACTTCGGAAGGATACTGCGGCGCGCCAAGAGTGCTGTAAGCGTTAAGGTTACTTCACAGGGACCGCGAAGACTAGAACGCCAGGACAGGACGCACTACCATTCTACCATGGTCTATGGCCGTAAACAAATAGCGGCAATAAATATAGCCTGCGGAAGAGATGTACCAATTATGAATCGTAGATTCACACCACGTAGATGTCCAGATATTATCATAAGACGCGAATGTATGTTTATCCTTATCGGCAATCTTGGCCATCCATTTATTCAATGCGGCCGGGACATCGCCTTGATCTTTTCTTTGATTATATCCTAAAGCATCAGAAGTCTGCTCCGCCGGATCAGCCAGAGCCGGACAACCACCTAAATACTGCAGCAGATCCCAGCATTGGCCAGATGAAGGAAGGTACCAGCCGGTCGTAGTCGCAAGAACAGGATAATATTTATTGTATTCATCTACCGCCTTCAACGCCGGATAATTACTGAAGTCGCCACAAGCTTTACGCATCTGCTCGCTATTCCAATATCCGCTTATGTCATTATAACCCTCCGCTTTTGAGCGACAAGCAGGCAAGTATGACTCGGTAGGTCTGGTAATCCAAAAAGTAACATCGACCGCGGCATTCTTCAGAGCCATCACAAGCGCGTGCGCCTCACCTCCGAGCACTTTCTTTTCTGCGTCCCCGACACGCCCCGGATTGGTCTGGAAAACAATGCCCACGACATTGGAGGCCTGTACCTTCTCCTTATCAGTATCATACGGGAGCAGACGGCCGTCGGCCAGAAAGAAATCACCAACCCGCAAGGTGTGAAGTTTCACGACCCTTCCGCCATCGATCTTGTATGTCCTGTAACTGCCGCCGGCAATTTGATTGGGCTGGATTTCAATCGAAAATTCACATTGCAGCCTGTCATTGTAGGCGGATAATTCCACGCCTGCAGAAGGATGGAAAAGATAGCGGCAGATTCCGTCGGAAATAAGATACGGCAAAGCCTTGGAATCAAACTCTGTCGGACCGGAGATGACATAGTCCGGGATGCTGGGCTTATTGGTAAACCTGTAACCAAACGCCGGCAGTTCCACTACGGCCAGCGCCATACGGTGTGCCATTGAGAAAGTCAATGTGAGGCTGTTGTCTGTGCCGGTCTCCACACTTCCATTGGCCGTCATAAGGTCCGAGGCGGCATAGGCATCATAAGCGCTCTGGTCTTTTCGCGGCTGCCACGAGTCGATCAGCGGAGCAAAGAATTCCGCATCTGTCAATGCCGCACCTGTAGAAGCCGCAGTCTTGCCGGTCATGTCCGACTGATATGGATAATAGATATAATAGTTTTCATCAGGCAATCCTCCGGCTAGACTTTTTCCAGTCTCCGGCCTCCAGACGAGCCTGCCTGTAGCAGCATCCGTTTCAGCGGTCAGCTTCAGGTTGGAATAGACAGTCTGTCCGCCGCGAAGCAAATACAGGCCACAGGCATCACCTTCGCTGAACTTGGTGATATAACCATCCTCAACCGCACGGGTAGCAGGCCCTTCGGCCGATGCATATCCACTGTCAATGATGGAGACAGCCAGAGATTGTCCCGACTCAGCACCCGCAGGCGACACGGCCTCATCCTTTCCGCACGACGCAATGACAAGGAGGAGCCCCGCCAAATGCAATGATCCGTATAATATATTGTATGTTTTCATAACGAATGTATTTATCATCAATGACATAAAATCCTAGAAAGCGAGAATCGGACGTACATATCCCCAAAATCCTTTCGAATTATGACTGCTTTTCAACCAACCATAAATAGTTACATTCCAAGCTAGCGCGTAGCCATTCGAGTACTCCGAAGACGACCAAAACCACATCATTGATTCGTCGAATGTGCTTTTGCCCTCAGCCGAGACCTCTGACAGCCATCCGTTCAGAGCGGCGGCCACATCACCATTCCAAACGAACCCAGCCGCGTCAGGATCTTCAGTGGCCGATGAGTTTTGCTGATCTGACTGGGCCAAATCATGACTTGAGCCCAAGTTCTGCAGGATGTCCCACCATTGGCCTGAGGACGGGAGGAACCAGCCGGTCGTAGTCGCAGGCGCCGGAGCCGGATATTCTTTCGACGCCTTGAATGCAGGATAATTGTCGAAATTGCCACGATTGCTGAGAATATGCTTACTGTTCGCATATCCGCTGATATCTTCGTAAAGCTGCTTTTTGGTCAGAATTTTTGTAAGTCCCTCATCAAGGTAGTTGAAGTTAGCAGCCCACTGAACGGAACTGGTGACCGAAGTGTTCCTGAGCGCCATTACAAGACCGTGAGCCTCGCCACCGAGAGCTTCCTTTTCGGCCAATCCGATACGATACGGATCCGTCTGGAAGACAATGCCGATAACCACCTTTCCCCCACTTCTGTCCGGACCCGGCTTAGGATCGGCAATTTCCCTTCTTCCGTCAGAATAGATTTTGCGGAGACCGCCGTCGCTCCATGTCCCGTCCGAGTAGAAGTAATCACCGATCTTAAGGTCATCTGCCTTATAACATTTCACTTTATCAGAAAAAACAGTCTCTGAGTTGCCTCCGTTCCACGCACCGATTGCCGCAGAAGACCCCAATTCGATCGGAAGATGCAGGCTCCCGGTGAGTTTCATCGGCTTGGCCTCATCATTGAACCTCTTCATGGCGTCGCTGAGTCCACTCTCGATTCTTTGGGTTTCGCCGCCTGTGTATGTGATTTCCACCACCAGCGTCTGGGATTCATTCGGGACAATGCCGAGCAGCCTGAAAGACAAACTGAAGGTCTGCCCGTCCTGCGTGAAGGTTTGCGTCACCGTTGCCGCCCCGCTACGTTCGCCCGTTTCAATGTCCACTGCCGATGCCACTCCCGAAAGCGTCGCCGTTGCCGACTGCACACGACTGTAGTCGCCTTCTGTAGCTGTCAGTTCGAGGTCAAGTCTGCGGACCAGCTGTTTCATAGGCGCCGTGACACGGAGCGAGTCGTCCGCCAGGACAGAGATTTCCTGCAAAGAGGCGAACAGATAACCAGGCATAGGGTCAATGTCACCTGCCGATGTTTTCTCCATGGAAGCAACATTGCCTGCAACAGCAATATGCTCAGGCGTGTTGTACACCGCCAGACTGTATTGTCCCGGGTCTAGAAGCTGCTTGAACGCGTTCTTTTCTCCGCTCACTTCCTGTTTCACGTCAGCGATTCTCAGAACGTACTTCTGGGGGATGTCCGCCTCGCTGCTCTTCCCGCTCCAGTCGGCAGTCACCACCACCGCGCCCTGGTCAGGATGTGGTGTCTGATGAGGTTTGCCTTTCGAGCAGGAGATGATCAATGTCAGGAGGACAAGATGTGTCAGAATTCTTTTATCCATAGTTAGCACTTTTTTGTTCACGTTACCCTCACCCTAAATCCCTCCCCTCGGAGAAGGGACTTACCATCGCCCTCACGGGCTCTAACAGCGGTGTTTCGAGCGAGACTTGAGATATTCAGCCTACAAAGAAAGCAAAGAGAATTCATTTCGGGCCGATTTCCGATGACTAATAGCGTTTCAATTGTCAGAATCGCACATCTTTGTCGTTTAGGCTATTTTTCCGCCATCTGGTAGGCGTACATCCGGCGTTTTCCTTGAAGATGCGGATGAAATGACTCGGCGACAAAAAGCCGGATCTTTCTGAAATGTCGGCAAGCGTCAGTTTAGGATATTGTACGAGCAGACGTTTCGCATAGTCAATGCGGAGTCCTGTTATCCAATCACGGAATGACACTCCGTATGTGGTATTTATGTACTCGGAGAGATAGGTACGATTGGTATGAAGCTGTTCCGACAAGTCTTTAATGGTAAGGCCTGTCCGGACGTATCCATCAGCATTGATCCAACCCGCGATTCTTTCCGCGATTTCGGCATGGTAGGACGGTGTCTCTTGCGTCGGTTCCGCCTTAAAATGATCCAGCCCTTCATTGACCTCCATTGCACTTTCCACCTGCTCGTAAAACAGCATATAGTTCAGATAACAAAGGAAGAGATAGATGTAGAACGGGATTGACATCAGAATCCAGATATAGACGTATCTGTCGGGCAGGAACGTCAGCAGTCCGCAGCCCACTCCGAATATGATGGCCCAATAAGTGAAAACGGAAAGCCACTTGATATAGGCTCCGATGTCGTCCGCATGGGTTTCGTCGAAAATGCGGATAACCCTGTGATAAGTCCGCAGCAGCCGCCATGTCAGGAACAGTCCATATACGACCAGCCACACAGCCAAGGCCAATATCGCCACTGTCTGAACAGTCCCTTCCGGCAACAGTTTCAGGACAATGCAGGATATCGCGGAGTACAGCACCCACAATGACATATGTGCCAATAGCCTGCGCCTGGTGATATAATTGCGGTCAAGCAATGTGGTTAGGGCCGAGCTGAACAGCCAATAGCACAAGAAATAAGTGGACAGGTTTATGAGGATGGCAGCATCGGCATCATTGAAACGGACTTTCATAAAGAAATGCACCGAATAGTTGGCCGCGAGCAACAGCATTGCCGCTCCCATTATGCGTCGGGAGCGCAGAAAATTGTCAAAAATCGCCTTTTCCGGAGTTCTGGCAAACAAAAAGTAGAAGCCGAAAAACAACATCAACGGCAGCGCGGCACAAAGGGAATAGTTGTATATAGGGTCCATTTGGCATTCATATTTACGCCCCCTAAGTTACAAAAAATCCACATTTTGCCTGAGAATCGAAACGACAAACTTTGCAAAAGGCAGGATGTCGCCTTTTGTGCTTGCTGTCTCCAGCGCAGCCATATATTCTGCGCGTTTGTCTGTCTTAATCACCACCCAGTCATAGCCGCCGGAGGCCAACATCACATTCATCAGGAAACGGCACATTCTGCCATTCCCGTCCATATATGGGTGAATATATCCGAAGAAAAAGTGGCCAAGCACAGCCCTGACTATCGCACTCGGCTCATTTGCCAGTAGCTTGAACAGCACAGGCATTGTAATACGCACATTGTCAGGACTCAAAGGTGTGTGTAAGGAGCCTCTTATGTACACTTGATTGTTTCGATACCCTATAAGGTCAGAAGCCTTCAAAAGGCCTACCCCTACAAACGGCGACCACATCTGGAGATACCATTGCTGGTGATCTTTTTTTGCGACTACTCCAGGCTCCCCTCCTTCAAGTATTTCCAGGACACTGTCCTTTACAGACTGAAATGCGAGATAATATCCTCTTGCCACCAATGCATTCTTATTCTCTTTATCTTTTTCATCTGGATTCCAGTTGCCGCTTTTTACTTTTTCTATAAGTTCGGCAGAAATCTTGTATCCTTCGATTGACAATGAGTGATATGCATCATCCTTATACTTCTCTTCCAGAGAATTCATATATCCTCTGACATCCTCAATTCTCCTTTCAGGCATATCTATCAGAGGAAGTATCTGCGCCCTCATCTCTTTCCACATCAGAGTAATCCTTGCTTCGTATGGGGAAGTGAACATCAGATGTTCTCCAGAGGGTTTCTCAAAAGGATCCATCTCTCTCACATCATAACCAAACCCTCTCATTGTCATGAGAATATCATCAGCAATCTCACTTCTTCCGATATGACGGAACGCTCCTACGATACGCCCTGCCCGAACAGAAGCCCCATTGTCTGCAAGAAGGCGGAGTATAGCGGAGGAGTCGCGGACCAATGACAGACAGATCTTGGCCGTCAGTTCATTAAGCACAAAATAGGAAGGTGATACATTTATCAATGCCTCCTCAAGAGTATAGACATTGACTCCTGACACAGGATCCTTGACGATAGTCTCCGGGAGTTTACCCCTAATCGGAAATATTGAAGTGCCGTAAAGAAGATTTGTAACATTATTGGCCCCCTCCGGAGTCCTGACGATACATTGACTTGCAATCACCGTGCTTCCTGACCACCTATCCAAAGACAGTTCTGGACTCAGAACCCATTGGTTTCCATATTTTCTATTGCAATACGCCTTTATGAAATTCCAGAAAGACGAATACCATACGGTCGTATCTCCTTCTTCACCAGGCTTGCTTACTATGTACCATCCCTTCAGAACTTCTTGTAGCCAACCATTCAACTTAAGCCGATCACGATGAGTTCTGCTCAATTGGGTTGTACCATATATCACCAGACTGTTATCCTTGTCCTGCAATTCTTTAAGAGCCTGCAAAGACTCTGCTAATTTTTCCCCAGGTGTTGCCATATCAGTATTTGCCTACGTATCATATTTAGTATTTAGCGACGTATCTGTTTTAGTATTTAACGATGCGCGATTATTAGTATTTGTCGCAAAAATAGCAAGATATTGTTATTTTAGCAATAGCATAAATCAGCATTATGTTCCATCGGATTGAAACGCAAATTCGGAATCCGTTGCGAGGAGGCAACAAATTCCGAATCTGGTAAGTGTATGGGATGCAATTACTTGCGAGACGCTTTTACATTGGTGGCGCCTTTGTAGAGGACACGGATGTCGCCTTTCGTTTCGCGGTACAGAGTAATCGAAAGGTCGATCTCGAGATAGCTTCCGTCGTCGGACAGTTTGTAGTGGTTCAGGCGGACACCGGAGACGGACTTGTTGCCGCTCAAGTAATTTTCACCTTCGGTGCGCTCCTCAAGAGGAATCTGCATTGTCGCAATGCCAGGGAGGTCAATGTCAATGACAGATAAATGGAACGGGATGTGCCCCGTATCTTTGCAGCGGCAGCGATATCCGGAAACATTGACACGGACTTTGCCTTCGTCATAGAAAGCCCACTTCTGGTTACCATCAGTTTCGCCGCCAATGGCACTGGTCAGGGCGCAGAAATACTCATTGTCCACGGTTACACAACCGACAGCCACCTCAGGTTTGAATTCATCGCAGGAGACAAATCCAGCCAAGGCAACAAGGAAAGGGAGGAATAAATGTCTGGTGCTCATAATAATATGGTATTAAGGGGTTCTCTCTATGTACAATGCATTGATATCTGATTCCTTGCATCCACCTCGACAATCTAAGGTACGCGCAAGGTGAATTTGCGGACGTAGGTGTTTCGACATTGACAAGACTGGCAAACAAATCGTAAAGACGACCCAGTCTGTCAAGAACCAGACGACCGGCAGCAAGCCGACTACCAGCAAGCCGACCAGCAACAACCGTCTCCTCCGCGGCTTCATCGGTGGAAGTTCGTTTTAGAATCCCCAACTGTCACGCCAGTGAATCTTGAAACGGTCGCCGTCAAATTCAATCGGTAGCCAAACGTAGCGCCCGTCAATGGCATTCTTCGGATTCCATCTATCACCCATATAGATGAAGGTGTTCGCTTTGCCGGCAACCGGCAGTATGAAGGTGCTCTGGGAATTGAAAGTCAGCTGAGAGCCTTCTCCCTCGCACGGGTTTCCGAGCTCAGTCCATGGTCCCCATATTGACGGTGCGGACGCACTACGGGCCGCATTGGGAGCCCAACCCGTGCATCCCGACCCCATAAAATAGTAGGTTCCGTCTTTTTTGAATATAGCAGGAGCCTCCATGAGACGATCCGGGAACACGCGCACATATTTTCCGGTGTAGTCCAAATAGTCATCCGTCAGTTCAGCTATATGCAGCGTCCAGTTGTCCTCCGAGGCGGACAGCTGATATGCCTTGCCGTCGTCATCGACAAATAGGGTCATATCACGGGACATTTGCCCAGACTCGAAATCTCTGGCAAGAAAGCCCTTTTCATCAGGGAACTCGTCCTTGTTGAACGGCCATTTGCCGGGAACAGCTCTGGTGCTGCGTACAAAGGAAAAAGGGCCTTCCGGCCTATCCGCTACAGCAATTCCACTGCGCGCACTTGAATAACCGCTTCCCTTCAACTCCAGATGGAACCACATCACGAACTTGCCCGTAAGGGCATTATAGATGACCTTCGGACGTTCAAGAATGCAGCCCCGTTCAATGTCGGAACCAGGTTCATCGCTTACGGCCAATGCTATGCCCTCATTCTTCCAATTGTAAAGATCATCCGAAGAATAACAACTGACTCCCACTTGAGCCAGATTGCCGGCCTCCCCCTCCGTCTTGTACTCGCCGTACCACCAATACTTTCCACCATGGAACATGATTCCGCCCCCATGCGCGTTTATTGCCACGCCATCAGTATCTTTCCACAACTCTCCGGGCCTGAACTCCGTAATCCTAGCGGAGGGACGATGGTCGCCATCCGTCGTCATTGAAATCACATTGCCATTAGCAGAATAGAGAAATGCGGAGAATAGGGCCGTCGCGCAAAATAGGATGTGTCTAATTTTCATTTGAAGCAAATCTAACAGCAATTACTCTGCATGTAACGATGCAATCCACTCGAACATCGAAGCCGGAAAATCCTGCCATTGGCCCCAATGATGACCACCTGTCTCATGCGGTATCTCCTTGACGGGAACGCCTGCTTTCCTCAGAGCCTCGCAATATGCGTGGCTATTTTCGTTCGGCTTCACGATATCATCATCGATAGAATATGCGACGTACGCCGGAGGTGTGGCCGAAGTCACGCGCTTTTCAACTGAATATGTATCAATCAGTTCCTGCGAAGGATACTCTGTTCCGAGAAACATTGTCATCGAACCGGTGTGAGTCTTGCCCGGATCCATTGATATGACTGGGTAGCAGTCAATCTGAAAATCTATTTTCTTTGGATGTATAGCCGACATAAGTGCAGCCAGATAGCCTCCCGCAGACTCGCCCATCACCCCGAGTTTCGAATATCCGCCGAGCATAGCCTTTCCTGTAAGCATCATTTCGATAGCGTTCTCACAATCGGTCACTGTCCTCCGGCGGTCGCGGTTCGGCAAGCGGTACATGACAATCGCAAGAGTAATACCCTTTCCTTTGCAGTAATCGACAATCTGGCTTATACAGCCGGGAGTATGATTAGCGAATCCGCCTCCAGGAAAATAGACAATGCAGTCGGTGTTGTCCTTAGCATCGGAATAGTAGATGTCGGCATATCCATCGGCCGATGGAAGCACAGCCCTCACACATTCATCCGAACCGCCCAAGGCCGGAACGACTACATAGGTATAGTCCCGTAACTTCATCGCAGGGTTGTTCGATTCGAGTTTTAGAGGAAGGAGAAAAGCCTTTGCGGAAGACAGTTTGCGCAGCTTTTTCTGGTCAATGCGGACAACTATCTCTCCGGAAGTCTCCATTTTCCTGACCACTACCGTCCCTATGCTGTAGCAATCTTCCGGCATCATCACGACGGACGCGCCATTTTCATTCTCGTATGCCGCAAGTGCCTTAGGATAAGCCTTGGCAGTGAATGCCACATCCTCAAGAACCGATGCTTGGGAATATTTGCCGTCAAGAACCTTGAACGTCAAAGTCACCTCGTCCGCCAGCGTAAGTATCTTACGGGCAGTCATCACGGCAGTCCTCTCACCGTTATCCTCCACTGCCGCAGGCCTGCAGCAAACAGCCAAGGCCAGCAGAATCACTGCTGGGCAAACGAGCAATCTTTTCATTTTCAATTTTTCTTGGAGGTGTGAGAAACCTTCAGGCAGTCCAAAGCCACCTTCGATGATGTCACGCCTGATATGCGAACATCATTCTCCCCCTTGAGGAACTCCACATCGAACGGAATCTCCACGAATGCGGAATCCGTCGTGGCAACCGATGCGTGATGCGCCTTTCCGTTCACAACCAAATCAAAATCAACCGCTTCCGGCGATGAAAACCGAACGGAGATTCTGTATTTCCCGCCCTTGAGGCTGAATACGTCTGCCCATTCGAGATAATTCGTCGGGGAGTCTCCGAGGTTCGTCGCCACGGCGCGTCCGGAAGCCCCCTCGACAGGGATGTACTTCACGCCCTTCCCGCGTATTGCGGTAAAGTCCGGACAATAGCCCCACTCCGCCTCATAGAGGACAGGTTCAATCCGCTCACCCTCTACCTTAAGAATCTTCGCTGTGTGAGGCTGAAGTGTCATCTCTATGACTCTGCACGACGCAAGGTCGGATCGCAGGTTGAGGTCGCGCAACTTCATCTCCCCGGCGAACTCCAGCACGTCGGCCGGCACGCTGAACGAGGCAGCCGAGTCCGAAGGGTTATAGAGCGCGACGGCCCTCGCACCTCCGTGGCGACGCAGGATATCCTTCGCGAAGACATATGTCTCACCTTCGTGCTGAACCACATGGGCCTGAAGCCCGAGCGGGTCCTGATTCACGGCAATCAACTCCGGGTTGGTGATTATCCGCATAGTCTCCTCCGGAATGTACTCTATGTCACAGCCCAGAAGCAGCGGTGAGCTCATTATGCACCACATCACGAAATGCGCCTCCTCCTCGGCATAGCTAAGTCCGAGCCCGTCCTCCCAGAACGGAGAAGGCTTGATGTTGTAGCCTACCGCGAGCATATCCATGTCGTTGTAGTGCCCGTCATGCGCATAAGCTGACAGATAGAGATTTTTCTCCACGATGTGCCGGACCGAAGACCAGACGGGACGTATGTCCTCCGAAATCCGCCAAGAGTCTGCAATCTTCTCAACCCATGTCCCCGGATAATCCCAGCGGCATACATTGATGTCGATGTGCCTGCCAGCCACACTGTCAATCACCTGACGGATTTCCTCATAGCGGTTCCTTTCCTCAAGACGGCGATGAATGCCACCGCAGTAGTCAATCTTGATGAAGTCGAAGTTCCAGTTGTTGAAATACTGGTCAGCGTCCTGGACATCGTGCATCCAGAGACCCGCACCAATTCCGTTCAGGTCCTTGTTGTAGCTCGACCCGCAGGTGTTGTCTCCGGCGTCGGAATAGATTCCGGCTTTCAGGCCGAGAGAGTGGATGTGGTCGGAGATGGAGCGCATCTGCGTTGAGCCACCCGGAAACCTCTGCGGATGCGGAATCATATAACCACGCTTGTCGCGGTAGCCGAAAAATCCGTCATCGATGTTGACGTTTCCGTAACCGGCGTCCTTAAGTCCACGTTTGACGATAAGATTGGCCTGATGCATGATTATGGAGTCGGAAATATCGACCATATAGGCATTCCACGAGCTCCAGCCCATAAGAGGAGGCTTCACTGCCTGCGGCTGACGAGAGGTGCATGACACGATGAGTGCAAAGACGAGGAAAATGGGATATATTTTCTTCATATATTCTTGATATTCAGCTCATTCTCAACAAGAGAGATGATTCGATTTACTACTTATAGCTGTTTTCGATGTTCCGGTAAGTTTCCTCATCGACATGGATGATGCAGCCGTGGCGGCCGTCTTTCGGAGGATAGAAGCTGGTCACATCCTTCCACGGTGCGCCCTGAATCGCCGAGGCCTCACGCATCTCATAGACATGCTCGCCATAATTCTCGTAGTAGAGCCTAAATTTGCCCTCCGGAGTGCGGATTATAATCGGGGCTTCGCGCCAGTTCGGACTTACGGAAGGCCCGGGGTTGGAGTAAGGGCCGAGCAGATTGTCCGACGAGGCAATCCTTATGGACTTATGGGTTTTAGGAGCCTTGTCCTCCCAGCGTTCGTCCTTCATAATGGCATAATACTTACCGTTGAACTTTCTGATTATCACATCAATGAGTGAGATGTCGGAATCAGCACCGGTAAAATAAATCGGGGCAAGGTCACCGCCATCCTGGGCCGCGAAGAGGCGTTTCGGCCTCGTAAAATTCACAAAATCCTCGGTCAGAATATAGCAGGTCTTCATGGTCTCCCAATTTTTTCTATCGTACATGGCAAGCTCTTCATCGGTCTTAGCCTCCTGCCTTTTCCTGTAATACTCGCCGGCATGCCAAGTGATGATGAACTGGTGACTGTCCTCATCATAGAACATTTTCGGCGCTCCCACGAACGGGATCTCATTATATACGCCGAGATGATCCACGACAAACTTCTCACCGTCGAGAACTTTATTCTTCCATACGACGAGGTCTGTCGTGTGCCAGAGCACCAACGACTCTTTCGACGATCCACGCACCACTCCTATCATATACCACCTTCTGTCAGCCTTCCCGAACACGTCCGGTCCCTCGCAGATGTCAGGATGGCCAAAATAGCTCTCAAGAATAACCTTACCACCATTCAGCGTCTTCCAACTGAGCCCGTCACGGGAAATCGAGTAGAACAGCGAGCCGTAGTTCGCGTTCGTCATGTGCGCGAAGAGATAGCCACCCTGCCCTTCCTCTACGGAAGGCTTGTCCACCGGTTTGGTATTGCCGGAGCCATCATTTCCTTTCGTGCAGCCGGCAAGAAGAACCGTTCCTCCAGCGGCAATAGCAAGGTGCAGTGCCACTGAGCACAAGAGTACCTTACCTAAAAATGTTCTTATGATCTTCATTGTATGTTTACTTTTTTCGCATTATTCCACATCAGCGGTATTCCCTTGCACAATGCCATCGACATAAATCTCAGCGATTTCGCAAGGAGTGTTGCCGCGGTAGCCCCTAGTCGGGCGAATCTTCAGATAGCGTCCTGTCCTATCGGCCTTGCTTACAGTCTCCGGAACGTCGTACCAGAATAATCCGTTTTCCTTAGGAATCTCAGTCGCTGTCAGGACAAGCTTCCAGTCGTTGTCGTCATCGGCGGTGTTGTAGTTGGCGAGGTTTCCGCCACCGGTCCAGTAAGGGTAGTCAGCATTCGTCCCGGCGCTCTTGAATGACCACGTCTTCCCGACATAGAACTCGCAATTACGAAGATCATGATTATAAGGCCAGCTTTCCGGAAGTTTTCCGATACCGATTCTTCCGACCTCAACTTCTTTCTTGAAGTCAAAGACAAAAACAATGTTCGGAATATCCCTGCGCCACGCCATATTCATAGAGACTGTACCTTCACAAGAACTTCCATAATTCAAATCGTCTGTCTTTCCGTCCCAAACCTGATTGTCATAATTCTGTATCCAGGCCGTAGTCAGTTTTCCGTCTGTCATGTTCCCAACTTTTCCCCAACCTGCAGGATTGTCATCATTCACAAATTTGCACTGCCACTGAGTCTGGTCAACAGTCTCCATGACAACCCGTGTCGCCTTCGCGAGGTCAAGGCCGAGAGGATATATCCCGTTGCGATCAAATGTCCGTGCAGCAGACAGGTTGAACACATAATAGGCCTTGTCCGTCCGCACCTTCACCTTTCCGGTGTATGTCCCCGGAGCCACGACCATCCTCACTGAACCGGAGTTGTCCTTGTCCGCACCGACCACGGCATCAGACTCCGTCCTCGCCGCATTTGTCAGAGGCGTGGCGAAATCGCCTTCAGCCCTTGCTGAGGCAAGGTCAATGGCAAGCGTTGTCTCATCATCAGGGTTGACGTTCTGCACATTAAGTTTGAATTCGCCTACGATGTTCTTGTCCGCCTCGAAAATCACGTCCCGGACAGTCTCACCCTGATATGCACCGTCCGTCGAGAACACCCGAAAATCAAGCAGCGCACCGAGATTGAGAAACTTCACATTCTGAATCTTATTGTCATCGCCCACAAGCATATCCTCTGTAAACATGAAAGGCACGCTCACCATCGGCATCGCCGCTCCGTCAAACTTCCCGCCCTTATGGCTCTGCACAAGCGGAATTGTTATGCTCTGCATCGGGTCAGCATTGACATGTTCCCGCAGGTCATTGAAATTTCCGTTATTTATCATGGGGATTCGAGGCGACACCACACATATACGGTCACCTGCCTTCATCGGAATGTCCGTCGTGAAGCCGAAAACCGGAAGCGGCTCCGTGGTCTGTATGGGTGTCCTCTGGGTATAGACAATATTCCCGTCCTTTTCAAGCGAGAATCCGAGATAGTCTCCTGTTTCAAAAACGAGATGGTCACCGCTCATATTTGACTTAACGGACGGAAGTTCCTCGTTCACTACCGCAAATCTGTATGTATATGACGGATTTTCCTCAATTCCCGCAACCTTCGAGCATGAAACAGCAGTCATGGCTACAATCATTGCAGTGGCGGCAAAAATTATGTTTTTCATGGCTATTTTCTCCTTCAACTATAGTTCATAATACGGGTCCGTATAGAAGATTTCGGTTCCGTTAGTCCTATCATAACGGCTGTCCGATGTTGATGTTGCAAATCCTGATTCTGTAAAGACGTACTCCACAACAAGTGTCGGAGGGCAATAATCCTTCCCCCCCCCACAGAGGTTAAATTTTTCTGATTTCATACTCATTTGTTTAGATGTTATTATGTGTTATTCTTCTCAATCAAAGGCACTTTATTTATTCATTTTACAGGATAGCCATCGATGGCCACAAGCTCGCTGACATAGAACTCGGCGATGTTCACGGCCTTCGGATCAAGATCCGGAAACAGTTCAATCGGACGTATCTTCACATAGCGCCCCTTCACAGCTGTCTGCACATGCGACCAATATTCCTTGACCGGCCGGTCAAGCTCGATGGTAGTGAAAAACTTCCAATCATTTCCTTCATCGAGAGTGTTATAATTGGCGATGGTGCCACCTTCCCGCACGGTCTTAAATTCGAAGGCCGACTCCGCATAAACCTCGCATCTCTTAACCTTCTGCTCCTGAGATTTGGTCGATTGCAGGATTCCTGCGCCGCCGAGATTGTATTCGCGTCCCAGATCAATCACCATAATGATATTAGGGACCTCACGACTTCCCTGGAACAGAGTAGGAACAATCGAATGCAGGTTCTTGTCGGCAGGAGCATACTCATAGTCATCCCATGACGGATTGGATTTGGCCCCATTCCATTGCGTTCCCCATGTGGTCTCCGGTCTTCCGTCAAAGGCATAAGTGGCAAACCACTGCAAATCAAGCGTTGCCCCATACCAGTGTTCCTGTGAATTGGCATAGAGGAGTTTCCAGTCCTTGCGGTCAACTGGACGGTAAACATACTTCGGATTGGTAACAACAAGATAGCGGACCTCCTCTGAAACTCCGACCGGGAATGAGGCGGCGTCAAACTTTAGCGGAAGAAGATAGGTCTCGTCAGAGTTCAGACCTTCACGGCTCAGATGCAGCCTGCCTTTCACTATTTCCTTTTTGGCTTCGACGTCAATACCGTCAAAAGACCACGAAGACTCAGGAAGCAGTTTGTAGGAAGTGGAATTCTTGCTGTTGTACTCATCCACCAGCGTCTCAAGCCCTACCCTAACAATCTTTCCGACAAAGGTGGAGAGATTGCTTTCGCTGTACTCGACCTTGGCCTCTATGTCACAATCTATCTCCCTCAGAGAAATCTCCTCGCTGATGTCGGAGCGGTCCGGCCAGACGACATTCGGCCCGTTGATGTCAAACTTCCAGAGAATCGTGCTGCTTGAGGTGTTCACAGTGTCAGTTTCACTGCGGAGAACCACCGGAAGCACAAGTGTCTTGCCCTTAGCTTTCAGGGCCTGATGATAAATGTTTTCGGGAGAGAAAGTTATTGGGATATAGCGGCTGCGCGTACTGCCTTCGAGAACAATGTCGTCCCCGCCTCTTATCGAATATGACTCCGAAGCAATTATCTCAATGCTCCCGCTCTCATACCCGAAAGTCTCACACGCCTTTCCGAGTTCCATGACCTCAAGCCTCGCGAATGCGTCGTTGTCGGGGTTGCCACCGCCCTTGAGGACAAGAATCGAGTCCTTATATTCCTTGACGGTGTTTCCGCTGCGCAGCTCCCTCACACCGCTGTTCTTGAGCGAAAGGATGCGGTTGTACTTGTCTGGGAAGAGCTTGTAGTCCTCATTGCAGGAGAGGAGGAGCAGCGCGCATAATGTGGTGATTACTAATAATACTCTTTTCATCGCTGTTATTCGTTTCAATGTTCTCTCATCAATATCCAGGAGCCTGGACCATGTTAGGATTGGAATAGACCTCATTGTTTGAGACCGGCAGCAGGAGCATCCTGTCGTTCCAGCTGAACGGCTGGCTTATATCAACCACTTCGTTGAATGAGGCGAAGGACGGGGAGGTCTGGACTGCATTGAGTCCTTTCCAATTGCCGGAGGAAAGCCTCTCGCGTCCCTGAAGATAGCGACGCAGGTCGTAGTAACGGTATCCCTCAAGGTAGCACTCGACAAAGCGCTCGTCCATCACGGCTTGAAGCACGGTCTTGCCCTTCTCCGCAAGCAGAGCCTCAGTCCACGGGGTTATGCCAGCGCGTTTGCGTACCTTGTTCATATAAACTATGGCCTCAGCCTTGTTGCCGCATTGCGCTTCGCACTCAGCGAGCGAAAGATACATCTCCGCAAGGCGGACAATCGGGAAAGGAGTTTTACAGGAGGCGTAGTTGTTGCTCCAGCCCGTACCGGTATATTGGAAGTTCGGATGAACCCACTTCTTGTTGAGCCAGCCCGTCACGACATAGTTTCTCGTGCCCCAGATGGCAGCGTCATAACCGGTCTTCGTGTTGTTCCTCATTTCACAATAGATCGGATTTCCCGCCGCAATCTTCGTCGAATATTCGTCTCCGTCAAATGATATTGCGGCATAATAGCGCGGCTCGCGGCGGACATTAATCTTCGTTATGTCAGGATTCGTGAGCCCAGCGGAGGTGTGGTACTCCGATTCTGGCCAGAAAGACGGATCGTCTTCGGGAAGGAAGCCGTTCTGAGTGAAGAAATGCTCCACGGTGTAGAGTGTCGGCGAGAGTCCGCCCCAGCCACCTACATTAGCACCAGTATCGTTTCTGAGCACCCAATGAGGAAGAGAGGACATAAAGGTACTGTTGACATCGGTGCCGCCCTGCACTACAAATCCCCAGACAGTCTCTTTGTTACCATCATTCGGAGAGGAGCACATCACATATCTCATGAGTACTACCTGCTTCCGAAAAGCCTCCGCCTCAGCGTCCGAACCAAGCCCCGGAATCACCGGAAGACCGATTTTCTGGTTCTCGCGCAAAGTCTCGGAATCCTCAAGCGAGAACAACTCCGCTCCAGCGGCCTCCGCAGCCTTGACTGCCTCCGCCATGGCGTCGCGTGCCTTTTCCCATTTCTTCCTATCAAACTCATGACTCACGAGTTCCTTTCCGTAGCCCGGAGTCTCATACGAGATATTCTTCCATGCCCTATCCGGAAAACTTCCGTTCCACAGAGGAGATGCCGCAAGTACGAGTGCCCTCGCCTTCAAAGCCTTACACGCGACAGATGTGGCGCGACCGTAAAACGATGAGTTTGCATAACTTATAGGCAGCCCTTCCGCAGCCTCGTCAAACAGGTCACAAATATACTTCACGCAGTAGTCAAAATGCGAACGTCCCGGAAATTCTGACTTAGGCGCATTCGAATCGATGAACTTATCAACAATCGGAATCGGCCCGAAGAGCGAAAGAAGTCGCAGATGGTAGTAGGCCTTGAGGAACTTGACCTCACAGATGAACTGATCGCGCATGTTCGGATTGAGCTGTGGATTGTGTTCGTCAATCAGTTTGAGGAAAAGGTTGCAGTAGCCGATTCCGTCATACCATATTTTCCAAACATATCCGTTGTCCCCGTTTATGGAAGACGGAGTTATGGCACCCCACTGTACCCTTGAACCGTAGTTTTCCCATTCCTGAGGGGTTACGTATTCATCGGCACGCATATCGAGGTTTGACGAAAGCTGCATGCTCGCATTATTCTGCGCATAGGAGTAGCAGGAATAGAGCATCTTTGTCGTGGTCGCTTCATCGACCATCATGTCATCGAGATCCGGCTGCTCCGGAGGAACGACATCAAGGTAACGGCAGGAAGCCACGGCAATTACCGCAAACGCGGACAATATTCTTCTTATATTGATTTTCATGACTATGATTTTACAAATTGAACTGCAGGCCGATGTTAAATGTCCGCTGGAGCGGGTAGGAATTGAAGCTGAGCTCAGGATCCCAATACTTGAACTTCGACCACACGGCAAGATTATCTGCACTGAAATAAAGTCTAAACCACTTTAGCCTGTAGCCTATCTCCAGAGTCTTGAAGCGGAGGAAACTACCATTCCTCATCCACCAACTGCTCGGCTGGTTATTGTTGGAAATTTGAGTAGAAAGCGTTCCGAGACGAGGATAGAGGACATTTGAGTTGTCAGCGCCCTCACTCCAGTGACTGTCCGCAATCCACTTCATCAGGTTGTTGTCATTGGAATCGTTCGCGCAGAATGGATACATCCCTGTGAGCATTATGTTTCTCTTCGCGGAACCGTTGAAGAATACATTCACGTCGAGATCCTTCCACTGCACGCTGATTCCGAAGCCATACTGGATTCTCGGCATATTTCCGTAAGGCGAGAGCATGACCTGATCCTCGGCAGTAATCTTGTTATCACCATTGATGTCCCGGTAGCGGATGTCACCAGGCATGATGGTGCTGCCGAAGATGCTCTGGTCCGGGCTCGCGTCAATCTCCGCCTGGCTTTCGAAGAGCCCGTCAGCGATATATCCCCTCATCGCGTCAAGCGGCTTTCCAGTCTGTGTCTGCCAAACGTAAGGATAGTCCGGTTCATCTACATAGACATACTTGTTTCTTGAATATGTCCAATTAACCCTCGCGTCTATAAACCAGTCCTTGTTTATCTGTTTGGTCCAATTTGCGCTGAACTCGAAGCCCATATTGTCGACCTTTCCTACGTTCGCCCAAGGAATCGCGTTCTGATAGCCGAGCACCGACGGGAACGATGCCCTCTTCATAAGAATACGGTCGCGCTTGCTACTGAACCAGTCGAATGTGAAGTTGAACTGCTTGAAAAGCTGAAGGTCCACGCCGATGTCAAACTCGGTCGCCCTCTCCCAGCTGGCATTGGAAACCGGATACGAGTTCACCATAGGGCCCTGCTGACTTAAGCCTCCGGTGACACCCGACTCGAAGTTTCCTCCACCATACATGTTGACATTACTGAGATAGAGATAATGAGGCGCGCCGGCGTAGAGCCCGGTCTCGTCGCTTCCGACAAGTCCATATGACGACCTCAGCTTGAAATAGTTCACGACATCGATTATAGGAGTCCAGAATTTCTCGTTGCTCGCCACCCATCCGAGCGACATCGCCGGAAAGAATTCATAGCGCTTACCCGCCTCCAGACGCTCCGTACCATTGTAGCCGAAGTTAAACTCGGCGAGGTAACGATTGTCATAGTCGTAGGTCGCACGGCCGGAAAATCCCTGATTGCGCTGCGGAAGCACGGAGCTGATGTACTGACGCATCATGTACATCGCCATGGCCGTCACATTGTGTTTTCCGAACGAGCGCGCATAGTTGAGCCTCGCATCAAGGTAGAATACATTATCACTATAGCGAGTCACGTCCGATTGCGAGATGTACTCCGTTCCCTCCTGAAGCTTTGTCGTACTATACTGTTCAGGAAACTCCTCCGAGACGCTAGCCATATCGACGGCATAGAAGTACGGGGTGAGGCTCCGGGTGAAATAGTTCTGCGAGTAGTTGTTGAAGTTCACGAGAGCCGTGAGCGAGAGTCCCTCGGTGATGAAGTCGAACTTCTGGTCGAGGTTAAGGGAAACGTTCAGCTTGTTGGCCCTATTTTCCCTATAGGTATTGAGCATATGCGCATACGGGTTCGTGTAGTAGCGTCCTGCAGACATTATCGCTGAGCCGAAACGGATATGCTTGTCTCCCTCCTCGGCAGGGAAAGTCGCGGGGAAAGACACTGGGTTATTCTTGAAAATCTGGTAGAAAATGTCACTGGAGTTGACGTTCGGAGACTTCATGTTTGAAATCTGCGCGTTCATCCTCAGGTCAATCTTCGTATATTGCGTAATCTTGTAGCCGATATTGTTCTGGAATGTGTATGCCCATCGGTTGTAGTTGTTGTCATAGGAATATGCCTTCGGCGTGTTGAGTAGTCCACCGTCATGGTTCATCTGAAGGCTCATGTAATATGTCAGCGCTGAACCGCCGCCCGAAATGTTGACATTCGCCCTCTGGCTCATCGTGAACTTCTTGAACATCAGGTCATACCAGTCGACATTCGGATAGACATACGGGTTTATTCCGCTTGCGGTGTTGGCAATCTGCGCCTCGCTGTAACGAGGCGTAGCCGACTGATTTCGGCTCAAGAGCGCCTCATTGTAGGTTTTCATGTAAGTCGGTCCATCGGCATATTCTACCACTCGCACAGGTTGGAGGAAAGATTGCTCGACGGAAGCGTTAACCTTCGCCTTTGTGTTTTCCTTTCCAGACTTTGTCGTGATTATCATGACTCCATTCGCTCCCCTCGCGCCGTAAATCGCCGTGGCCGAAGCATCCTTGAGAATGGAGAAGTTCTCAATCGACTCGGCCGGCAGGTTGTCGAGGTCTGCGGCCGAGATTTCCACGCCGTCGAGAAGGATTAGCGGCGTGGAGCGACCTCCGAATGTGCTTATGCCACGTATGTAGAACTGCGAGGAAGAACCAGGTTCACCACTATTGGTGACGGCTATGACTCCTGAGAGTTTCCCGGCGAGGTTGTTAGTCAAGGAGGAGGACGGTGCCTTGAGAGCATCACCCTTTATAGCGACGATTGAACCTGTCACGGAGACCTTCTTCTGCGTTCCGGCGCCAACGACTACGACTCCTTCAAGTTCATTGGCTGAAGTAAGAGTAATCTCAAGCTCTCCGAGGTTTCCGACACGGAATTCGCGTGGCTGATAACCGACATACGAAACGTCAAGGACCGTGCGGTTGTCACAGCCGTCAATAGTGAACTTTCCGTCAATGTCCGTGATTGCGACATTTTCGGAGCCCTTGACAAGAACCGTTGCCCCGATGAGCGGCGTCCTGTCCACTTCATCAATAACAATTCCCTTCACCGAGCGTTTGTCATCGTCTTTCTTCTGCTCGCCGAAATTTTTCTTGAGCACGATTTCCTTGTCCTGGACACGCCATGTGATTGCTGTTCCAGTAAAGAGACTTTCAAGAACCGTCTCTATCGCTCCGGAGACATTAATATTCCGGCTTCCAATTCCTGTAAGGTCAGTAGAATTGTAAAAGAAAGAATAGTCAGTCTCCTTCTGAATCTGTAAGATTGCCTGTTCCACCGTCATTTGTCCTCGCAGACTTACCTGTGCCGCTGTCACAAGGCACGAGGCAAACGATAGAATGGCAACAGCCAGCGCCCTGAGGACGCGGATGTGGTTTGATTTTACTGTCATAATTTTGAGGTTATCAGTAATAATATATTGGATTATTTATGAATCAGGTAGTTATCCCCGCTCTTGTCATAATCGAGATCGAGCATGAAACAGAGTTTGTCCAGCACACTTCCCGGTGTCTCTGAGTGCATTATTTTGCCGTTCACCCGCTGCCCGTTCCCGATTGATGGTCCCGTTGTGACATTAATTGACCAGTTCCAGCAGATAAATTCGACAATGTCTCCAAGCGATGCGTTCTCTATGATATAGTTTCCGTCTTTCCATGAAATTCCATTGAAAAACGGTGCCATGCTGATTGTAGAAGCCGCCGGACTGAAGGCAAGACGGTTTGACGGAGTGAGAGAGACTTTCTGCCCGGTTGTCTCCGCGACGAAATCAACGGCACCAGAATAAAGCGTAACATAAACGATGTCGTCCCCACTCCAGTTCACGGAGAATGAGGTGCCCTTCACTTCGATGTAAGAATCGTACAACTTGACGATGAAGTTCTGTCCACTTTCCTTCTTAGTCACATCAAATACAGCATTTCCGGAGAGTGAGACAACGCGAGAATTCGTCATATCCTCCGGATAGGTGACCGAACTGCCGGCATCAAGCCAGACACGTGAGCCGTCAGGAAGCTCCAGACAGTCGTTCGCCTCAGCCAAATAGACAATCTGCTGTGGGACAAGTTCTTTCTGCGCGGCATCTCTGTCCGACCAGAGGAACATTCCCAAGGCAGTGAGACAGGCTGCCGTCGCCATAGCACCGGCAAGCCATTTCCATATTGTCCGGTAACGGAATAGACGCCTGTCAATATTCTTCCACACCCGCTTGCCGATAGCCTCGTCAGCAGAGTTTTCCACAGTAGCGGAATTCCATTGCTTTCTTGTGTATTCGTCGAAATCCATATTATGTCTATCAAGAAGTTGATACAGATGTTCTAAACAGACATAAATACACAAAAAGGAAGTGCTGCACCACATCGGAACAGCAGTTTTCAAGAAAAAAATTAAAGATTTATGAATAAGAGGAAGAGAGGCAGGTTAGTCTTAAGAAACTTTAGGGCGAGTTTTATATTGCGTTGCACGCCCTTCTCTGTTATTCCCATAACTCCGGCAATCTCCCTTATGGACATTCCGTCACGCCGGCTTAGAACAAAGGCCTCTTTCTGCCTCGGCGGCAATTCCGTGACAAGTCGATCAACGGCCTCACGAAGAAATCCGGCATCAATACCTCCCTCTATGTCATGATAAAACTCCGGGCCGGCTCCGTCGATGAAGTCAGCAAGCGATTCGGCAGTAAAGGAATGCCGCGCACGGTTGAATATGAGATTGCGTGTGACAATGAAAAGGAATCCGTCAAAGTCTTTGCCAGCATCGACCTTTGTCCGGTTCTCCCATAGTCTGATGAACACCTGCTGCACGACTTCTTCTTGTTCATAAGAGTCCTTGATGTACAGTCGCGTGAAAGAAAGCACTTTACGCCAATACCTCTGGTAAAGCGCCTCAAAGGCCACTCGATCCCCATCTCGGAAACGGACTATCTCGTTCTTCTGCACATCAGCCATTGCATTCTTTCTTGATACGGCCGCTAATATAGGCAAAATATTGCATTATATTATAATGGCTCGTGGAATAAAAAAAAGAGCCCATACTGTTTTCAGAATCTCTTTCATTCGAGTGATTTTAAGAACAATTCGTAATTTGACATATCAACCTTGGTGAGGTTATCGGCTTCTTACATAGCGGCCAAAGTTTCGTCATTTGGTTCATCAAAGACCGCATCCAGTCTGTCAAGTAAATCCGCCCGCAGCATGAATGCCGTTTGTCTTCTGTTCGATGCAAGACTGGCAAACATCAGATTTTCATCGTTATAGTAGAGCAGTTCCGATTTTTTTCGTAGATTTGGGGATACGTTGGTAAACTTAGAAGATTGATAATCATTACAAATGAAAACCAGAAACATTCTTATCCTATGCACGGCAATTCTCTTGAGTATGCCAAGTGCTGATGCCCAGTCATTTAAAGACGGTCTCAAAAGCCTCGGAGACAAAATCGGCAAACAAATCGTAAAGACGACCCAGTCTGTCAAGAACCAGACGACCGGCAGCAAGCCGACCACCAGCAAGCCGACTACACAGAAACCTGCCGCAAGCAAGACGTCCGACAGGGACAAAGTTCTTCAGAAACAGTACGATGCAATGATGGGAAATGTTCCTGAAATGGAAGATGAAAAACCGACCGTGAAACTGCCGGATGAGCACACGGCACTTTTCGCTCCGCTCGGATATCCTGTAGAGGCAGCATACGGAACACTTACGGTAAAACCAAGCATGCCGCCTCAGAGCCCTGATGCTCAGGTGAACTGGTCCGGAAAACAGCCGAACATCTTCAACTTGAACAATAAGAGTCTGGTGGATGAGTTCCTCCTGCTGGATGACTGCTTCAAAAACGGATATTTCAAGACTCTTACTCCGGCACATGCGCGATATGAAAATGTGGAAGGAGAACTCTACGCACGTGCCAACGAGTTGAACAAACTTGTAGAATTGATGGCAGAAGCCAGAGACGAGTACGGCAGCGAATCTCCTCAATGGGTAATAAACGGATTGCACGACAAGATCGCGTCCATTCTCGAGGGCGATAAGTATAAGACTCTCATAAAGAGCTCAATATCCCCGTTTTTCACTGTCAAAGGACTCATCAATGAAGAGACGAAGGAGTATTTCCAGAAACATGGCGGATATGAGAACGCTACCAAGGTGACTATGACCAAATGGGATCCGAAACCTGTAAAACAAAGCATCTCCACTTCAGGATCAAGCCAGAGCGGTACCATAGTAAGCGAGAACGCTTCCGGAGCACACGTGGATATCGGCGGAATCATCTACGTAGTCCACGCAAGTAAGGGTTTCGCCTTCGCATCCGAGGCCGTGAACACCGCTGTCGCAGGCAAGGACATCGTCATGCCTGACTATATCAACTACAAAGGCAAGAGAATCCCTGTCACGGAAATGCGCGGTGATATTTTCTGGGGCAAACCTATAAAATCCATCAAACTGCCGTCAACATTGACAGAAATATCGAACGCCGCACTCCGGGAGACCGACATCAGCGAGATAGTGATTCCGGCATCGGTGAAAATCATTCAGGGCTCAGCCTTTTATGGTTGCAAGAATCTGAAGAAAGTCGTTTTCGAGAGCGACAAGATAGATGAACTGCATGGATGTTTCCAGAACTGCACCAGCCTCCAGACCATCAAACTCCCTCGTTATGTGGGACTTACAAGTTATGAGATGTTCAGCGGCTGTACAAATCTCACGAGCGTGACTCTGCCTGAGAACCTTACGGAAATCAAAGACGGAACATTCGAGAACTGCACCAAACTCACTACCATAAACATTCCTGCCAGTGTAACCAAAGTCGGCAGTCACGTATTTTCCGACAGCGGTGTGGTTTCCCTCGACCTTTCCCACGTATTGGAAATCGGAGAATTCACATTCGACAATTGCAAGAGCCTCAAGAACTTGAAATTGAATTCCAAACTGAAGGATGACTTCCTTATGGAATTTTACCCGGACATGATGACCTGTCCTTACATGCAGGTCAAATGGGAGAACAACCAGTATGTCTATCCTGCAGGACTTGAATTTGTAGATACCGAATAAAAACGACACCCTATGTCTACGAAAGATACAGCTAAATATGTGATTATGACAATGTTGTCAATGGCGGCCATCTTGCTGCCACTGACGGCATTGGCTCAGGACAAACCAAAAATCAAAAGCATTGACCTGGTCATTCCTGTCCCGAAACCGGGAACGGACCTTTGGGACGCGCGGGAGGTGCAGCCGACTTCGGCGACTACCGAGTATGGAGACCTTGCCCCTACCGGAGATATCCAGCTCATGGAAGCGGATTATATCGGCGATTTCGTGGAGAAAGACGACGGCGAGATGCTATTCAAGAGCGGATTCGAGTATAAAGCCGTATTCAAGGTGATGATAAATCCGAGCGGAAAATACCAGACGGATTATTATTTCAAGAATAATGACTATGGTATCGACGGCAACAGGATTAAGATTACCGTAAATGGAAAAGAGGCGAAAGTGAAGCCAAGCGCCCCATATTTCATAGATATAGAGACGAGGGTTTTCGTAGGAGAAGGCGGGGCCGGATCTGACAGAGAAGCCGCGCTGAACATGAAATCAGATTATGAACTGAACAAAGACTCTTACCGCAGGTCGCGCAAGGCCTACTCCATCGACGAGGCCAATGCCCTCAGCCCTGATATCAATCCTTGGCCGCTGATTGTCATCAACGATTCGTATGATCCGCGATTCTATGCCAACGATGAAGGAGAATTCAAGGGACAGAAGACCATGCGCGTGACAAAGATTATAGTAGATACTGACAATGATTTCATCCAAGATTGCGCAGCAGGTGATGTAAACAACTCCATACAAGGAACTTACAATATCCGCGAAGTATGGCTGAGCCAGAAAGTGGATGCTCTGGAGTTCATCAGGACCATCTGTAGTGCCTATCAGGGTGACAGGGATTTTTCAACAAGTATCTACCATCCGTATCACAGCTACTTGTGCCAGAATAAAAGGGCAACGATATTCATTCCGGAATCAGAAGCCGACAATGTAATGAAAATGGTCACCTGGAAAACTTGGTCTTATCCGATATTGTTCACAATAAAGACATATCAGGGAGACGTCCTTTCAGCTCAGAAAGCCGGAGCCGATGCCGCAAAACCTTTCTGCACACATCATGTCTTCACGGAAAAAGTAGCTTCTCCTGACTACATTTGCAAGGACTATTCCTGCAAGAATTTCACGTCATACTATTATTCATGCAAAACTTGCGGAAAATGCGAGCATAACCCCGCGCATACTTTCGAGATAAAATATACGGATTTTGATTATCCGCAGCACATATTCGGACAGCCTTTAGCCAATGACCAGGCATATATAGGCAAAAACTCCGCCGGACAGCACGTATGGTGGTACAGCTGCATCTGGTGCGGCATGTCAGAAGGATATGAACAGAAGCACTTTACGAAAGTTGCATGGAAAGCGACCGGAACTGAAATGAACTATGAAGACTTCAGGAAGGCCATGGCCGAACAGGCGGAAGGTTTCGAAACTGAGGCAAGACTTACCACTACGACGCAACCTGGAACGTTCATCCTTCCATACAAGTCAGACGCCAAGATGAGCACTGCTTTCCAGAGTTCGGTAAACTTCGCTTTGTGCGACGATCTTTTGGATGACGAAGTACTCGGAAAAGACTACACCGTACAGGCAACATTGATCCAGATAAAATCCCTCGCGGTACGCCTGGTGGAGGAACTTCTCGACCGCGAAATCAAGCTCGGCAAGAAACAGTCAGGCGACAAGTTCGTGGCGAAATGCGCTGCACTTGGAATCAACGACATTCCTTCGGCATCAGCTTCGGACAGCGACAAGGCCACCCGTCAGGATGTGGCTGCAATCCTCTACAAGGCATTGCGTTACATCGAAAACCAGGGTGCCTACGCCTACACTGAATTCGATAATGGACTGGACAAATATAGCGACAAGAAAGACATCAATCCAGCTGCTGAAGAAGCCATGAGTTTCATGGAGGCATTGGGACTGATTAAAGGCAAGACGGGCACAACCATCTGCCCTAAGGAAATCTGCTCCATCGAACAAGCTATCGACGTGGCGGAAAAATGCACACATGCACATCAGCTAGGCTGGTATCAGGTGAGAGCATGGGGAGAAGGAGCCGGACGTGACTTTAAAGGTAGCGTTTACACAGGCCCGTCCGAAGGCTATTCGACATTCCAGACTTACGCTCCGGGTGAAAGAGTGTGGGTTACAGGTCCGCGCATCGGCGGCATGTGGGAATTCCTCCCTATCGTGGACAGATATACCGGCAAGACAGTATATGTGAAGGCCGAATGGTTCACCCCAGTAAGAAAACATGTGTTCACCTCGAAGAAGACCGTCAAGACCATAGAGTTCAAGGACTACTGGGACGGAGCCGGCATGTGGACAAACTAATGATCATCCGGACTATTGCAGGTTACTCACGGATTTTGGAGTCGATGATGATGGTGACAGGGCCGTCATTGACGAGGGCACACTTCATGTCGGCACCGAACACCCCCTTCAAGACAGGTCTTCCGGCGACCTCGGAAAGGCGTTTGCAGTACTTTTCGTAGAGCGGAACCGCAAGTTCGTGGGCGGCGGCCCGGATATAGGAGGGACGGTTGCCCTTTTTCGTGGAAGCAGTCAGCGTAAACTGCGAAACAGCCAGAAGTTCACCATCCACATCCACCACACTTCTGTTCATAACACCGTTCTCGTCATCGAAAATCCGCATTGCCGCAGTCTTCGACACAAGCCACTCCATATCAGCCTCAGTATCACCTGTTTCCACCCCGACAAGGATGAACAGTCCCGCTCCGATAGAGCTGACCACTTCTCCGTCAATGGTGACTGACGCTTCCCTGACTCTCTGAATTACAAGCCTCATTGTCCTGTCTCTCCTATGTAATTATCTTACTATTTTTAACACCGGCTCAAGCAGACTCACTATTGCTTACTAAACGAATACGGACGTGACACCGATGAAGTGCAACGTGACTTGTCAGGCTCGGACGACATTGAAAAGTCTATAACCGCTCCAGCTGAAAGTTCGTCGAAGGTCAGGAACGTACGGTCCGCGCTCTTGCCGTTCACCTTCATTGACCTGACATAGAAATTCTCGGAAGAATTGTCCGGAGCATTGACAATGAACACTTTACCGTCAGGGCGAGTAACCTTCACGCTCTTGAACAGCGGAGTGCCGACAGCGAATTGGCCGGACGCCGGGCAGACAGGATAGAATCCCATCGCCGAGAATACGTACCAGGCAGAAGTCTGGCCATTGTCCTCATCGCCGCAATACCCGTCAGGCGTTGCGGTGTAGAATTTCTCCATCACTTCACGCACGCGGGCCTGGGCCTTCCATGCCTGACCGCACCAGTCATACAGATATATGAAATGCTGGATAGGCTGGTTACCGTGCGCATAATTGCCCATATTCATCACCTGCATTTCCCTGATTTCGTGAATCGGGAAGCCGTAATAACTGTCATCGAAGATAGGCGGGATATTGAAAACCGAATCCATCATATGTCCGAAATCTTCATCGCCGCCCATCAAGTCAATGAGCCCCTGCACATCGTGAAATACGGACCAGGTATAGTGCAGACTGTTGCCTTCCGTGAAATCTCCACCCCATTTGAGCGGGCTGAACGGCTCCGAAAACGTGCCGTCCTCGTTACGGCCCACCATCAGGTTGTACTTCGGATTGAACAGATTCTTATAGTTCAATGCAGCCTTGCGATACTGCTCAAGTTCTTCGTCTGACTTGCCCAACTGCTTGCCCAACTGCCAGATACACCAGTCGTTGTAGGCATATTCCAGAGTCCGGGCAGCATTCTCATTGATTCCGACATTGCAAGGAACATAGCCGAGACGGTCGTAGTATTCCCAGCCAAGGCGTCCCGTAGAACTCACCTCAGGATGCACTTTGTGAGCGCCTGAAGTCACGGCTTCCCACAGTTTCTCCACATCATATCCACGGATACCGTCGATGTAGGCATCAGCCACCACAGAAGCCGAATTGTTGCCGACCATACAGCCGCGGTGTCCAGGGCTCGCCCACTCAGGCAGGAATCCGCTCTCCAGATAAGCATTGACAAGGCCCTCCTGCACCTTCACGCTCTGCTCCGGATAGACAAGATTCATCAGCGGGAAAAGGCTTCTGAAAGTATCCCAGAAACCGGTATCCGTCGTCATATAACCTGGGAGCACCTCACCGTTGTACGGGCTGTAATGCACCCTTGTACCCTCTGCATTGACCTCAGAAAGGTCGCGCGGGAACAGCAGTGACCGGTACAGGCAAGAATAGAATGTACGGAGATGGTCAATGTTGCTGTCGCTGACCGAGATGCGTCCGAGTGCGGAGTTCCAGCTGTCGCGGCACGCGGTCTTCACCTCGTCGAAGGAGCGGCCGTCGATTTCGCGCAGATTGATCTGAGCCTGGTCAATGCTGATGAACGACGATGCCACGCGGAGATTCACCTGCTGGCCTCTGCTTGTCTTGAAGCCTACCAATGCCAATGCATGATCCGCCTCGACTTCATTCTTTCCAGTAACTTTATTTCCGTCAATGACTTGCATCATCTCAAAAGGTGTATCGGAAACGATTACGAACCAGTTTCTGAAATTGTCAGGCACTCCTCCGTGGTTATTGGTGACATATCCCACGATCTTGTTCTCCTCCGGTATGACCTTCACGAATGAGCCGCCTGCGTAGCCGTCCACCACCAGATAGGACATTTCCTTTTCCGGATATGTGAGGCGGACAGCTGCTGCACGCTCGGTAGGCGAAATCTCGGCAACCACGTCATGCTCAGCGAGATATACCTTATAATAATAAGGAGTCGCCACCTCCGACTTGTGGGAGAACCAGCTTTCACGTTCATTCTCATCAAAAACCGGCCCGGTAGTAACAGGCATTATCGAGAATGCGCCATAATCATTGATCCAAGGGCTCGGCTGATGGGTCTGCTTCAGGCCGCGCATCTTCGTGGCAGTATATTTATAGGTCCAGCCGTCGCCGTTTTTCCCGGTCTGAGGCGTCCAGAAGTTCATTCCCCACGGCATTGCCACTGCAGGATACGTGTTTCCGGCAGAAAGTTCATAGGTGGATTCCGTTCCCACCAGCGTATTCACATAATCCACTGGGGATTCCACATAATCAATACTGTTCTTGCAGCATGAGAGACTCGCCAAAGCAAGAGCCATAAAGGCCAATGTCGGTTTCAGTTTCATATTATATACCAATATTATCAGTTTTGAGCAGTTCTCGAAAATCTTCTCTTAATCTGAGGAACTTATTATTTTCATGTTACTAAATTGCGAAGATAGCAATAATATTTTTGCCGATAAGGAAAACGCGGGAGTTACCAAAACGTTATCTTTTGCCTTTTGGTCGAATTTCTTTATATTTTTGGTGCATTGATTTAAATTTGTCGCCGTTTTTACCAAAAAATTCGACAAAATGTACAAGAAACTAATCCTGACCGTAGCACTTGGCATCGCTGCCGTTTCCGCTTATGCCGGAGGCTACGTCACAAATTCGAACCAGAATGTAGCATATCTGAGGAACCCTGCCCAGAATGCAGTCATTGGCGTACAGGGCGCTTATTTCAACCCTGCCGGTATCGGTTTCATGGAAAACGGCTGGCACATTGCACTGGATGTGCAGACCGCTCTTCAGAGAAGATATACCACATCCACTTACGAGCCGCTTAAATACGGCATTGACAATGAAGGAAGAGGCTATAAGAAATATACCGGAAAGTCATTTGTGCCTGCGCTGCCGCATCTGGACCTCGTCTATAAGCACAACAACTGGTTCGGTTCATTCCATTTCGGAGTGATTTCCGGAGGCGGAAAGGCAAAATATGACCAGGGACTCGGCTCTTTTGAAGCGCCTGTGGCAATGATACCTGCATTGATCAACACCCTGGCAGGCGCCACTGCCGTAACAGCATACGACGCTGACATCAATCTTACCGGAGAGCAGTACAATTTCGCCGGACAGCTCAACTTCGGTTACCGAATCAACAAAAACTGGAGCGTATCTGCCGGTGTCAGAATGAATTACCTTTCCAACTACTATGTGGGCAGCCTCAAGAACATCCGTCTTCAGCCTGCCGGCGGACAGATGATGCCTGCAGCTGCAGTTCTGGCAAGCGCCATCTCCTCATTGACAGGAGGCAAGGTGCCGGCTGACCAGATCGCTCCTATGGCATCACAACTCGTAAGTGACAAGGCTCTGGACGCGCATCAGAAAGACATCGCCTGGACACCTATCATTTCCGTGGATTACAAGACAGGAAAGTTCAATTTCTCAGCACGTTACGAGTTCAACACCAAAGTACGTCTGGACAATACCACTAAAGAGAACAGCACAGGAATTTCGCAGTTCGATGACGGCAAACAGATCGCTGCAGACATTCCGGGCAACCTTAACCTCGGTGCACAGTATTCCGTAAAACCGAATTTCAGAGTGGCTCTCGGTTTCAACTACTATTTCGACAAGCAGTCCAAGCAGTACAACAATGAAACAGGTCTCAATGACAAGCAGAACTATCTGAAGCACAACTCATTCGAGATTCTCGGCGGTATGGAGTATGACGTATGCAAGCTGCTGACTCTCAGTATCGGCGCCAACAGCAACACCTTCGGCTTCGGCAATGACGCACGTTTCATCTCGGACATGAGCTACTCGACAAGTTCGATTTCCGGCGGTATTGGCGCGCAGTTCCACGTAAACAGCCGGATCAATATCGACCTCGGTGTGTATAAGACATTCTTCCTGCACTTCACCAAGGAGCAGAAGGATTACGGCGCAAACGGGGAGCTGATCTATAGAAAGCTCGCTCCTGTTGTTTCACAGTTGCCGCTTTCACCGGAGATCGCCGGAAAACTGACTCCGGAGAATCTTGCTATCACAGGACAGGATGATTTCTACCGCACCAGCATCGTGGCGGGCGTAGGCGTGTCATTCTCCTTCTAAACTGGATAACAGACAATTATGGGGCTTTATCGTTCACCGACAAAGCCCCATATTTTATTTTCCGAATGAATAGCGCAGTCCGAAGCCCAATGAGAAATCGGTGGGTTTGTCTGTGTAGATGGAGCGGACTCGGGAGCCGTTCTTGAAATGATGGCTTACTCCGGGCTCCACGAAGAAGCCGAGTTGCGGAAGAATATTCGCCTGAACGCCTGCTGCGGCATTGACCGACCACTGCAGACCTTTGGGCGATATATTTGTCGTCAATGTCCTGTCGAATTTCCCGTCCACGTATTCGTCTGTCTTGATGCTGCCGGAAATGGATTTTTCCATCATGCCGCCGCCGGTGACATAGATATTGACATAACGGGAATTCAGGATATTGAACGAAATGTTAAGCGGAATGCCGAGGTAATGGAGGGTCTGACTGCCTGTGCTCCAGTTTTTTCCAGTTTCACTATTGCCTATCTTGACTGAGGAGGAGAGGATGGAATAAGTCAATCCCGTTTCTACCCCGAGTCTGCCGGTAATATTGTATCTCGCTGTCAATCCGACTTTTACAGGGATTTTATGTGAGTATTCCTCCTGGACTTCCGGCTGATTGTAAACGATGGCCGAGGCCTTGGAGTCCTTGTCTATCCAGTCGGTTTTGGTTACGCCTGCGGCCAACGGGTTTGCCCCCATGACCATGGCTGTAGGTTTGCTTCCGGATGTATTTCCTCCGACTGCACCGCCAGCCACTATTCCTGCTGAGAATCCGCCTGAGCGCCTCGCCCTGGCTTTTTCTGATGGAGTTTCCTTCAGGTATTCGTCCCAGGACATCGCTGCTTGTTCTTCTGCATTCATTGATGTAACATTCTCAGCTACAGCGCTTACGCTACTCTCGACCGGAACAGCATCGACATCTTGGTTCTCCAGTATGGAAGTATCCGCACTTTCCGCCGAGTCCTCGACCACACCTGCGCCAACTCTGCTCTCGACCGGAACAGCTTCCGCTATCAGTGCCGACTTGGCTTTTCTGGCCTTCACTTCCGCCAGGTCCTCAGCCAATGTCCTTTCCACAGGTTCCGGCACCGCAGCATCAACCGGTTCGGACACTGCCACATCCGCGGTAATGCCGCCTAAAGCATTGACACTCTTGTCATTGACCTTAGTAACGACGAAGATTCCCGCCATCAGCGCAGCGGCGGCGGAGAGCCCCCAGAACCAGACAGGGATGACCTTCCTGCGGCTTTCCTGCAGTCCGGCCTTTTCGCTCAGCGCAGCCCACAATTCATCCGACGGCCGCTCTTCGTAGCCCGCCATCTTCTGTTTCAATGTATCTGTCCAATCCTGTTTCATACCATCTTATAATTCTTATGATTCACGCTTCATGTATTCGGTGAGTTCCTTTGCGAGAATTTTCCTTGCCCGATGATACTGGGACGCCGAAGTGCTCTCCGTAATGCCCAGCATATCAGCTATTTCCTTATGAGATTTCCCCTCAAACACATAAAGGTTGAATATGGTCCTGTAACCGTCCGAAAGCCCACGGATCTTGTCCATTATGACCTGTTGCGGAATCAGGCTGACATCTGGGGCCGGAGCGTCATCCGTATCAGGAAGATTGTCGGTGTATTCCACGAAACTGCATTTCTTCTGCTTGCGCAGATACTGCAGAGCCTCATTGACCGTAATCCGGCTCATCCACGCCTTAAGGGAGCCCTCCCCTTTCCACTCGAAACTGCCTACGGAAGAAATTATCTTCATGAAACTCTCCTGCAGGATATCCTCGGCAATGTCCTTGTCCGAGATATACCTCCGGCACAACGCGAAAAGGTATCCGGACCAAGTGTCATACAGCATTTTTATAGCCGCATTGTCCCTTTTCCGGATATCATTGACAAGTCTCTTTTCGCTGCTTGTACCTAAATTGAACTTCATGACTGCCACCGCTGCAATTCCTTTGCCATCAATTACTTTTGCGGGACAATGCTACTCGACAATGCTTTATTTCCTCGTCTTGTAGTCGAATGTCGCGATTTTGGTTTCGCCTGAAGAAGCGGTAAATCTCACTCTGAGTTTCACTGTCTTGCCCTCAGTATCAGGCAGTTTGTCCAGGCGGAATGCCACGTAGCCGTCAGAAACTACTTCATTGACATCCCCGCATTTGTCGTGCCTGAACTCTACCAGATACGGATCAGACTCGTCCACACCTGTTACCAGGTTCACTTTATGCTTTACGTTGGAGAATCTGCCCCACAATGTCCTGAATCTGAGGGTCAGGTATCCGTCCTCGCATACGGTAGGGAACGCGTTCACCAGCTCCACAGGGTCGCTTCCGTACTCTGCCTTGTCCTCGTCCTTGCCTTTGCTCTCGACTGTCTGCTTAGTGTAAAGTTCTGTAATCCAGTTCACATGGCCCATCTGGACACCTTTTTCCTCTGAAACCACCTTGTAGTTTATGAATGCCCTGGTCTCCTTGAGTTCAAATGGAAGTCTCGGATTGTTTACCGGTTTGATGATGGTATTGTCGTCGAGCTGAAGATAAAAGCCGCTGCCCTCACCTTCCGGCTTGACCGTAACTACTGCATTCGGGACAATATCATCATACGACGGGTAGTCGTTCTTTGTGCAGGACGCTGATGCGGCCACTGCCAATGCTGCTGTGATAAATGCTAAAACTCTGTTTTTCATAATATTGTATCTTTTAGTTTTTTCTTCCACTCTCTTAAATACACATTTCTCAGAATCTTGCATCATATTGTCCCGAATTTTTCAGAAAATCATTCCGCCTTCACTACGCTGACCGTGTCATCCTGCCAACATACATCACTGCTGTCCTCGACATTGTCCTCCGCCGACTGCGTAGAATGCTCCACAGACATGGAGTAGTCTTCAATGAATTTTTTATGATCTTCCAATGCCTTGAGCATTTTGTCCTTGTCGAAACGTATGACGCAGGATGTGGCTGCGAGAGCGACCAGCGTTATGGCCGAAATGTATTTTAATGCTTTCATAATCATTGACTTAATTAAAAATTTCCGGGCCGAATCCGAGAAGCTGGAGCTGTCTGCGGATTTTGGGCACTGTTTCATTGACAAATTCCGTTTTCTTGTATTCCAGGACCTTTTCCCTGGCGTCCTGCGAGATAAAGAAGCCGAGTCCGCGCTTGTTGTAGATTATTCCGTCCGTCGTCAGTTTCTCGTATGTACGCATTATCGTGTTCGGATTCACGCCGAGCTGGGCCCCGTACTCCCTCACCGACGGGATACGGCCGTCCGGGACAAGCGCTCCTGAAAGCACCTGGTCGCAAATCGTGTCGTAAATCTGAAGATATATCGGTCTGTTCACATCAAATTCCATAATACTAATGTTTTATCGTTTTCAGTCTGAAGAACACGGCGCAAGCAAATGCGGAGACTACCAGGATATCCCAAAGCGTCGCTGCCACATTGGCGAAAGGCACTGCCCAGGAGATGAAATCCGGATCCGTAAGATATTTGCCTGCAAATAGTTGGCTCCACTTCATCAAAGTATCCATATCTATAAGTCCGGTCGTGAACAGCAGTCCGAAAAGCATGCTCATAACCATATTGAACCCTATGAATATCAGTATCGGATAGAGAATCTTATGCTTCTTGAAGAGCAATGCGCCGAGCAGGAAGAACAGGATGGCGAAAGCAAACTGCATGTAGATCGAGAACATGCTCACCCTGATAGGGGAATCAGTGGTGTAGGCGAAGGAAGCAATCCGGGTCAATGCATCTGTGAATGATGCTGCAAGTGTTCCGCCGCAACTGCTGTCACACAGGCAAATCAGTCCATCAGCCGCAAGATATATCCCGACGAAGATTGCAGGAACTATTATCAATGTGTTCAACATCATTGACAGAAATTTCTCTAATGTCGAAGCCGGTATCATCAGCAGCATCGATCCTGCGCGTTTTTCGGTGATGTAGCCGTAAACATTTTTAGGATATGTTATGAAGAGCACGACTGCGACGAAGCAGAAAACGGAGACTCTGAATGTCAGACCAGGCGTTCCCCATTCCTGACTGAAAATAAGTGAGTAACAGAGAGTTATCACATAGAGGATAACCGGGGCGAGCGACATCAGCATGAGCGTAAGTCCGTATGATGATGTCCATCTCTTGAAGTCATATTTGAAAAATCGGCCGAAACGGCTGAATGAAAATGTATTGTTCATGGCGATATGTGTTACAATGTTTCGGCAAACAGGCCTTTTATGAATTCTTTATTATGGTGAACCGCATTGAAAAGAGCCTCGATATTCACCTTGCTGTCAGCGCCTTCCGCATTCGGATAGACCTGGATGAAGCCGCCCGGAAGCTGCTCACTGTAAAGCGATTCCGGATGGAGCTGCGTGCCGTAGTCGAAATAAAGTTTGCGGGAAATCTCCTCGAGACTGGCATTGAGCAGGACATCCTGACGGTCAAGAATGATGATCGGGTCAATGATGTTCTCCAAGTCCCTTACCTGGTGGGTGGATATGACTATCGTGGAGTCTTCGCCGGTGTATTTCATCAATGCGCTCCTGAACTGCGCCTTGGACGGAATGTCGAGCCCGTTGGTAGGCTCGTCCAGGAACAGATACTTGCAGCCAAGTGCCAAGGCCAATGATATATAGGTCTTCTTAAGCTGGCCGGTGGACATTTCGTTCATCTTCTTGTCCGAGGTATTCTCGAAGAGTTCCATTATTTCCTCGAACGTGTCCTGTTTGTAATTCGGCCAGAATTCTCCCGTAATCCGCGCATATTCAGCAGCTTTCATCGGAACCGGCAGCATTTCGTCAGCAAGGTAGAACTGATTTTCCAGCACCTGCGGTGCGCGGCTGTAGGGAGCCGATCCGTCAATGTCAATGTTCCCATGCAATGGTTTCTTCAGTCCTGCAAGCAATGTGAGCAGAGTGGTCTTGCCCACTCCGTTCTCACCGAGGAGTCCGTAGATTTTCCCGGGTTCCAGGTTCATGGTTATGTTTTTCAGTACGGGTACTTGTCCGTAGCTGAAACCTAATTTTTCAATTCGTATCATAGTGTATGAGTTTATTAGTACACTGCAAAGATATGGCAAGATTTTTATATTTGCAATAGTTTTTTCTAATTTTGTGGATTATGAATCGAATTTGCCACATATTTGTTGTTTTTCTTTCCTGCACAAGCGCATTGGCCCAGCCGGCGCAGGACAAGCAGGAACTGATGCGACTCCTGCAGGAGAAGCCTGAGAGAAGCGCTCCTCTACTTTATAATTACGAGGCTCCGTCCAAAATCATTGACACGCCTGCTCCTAAGGGCTTCAAGCCTTTTTATGTCAGTCATTACGGAAGGCATGGCAGCAGGTATCATTGTGCCGAATACTTTTTCAGGTCGCCGATGGCTGTTCTGGACTCTCTGGATGCGCATAACCTGCTGACTGATGAGGGGAAATCTGTTCTGGGTGACATGCAGGTAATCGCAGATGCCCACGACGGTCAGATAGGCTATCTTACCCATAAAGGTGCCAGGCAGCATCAGGATATTGCCGGGCGGCTATACAGACGTTGTCCTGAGATTTTCAATCAGAGGAACAGACAGGAAGTGTACTGTGTGGCAACCGGCGTGCCGCGCTGTATCCAGAGCATGGCGAATTTCTGCCTGGAATTGGGTCGGGAGAATCCGTCTCTTGAGATTACAATGGATGCCGGCGAGCGGTTCACCAAGTATCTGTGCAATGACGAGGGTGTTCCGCAAGACAATTCGCGCGAGGTGTTCGTGAGAGACTCTGTTCTCAATGCCAATCTGGACCCGACAAGGCTGCTGACTGCATTGACCACTGATGCAGATGAGGCGGTAAAATATATGAAGGGCGGCGCGCGGAAGTTCTTCGCGGAGCTTCTGAATGCCGGCAGTATAGGTCAATGTCTTGATATCCAAGATCCATACATCTATCGCCATTTTACGACTGAGGAGATTTACGGCATATTTTCATATTACAATGTGAGGTTCTACACGATAATGAATGCGTCGGTCGAAAATGGCAGGTCACGTGACCTCATCGGCGCAAGAGTCCTCAAGGACATTGTCGAGAAAGCCGACGCCGCAATGGGGATGTGCACTTGTGATGCAGAGGCAGGGCACGCCGGCGCTGATTGTTACGGCGGAAACGGGCACTGCGCGGACCTTCGTTTCGGTCACGATGCCGGTCTGGGGCCGATCTTAAGCCTACTGCGCCTGGCAGGTTTCGAAAAAGAGGAGAAGATGGCGAAATCCATCGACGGGAAATGGTACTCATTCGAAGGAATGCCGATGGCCTCGAACCTCCAGATGATCTTCTACAGGAACAAGAAGGGCGAAGTGCTGGTAAAATTTCTTTTCAACGAGTCCGAGACCTCGATTCCAGCCTTAGGTCCAGGCCCATACTACCGCTGGAGCCTACTCCGCGAATACCTGGTTTCCAAGATATCATAGGATCGGACTCCAGTCCGAGCAGCAAGATTCGGTAAGCCGCCATACGTGGCCGGATGGGGATTAGCGATTTCTGAGTCTGGCTGTCAGGGCACGCTGGAAGGCGCGGGCGTTACGGAGATGTTCTGAATATGTGGCCGCGAAAAGATGACGGCCGTTGAAATCAGGGCTGGCACAGAAATAAAGGATATCCTTGCTGCCGGCAGGATTGAGAACTGCCTTCATCGCATCCTTGCCCGGCGAACAGATAGGCGCAGGAGGCAGACCTGCATTTTTATAGGTATTGTACGGCGAATCCACCTTGAGATGAGCCTTCAGAATCCTGTTCAAAGTATAGTCATAGCAGAATGCCACAGTCGGATCGGCCTGCAGTTTCATCCCCTTGTGGAGACGGTTCAGATATACCGCTGCAATCATCGGATACTCAGGCACATAATTCGATTCGCTCCGGACAATGCTGGCCAGCGTGCTGACCTCCATGGGAGTAAGTCCCTGGATTTTGGCCTTGGTCAGATTCTCCTCAGTCCAGAACGCATCCCAGGCTGCCTTCTGCTTATCCAGAATCACATTCATAGAATCCGTCCAGTAAACCTTGTAGGTGTCAGGCATAATAAGCCCGAAGACATTTTCCCTGTTGAACCCGTATTTGGACAAAAGTGCCGAATCTCCCAAAGCATCGATTACAGACAGGGAGTCCAGCAACATCTGACGACTGATTTTCCTCGCCAGTGCACTCCTCTGCCTTATGCTTCCTGAAAGCACCAGATTCACAGGCGTCTGCCATCCGTTCTTCAGCATCCTCGCCACATAAATCGAACTGTTCTGTTCAGAAATCACATAATGCCCGGTCTTGCACTTGCGATATCCCTTTTCTCCACTTTTCACCAGTCCTTCTTTCCGGAAAGAACGTCTCACACTCGCCTTCCAGACCGGATCACACTTCTCTATAACCTCCTCAAGCACATCTGCATTGGTCATATTAGGATAGACATAGATTTCTGCAGAAACAGAAAAACACGGTGCCTTACGGTCAAACACTTCAGTGCCAACCTTCCAGGAAACCGCCAACAGAACCAGCACCGAGGCTGTAATTGTCAATGCTTTTTTCATCTCAATCTAAGTTCGTCACCGGAAACGGTAACATAATCAGCATCAAGTCCATTGAGCTTGCACAATGACTTCAGACGCACTGCAAAACGCTGAGAGAGAGACCTCAATGACTCCCCGCCCTCATCAGAAATATACTTGTCCAGTCCTCTTTCCGTGCGGACCTTCTTTGCCTGAAGATAGACAATGGTACCGGGAGCGAGAGACTCATCTGCCTGAGCATCATTGAACCGGAGAATTTCACGCGTAAAAAGGTGATAATCAGAGGCAATGCTGCTGTAACTTTCGCCCTCAAGAGCATAAATGAACGGCACACCGTTTTTCGAGAAAAGCTGTCTTGTCAATGAAAATGAAAACTCCTCAGCCGCCTTGCCGGCCACTTCCCTCTTAGGCTCCTCCAACCTGAGCGGCGATACCGGAATCTTCTCCTCCTTCACCACAGAACGCTTATGCTTACGGGAAGATTTCTTCCTATGAGTATCCGGTTTCTGCCCGGCTGTCTTCTCAGATACGTTTTCAGTCACAGTTCCGCCTTCGCCGAAACTCTCCGGCTTCATGGTATCATAGTCATACAGATGATAATCCTCGATAATCTTTATAAGCTTGGCAGGATAAGCGGGATCAGTGGCATAGCCGGCCTTCTTAAGACCATAGGCCCACGCCTTATAATCAGTTATTTCATTATCAAACAATGACTTGTACCTGTCCCTATAACGCAGGAAGTCAGAGTGGTCACGGAAACTTTCATCGGCGGATTTGTAAACGCGGAAACACTCTCCCCTCTTGTCATCATCGTGATACATCTTCTTGCCTGTCCAGTCGTGGCATTTGATGCCGAAATGATTGTTTCCTTCCTTTGCCAACGGAGACTGTCCATATCTGGACTCCAAAAGTCCCTGGGCAAGGGTAATGCTGGCCGGAACACCGGAACGGTACATCTCCCTGACCGCGGTTTCCGCATATTGGGATATATACTTCTTCTGCGGCGTACTGCTTTCAGGAACAGCCGACACCAACATTGAAACGAGAAGCAGCAACGCTGCACTTACAACAACCTTATATGTTTTCATAATTGACAAATCCGGGAATCTCCCTGCCGACAAAATTACACTATTTCGAACACATCTCCGTCATTGGCGGCATAAGTTTCAGGGAAAATCGCACGACATTCCTCCTGATATTTCATCGCATCCCTGCATCTGGACGAATAATGGGCAATGACAAGCTTGCCTGCACCTGCTTCCAGCGCGCACTTGGCCGCCTGGACAGTAGTCGAATGATAACGCAGTCCGGCCTGCTGTTCATACTGCTGAAGATATGTCGCCTCGTGATACAGAAGGTTCACGCCCTTCACCCAACCCGGAAGCTCGCTGAAAGGAGCCGTATCGCTGCAATATGCATAACTTCTCGGCTCATACGGAAGGTAAGCCACTTCTTCATTCTTTATAAGCAGCGGCTCGTCCGTGCCTGAATACTTTACGAAACCGGACATGAAATCCGCCCCGTCATCACGACCTGCCGGCCTGAGCACATCCTCTCCTCTTTTCAATGCCCCGATTTCCGCGAGCGTAAAGCCGTATTTCTCCAACATTTCCTTACGCACGTTCATCTGAGGCCGCTTCTCCCTGAACATATAGCCATAAGTCTCGATCTTATGATTCAGTGGAAAGGCCAAGACCTCCAACGACTTCGTCGAATAGATCACCTGCGGTTCCTTGAGCGAAAGAGGATGAAAGTCAATGTCCACCCCGATTCCCTTTCCATAATAGGAAATGAAATACCGCAGAAGAGGTTCCAGGTTTTTCGGCCCGTAAATGACCACGGGAGAGATTCTGCAGGACAGCCCGAGCGTGGAAAGCAACGGGAAAAGCCCGAACAGATGGTCTCCGTGGATATGGGATATAAAGATGGTATCCAACTTGGCCAACGAGACCCGGTTACGTAGAAGCTGACGCTGCACAGCCTCGCCACAGTCTATCAAAAACAAGCGCCCGTGTACCTCAAGTACGTGGGCGCTCTGAAATCTATCGACAACGGGCATTGCCGAAGCAGTGCCCATTATCTTCAATGTAAAATTATTCACCTTTCTCGAACTTGTCCTTGAGGGCAGCAAGAGCATCGATATCTCCGAGAGTTGTCTTCTCAATGTTGGAGTTGATCATCTTGACTGTCTTCTTGGTGTTGTCCACCTCAGCTGCAGCTCTTTCAGCTTTCACGTCAGCATAAGTCTTGAGGTGTGAGAGGAAGAGCTTTCTGGTGCTTCTTCTGAGTTCTGTAACCACGAAAGGAAGTTTCTCACCTTCAAGAGCCTGTTTGCCGTCCTCTTTAACGAGGTCTTTCTTGAATGCGAATCCTTCAGTACCGTCCTCGAGTACAACATTTGCACCCTTGTCAGTAGCAGAACCTACAGTAGCCTCAACAGTTGTTCCTACAGGATACTTAGCCTCGAGCTCGTTCCATGGGTTAGGAAGAAGCTGCTTGTGGCCAAGGCTGAGCTTGTGGTTAGCCTCATCGAAGTCGAGGATAACTACGTCGATAGTATCACCTACCTGAACCATCTCTGACGGATGTTTGATCTTGTCCCAAGAGAGGTCGCTGATGTGAACGAGTCCTTCGATACCGTCCTCGAGCTCTGCAAATACACCGAAGTTGGTGATGTTGCGGACAACAGCCTTGTGCTGTGAACCTACAGGATATTTTTCACGGATACTCTCCCATGGGTTAGGAGTAAGCTGTTTCAGACCGAGAGACATCTTTCTTGCTTCCCTGTCGAGAGAAAGGATCTGAGCCTCTACCTCGTCGCCTACCTTCAGGAAGTCCTGAGCGATACGGAGTCTTGGAGACCAAGACATCTCAGATACGTGGATAAGTCCCTCAACGCCAGGTTTGATCTCAACGAATGCGCCGTAGTCAGCAATGAGGACAACTTTACCTTTAACCTTGTCACCGACTTTGATATCCGGATCGAGGCTGTCCCAAGGATGAGGTGTGAGCTGCTTCAGACCGAGAGCGATTCTCTTCTGCTGCTCGTTGAAGTCGAGGACTACAACCTTGATCTTCTCATCAAGTTTCACTACTTTCTCAGGGTTGTTTACGCGGCCCCAAGAGAGGTCAGTGATGTGGATGAGACCGTCAACACCGCCGAGGTCAACGAATACACCATAGTTGGTGATGTTCTTGACAGTTCCTTCGAGAACCTGACCTTTTTCGAGTTTGCCGATGATCTCGCTCTTCTGTTTCTCGAGTTCTGCCTCGAGGAGAGCCTTGTGAGATACGACAACATTGCGGAATTCCTGGTTGATCTTGACGATCTTGAAGTCCATTGTCTGGTCAACAAATGCATCGTAATCTTTGATAGGACGGATGTCGATCTGAGAACCAGGGAGGAAGGCCTCGATTCCGAAAACGTCCACGATCATACCGCCCTTCGTACGGGTCTTGACATAACCTTTTACGATTTCGCCCTTGTCGAATGCCTCGTTTACCATATCCCAAGAACGCAGCTGACGAGCTTTCTTGTGAGAAAGGACGAGCTGTCCCTTCTTGTCTTCAGGAGACTCTACGTAAACCTCAACTTTGTCACCTACTTTGAGGTCCGGATTGTAACGGAACTCTGGAGCAGCGATGACACCGTCGCTCTTGTAGCCGATGTTAACGACAACCTCTCTCTTGTTGATAGAGGTTACAGTTCCCTCAACTACTTCATTTTCATTAACTTTTGAGAGTGTGCTTTCATAAGCCTTCTCGATGGTGGCCTTGTCGGTGTCACCATAGGCAGCCTCTTTCTCGAAAGCGTCCCAGTCGAAGTTCTCCGGAGCCACTGAAGCGTTCAGCGGAGCTTTCTTGGTTTCTTCTTTTGCAGGAGCCTCTACTACTTCAGGGGTCTCAACTGCAACTTTGTTTTCTTCCATAAATTACGAATAAAAAACTAGTGGTTTAACATTATTTATTGTACCTGTCAGACACGATGTCGCGCACCGTACCCGAAAAGGCGGCGCAAATATACGTAAAATAATCTGATTTACAATATGATTGGAGAGATTTTTACAGCATCTTCCGACGCTTGAACAGATACAGGATTATGGCCAATGAGAATATCATAAAGCCGCATATGAGCACCCACGACCAGGACTTGTCGGACAGAGGAAGTTCCACGTTCATTCCATAGAAGCTCGCCACAAGAGTCGGCGGCATGAGCAGCAGGGAGATCAATGTGAAGATCTTCATGATCCTGTTCTGGTCGAGATTGATAAGACCGACTACGGTATCCTGAAGATACTCAAGTCTTTCGAAACTGAAGTTCGAGTGGTTTATAAGTGACGAGATATCCTGCAGGAGAACATTGAAACGAGGCTCGAGCTCTGACGGATACTTTTCGCTCTTCATCATATTGGAAATGAGCCGCTGTTTGTCGACAATGTTCTCACGCACGGTCATCGTATTGTCCTGCAGCTGGTTGATATCCAGGAGGAAGTCCTCATTGATATCCTCCTGCTGGTTTATCCTCTTGCTGTATTGCGCGATTTCCTTGGACATGAGCTCTATCATGTCGGCATCCAGATCGACTCGCTGGTCCATGATGCTGACAAACACCCAATAACCGTTCGGGAACAGACGCGGAACCGCCTGCATCTTACGCTGCAGCTCGGTAAAGCTTCGCAGAGGGACATCTCTCAATGTAGTGAGCACATTGCCCACAAGCGTGAAAGACACCGCCTCCATGGCATATTCTTCCGGACCAGGAATAAGGAAGTTCGTGTTGGCGAATATGGCTGTGTCGGTTTCTGAAAAACGTGAAGAACTCTCGATTTCCTCCGCCTGCGCACGACTCTGGATTTCAGTGTCAAGAAACTTTTCCACCGTTCTCTTTTCGTCCCCGGACGGAGAAAAGAGGTCTATCCAAATCACATCCTCGTGTACAAGAACATCTAAATCGGCAGTGGACTGTGAGTAAACAATCTTGCCGGCTGATCTGTAAAAAATCGTAATCATACCTCATCTGATTTTATCCGGACCGTAGTCAGGAGGTTCCAAAGCATAACAAGCCCGCTTATCTACGGAAAAGCAAGCCCACAAAATTATCACTTTTTCCCGAAATGAAGAAGAAAAAGGCAGTATATTTGTGAAAATTATCCATAGAAAATGACAGATCGAACAAAAACCCAGGGGCTGCTGGCCCTGAGTCCGCTCATTGTATTTCTCGGAATATACCTCATCTCCTCCATAGTCGCAGGAGATTTCTATAAGATTCCTATAGCCTCCGCATTTCTCATAGCCTCCGCCTACGGCCTGCTCATCAGCAAAAAAGGTCCGCTCGAGGACAAAATAGCCGTCTTTTCACAGGGCGCAGGACAGAAAAACGTCCTTCTCATGCTCTGGATATTCATCCTCGCCGGCGCCTTCGCGGAAACCGCAAAAGAAATAGGCGCAATCGAGGCCACTGTCAATGTCACACTGGCGATTCTGCCACCGTCAATGATATACGTGGGATTGTTTCTGGCGTCCTGTTTCATCTCAATGGCGATAGGAACCAGTGTCGGCACCATAGTAGCCCTTGTCCCGGTAGCCGCGGGAATAGCAACGGAATCCGGCATTGACACGGGCTTCATCACAGCCATTGTCGCCGGCGGAGCATTTTTCGGCGACAATCTTTCCTTCCTTTCGGATACGACAATTGCAGCCACAAAGACTCAGGGCTGCCTCATGTCAGACAAGTTCAAGGTCAACCTCAGAATCGTCGCCCCGGCAGCATTGACAGTCGCGGCAATATATGTCATAATGGGACAGGGCGCGTCGTTTGCGCAGCCGGCAGGCGACATCAATTGGGTCAGGCTCATCCCCTATATTCTGGTGATCGGGCTCGCTCTTTCCGGCGTCAATGTAGTGGAAGTCCTCGCCATCGGCATCGTTGTCAATGCAATAATCGGTTTTTCTCAAGGCACTCTTGACTGGACCGGATGGCTGGGCGGAATCGGCAAAGGTATTGCCGGAATGGGAGACCTGATAATAGTGACAATGCTGTCCGGAGGCATGCTGGAACTGATCAGGTACAACGGAGGCATCGACTATCTCGTCTATCTGCTTACCAGACGGATAGGAGGCAAACGCGGTGCGGAACTCAGCATCGCTGCCCTTGTCAGTCTGGCAAATGTCTGCACGGCCAACAATACAATCGCGATTCTCACCACAGGAGGAATTGCCAAAGATATCACTTCGCGTTTCGGTCTGGACCCGCGCAAGACTGCCAGCATCCTGGACACGTTCTCGTGCGTAATCCAGGGGCTTCTACCCTACGGTGCACAGATGCTGATGGCTTCAGGCCTCGCAGGAATATCTTCGCTCAGTATAATCAAATGGCTTTTCTATCCGTATGCCTTGGGCATTTTCGCCATAATGGCCATCATGCTGAGACTACCAAGAAAATACAGCTGAAAAAAATCGCCTATCTCAGAAAATATCCAGAACAATATTGATTCCCAACGCAATAAGGACAATGCCGCCCATCAGCGAAGCCGGCCTTCCTGCACGTTTTCCGATGAAGCAGCCGCCCTTGATGCCGACGACCACCGTCAATATCGTGATCAGGAAAATCGAAATCAGGATGGACTCCATTCCCGACAGGCTGCGCCCCGACATTGACAATGAAATTCCTACCGCGAGGGCATCAATGCTGTCCGCGAAGGCAGCGAGCACAATATTGCGCAACGAGCTGAGCGACTGCGACTTCTCCTGCGAAAACGCGTCCTTTATCATCTGTCCGCCGACTAGCACGAGCAGCAGCATACCGATATATTTGACGAAGTGGATGACATATCTTGCGATAAAATCTCCGAAAGCCCAGCCGATAAAGAGGAGCGCGGTGTGGATCACGGCGAATATGAGAGCTATCTTCAAAACCCTGACGAGAGGGACCTTCTTCATCGTCACGCTTGAGCACAGGGCCACAGCAAAACAGTCGGCGCACAACGACGTGGCCAATAAAATGTCCTTTAAAACAATACTGTCCATAATAGTTAAAGTTTACTTCTGGAACTTTAACCTTTGAACATCTGTCTGTTGACTATGGAGCGACCCAATGTCAACTGGTCTGCATATTCCAAATCATCACCGAAACCAAGCCCGCGGGCAAGCGTGGACACTCTGACTCCGAATGACGAAATCTGTCTGTATATATAAAATGCGGTAGTTTCTCCTTCGACGTCACCGCTCAACGCCAGAATCACCTCCACCGCCTCAGGCGAATCCGCCGCCTGCGCCAGATTGGCAATCCTGTTTTTCAATTCCGCAATCGTAAGGTCGGACGGGCCGATGCCGTCTATCGGCGATATCTTCCCGCCCAGCACATGATAAACTCCGTGGTACTGCCCCGTCGCCTCAACACTCATCACGTCCCGGACATTCTCCACGACGCAGACTGTCTTGTGGTCGCGGCTGTTGTCCGAGCAGATGGAGCATTCTTCCTCATCCGATATCATCCGGCAGGTACGGCAGTATTTCACGTTTTCCCTGAGCAATCTTACAGATTCCGTAAAATGCCGCACATTGTCCACCGGCTGCTTCAAAAGATGCAGCGCCAGACGCAACGCGCTCTTTTCCCCGATTCCGGGCAATGAGCTGATTGCATCTACCGCATTTTCAAGAAGTTCTGACGGATATTTCTCACTCCGCATTCTTGTCGCCTCCTTCGTATGCGTCCACCGCTTTCCTTACAGAGCCGTATTTCAGGAGCAGCCTCTTGGCAAGGTCGTAATCCTCGATTCCAGTCTCGCCCATAATCATTCTCGAGCCGCGGTCCACAAGTTTCTTGTTGGTGAGCTGCATGTCCACCATCTTGTTTCCCTTCACATGTCCGAGACGGATCATGGATGCCGTGGAAATCATGTTGAGAACGAGTTTTTCCGCAGTTCCGGCCTTCATTCTCGTACTTCCTGTCACAAACTCCGGGCCAACTACGACCTCTACCGGAATTTCCGATTCCGCTGCCAATGCAGAGCCCTTGTTGCAGGTTATACAGCCTGTCAGCATACCGTGCTCCCGTGCAGTCTTCACTGCACCTATCACATAAGGAGTGGAACCTGACGCAGCAACGCCTATCACCACATCGTTCCCGGTAGGAGAAAACGGCTGCATGTCGTTCCAACCGCCATCCAGCTTGTCTTCTGCCGCCTCCACAGCATCACGGATAGCTTTGTCGCCGCCGGCAATCAGACCTATGAACTTGTCGTGCACTCCGTAGGTCGGCGGGATTTCAGAAGCGTCCACCACACCGAGCCTTCCGCTGGTTCCGGCTCCGAGGTAGAACACCCTGCCGCCCTTTTTCATACGCTCCACGACACCTTCCACAAGTTTCTCTATCTGAGGTATTTCCTCAGCCACAGCCGCAGGCACACTGCTGTCCTCATTGTTTATTCCTGTCAGAATCTCCTTCACGGTCATATCCTGAAGGTTCTGATAATTGGATGATTGTTCTGTTGTAGTCTTTACATTCATACTCCGCAATGATATTTTACTAGGCCCTCTATCGGAGAAGGCGTGATTTCAGAAATTGTCACTCCGTATTCTGATGCAATTCTTTCCAGAATTTCCTTATGCGCATAGGCATAGCCGCCGACCACGCCGACACGCTTTCCCTTTATGTCATACTGCGACAGACAGCGCTCGAACAGTGCTCTGAAGTTATTGTCAATCAAGTTCTTCACGTACTCACAGCTGTCATAATGCCGTGAAATGAACGGAGCGAACGAGCCGAGGTATCTGGCCGGAGCCACTCCCTTATAGACTTCATTTACGACTGTCAGATAGTCCACCTTATATGTCGCAGCGAACTCAGACGCCACAGGCTCAGGCACAAGTCCCTTCAGGAAATCAGCCATGAACCGCTTTCCGAGACTGGCTCCTCCGCCTTCATCTCCAAGTATGAAGCCGCCGGAACGGACATTCTTCACTATTTTTTCGCCGTCGTATTCACAACTGTTGGATCCGGTCCCGAGAATCACGGCGATACCAGGTTCTCTCCCGCATACTGCCCTTGCAGCATCCAGCAAATCTGACGCATACTCAATGGTCGCCTCAGGGAAAGACTTTCTGAATACCGCATCAAGTCTCACAGCGCTGTCAGGCACCTGCTTTCCGTCAGAAATCAATCCTGCCGCGTAGAAATGAATCTCTCTCACAGTCTCACCTGAGGGATTCAATCCCGTCACAGCTTCTTTCAGCACATTTTCAATGAAGGAGGACTCTGCCGTGGCGACATTCATCCCCGGAGTCTTCATTGAAAATGACTTACCGTCATCAGATATGGAGCGCCAATCAGTCTTGGTCGCTCCACTTTCTGCTATGATAATCATGACCTATGCCTTTACCGGAATGGCTTCGAGCAGAGCTACGAGGAACTTCCAGCATTTGTCCACAGTGTCGATCTTCACTCTCTCGTCAGGTGAATGAGGATGGAGCAATGTTGGTCCCAACGACACCATATCCCAGTTCGGATACTTGGCGCCGAGCAACGCACACTCCAGACCGGCATGGATAGCCATCACCTTCATGTCCTTGCCGAACAGTTTGTGATATACGTCATTCAGCAGACCGATGACCGGGGAGGTAGGAACCGGAGTCCATCCCGGATAACCGCCGAATGTAGCGAAACTTGCACCTGCAAGTTCGAATACACAGCGCATCTTTTCCGCGAGGTCTTCCTTGGCTGAATCCATTGAACTTCTGATCAGCGACCTTACCGTGAGATGACCGTCTTCGGTACGGACAACTGCCATATTGACAGAAGTCTCCACCAGTCCCGGCATTGACGGGCTCATTCTCTCCACGCTGCTCGGGCAAGCGTAGATGGCTTTGACAGCCTTGAGCATGACGTCATCTTCTATATAAGAGGTATAAGGCTCAGCCTGTTTCTCGAAGTAACACTGTGCAGAAGGGTCAGTATCGGCGAACTCGGCCTTTGCGATCGCGAAGATTCTCTCCACTTCAGTTTTTACGGCTGCTTCATTTTCAGCAGGCACCAGCATTGCCACATCCGCCTCGAACGGAATCGCATTGCGGAGGCTTCCGCCGGTGAAGTCAGCGACTTTCACGCCATATTTCTCAAGCAACGGCAGGAGAATCCTCACGGCAATCTTGTTGGCATTGGCCCTGTAGAGGACAATGTCCTGGCCTGAATGTCCGCCTTCAAGTCCCTTGACGGTGAGTTTATAACTTACGTATCCGTCACCGGCCTTGACTGTCTTGTATGAGAAGTCAGCCATTCCGTCCAATCCTCCTGCACAGCCGATATAGAGTTCTCCTTCAGCCTCGGAGTCCAGGTTCAGGAGGATATCTCCCTCGAATTCACCAGGTTTGAGATTCTCCGCTCCTGTCATACCGGTCTCCTCATCATAAGTGATGAGAACTTCTATCGGGCCATGTTTCAATGTCTTGTCTTCGAGAGCAGCGAGTGCCAGGCTGACTCCAATACCGTCATCAGCTCCAAGTGTAGTGCCTTTGGCGGTAACCCATTCTCCGTCAATCTGCGTCTGTATAGGATCTTTCAGAAAGTCATGAACCGTGTCCGCTGTCTTCTGCGGAACCATATCGACGTGAGCCTGGAGAATCACGCCTCTGCGGTTCTCATATCCCGGTGTAGCCGGTTTTGTGAAAATGATATTTCCGGTTTCATCTTTACGGACTGAAACGCCATGTTCCTTGCCCCAATCCAGAAGGAACTGCTGTGCTTTTTCTTCGTGTTTTGATGGACGCGGAACCTGAGACAGTTCATAGAACGCTGTCCATACGCTTTTCGGTTCAAGATCTTTGATTGTCATAATCTTATGTATTTAGTGATTATTCTTATTGCGCAAACTATTTCGCAACCAGCGGGAATGTGCTTTCGAGGCCCAGCTGATAGACAGGCATACGGCTCTGCAGCAGGACATTGACCCCGTCGGTAAGCTTCACCGTGCAGATGGCAGGAATGCGGTAATGCGCAAGTTTTCCTTTGGCCCTTTCATTCTTGCCGGCAGGTATTTCGATGCTGTCAGCAGCAAATTCGAGCAGATACGGTTTCCCTGAAAGGTCATCAGACGGAACCAGTCCTTTGGAGTCGGACAGACGGAAAGCCACATAAAGCTGTGACTCATTGGCCTTGGACGGAACAACGTCATAGTTCATCTCCTGCTCAGAGTATTCGCTGTAGCCTATGAACATTGACATATACTCGCTTTCGAGGCGCGCGATTTCAGCGACGGCAGAGGCCATGGCTTCACCGCTGAAAGTGGCGTCGGTATCGCCGGTCACGATCTGCACACGTTTCTTGCGCAGGCTGAAAATCATCTCTGCAGCCTCCTTGGCACGCGATTCGAGTGACTTCTGCACGACCATCTCCTGCTGGACAGCCACCTTGTTGTAAGCCGATTCGCTCTTCACGTTGCGGTACAATGTCGCAGCTTCCGATGTCAGGTTCGAGGTCAATCCCCTGTCCGAGAAATCAGCCTTCTTCTCTGAAGTGAAGCGCCACTGCGTGGTCTCCTGACTGCCGGCCGATACAGAGACAAGTCCCTGTGAGGTCAATGCCAAAAAAGCCTGCATCCCCATACCCGGTCCGAGCTGGTAGCGTGCCGACTGGTCCGCCTCCACGAATGAGGACATTTTCACAGATGTCACCGTATAGGAAACCGCATCCCTCTGACGGGCTTCCACGCCGAGATATTTCTGGGCATATTTCGCATACGGCCCAGCAAAGAAACTCTCTTTCTGAGCCTTGACTTCAAGCCGTACCGATGTGGAAGGCAATGAATATACAAGACTTCCTTCAGGGTCGCCCTGAGCGGAGAGCTGAAAACCGGCCGCCATTGTCAATGCAGCCGTAACGATTACTGCAAATGTCTTTTTCATAACTATCTTTTCCATCTTTTATGTGTCCACAGATAATTTGTAGGCTGGTCATTGATATCCTCCTCCAGCAGTCTGTAGAACCTGTTCATTATTTCTTCAGGAGTAAACTGCGATGCATCCTCGCATATCTCCTTGAATGTCATTTTGTAACCGAAGTCTTCCTTCTCACGGAATGCCATATAGACCACGGCGAACTTCAGCTTGCACGCGATCGAAGCGCCTCCGGTCATCGTCCTCGTCGGCTGGTGCATGAAATTGTCCACAGTATGCGCCGCAGCATAGACATAAGGGCACTGGTCCGTAGGGAACACATACAGACGCTTCTCAGCCCTGTGCTTCACCACGAAGCGCATGATGTTCTTGGATTCCACATAGGTGGTGCCGTAGTTTTCCGGAGATATGGCCGAGCACCGGTTGGCGCCGAGCACCTTGTCCCAGAAACTGCTTTTCAGTTCCTTATATACGACCGTTACCGATTTCTCCCCGAAATGGACTTTCTCTGTGACCGGAATATAATTCATGATTCCGCCGGTCAGTTCCCAGTTTCCGAGATGGGAATTCAGGACAACCACTCCGGGCCTGGTTTCATACAGCCTGTCCAGCAGTTCAGCATTGACAGTCTCGCAGATATGGGAGTCCCTCAGCCGTTTCGTGTCGTGGGCTCCGGCAAACCAGAATGTCTCCGCGAACAGCCGGCCGAAATGCTGATAGAAGCCTTTGGCGATATCCTTCAGTTCCGAATACTTCTTCTGCGGGAAAGACCGCGCCAGGTTCACCATCACCACGTCGCGCCTGTAATGCATTGGCCCTGAGGCGAGCCACGCTACGAACCTGCCCCAGAAATAATGGACTTTCAGAGGCTGCAACGCGAGCAGTCTCATCAGTCCTGTCATAAATTTCACGCCTACACTCATATTCTTGTCTGTCCCGCAAAGCGAAACCATAATTACAAATATATGGATTTATTGGCAATTTCGACAATCTGATTATTGATATTTCCAATGTTTCTGTGTAAGTTTGTTACTCGTGAAATTTTAAAACCAGACAAGACAATGTTCAAAGACCAGCCGAAAGGATTGTTCGCCCTCGCTCTTGCCAATACCGGAGAGCGTTTCGGGTACTACACTATGTTGGCCATCTTCCTCCTGTTCATTCAGGCGAAGTTCGGATTCAGCGCAGCAGTTTCCACACAGATTTATTCCATTTTCCTCGCCGCGGTTTACTTTATGCCGCTTTTCGGAGGAATGCTTGCAGACAAGATCGGTTATGGCAAGTGCGTCACTACAGGTATCGCCGTCATGTTCATCGGCTACTTGTGTCTCGCCATCCCGACCGGACCGGATCTCTCAGGTAAAATCCTGATGTTCGCGGCATTGGCCCTCATCGCTACCGGAACAGGACTGTTCAAGGGCAACCTCCAGGTGATGGTGGGAAATCTCTACGATGACCCTAAGTACGCATCGAAGAGAGACTCCGCATTCAGCCTCTTCTATATGGCCATCAATATCGGTGCGATGTTCGCTCCGTCAATGGCAAAGGCTGTCACCAATTTCTTCCTCGGAAAATCAGGATTTACCTATGTGGCTGACATTCCGGCACTTGCACACCAGATGCTCGGCGGAACGATTCTTCCGGAGAATGCTGACAAGCTTCAGGCTCTGGCAAACGGCATGTCCGGTGCGGCAGGCATGGACCTGGCCACATTCAGCCAGACCTACATCGACAAGCTCTCCACAGCATACAACTATGGCTTCGGAGTAGCCTGCATTTCCCTTATCATTTCAGTAGCAATCTACTACAGCTGCCGTTCATGGTTCAAGAATGCTGACGTGAATGCTAAACAGGCACAGGCTGCCAACCATGCAGAGGCAGAACTTACTCCTGCACAGACAAAGAGCCGCATCACAGCCCTCATGCTCGTTTTCGCTGTCGTGATTTTCTTCTGGATGGCTTTCCATCAGAACGGAGCCACAATGACACTGTTCGCAAGAGACTACACCGCAAGCACGGTCGAGGGCGCCACACGTATCGGGTTCAACATCTTCAGCCTGTTCCTTATCGCAGTATCTGTCTATACGCTGTTCGGAGCATTCCAGTCTGAGACAAAGAAAGGCAAGACAATCTGCGGAATATGCACGGCAGCCCTGTGGATTGGCGCATACGCAGTATATGCAGGAATGCCTGCAAAGGTCAATATCCTTCCTTCTGACTTCCAGCAGTTCAACCCGTTCTTCGTGGTGGCATTGACCCCGGTATCGCTTGCGATTTTCGGTGCATTGGCAAAGAAAGGCAAAGAGCCTTCAGCTCCACGCAAAATCGGCTTGGGTATGATTGTGGCCGCTGTAGGTTTCAGCATCCTGACTTTCGCTTCCCTGAACCTGGCTTCGCCTAAGTCATTGAACGGAACCGTCAGCCCTGACCTGATTTCTCCTGAGTGGCTTATTTCCACATACCTCGTACTGACATTTGCAGAGCTTCTGCTCTCTCCGATGGGTATCTCCTTCGTTTCCAAGGTAGCCCCTCCTAAATACAAGGGTGCAATGATGGGATGCTGGTTCGCAGCTACCGCTCTCGGAAACTATCTGGTATCCATTCCTGGACTCCTCTGGAACAAGGTGGAACTCTGGGGCGTATGGGGACTTCTCATCGTTCTCTGTCTGCTCTCGGCGCTCTTCATCTTCTCCATCATGAAGAAGCTCGAGTCAGCTACCGAATGCTAATGCCATCCGCCGCCGAGAGCCTTGTAGAGTCCGACGACCGCAAGGTTCTCGCGGGTTTTGGCCTCACTGAATTCGATCTGGGACGACAGATATTTACGCTGCGCATCCAGAACGTCGATATAATTGATTACGCCATTGATATACTGGCTGTTAGCCAATGTGACATACTTTCCGGACGCTTCTTCCTGAACGGATTTCGCAAAGGAATTGGTACGTGCCGACTGGAAAACGACAGTAGCATCATAAACCTCTCTGAAGGCCTGCAGTACATCTTTTTCATACTTGAGCCGAGTCTGCTCGTATGAAGATACTGCGGCCTTCATTGCTGCTTTACGCTTGCCGAACTCGAAGACAGGCGAGGCCAATGTCGCTCCGGTGAACCAGAACGGAGACTTCAGGAAATCCTTGAGTTCATCATTTTCCAGACCCGCCCCGAGATTGATCACGAAAGACGGGAACCTCTCGGCAATAGCCACTCCCACGCGGGCCTCGGCAGCCTTCAGCGAGTGCTCTGACATCATCAGGTCAGGCCTGCGTTTCAGAATATCAGACAAGACCCCTGACGGAACATCCGAATCGTCATATAAGTCTGAAGCGGAAACACTTCTTGCAATATCCTTAGGATAAGAACCGGTAATGAAGCACAGTTCACTCTCCTTGAGCGCAACCTGTTTCTGCAGGTCAGGAATCATGGCCTTGGACGACGCGAACTCCACAAGTGCCTGCTGGTAAGGTATTTCCGAGGTCAGACCGCCCTCTGCCCTGAGCTTTGCCTGTTTCACGGACTCGCGTCGGGTCTCAAGAGTATTTGACACGATCTCCAGTTTCCTGTCCAGGCCCACAAGTTCATAATAAGCCGAAGCCACACTGGCCACTATGCTCATTTTCACTGCTTTCTGGGCATCCTCTGCAGCAAGGTAGTTAGCCATCTTCTCCCTTCCGGCCCATTTCAGGCGTCCCCAGAAATCCACTTCCCATGCAAGCGAGGCCTTCACTCCGAACTCAATATCATCCGGACTCTTGCTCTTGCCTCCGTAATTGCTGTGGTCATCCTGCACATAACCTTTCGCGGAAACTGCCGGCAACTGCGCTGCCTTCTGCATCCTGTACTTGTAGCGCATCTCATTGAGCCTCTCTGCTGCTATCAGCACATCCTTGTTATAAGTCAATGCCGTTGCTATAAGCTTCTGAAGTTCAGGCTCACGGAACACTTCCCGCCAGTCCGAATCCGCAAAACTGCTGTCGCACGACTCTGCCGCAAAAGACTCCGGCACTTCACCCAAATCCGGCTTCTGACAATATCTCGATGTCGAGCAGGAGTTCAGGGTCAATGCAGAGGCCACGACGACCACCAACATTGACATAAACGTTTTCTTGTCTTTCAGGACAGACTTCATTTTAGGACTCCATTTGTTCATAAGCGACTTGAGTTTATATATCAGCACGAAGAAGAACGGCACGAAAACAATTCCGACGGTGATGCCTGCGATCATACCGAAAAAGACACCTATACCGATGTTCTGACGGCTCTCGGAACCCGGTCCGCTGGCAAAAACCAACGGAAGCATACCGAGGATGAAGGCCAATGACGTCATCACGATAGGCCTGAATCTGAGTTTGGCTGCAGTTACGGCAGCTTCTACCACATCCTTGCCTGCCTCAACCTCCTCCTTGGCGAACTCCACAATCAGAATCGCATTCTTCGCCACGAGTCCCACGAGCATGACGAGACCGATCTGGAAATAGATATTGCTTTCCATGCCCAAGACGGCAATTCCCAGATATGCGCCGAAAATGGCGACCGGTAGGGACAGTATCACCGCCACCGGAACCAGCCAGCTCTCATACTGTGCGGCAAGGAAAAGGAACACGAAGAGCAGGGCCAATGCCAGGACAAGACCTGTCTGGCCGCCTTCCTTCTTCTCCTGATATGACATTCCGCTCCATTCCACACCTATATTGTCAGGAAGATGTTCATCTGCGACTTTCTGGAGTACGGCCAGTGCCTCTCCCGAGCTGACACCGTTTGCCGCTTCGCCGCTGATCGTGGAGGAGTTGTACATATTGAACCTCTTTATCGTACCCGGCCCGGTCGTATAATGAGTGTTGCCCAGGGCATTGACAGGAATCATGGTGCCTCCGGAACTCTTCATGAAGAAGAGGTTCAGGTTGTCGGTATGGGCACGATACGGCGCATCTGCCTGGATATAAACACGATAGATGCGGTTATACATATTGAAGTCATTCACGTAGATCGCTCCTGTGAAAGCCTTGAGCGTAGCGAATACATCCGCCATTGACAGGCCGAGAAGCTGGATCTTGTCACGGTCAGCATCGAAATACAGCTGAGGTATATCCGCCTGCATACCGGAAGAAAGGCCGGTCAGCTCCTTCCGCTTCGACGCATAATATATCAATGTGTCGGTGGCATTCTGCAAATCACGGTATGAGGCATCACCACGCGCCTCCAACACCATAGAGAAGCCTCCAGAGGTTCCAAGTCCAGGGATAACCGGCGGCGTACTGATATACACCCTGCTTTCAGGATAACGTGACAGGGTATCCCTGACCATCGCGATAGTCCTGGTCATATCCGTCACCTTGCGCTGGTTCCACGGCTTGAGAATCACTGTCAATGTACTGCTGGACTGGGTAGTTCCCACACGCGGGCTCGAGCCTGTGACATTGAGTACATAATCCACATCATGCTGACGGAGCAAGAATGCCATCGCCCTGTCGGTAACTTCCCTCGTACGCTCGAGAGTCGCTCCCATAGGCAGTTCCAGTTCCACAGTAAAGTATCCCTGGTCCTCCTTCGGTATAAAACTCTGAGGGACAATGCGTGCAAGCACGAAAATACCTATTACGGCGATACCGAAGAACGCGAACATCCTTCTTGAATTATTGACCGCGAACCGCACCATCTTCGTAAAGAACGACGTTCCCGAATCCATCCACAGATTTATCTTCTTGAATATGAAGTTGTTGGTCTGCTTACCGTCATGCGGCTTGAGGAATTTCGAGCACATCACCGGGCTCAATGTAAGGGCCACGACAGTGGATATGATGACTGATACGGCGATAGTTACGGTGAACTGACGGAACAGCTGACCGGTAATGCCGGAAAGGAAGCTCACCGGCACGAACACGGCACAGAGCACAAGGGACATCGCCACGAGGGCTCCCCCGATTTCGCTCATCGCCTTCTTGGTCGCCTCATAAGGGGACAAGTGCTCGGTCGTCATGATACGGTCAACATTCTCCACGACGACTATGGCGTCATCGACCACGATTCCGATGGCAAGAATAAGTCCGAGAAGTGTCATCATATTCAGCGAGAAGCCGAAGATGAGCATGATTCCGAAGGTTCCTATCAATGATATAGGCACCGCAATGGCCGGGACCAATGTCGCCCTCACATTCTGCAGCGAAAGGAACACCACCAGTATGACGAGGACAAGGGCCTCGAACAATGTCCTGTACACATGATGTATGGACTCTGAAATATAGGTGGTCATGTCGAACGGAATGTTGTACGACATCCCCTCCGGGAAGCTGGAACTGATTTCCTTCATCTCGGCACGGACATTCTCAGCCACCTCCATCGCATTGGCACCCGGAAGCATATAGACATTGACCACTGCCGCATTGCGGGCATTGATACCGCTCTCAGTATTGTAGGACTGGGCTTCGAGCGAAACCCGGGCGACATCCTTGAGACGGATGATGGAGCCGTCCTCGCCGGTACGGACCACTATATTTTCAAATTCCTCCACCGAGGACAGACGACCCGGAGCAGTAATCGGAATCGTCACGTCCACATCCGTAATCGGCTGCTGTCCAAGCACTCCGGCCGCAGCCTCACGGTTCTGGTCCTTCAATGCGCTCTGCAAGTCCTTGACTGTGATACCGAGGCTTGCCATCTTGTCCGGCTGCACCCATATCTGCATCGCATAATAACGGCTGCCGACATTGGAAACTCCGCCGACTCCGGCCACTCGCCTGAGTCTGTCCTGGATATTCAATGTCGTGTAGTTGCTCAGGTACACTTCATCGAATTTCGGGTCATCGGACATTATGGTTATAGTCATCAGTTTGCTGGACGACTCCTTTTCCACTGAAATGCCGTTCTGCACCACCTCGGCCGGAAGTCTGGACTCAGCCAGCTTCACACGGTTCTGCACTTCCACCGCCGCAATATCCGGGTCAGTGGAGATGTCGAAGGTCAATGTCGCCGAGTACCAGCCGTTGTTGGAGTTGCTGGACTCCATATAGAGCATTCCCGGAGTTCCGTTCAACGACTGCTCAATAGGCGTGGCAACCGCCTGCGAGACAGTCTGGGAATTCGCTCCTGGATATGAAGTGGAAACGCTTACCACAGGCGGGACAATCTTCGGATACTGGTCCACAGGAAGCAGCGTCAGACCGATAAGTCCCACAAGTACGATTATAATGGATATGACAGTCGAGAATACCGGCCTGTCAATGAAGAAATCCGATTTCATAAGTAGAAAAATCTCTGGTTATCAATACTGTACCGCCTCAACCTTGTTTCCGTGGGAAAGTTTGTGCTGACCTTCCACCACGATCACTTCATTGGCTCTCAGACCGCGCTCCACGACAGTGACGTTCTCCACTTCAGGGCCGGTCTGGATAAAGCGTTTTTCTACAGTACCATCCAGCTTTACGACAAAGACATATGCACCGCTTTTCTCAATGGTAATGGCCTTGGTCGGCACTGCGACTGCGTTTTCCCTGACATCCAGCAGCACCTTCACGTTGGTGAACTGCCCAGGAAGGAGTTCACGCTCAGGATTGGGCATCTCTGCCCTTACGGAAAATGTACCTGATTTGGCATCGACGAGCGGGTCCGCGAAATCCACGAGACCTTTATATTTATACTGAGACTTGTCCGCCAATGTAATGGTGACATAAGGATTCCAGTGACGGCTGGTGTCCTGCTGTCCGAGGTTCACATTCCTGGCCTTGGACTTCTGGTAATCCAGGTCTGTCATCTTGAATTCCACCAGAACGGTATCACTCTTGACGACATTGGCCAGAAGCGACTGGGCACCGGGACCGACCAGAGTTCCGATATCCACGTGCCTCTCACTGATGTAACCGCTTATAGGTGAACGCACTGTGGTATAGCTCAAAGCAAGACGGGCTTCCGTGAGATTGGCCTCACTGACATTGACATCAGCCTTGGCACTTTCATAAGCTGCGACAGCATTGTCCAGATCAAGCTGGCTGGCAGCCTTCTGCTCGTACAGGGGCTTGATTCTGGCGAGGTCACGCTCCGCCTTGAGAGCTATGGCCTTGTTCTTTGTAACCAACGCCTCAGCCCTATCGACCTGCGCCTTGTATTGTTTCGGATCAATGATAAAGAGTATCTGGTCTTTTTTTACATAAGTTCCCTCTGCGAACATCATCTTCTCGAGATATCCTTCAACCCTTGCCCTGACCTCCACAAACTGCTGGGCACGGATTTTCCCCGGAAATTCACCATAGACTTCCACATTGCGCGTACGCACCGTGTCCACGCCCACTATAGGGAGGACTTCCTCAAAATGCTTGGGTCTCAGAAAGATAACGAGCCCGACTACAACGACAGTTGCCGCCGCTACAACACCGATGATGGTCTTTTTGTCTAACTTTCTCATAAACGGAATAGATTAAGCGAAACCCACCACCTATCAAATATTATTCCACAACAGCCACTGACGTATCTGAGAGGGCATTTTAAAACCGGGGCCCCTGAAATCTGGAGCCCCGGCGTAAAAATCAAGGAACGAGAAGATTCTGTCTGCTGAGCCAGAGAAGGAAAAATTTGTCATAGACGGAATATGTGCCCTTGTCATTGGTTATGAAGTCCTTGTCAAGCAAGGATTTGACTGAGGAAGATACGCTGCTCGGAGAAACCAGTCCATACTTTTTTATAAAACGGCTGCCGGTCACCTCGCGGGCGCTCTTTTCCGAGGCTATCGCAAGGAAAACATCACGCTGTTTCACAGACATCTGGTAGAGAAGTGACTCGTATGTGTCAGAAGAAAGCCTCACGATAAAATCGACAGCATCTTCAATCATACCGACGCTGCATGTTTCCCCCTTCTCTGTTCGTGAAAAAAGGACATTGAGAGTACGGTGTATGTAGCTGGTCACGGCATCAAAACGGTCATACAGCACGGCAACGACTTCCGGTTCTATCGACTTCCCGTTTTCAGCGAACTTCTCCACTGCAAAATCAGTATATTTCTGAAGTGGCAAAGGACTGAGGTTCATTATCGTTACGCTCTGGTAGAACGGTCTCGAAGGAGAAGTGAACATACCGTCCATAAGATGCCTCTGACTCCAGGAAAATATGAAATGTGCGTTTGTCGTCCTCTGCACATAGGTTCTTATTGTCGCCTCAACCGTATTGTCGTCATATTTTGTGATTTGCTGGAACTCGTCAATGGCAACAATGCATGGACGGTCAGCGGATTGAAGGTATGAGAATATCTCATCAAGCGTCGCCACCGGATTTCTGATTTCGCCAAGTCCTATACTCCAAGACGGCATACCGTTAATGTCAAAGGATATTTCCGGGCGGACCGTGCCCAATGCCCTTACGAATTTCTCCCAAACAGCTTTTCCTTTGGGCTTCAGCGCGTCAAGGACAGCCTTTCCAAGAAGATTGACGAAATCGCTCAATGACTTTGTTGCATAGACATCCACAAGGAAACAGTAATAGGATTCTCTAAACTCATTACAGTCAAAAACATGACTGATAAGTTCCGTCTTGCCGAGTCTCCGTGGAGAAATGAGGGCTATATTGTGTTCGTTGAAGAGCAAGCTCCTCAAATCATCTGTTTCCTGAATCCTGTCGCAGAAATACTCAGCACCGGCATATCCGGAAGTGACAAATGGGTTTTTCATAACTGAATGTTTTCACAAAGATAATAAAAAACACGAATATTACCATTTTTTCGTAACGACTTTTTCGTAACGAAAAAATGGTAATACAAATGTATCCTCATGCCGGTACAAATGAAATGTCAAAAGCGTTTCCTAAAGAGCCGTCACCGTAATCCATTTCTGCGGATTCTTCTCGCCTGTGGAGACAATGGCATCTTCACCACCCTCCATATCGAACAACGCCAGATTCACTTTCACCTTGCCGTCCACGACCTTGACCGAAGAACGCGGAACGGAAATCTCCGCCAGCCAGCCATTGTCAACATCAGACGCATCTGAAAGTGTCGCGTCGCAGCGCACAACCGCCTTCGCTCCCAAATCTTTTTCAATCCAGTTGCCGGCATAGACTCCCTGATTCCTCAGACCGTTAAGCCCGACTTTGACTCTTAGTGATTGAGCATTCAGTTTCGATGCATCAGACGGCGCGACGAATACCTGGACATAATCATCCTTCGACACGTTCTCGTCACGACATTCCACAAGAAAATAAATATTGTCAGCATCAGCGGCACATCTCAATGTAGCTTGCGCCTGACATTTGCTGCCTGCAAACAATGCGTCATCAGCATTGACCCAGTCGGAATTCCCGCCGTCAATGACGACTTTGTGGGAAGACGCGGCAATGCGGTGATTAAGAGCCAATTTGCAAAGCGTCACGCCGACGTTCTTGCTGTCAGTACTATTGCGCATATGAGTAATGAGTTCATGCGAACCATCCAGAAGAATGGAACTCCAGGACCCCTTGGCAGGAAGATATTTACCGGCAGCGCCAAAATTCCTCGCCTGAGAATCTCCGATACGGAGCCATTGGTATGCATCCTGTCCGTATGAAACGACCGTTTCTCCGGACGGAAACTGGAGAAGACTTGGAGCAGAGCCTTTCCACACGTCAATCTTCCTGTCCACAGGACCGACTTTCGCTGTCTTCACGTCCAGACCGGTACCATCTTTTTCTTCACCTTCAATGTAGTTCCAATTGCCGTCTTCAGGAGACCACGCAAAGGAAATGCAGAAATTCACACTGCCGCCGACAGGATAGTCGTGGGCAGATTCAAACACACCGGCCTTGCATTTACTGTCATTCAATATGATAAGCCCGGGCATCTGATCAGTGAACAGCCATCTTTCCTGATGTGCATCATACCAGGTATGCCTGATAACACGATACGGTTCTTTGCCCAATCCCGGAAGCCAAGTCTTGCCACCATCCGTAGAACGGACCATCGACGTTCCTGAATGACTCTCCGAAATCCACGGGCGGCTTTCGGAAAAATACAATTCCAGATCTCCGTCACTGTCCTCAAGCATTATCGCTTCCCAATTCGGACCGCGGTACACTTCATAAGGTTCACTCCACGTCTTGCCGTTGTCCGTACTGCGACGCATTTCAATCCCCTGCTCATTTCTCCACTTCCAAAAAGTATAAGTACCTGTAGTTCTGAAAGATGCGAACATCAGCACATCTCCGTTCGAGAGTACCTTGCCGAAGCCGTTCGTATAAAGTCTGGTAGCATCCTGCCCGCGGGCATTCACGACGCTACGGGATGCAAACAATTTGCCTTGAGGGGTCCAATTGACAAGATCCTTACTGGTGGCCCAGTAAACAGTGGAACCGTTTCCTCCCGAATAATAATCATGCGCTGTAAGGATATATGACCCGTCAGCGAGTTTCACGATCCGGCTATATGAAGGCGAGTCTGTTCCCAGGACAGAAGCTCCGACATTTACAATACTCCGATAATTCAATGTCAGAACAGATTGCGCCCAATCATCCTTATGCGAATTGACCGCATCAGCGGAAGCATTGAGCTTTTCAAAAGGAGTCAATGTCAATGTCGTCGATTCCGATGGAATCTGCTTGCCGCCGTCATCAGGTCCTTCTGCCTTGCAAGAAGCCAAAGACACCGCAGCAAGAAGCGCCAAGCCAGTGTATATCTTATTCATAATAATCTTTTAGTTCAATGTCAAAGAGAGCCATTCTGCAGGATAGTCGCTATTCTCCCCTTCCACATCCTCGATGCTCCATGCCGGCTTTTCCGAGGTCTTCGCCTTGTAGTGGTGACGCAGATGTGCCTTGATCACCTCTCCGCGGGAAGGTTTCCCGCCGATCAGATTCCAAGGAATCCGGAGTCTGACGGCATAACCGAGGTCAATGTCTGTGTCATCATTGACTGTTCCGGCAATTTCCAAGTCTGATGTACGTCCTTCAGCGATTTTCTTCCATGAAATATTGTCCTCCACATAGATGACATAATCTCCGTTCGCATTTACGACTGCCTTATACTGAGGACCTCCAAAACGCGCAATCAAAATTTCCGGCGCATCGGAATTCTCTGTACTGAGGGCCGTAATCTTCGAATCATAAAGATACGAGATAAATGTAAAACATGTATCGGTATAACCGAAGTCTGCGAACAAATATGAGTCGAAAGAATGGCCGAGGAACCAGCAGTCATTGATTTCCCTGTTGAATTCCCTGATACCTGACATCCGGACGTCTCCCTTCTTGAGCTTTTTGGAATAATTCAGTCGTCCGATTTCCATCCTCACCATTCCTCTCGTCACATTGTTCTCAGAGTATTTCACTGTTCCGGTTGCAAGCACCTTATTATCATCGATATAGTCAATGGAGCCCCAATATCCGTCAAAAGGAGAAGTCGCATTGGTGAAATTGTCGGCAGTCTTGTCTCCGATGAACGTCCAGATTCCCTGCTTGCCCTTATATTGTCCGTTGCTGAGAATAACCATTTCTCCAGTGCCTAGTTTCGTACAGTAAGGACCATAGCCGTAGAAATCCTTGTTGACCTGCTTCTTCATCGGCCAGTCAGGACCGCCCGTCTTGCGGATTTTCTCCAGATCCCTGCGCCAATTGGTTTCTGGATCGGTCTTTACGACCACAGGTGTCTGGTCAACGACGTATTTGCCGTGCCATACCTCCATAGGGACAGCGATACCGTTATTGTCATTCAGCCAGACGCCTGACGGCATACCGTCATAAGTCGAACGGGAATCCACGGTACGCGAGATGACCTCATTGTCATCAATGCCGCAGCACTCCTTGCCCTGCCAGGTCTTGCCATTGTCAAATGAACGTATCACCACAGTCTGAGGAGCGGACATCTTGTCGATAAGTTCCTGAGATGAAGTGATATACATCTGGATTTCTCCGGATGGCAACTGGAGCATTGCCGGCTCCCAGCATCTGCCGCGATACACCTCGACCGGCTCCGTGAACGTCCTGCCGCCGTCAGATGAAAACATCACCTCGATGCCGCAGTTGTTGTTGGTATTCACCAGATCATTGTACCCTTTCTTATATCTCCACTGATATGCCAGAAGGATTCTGCCGTCTGCAAGCTGGATAAAATCAGGATTGACATAAACCTTGGTATCCTCTCCCACTGAAGATGTGGCAGGAGCGCTCTTGACCAGCAATGTGGCATCGGACCAAGTCTTGCCATTGTCTTCACTTCGTCTGACATAGATATCCCAACCGAAATGGTCGTTCTCGAAAGACATGAGGAGCGCACCGTCAGAAAGCCTCTTGATACGCGGATAGTAGAGATTTTCTTCCACGAAACCGGCATTCTGTACATTGACGGACTTCATTTCCGTAAACGTACTCCTGTCCCATGAAATCCGGACATCATTGTCAGCCGGCCATTCTCCCTTGCCGCACGAGGCGGAGAGGAGAACCATACCGGCGAACATTATGCAATTCAATGTGTTGTTTCGCATAAAATTACAGAGTTTTAAGCATTACATTAGGCCAGAGGTTGTCTATCTTAAGGCGCACTGACTCGCGGAAGCATTCAGCCGCCTTCTCTTTGTCGCCGAGACCGAGATAACCGAGTCCCATGGTATAGTAAGCCTTAGTATTGATGTTCTCAACGGTGGATCCGGTAGTACCTTCAGCACCGTAGAAGTTCACGAATTCGGTAACGATACCGGCCTTTCCTGACGCAACCAGAGATTCGAACAATGCTTTCGCACCGGCAGCATTGCCTGTCTTCATCATTGCCAATCCCTTCCAATAGCCATAGTCCGTGCCCTTGTCAGCTACAGCCGCAGCTTTCTTGTAAGCAGCCATAGCCTTGGATTTCTGATGCATAGACTCATAAGCCTGGCCAATGTTCCACCAGATCTGCGCATCACGAGGAGTGCGCTCATCTACCAGGAACACCTGATGATTGACAGGATATTTGAATGCTTCCTGATAAAGTGAGATCGCACCTTTCGCATCACCTTCGGAGAGTTTCTTCTGACCTGCAAGGACGAGGGCATCCACATATACATCATGGAAATTCGCAACACCCTCACGTGTAGGAAAATAGCAGTTCCTGAGCAAATCGAGCACATAATCATACTCACCTACGAAAGTACCGGTAACAACCTCAGCTGCAAGAGGATAATACCTCTTCACGCAAGTTGAATGATGACTCTTCAGCAGTTCGAAACGGGTCCTGACATCTTCTCCACCAGCCTCATAAACCTGGTCGATTTCTTCCAGGAACAATGCATTGTCCGGCATCAGGTCAATGGCCTTTCTGTAATATTTGGCAGACTCTGCGTAATTCTTTGTATAAAGCCAGTTGGCCCATCCGAGATTTCTCCAGGCCATGGCATTGGACGGATCCATCTCCACGCAACGTTTCCACTCTGCGATAGCATTGTCTTTCTGCTTGTCATACAGCAAGTTGCCCAGGTAGTAATGAGGTTTGGCATTGGCAGGGCAATACTGCATCGCCAATTTTAGGACCTCGATAGTCTCCAGACGGAACGGATTGCAATATTTCGTAGGCAGGGCCAGAGCTTCCTCGAACAGTTTCCCGGCAGTCTCCTTGTCACCGGACATGTGGGCAAACCATCCCAGCCACATCTTGGCGGAAGGATAAGGCTTGATGCCGTCTGCATACTTCATAAGTCCCAACGCCTTGTCAATGAAACCGTTATGGAGATATTTCAGAGACAGTTCCATATAAGATTCCACCTGCTCGCGCATGAGTGTCTTCAGGCTGTCAGTACCATTGAGCATGTCATATTCTGCTGTAGCATAGGCATTCAGCGGATCCATTTCAAGCACACGGTCAACGCATTTCGCAGCTTCGCCGGAATTGCCGCGCAGGCGGAGTATGCTGGCTTTCAAGTTCATGGCCTCGAAATTGTTTCCGTTGTAGGTCAATGCCTCGTTCAGACGGTCAAGCGCCATGTCGAAATCACGGGCCTGCGTGTACATCTGCGCGAGCTGGAAGTTCGCTGCCGAGTTATAATTGTAATTCCATACGGCACGATACAAGGTATCGAAAGCAGCCTCTATCTTACCCTGTTCCTTCAGAATCAGACCAAGATTGTAAATAGCCTCGCAATCCTTAGGACGTGTATAATCATGTGTCTGACGGGCGATTGCACGACGCAGATAAGTGGCAGCCTTGTCATATTCACCTCTTTCCCTGTACCATACGCCCATTCTCGTATTGGCGCGGGTATCACCCGGATCTCTACGGAGAACCTCATTGAAATAATCGGTTGGGTCGATGAACGGATTGTGGAACTGGAGGTTCCTGAGGCCCACCAGATAACACTCCTCGGTGTTTTCGATTTCCTGAGGGAGCTTAGGGCGCTCGACTATCGGCGGAAGCGGCTTCTCCGGATCCTTGACTACAGGCTTGTAGGAAAGCATCTGTTTTCCACCCGCTGACGCAAGCACCATTTTCAATGAATTCTTGTCAATGTTCTTGTCAATGTTGATGATTTTCACGTAAGGCTTGTCCGGGGCCACGTCTGCAGTAGTTCTGAAGACTTCATTGTCTCCGGCATACAGAATCACGTTCAGCCCTTTCATCGGGGACGTAGTGTTCACGCCGAGAAGCACTTTGGAGTCATCCAGGACATCCATATTGATGGCGGCATTCTTGTCACCTGCCTTCACTCCGCCCATGTCACGGATGCCGTACCAATATTGTGAGAATGTCTTGGTCTCATAAGGTGCAGACCAGTTGTAATCAGGCTGGTTGTCTGAATATGCGCCTGCCATCAACTCGCAATAGTGGCCTGAATTGTCGGTGAGAATCTTGGTATCCCACTCGGAATTAGGACCCCACAGCCAGAACTTGCCGCCCTTGATGATGTTATGGTTGCCTGTAAGCATGGTTCCGGCATTCCGTCCGTGGTCATAACCTGCGATGAAGTCCTCCTTCAGGTCATAGGCAAACATTGAATTGGACATATAGTGGTTCTTCCACCATGACGCGTCCACACCGTCCTTGTAGAAAGACATCCCGTTGAAAGTCTCGTGAGTTACAGGCCAATGCGCGAACCAGTTCTTGCAGTGGAAAGTAACGAATTCCACGCTCTGCGGGAAGATGATCTGATAGTTTTCATCCACAAGTGTAGAGACATTCGACCAATAGAGCATCGAATTGTCATTCATGGTATTGTTTATCAGACGCCCTGAAATTTCCATATAGGACTTGCCCGGATAAAGGGTTATGCCGATGGCCCATGACATCCTGTGGCGATATTCGGTCTCACCTACCCAGATTGTCTTGCTGCCGTCAGAGTTTTCCACGATCTTGTAGTCGCATGGGGTATGGGAAGTCGCGCGATGGTGATGGAACACGTTCCATTCCACGCCACCGGACACCCAGGCGCCCAACATGCCCACATTGGCAGGCTTGATTACATGGTTGTGGTAGAATATGTCATAACCATTGGTCTTGTCAACCGCATAAATCAGACGTCCGCCGATTTCGGGAAGCACGCAAAGTTCCACATATTCGTTCTCCATGTAGAGAGCCTTGTATGTGACGGTATCCTTCTTTCTGGTCATGTTGTCGTTCAAAAGATAAGGATAAACGCTTCTGCGCGCTCTCTGATAAGACCAGTCACGCTCGAAGATAGGAGCTTCTTCCGGTGCATCAAGCAGATACGTAGGCATGTCGATCGTGCCTTCCCAAGCCTTTACAACATCCGTTTCACGTGGCTGTGCTCCCAATGTACCGGCGCAAACCGCCACTGCAAATGTCAAAAGTAATTTTCTCATTATTGTAATAGTTATTTATTGTAACAGTTATTATTAGTACCAACCTTCATTTTGTTCCAGATTAGGATTCTTTTCCTTTTCGGATGCAGGAACAGGCCATTTCAGGTATGCGTCGCCGCCATACACGTAATCATATACAGGCGAGCCCCAGACCTGACGAAGTCCCTTGGCGAAGTCAAACTTACGCTCTTTCCATATGCCCCATCTGACCTCTTCCAGATAGAGCTGCTCCTCACAGGCAAGTTCCCAATGTTTCTCATCGACAATGCGCTGCGCCATATCATCCTTACCGCTTACCTTGAGCCACTCGGCACCGGAATTCAGTTCAGCGACTCCGGCACGTTTGCGCACCTGATTCACATATCCGGCTGCTTCAGAGGTCCTGCCCTGCTCATTAACGGCTTCTGCCAGACAAAGCAGCACATCCGCATATCTGATGATCGGGACATCCACCTGATTGTATGTGGAATTATTGTATTCCTTGCCTTTGGTCACGAATTTTCTGATACTGTAGAGCATGTAAGTCGGCGAAACGGTCCTGAGGTCGAAATCCGGAGCATTTTCCGAACGGTATGGCCACCTGATCTGATAATTAACGGCATCACCCTTGGCGAAACCTCCCAGATAATTGGAATAAGGTACGATAGCCGTTGCCGCCAATCTCGGGTCACGGTTCTCATAAGCCGCCTTGATACGAGCCTCATTGCCTGTTTCGTCATATTTGGACATGTCGGCACCATAAGCCTTCATGGTGGCTTTCTCCGCTTCCGTCATATAGTTGCGGCAGAAATACACGCTTCTCTCTTTAGGATCCATGCTGCTGTATCCCGGTATGACGTCATCATAGGAGAACGGCTTGCCGTCAGCCCACTGATAAGAATCTGCAAAATTCGCATTGAAATAGAAATGATTCTGACCGTTGCCGCATGTCATCCAGTTTCCGTAAGTACGGCTATAGACATTGCCATGTCCCGGCAGGTTCTCCATCGTCACGGAGAATATCATCTCATCCGATTTTTCATTCTTTTCGACGAAAAGGTCAGCATAACTGCCTTTGAACAGTCCAAATCCGCACTCGCCCACTTTGAGGAAGTCAGCCTCAGCCTTGTCCCACTGCTTCAGCCACATATAGACTTTTCCGCGGAGAGCGTATGCGGCGCCTTTGGTAATGCGTCCGAAGTTGCTGTCGCCCGAAGCATATTTAGCAGGAAGATGCTCACAATCAATGGCAGCCGTCAAATCATCCAGAACAGTATTCCAGACCTCTTCTTCTGATTTGCGGCCTCTGGTATATTCGCCCGGAGCAAGGTTCTCCAGATAGACAGGAACGCCATGCCAAAGGGCATTGAGCCTGTAATATGCATAAGCACGGATGAATTTGCATTCCGCTATCCTCTGCGCTTTAAGTTCGTCAGACAATGCTGCCGTCCCTCCGATATTGGCAATGACATCATTAGCCCTGTTCACACTCTCGTACAGATACTTCCAATTGTTCAGGAACACCCCTGCATTGGACTGCACCAATCCCAACAGAAAAGGATAACGGAGGGAAATGTTATTGTCGTTGACATCGAGCACGGACGAGAACGCATCCCAGTTCGTGCTGCCGTCATAACTGTTATAGTTCGCCAAAAGGCTGCTATAGACGCCCGTTACAGCATTTTCCGCCAATGTAGCAGACTTATATACCGTATTCGAAGTGACGGAATCATACGGATACCTGTCGAGAAAGTCATTGCAACTAACCGCCAAGGCCGAAGAGGCAATCGCTATGGTAATTTTTATTATATTGTTCATAATCATCAATTTAGAACTTTAGACTAAGGCCGAATGAATATTGACGCAAAAGAGCGTAATAATTCATGGTGTCGGATATTTCAGGATCCATTCCCGGATATTTGGTAAACGTCAGCAGATTCTCGCCACTGAAGAAGAGACGGAAATCAGACACGGAAATTTTCTTCATCCATTTCTGAGGGAATGTATAGCCTATCGTCAAATTCTTGAGTCTCAGATAGTCTGTATCATAGAGGAACAATTTGGACGTACACTGGCCATCATTCTGCTCCGAGCCATAGTTCATCGTCAGACGGGCATGTCCGGATGTAATGTTGGTTCTAGGGTCTTCAGGATTTTCAGGATCATAGAAATAGTGGTCGTATGCTATCTTCTTCGGCAATGTGAAGTAGCCTCCGGTAGAATAGGCATTGAATCCCACATATCGCCAATAGCATTGTGCTCCGCCGGAACCGTTCCATAGCATTGAGAAGTCAATTCCTTTCCAGCCGAGTTCGAACTGGATTCCGTAATAGAATTTAGGAGTCATGGATGTTCCCGTGAACATATAGTCATTGACATCGCCATAGACGCCGTCACCGTTGGCATCGGCATAGATATAATCGCCATACCATATACCTTTCTTTCCGATGGTCTTGTTTGGAAGGAATGTCGCCCCGGCTTCGTTCATGGCCTGGAGCCAAAGCATATCTTCAGGTGTGCGGATCATACCGTCCTTCGGTCCGCCCGCAGGATTGACCGAGCCGTCCGCGAAAAAGTGGCTTCCGTCTCCGGAATAGGTATCAAGAAGGTAGAACTCGTTGATCAGTTTGCCTTCCATGACACGTCTGGCATTGCCGACAGTAGTGGTGACATCACCGATGTTGCTCTTGTAGGAGCGGTTGCCGTTTTCGTCGGTTACCCAACCTGCTTCCAGGCGGCCTTTGTATTTGCTAACCACGTTCCAGTTTCTGGTGAAATTAGCCGTAATGCCATAGTGGAAATCCTTGATATCATCTTTCCAGCCCAATGTAAGTTCCAGACCGGTATTCGTAACCTCACAGAGATTCTGGTAAGGTGCTGATTTGTTTCCGATTGTGGCATAGACCGGAGCCTTGTAAAGGATACCGTCAGTAACCTTGTTGTACCAGTCGGTTTCGAATGTGAGCCTTCCGTCAAGGACACCGAGTTCAAGTCCGATGTCAGTGGAAGTTGTCGTTTCCCAGGTCAATGCGCTGTTGGACAATGACTGCACGATTCCCGAGGACATCTTGTTTCCGAAGGAATATTCAAAACCTGAAGCATAGGTGGCTATATAGTCATAGTTTCCGATACTGTTGTTGCCGAGTTTTCCCCATGATGCACGCAGTTTCAGGTTGTCGATGCCCGAGTTCCGCATGAACGGCTCCTGTGAAATACGCCATCCGGCTGATACTGACGGGAACAGTCCCCATCTGGAATCACGCGAAAATCTTGACGAACCATCGTAACGGAGATTCGCCTCCAACAGATACCTGTTGTCGTAGGCATAAGTGAGACGACCGAACACCGAAACAGAAGCCCAGTCAGCCTGACTTCCAGTTATCTTGCTCATATCCAGAGCATTGTCAAGCTCTGTAAGCTGGTCATTTTCCAGACGCTTCTTGCTCACGCCGATATTGTTGTTGTTCTGATACATCGTCTCGGAACCAAGCATCGCAGAAACATCATGTTTCTTGGCAATGACTTTCGTCCATGAGAGGCTGTTCTGGAAAGTCCAGCGGTATGTGAATCCGGCGTTCTGAGTTATGGAGAGATTGTCAAGATTACTATAGTCGTAAGCGACCTCGCCCTTTCGGAATGAGTACGCGCTCAGGACATTGGACACAGATTTGTATTCAGTAGTAGTACGTCCATAGTTGAACGACGCGTTATATTTGATGCCCAGAGGCAATTTCAGATTCGTAAAGACCGTAGCATTGACATAATGCATCTTGTCATAACCGGAATTCCTGTTGAAGAAGTACAGGTTATTGCGGCAGTTGGCACTCTGCTCCGGATTTTCCATCCAGCCGTACTTTCCGTCGTAATAAGGATATATTCCAGGAACCGCACGGGACAAATAGTTGAATGCCAAGTTATTGGTCTCCCTGTTGCTTTCAGTTCCCCAGATTCTGGCGCCGATTTCCAGCCACTTTGTGACCTGACTGGAGACATTGGCACGCAGGAGGAATTTCTTCGCGCCGGTATTGTCAATGACTCCCGGATTGTCCACGTATGTCATGGAAATAAGATACTTGGTACCACCGGCCGCACCTGAAGCCGAAATATTGTGTTTCTGGTAAATGCCTGTGTCATACACTGCCTTCATCCAATCAGTATTCGGATAGGCCACATAGTTCGGATAACCTGATTCAGAGATGCCGTCAGGATCTTTTTCTTTCTCACGCCAAAGGTCGATCATCGCCTGGGAAAAAGGAAGCGCAGCGTCAACATTTTCCGCAGACTCATTCATGATGGTCATGTAATCAGCATAATTGGATATGACCTGGAATTTGCCGGCAGGTTCATTGACAGCCATCATGCCGCTATATGTAATGCTGAACTTGCCGGAAGACTTGGTTCCGTCTTTCGTGGTTATGAGGACCACGCCGTTGGCTCCCCTGTTACCATAAATGGCACAAGAAGCAGCATCTTTCAACACGGAAACAGATTCGATATCATCCGGATTCACATTGGAAAAAGTTCCCTCGAAACCATCCACAATCACCAGCGGATTGGCATTGTTCAATGTTCCGACACCACGGATCCGCAGGGAGAGGCTTTCCTGGCCCGGCTGTCCGGATGCCTGATTGATTGCGACACCGGCATTCATACCCTGAAGAATCTGCGCTGTCGAAGTGACAGGACGGGACTTTGCTTCCTTCGCATAGTCAACCGTTGACACAGCTCCGGTGATGTTCACCCTTTTCTGTGTACCGTAACCGATGACCACAAGTTCGTCCAGCTGATTGGTATCCGGCATGAGTGTCACCTCAATATAATCCTTGTCACCGACAGTGACATCTTTGGTCACATATCCCAGGAATGAAATCGAGAGAGTTTCTCCTGAAGAAGCATTGATTTCGAATAATCCGTTGCCATCAGTTGTCACACCTCGAAGAGTGTTCGGAACAGAGACGGAGGCTCCGGCCAGCGGTTGGGAAGTTTCGTCATAGACTTTACCTCTTACCGGCCTCTGCTGCGCCGACATTGCCGTAAATGTCAGCACGGAGACTGCTGCCAGAATAAATTTCTTTAAATAATTCATATAACAGGTTATTAGCTTTGCGGGAATTCCCCGCATCGCAAAGTTCAGAAAAAACGTTTTCCAACGATATAATAATTGAGCCAATTAATAGAACAAAATGAGCCAGGCCCGGAATATCAGCTCTTTTTCATATAATCAGCCGGCAGCACGCCGAACTGTTTCTTAAAGCATTTCGCGAAATATGAAGGCGTGTTGAAACCGACGGCGTAGCAGACATCATTGATTCGGGAAGCTCCGTTTTCAATCATTGCGGCGGCAGCATTGAGACGTCTGACCTTGATATAGTCATTGGGCGTCATATTGAGCAGGCTCTTCATTTTTCTGACCAAGGTGGAACGGCTCACCAATGCCGCTTCCGCCAGTCCATCCGGACCGAATTCGGCATCACTGATATTTTCAGTAACAGCTTTCTCCATGCGCTGCAGGAATACGGCATCAGAATCGGTCAGCGCAAATTTTTCCTTGTCATCCCCGGCGATACCCGAAAGATGGGCTACTCTCAATGACTCACGCTTGCGGGCAATGACCTTCAGCGATTCGACAAGATATTCCAGATTGAAAGGTTTCTCAATGTAAAGGCTGGCCCCGGCCTCCATGCATTTCACTTTCACTTCAGGAGAAGACAGGGCCGACAACATGACTACCGGGATATGCGATGTCGCAATATCCGAAGTGACTTTGCTGCACAGTTCAATGCCGCTCATCCCTTCCAACGCGATGTCGGACAGTACCATATCCACGTTACCGGCAGCAATCATCGACATTGCACGCTCAGCCGACGGTACGGATACGGCATTGAATTCATGGCCCAGCTTGCGCACCATATAGGATGCCAAGTCAGCATTGTCCTCCACTATCAGCAGTTTTGACAATGTAGAATCCGCGTCATGGTTCTGACTGACATCGGACGGACCATCCTGCGTCTGAAGTTCATCCTGGACATCTCCCTTCGGAAGCCTCAGGACAAAGTCAGTTATGTCACCATTGTCCAGGGTCAATGTACCGCCATGCAGTTCTGCCAGAGTCCTGGCCAACGGCAGGCCTATACCGAAACTCTGTGAGTATGGAGAATGTTCGTCACTATACTGGATAAACGGCTTGAAGATTTCTTCCTTCCTTTCATCCGGAATCTTCGGTCCGTCGTTTTTGAATGACACTGTCACATATCCATCGCCTGAATCAGCAACTTCAATGGTCACGAATGTCTCCGCGTATTTCATGGCATTGGCAAGAAGGTTGTTCAATATCTTGACCAGGGCAGCATCATCCGCGTTGATAATCAGCGCATTATCAGGATGCTCAAATATCATCTTCAAGTTCCTGCCACGCGCCGTTTCCTTGAAGTTGCAGTACAGGAAGCCTATCCGTTCAATGATGTCCACACGACGCCAGTTCATCACCCAGCCGTGCTCCTCGATACGGATAAATTCCAGAAGTTCCTTAACCAGCTTGTCCAGGTAATCCGTACTGTTGCTGATGACATTCAAGTCTTCTTTCACTTCCCCGCTGATACCACCTGTTGCCAAGATATTCTGAAGCGGTGTCTTGATCAATGTAAGCGGCGTCTTGATTTCATGAATGATATTCGTGAAGAAATCCATCTTTTCATGGAACAATTCCTCCTCCCTGGCCCTCTTTGCCTTTTCAGCTATGGCACGTTCCCGTTTCACAGCCAAATCTGACGAATAACGGGCAAGCACCGCCATCAATATGATTATCAGGACGATATATATCAGACATGCTGTGGTCGATTTGTAAAAAACTGCCTTCACGGTAATAGTCAGCGGATGATGCGTCTCATTCCATATGCCATTCCCGTCAATGCCTTTGATGCGCAGCACATACTTTCCTGCCGGAATATTCTGATACGAAAAAGTCGTACCGCCATCCAGACGGTGCCAGTCATCATCGTAACCCTCCAGCATGTAATACAGGGCATTGGTCGCGGGAGACGAGAACCCCAACAAGCCCATTGAGAAACCGAAATTGTTCTGTTTGTGAGTCAATGTCATCTTGCGCACCTCATTGACATTGACCTTGATAGGCTCATTTATACCGGGATTCACCTTCTTTCCATTGACATAAAATCCTGTCAGCACTATCGGAGGCACTTTTCCGTCCGTATGGAAGAGGCGCGGATTGAAGCCGACTATTCCGTTGTGGGAGGAGAACCATATATTGCCGTCAGGAGTCCGGACCGCAGAATTGCCATCAACGATCTCGTCAAGCAGCCCGTCATCCGCAGTATAATAACGGACTTCGCTGAAAGGCACTGAAAATGAGGTCAATCCATTACTGGTAGCGACCCACATTCTTCCGTCCTCATCACGGATCATGGAATACGCAATGCGGTTATTTTTCAATTCCGTGCTGCGGAAGGTCGAGAACCTGTCGTTTTCCTTGTTATAAAGCATCAATCCGCCGCCATAGGATCCGGCCCAAAGTTCACCGTCGCGGTCAATGTACAAAGACATGACCTTATCGGCAGGCAAATGCCGGTTGTCGCTTTCCTTGTAATCATAATGGCTGAGCATCCGGTCTTCTTTCACGCTGTAGCGGCATATTCCATCGGCGTAGGAAGCGACCCAAAGAGTGCCGTCCAAAGCTTCAGCCATATCGGTGACGTAAATTCCGCTGAATATCGGCAAAGGGCGGAAATGGTCACTCGATTTGTCGTATTTGATCATTCCCAGCGTGGTGCCTGCCAGAATTTCTCCAGATGAGGTCTTGAATATCTTATGAACTTTATTGTCTTTCCATCCCGTATTCAATCCCCTTCCGTAAGACTTCACATTTCCCGTCTTGACATCAAAACGGAATATTCCCGCCCATGACCCAAGCCATAGCCAATCGCCGTCACTGCAGATGGAGATTATTGACTCCGGGAGCTCAGCCGATCTGCACTTATGAAGCATTCCGTCACATCCCATGTAGAGAAGACCTTTTTTCTCGGATACTGCCCATAGCTTTCCGGTGCCGTCAATATCCATATCCACCATATATCCGCCCATAAGTGATTCACCGTCAGCCTCATAATAGCGGTTGAAATTACGTTGGAACGCCGCGGACCAATTGATGCCGGAAGATAAGGTTCCTACCCAAAGCCCATTGGAACGGTCGCAATAAACGGCTTTCACGCTATTGTCTGCCAATGAATACCTGTTGTCAATGCTGTGGGAAAATTTGCGCACGTCCCCGGTAACGGCGTCATAGCGGTAGAGTCCGCTCGTCGTAGCGAGCCACACGCCCTTGTCATTGTCCAGACTGAGATAAGTCGGTCTAAACCCTTCATCGTTAGCTATCAAGGTCTTGAAAGTACCAGTCCGCAAATCCGCCTGGCAAAGTCCGTTCTGCCATGCCGCGAGATAGACCGTATTGTCCACGGGATTCTGGACGATGGACATTATGTCATCATTGGTTTTCCACCCTTTCAGGTTCACTTTCTCTATATGTTCCAGAGTGCTGTCGGAATGCCACAAATCGGCAAAATAAAGAGAAAACCAGAAATCGCCGCCGCTGTCGATGAGAAACGACCGGATATTGGAGACCAATGTGCTTTTCCCTTTGTCGGAAAAATAGTTCTTCAATGAACCGGACACGCGGTCATACGAAAAAAGTCCGCGCCCGTTCACCGACAGCCATACAATTCCACTCTTGTCAATACAGATATGAGTGACCTTGTTGTCAATGTTCACTCCGTTGTCACTAAGCTTGTCAAGCGGATGGAAAGAATCATCGGCATAGCTGTAAAATGTAGCGCCTGCATCAGTCCCGATCCACACATTCCCCTCATTGTCAGGACACAATGCGGTTATGAAGTCTGTATTAAGTCCAAGTTGTTCACGATAATAAGCGACGAATCCGGAGCCGTCGAAGCGATTCAATCCATCTTCCGTGGATACCCAGACAAATCCGTTGGAGTCCTGGGTAATGGCATTTACGTTGTCGAAAGACAATCCGCAATTCTCCGAAGTGAAATGTGTAAAACACCAGTCAACGTTTTCCGCAACCGAAGCTACGGAAAACGTCACCAGCATGGATAAAATCACTATGCCCCTTTTCACAAACCGTATGAATTCCGATTCCAGCATTCAAACGCGCACTAAACCGGGACTAAAGATAATATTATTCAATCGAAAATGATACACTGTTCACTCCGGAATCAGCACAATACAGGTAGAATGGTGCGCCATAGCCCTTGCTGTCCGTATATGGCATTGTACGTTTTGTGAACGTCGCATCGGCTGAAGCCTGGATGCTTCCGTCCGCACACTCCACCTTGACATGAATGAATCCGCTCTTGACGGCATTTTCGAACTTCATGGTCTTTTCTACCACGATACCGCCCCTCTTCATGGCGAAAGAACATTCCATACTGTAATTAGGGTCATTGGAAACAATCATCTGCTTGTCCACAATCTTCCATTCTTCTCCGTCGAGATACTTGATGTTCCAGAACACAGGCTGCTGACGTCCGTAAATCGGGAACTTGACCGTCAATGATGTACCGGCAGCGAATTGCTTGACAGGAATGACGAACTCGAAGTTGTCGCCTGTCCAGACGCCTTTCACACCAGGAGATGAAACCTTACCGCTATTGACTGTCTCAAGTTTCTGCTGATACTTGTCACTCGGGTCAGAAACCTTGTTCCACTGGCAATATGCCTGAGGCTGGGACGGACATGACCAATAACCTGTGCTTACCCATTTCGGCTGAGTCTCAGCAGTAAAATTCTTGACACCGTTTTCTACACCAAGAGGGAATACGACCGGGAATGTAACAGGAACGACACCGTCGGAAGACCTCGTCACATTGACATTGACGATATCCCCTGAGGCTACGACCTTGCCGGCATCAGAATCCTGGTTCAGGAACGATGTCGTATATTGTTTTCCATTGATGTCGGTAAATGTGATGTCGAAACCGCCTGCAGGATTCTCAAACGGCAAGACGACTACCGGCAGCACAGCACCGGTGGCTTCAATTTTGAGGCCTCCTTCAGGAAAATCCAATGTTACCGACTTCCCTTTTCCTGATGTCAATGTAAATTTGTCGTTCTTGATATCCATCGTGCCCTCACCGCACAATGCCCCCTGGAAGAGTGACTCGTCGGAAGGTTTGAATGACAATGATTTCAATGTTGCAGGGACACCTTCTTCCACGATGTCAGCCGGCACGGAAAGATTCAATACAGAAAATGGAGTCTTCACATCGAATTCCACATCAGGAAGTACGGAAACTGCATTTTTCACAGCCAGCATAGGAAGATATCTGATGATTCCGTCGGAATAATTCTGCCGGGCCGGGAGAGACACCTGCATTGCAGATACATCTACATTGTTTTTATAAGGCGATACTGCATAAAAAGAGAAACCGTGGTCTGACTCCCGGGCCTGAATCTTGTCTTCCTCGGACAAAGCGACCAACCTCTGAGGACTTGCAGTTCCTGACACTTTGTATGAAGCAACAGGCTTTTCTCCCATATTCACGCCCTGCTGCCCGTCACGTGCGCACAAGGCTACGACTCCGAACTCGGTTCCCTCAGGAATCTCCAGATCGGACTTTAAAGTAAAATTGACATCAATCGTCTCATAATCCAGGGACTTGTTGTTGTCAGAATTGCCGTTGCATGCAGTCAATGCCGCGAGCGCGGCACATAACAGAATACTCTTCTTCATATTTCATTATTAGTTTATCAGTGTCATTTCACAACCAGACAGTCATCCGTCAGGCACATAGGCAAAGTAACGGAATTAAGATTAGAGGTTATGAAACAATCTCGTCAATTTATGCAACAAAACGTATCACCGCCCTCAGGACTCATGTAAAAGCATTATATTTGCCTCCGTGTGAATTTAACCGCATAGTAGTAACATGAAACGACTTCTAAGCTTTTTGACCATATTGGTCTGCATAACGGCTGAGGGAAAACAGCCGAAGGTCACCAGCCTTCCATTCGGTGAACTATCCACCGGAGAAAGCACCACATTATATACCATAACCAACAGAAGAGGCGCTTCAATGCAGCTTCTCGATTATGGCGCCCGCATTGTCAGCATCATGATGCCTGACAGGAAAGGTCATTACGGCGATGTGGTCGTCGGCTTCGGAGACATTGAAAATTTCGAGAAGAAAGACAGATTCATCGGTCCTGTCATCGGAAGGTTCGGGAACAGGATAAATCACGCGGCATTCACTCTGGACGGTATCCGGTACGAACTGGTAGCCAATGAGGAATTGGGAGGAGAGCCGGTCCAATGCCATGGCGGCACAATGGGTTTCAACAGATTCATCTGGGATGCCACGCCTGTAAAGGAAGAAGGGCGCACAGGAGTAAGGTTCCACAGGGTCAGTCCGGACGGCGAGCAAGGCTTTCCGGGCACCATGGATGTAAATGTAACATATTGGCTGACAGACAACAACACTGTCAGAGTCGAGTATGAGGCTACCACCGACAAACCGACAGTAGTCAATCTTTCCAACCATACATATTTCAACCTCAAGGGCAATGAAGGCGGATACGTCATGGACCATCTGCTTCAGGTAGAAGCTGACACTTGCATACAGAACAATGCACAATTCTGCCCCGACATCCTGCGCCACGTGGACGGCAGTCCTTTCGATTTCAGGGAGCCGCACCGGGTGGACTACCGCATCGACATGCCTGACGAGCATCTCAGGATAATGAGAGGAATGTCAGCCTGCTGGGCAGTCAGGAATTGGGACGGCACATTGAGAAAAGCGGCAGATCTCTATGATCGCAAGTCCGGTCGCGGCATGCAGACATGGACTACGGAGCCGGCTTTGCTCACATTTACCGGAAGAAGTTTCGACGGGACATATAAAGGAAAATACGGGCCGATCGAGAAATTCGGTGGAATGCTCATGGAGACCATCCACTTTCCCGACAGCCCGAATCAACCCCGTTTTCCGAGCACGGTCCTGAGACCGGGCCAGAAGTATCATTCCGTCACGGAATTCCGTTTCTATACGAAATGACCTGCAGGTGAAACGTCTCTCCTACTAAAGCACTGCCATGATGGAGCCTACGAGGGCAAGGATGGCATAGAACTCAGGAAGAGCAGCGTAGATAAGAGTATTTGTCATGACGCTGTGGCCCTGACTTTCACCCACGATACCGTTGGCGCAGACCTGGCCCTGACGGATAGCGGAGAAAAGACATACGAGACCTACTGCAAGACCCACTCCGAAGAGCTTTGGGCCCATAACAGTGAAGTCCGGCTTGAAGACAACGAGCCAAAGGAGGAATCCTACGAATCCGTAGAGACCCTGTGTTGCAGGAAGAGCGGAGAGAATCATGTAAGTGGATGACTTCTCAGGATTCTTCTTGAGAGCGCCCTCTGCAGCATTGGCAGCGATGGTGGTTCCGTAGCTGGAACCGATACCGGCAAGGCCGAGCATAAGGCCAAGACCGAGATAACCGAGAATTTCGTTCATAGTTCTTAATTATTGTTTATCATTATTTTGTTTTCGTCAAAGGGTTGTATTTCAGTCCGGTACCCTCATAACCGGAATTCTTGAAGTACTCCACGAACGTAAGACGCAGCGGGTGTACGAATGCGCCCAGGCAGGACATGGCGAGGTTCAGCACGTGGCCGAAAATCAGTATCACGATGCAGAACACCCAGTTCACGCCGGGTACAGGGATATCCAATATCATGGTACCCATGATGTTGAACGCATTGCCGAGCATACCTCCGGCAAGACCGAGCGCATACAGACGGATGTAGCTGAGTACGTCGCCCATAAGGCCGGTAACCATGTTATAGGTATCCCAGAGACCTGAGCCGATGTTCACCAACGGATTGCGCCCCGGAGTATTGAACACGAAGATCGCCAATGAACTGACTGCCGCCAAAGCGATGATCACCCACTTGAACGCGACCTCGGAAAGGACTTCCGTCATACCGAGAGCAATCACGATGATGCCGCCCACAATCAGAGTGGTCCAGCCCCAAGTGGAAACCGTCTTGCTGAATCCGAAGCGTTTGGTGTAGTTAACCGTCTTGATGATCATGGCAAGACAGATGTGCAGCACACCGATAGCCACGGCAAGCACCATCTGGACAGGGAATCCGGCTATCTTGCCTTCCGGGAACCATCCGTCCACGCAGAGCGCCTTAAGCCACTCCGGAGTCCAGGATGCTTCGAGAATGCTCATTCCGAAGAATGTCCCGAGGAACAGTCCCACGAAGAACGTCATTCCGCCGAGGAAACCGATAAGCCTGTACATCTTGCCCAGACTCGTGCCCTGCATCTTCAGTTTCATGAACAATGCAATGAGCATGAGCACGATACCGTATCCGGCATCACCCATACACATGGCAAAGAACAGCATGAAGAACGGACCGAGCACAGGCGTCGGGTCGAATTCATCATAAACCGGCATGCCGTACATTCCGGTCAGCACCTCGAAATTCTTGGCGAACCAGTTGTTGTGCAGCTTGATAGGAGGATTGTCCTCCTTGGTAGCCGGCTCGTGGATGTAATATATTCCGAGAGCGTCGAACGCATCACACAGTCTCTTGTCATCCTCAGTCGGAGCGAATCCGGTAACTACGGCAAGATGACTATCAGCCGCCATTTCTGTAGCAGACTCGGCCAGATACAGGTCAAGCGATCCAAGTTTCTCATTGTAACGCTGTCTGAGTTCTCCGATGCAGCCTTTCAGATTGCCGAGCAGCTTTTTCCGCTCAGAGAGTTTCGTCTCCAGATCCTTGATGGTGAGTTCCATTTCATTGACAGAACCCTCAGGAGCCGCCATAGGCTCGATCGGGAAGCTGTACTCTTCAGAAACAGGAGCCACAGTCACGAAGAACACGGTCGTATCCGTCTCGCTGACCACCTGCAACGGCTGGATTTCAGCCCACGCGGGGTCGAACTTCTTCTTCTGGCAGCTGTAGAAGCGTATTTTCAGTCCCTGAGCCTCCAATCTTCCGATGGCCTCAGTGCTGAACTGCCCCCACGGCTTGCGGGCAGAAAGTTCCTTTTTTGCGGAAGACAGCTCATTCTTGAGTTCCTCCACATCAGCCTGAGCCTTCAGCGCAGCCTCGACAGGGTCGCCGTCGAACCTGAAGCCCTTTTCCGGTTCAGCGTCACAGCTGTTCAGAACAGCCAGAGCCTTCTTCACGGTATCTGCCTCACTCAGGAGCGCCTCTGACTTCTCGTCCACCGGTTTGACGGAACGGGTTATGTCAATGACTCCGAGATCCTGGATTTTCGACAAGAATTCCTCAGTCTGCCCGGAAAGCAGAATAAAGGAGTATTTGGTCATCGGACTAATCATTCTGCAGCTCCTCCATAGCTTCTTCCTCTTCGTGACGGCTCTTGACAATCTTGGATGAAGCCTTGCTCAGGTTCTCCTCATCCTCCATATATCTCTTGATTTTTCTGATAGCCTCCTGATACCCGGGAATCTGGACCTTCTCATACAGGTTCACCTTCTGAGTGGTCTTCTTCCTCTGGTAATCCAGAATACGGCTCTTTTCCTGATACACTTCCGATTCGATGCCCAGACGGGTAAGCTCCTTCAGGATGGAGACTCCGTCGGCATACCAGGCCGGCTTCACAAAGGCATTGAAAGGATGTATCTCATAATGGATATCCTTCAGCTCCGGAGTTTTCACACCGGCGAGCTTCACAGTGACCAGATCGACATCCGTTATGGAAATCAGGTCAGGCTGGAACTCATTCCACAGTGCCGCCAGATAGTCGTATTTCTGCATTGAGGCATTCAGTTCCTCAACAAGTTCTTCCGAACGTTCCTTGGCCTTGCGGACCTCGAGGCGCAGGGCTGATTCCTTGTTCTGAAGAGTAGGAAGAGCCTTCTGACGCATCTTCAGCTGCTTGCCGAGGTTGTTCAGAGAAGTCTTGTTGTACTGGAATTTAATTGCCATATCAAACTTTCAATTGATGGTCAAAACATTGACCTTTAAACTTTCCAATACTTGTCTGTCAATGCCTGCTTGATACCTGTCTCAGCCTTGGTGAAGTACTTTCCGAAAAGTTGCCAGGCCGTGTCAAGCATCTCAGTGATAGTGATGTTCACATCGATTGACAGAAGTCTTGTAGCATATTCTTTCGCATACGCGAGACAACGGTGGTCGTAGTCGCTCAAGTCGAAACCGTTCTCCAGCTTCGTCTTGGCATTCTGCGCATCCGCATAAAGACGCACGCTCGCATTCATCACCTGACTGTGGTCCTCGCGGGTCTTCTTGCCCTGCACGAGCTGTTTGAGTCGGGACAATGAGCGGAACGGGTCAATGATGACCTTGCCTGAATCCGCATCTGCACGCAGATAGAGCTGACCTTCAGTAATATAACCGGTATTGTCAGGAATAGCGTGGGTGATGTCACCGTCATTCAATGTGGTCACTGCGATAATAGTGATGGAACCGCCTGACGGAAGCTGCACGGCCTTCTCGTAAATCTTCGCGAGGTCGGAATACAGAGAACCCGGCATGGAGTCCTTTGACGGAATCTGATCCATACGGTTGGACACGATACTGAGCGCATCCGCATACAATGTCATGTCGGTCAGCAGCACCAGCACCTTCTCGTTCTTGTCCACGGCGAAATACTCAGCGGCAGCCAATGTCATGTCCGGAATGAGCAACCGCTCTACAGGAGGTTCCTCAGTCGTATTGATGAAACTGATGATCTTGTCCAATGCACCGGCAGACTCGAAAGCGTGACGGAAGAACAGGTAGTCGTCATTGGAAAGACCCATGCCCCCAAGAATGATCTTGTCCACATCCGCACGCAGAGCCACATCCGCCATCACTTTGTTGTAAGGCTGGTCAGCGTCCGCGAAGAAAGGAATCTTCTGGCCGGAAACGATGGTATTGTTCAGGTCAATGCCGGCAATACCAGTAGGAATCAGCTCTGAAGGCTGACGTCTCTTGTACGGGTTCACTGACGGACCGCCGATTTCACGTTCCTCACCCTCAACCTCAGGACCGCCGTCGATAGGATGTCCGTAAGCATTGAAGAAACGGCCTGAAAGCTGTTCGCTCACCCTCAGCACAGGAGGTTCGCCGAGGAATGACACCTCCGCGTTCGTAGGGATGCCTTCTGTACCGGAGAACACCTGAAGAGTAACAGAATCACCCTTGGTCTTCACCACCTGGGCCAGACGGCCATCCACTGTTGCAAGCTCGTCATTGGCCACGCCTGTCGCCTTGAGGGACACGGTCGCCTTGGTGATAGCATCGAGCTGCGTATATGTTCTCTGGAATGCTTTATTTGCCATTTTCTTCCAATAGTTTAGAGAGTTCAGAATTATATTTCTCGAATGCCTCGCTATGGAACTGGGAGTAGTTCATCTGACGCAAGTCATTGATAAGTTCCTTGAAGAAGTTGCGGCACTGCTCGAAATCCTCGAATGAGAATTCCCTGTCGCAGATATCGAGAATCAGATTCAACATGAATTTCTGACGATCAAGAGGACAGAGGCTGTCCACGGCGTCGAACGCGTCCTGCTGGAGGAACACGAAGTCCAGAAGCTCGGACTTCCAGAAAGTCTCGTGATAGTTCATCGGCACGCCGTCGTCACCGAGGATATTGATCTGCTCGGCAGCATCACGTCCCTGACGGACAATGTTCTTGGCGCGGTTCACCATCTCAGTCCAGCCTTTTTCGATCTTCTCGTCGAGGAACTCCTGAATTTCAGGATATTCCAGATACTTGGAGTAAGAGTCGATAGGATTCACTGCCGGATATCTTTTCTGGTCGGCACGGTTCTGCTCCAATGCATAGAAACAGCGCGCAGCCTTCTTGGTGGACTCGGTCACAGGCTCCTTGAGGTTACCGCCGGCCGGAGAAACCGTTCCGATGAAGGTGACAGCTCCGGTCTTGCCGTTGTTGAGCACGACCATACCCGCACGGGCGTAGAAGTTGGAAATGATGGATGACAGATCGACCGGGAAAGCATCGGCGCCCGGAAGTTCCTCCATACGGTTACTCATTTCCCTCAACGCCTGAGCCCAACGTGATGTGGAGTCAGCCAGAAGCAGACATTTCAGGCCCATGGCGCGATAATACTCGCAGATCGTCATTGCCGTATATACAGATGCCTCACGGGCAGCTACAGGCATGTTGGACGTGTTGCAGATGATGGTAGTCCTCTCCATCAGCTTTCTTCCGGTATGAGGATCGACCAGTTCAGGGAACTCGGTGAAGATCTCCACGACCTCATTCGCACGCTCGCCGCACGCAGCCATCACGATGACATCCGCGTCACCCTGCTTGGCTATCGCATGCTGAAGCACAGTCTTGCCGCAGCCGAAAGGTCCCGGGATGAAGCCCGTACCGCCTTCGGCGATCGGATTGAGCGTGTCAATGACCCTGACACCTGTTTCCATAATCCTGTTCGGTCTCGGCTTCTCCTTATAGGATTTCACAGCCACCTTTACAGGCCATTTCTGTACCATCGTCACAGGCACATCATTGCCCTGCGCGTCTGTCAGCACAGCCACAGTGTGGTCGATATTGTATTGTCCGGCAGCGGCGACGCTCTTCACGGTGTATGTTCCCTTGAATGAGAACGGCACCATTATCTTGTGAGGCAGCCAGCCTTCCTTGACTTCACCCAGCCAGTCTGCAGCCGAAACCGTGTCGCCCGGCTTTGCGACAGGTTCGAAGTCCCAGAGCTTTTCGTGGTCGAGCGGAGATGTGTATTCACCCCTTTTCAGGAACACGCTCTCCATAGTCGCCAAATTGTTCTGAAGACCGTCATAGATACTTGAAAGAAGACCAGGTCCCAATGTAATCTCAAGCATCCTGCCTTCAAACTCGACAGAATCACCGTTTTTCAGACCACGGGTACTTTCAAACACCTGGACAGAAGCATTACGGCCTTTCACCTTGATAACCTCGGCAAGAAGCTTAGTTTCGCCCAAAGTTATATAGCAGAGCTCATTTTCCGCCACCGGTCCGTCCACTGTGACCGTGACAAGATTCGAGACAATGCCCGTTACCTTTCCTGTTGTTTTCATTTATAGTTGTTTAATTTTTATTCAATGTATGCTGTTATGCGTCTTATGCGCCTACAGCCTTGTCTGCTGCCTCCCGGATTCCGGTATAGGAGCCGCGGACACCCTCCACAAGACGCGCGAACATCTGTTTTCCTGTTTCAGGATCCAGTTTCAGCCATCTTGCTACAATGTTCAGGCGGGCAATGAACCCGAGTATGACATTTATGTCGAAATAATCAAAAGTGGTGATGGACTCTATCTTGGACCACATCAGGTCATCCATTCCGCGTTCACGGGAAAGGATATCCTCCTGGTTCAGGACAGCGTCCAGTTTCTGGGCCTCTTCGAACTCGCCTTCCGCTTCCATGAAAATATCTGTGTCGGCGGGACGTTCCAGCGCACGGTTCAGGTATCTGACCTTGGCATTGCGGACATTCAGGTCGAATTTGAAATAATCCCTTATGAAACTGTTCTTCGCTTTCAATGCTTTCTGATAGAATTCCAAGTCGAGGTTGGCCCAGTCAAAGCCGGCTATCAGAACATCGATCAGAGCATTGTCCTCTTTCGAGCACAACTCCCTGATTTCCTGTACTATAGCCTCAACTCCCGCAGCATCGGCACCCTTCCAGTCAGGTGCAATGTCCGGCAGACCGGCAATGATATATTCGTAATTGTTCATTGAAAGGGACATTAGAAACTATTCTCCGAAAAGCAGTTTTCGAGTAGCCGGACGAAGATATTCGCTGATGAGTTCCTTGAATGTCTCGTCTGTCAGACTGATGAAATAGCCTCCGTCCTTAGGGCCGATGGTGAAACCGCCTGCGATCCTCTTGGTGAATGTCGCATTCACGCCACCTTTGAGAATCGATGTCAATTCTCCTTTGACGAACGGCTCAAGTGATGCCTTGAGTGATTCAGGAAGAACAAGTTCCAGATCCGCAGCATTCTCAGAATCGAACTTCTGGGCCACTGCCTTGATGATTTCCTTCACGAAAGCTTCCTCCGAGAGAGACTTTTCCACTGCTGCAGCATTCATCTTGAACACAACCAGGTCTTCGATGTCCTTCTTTGTAGCCTGAATGCTCTGTGACACAGCCATCTTCAGGTCTCCGGTCACCTTGACCTTGAAATCAGCTGCTTCCTTTTCAGCTTTGGCTCTGATTTCATCAGCCTCTTTCTGTGCTGCAGCTACGATGTCGGCAGCCTCTTTACGGGCATTGGCTAAAATCTCTTCGCCTTCTTTCTTACCCTTGGACAAGCCCTCGTTATAAAGCTTGTCCGTCAATTCCTGTAATTTGTTCTCCATATAGGATATATGATTTAATCGTTTTTATTCAATTATCTGACAAAAGTACTAATTTTGGCTCTATCCTCAAAGTTTGGGTTCCTTTTTGCGTAAAAAGGAACATCTATTCAGCAAAAGCGGAAAATCACTTTGCTGAAACTTCATTGAGCCAAATCTCGAGAGACTGGAAAAAGACTGGTCTCCAGGCGCCCAACCTGTCCTTTCCGAACTCAGGGGTAGTAAATCCCCAGCCGTGTCCACCATAAGGATATACATAAATCAGGGCTGGCACATTGTGCGCCACAAGCGCGTCATAATACAGGAAGCTGTTTTCAGGAGCTACGATATTGTCACCCGTGCTGAGCGCGAGGAATGTAGGAGGCGTGTCTGCAGAGACATTGTTCTGAAGCGAATAGTGATACATCAGTTCCTCGTACTTCGCCTTTTTCACCAAGTAATCCTTGACAGGAAGGTTCTCGTCCAGCCATTTGGATTCCTTGCCTATGAGATTGTCGTGAGTGCCCTTGTGGGTCAGGGACAGGTCCATGGTGATTACAGGGTAAATGAGCACAGAGAAGTCAGGCCTTGTCACAGTGTCCACGAAAAGCGTGGAAGCGGAAGCGGCAAGATGTCCGCCGGCTGAGAAGCCCATCACGCCTATCTGGTTCACGCCCCACTCCTGCGCATGTGCACGGCAATATCTGAAAGCGTTCTGCACATCGTTCAGAGGCACGTTCCAGTGTCCGTTAGGAAGGCGGTATTTCACCACGCAGACAGAAATTCCGCGCTTAACGAGCCAGTCTGCCACATAAGCGCCCTCATTGAATGTAGAAAGATTTTTGTAACCGCCGCCCGGGCAGACCACAATCATCTGGCCATTAGGCTTTTTCGGCAGATAGATATCTATCCTCGCATTGTCTCCGACCTTGGACATTGTCCCGGATGCTTTCATTTCCTCCGGCTCCGCGATCTTGTTCGACTCGCCCGGTCCGAGAGTGATGGTCTTTCCGTTCTCTTCAATGCCCTTGTTGACTTTCTGGCCTTCAGGATAAAGTGCCAATGTCATGTTAGGACGAAGTTTTGTCGCCGGCTCGAACGGCTCGGCAGCATTGGCTACAACAGGTGAAACTGCTATGGCCAATGTCATAAGGATGGAATTAAAAGTTTTCATAATTATTATATGGTTTTCAATTTTTCTGACAATGTTTCTTTCAGCAGCACGCATATCTGCTTGCCGGAAAATTCCGGAAGCGGGTTGAAATGCACGTCGAAAGCAAATCCCGGAAGACGCACGGGCATCTGGAGCAGTGTCCCGTCAGCCAATTCGTTTTTCACGGCCTGTGCAGGTACGATTCCCACTACGGAAACAGAGTCCCTGACTATGGACTTGACAGCCTCCACGGAATCCGAGAAGATTATGGTACGCGCTTCCAGATCCGGGGTAAGAAACGGCCTGTAGCCGCTCCAGACTGCGAATTTATTGGAAACAGGAATACCGGCTATAGTAGAAAAAGGCTTGGCGGTCTGTTCGTCATCTTCCTCAGATACTGCCGCCGAATTTACTGAACGGTTATGTTTAGAGGCCACCACAAAGGCATCCATGACGCCCACCAGATGGCTTTCGCCTTCAAAATCAATGGTTTCCGGACTCGGTGAAACAGAGATTTCCACATCAGCGTCCTGAGGTGTCCCGAAATGGGTGCCCGGAACCTCACCTTCCTCGCCGGTGGTCTTGTCGTGGACTGAAATCGAGGTCAGTTCGATGGAAAGTTCCGGCATTGCGCCGGAAAGCATTGACAATGTCTCCGGCAGCAGATAGGACGCGAGCACCGGATCGGCCGCTATCTTTATGGGTTTCCCGGCATTGATCCGTCCCTGCTCTCCGAACATTCCGGCGGCAGCCGAGTACCAGTACTGGATTTTTTCAGCATATTCCAGAAAGACGACGCCCTGGCTTGTCAATGTCGCCTCTCCCCTGTTTCTGCTGATCAATGTGGCGCCCGTTTCTTTTTCCAATGCGCTTATATTCTGGCTCACGGCAGGCTGGGATATGCCGAGATGCTTGGAAGCTTTCGTAAAACTTCCTGTCTTTGCGACAGTTATGAAGACCTTGAGTCTGAAATCCTCAAACATTATGTTCCAGTAATTACGTAATCATACAAAGGTAATCATTTTTGGCAGAAGAATTGTAATATGTTATATTTGTGAGATGAACAATTTTAAAAACTCATTATAGATGAAAAAGTTTGTACTAATCATTGCGGCATTGTTTTCAGTGACGGCATTCTCATTGTCGGCACAGAACCAGCAGCTGCCGAATGACCCTTCCGTAAAAAAGGGCAAGTTGGAGAACGGTCTGACCTATTATATAATGCATAATAGTCAGCCGGCCAACAGGGCGGAGTTCTACCTCGCCACCAACGTCGGAGCCATTCAGGAAACACCTGATCAGGACGGACTCGCCCACTTCCTCGAGCATATGTGCTTCAACGGCACCAAGAATTTCCCCGGAAAGGGAATCCTGGACTACCTGCAGAGCATCGGCGCCTCTTTCGGAGGCAATGTCAATGCTGCCACAGGTGTGGAGCAGACCACCTATATGCTCAACAACATTCCGCTCGTGAGACCTACCGTAGTGGATTCCTGCATCCTCATCATGCACGACTACTCACACTTCGTTACCTGCGATCCTAAAGAAATCGATGCGGAAAGAGGTGTCATCATCGAGGAGAGAAGAACCAGAAGGGACGCTTCCTGGAGAATGTATGAAAAATCCAAGCCGTATCTTTATGGTGATTCCAAATATGCAGGCTGCTCGCTTATCGGAAGCCAGGAGAATCTGGAGACCTTCAAGCCGGAGAGCCTCACAAACTTCTACCATACATGGTACCGCCCTGACCTCCAGGCACTCATCGTTGTCGGCGACATTGACGTGAACTATGTGGAGGCCGCCATCAAGCGCATCTTCGCAGACATTCCGGCACCAGTAAATCCGAAGGCGAAGGACGTCATCAGGATTCCGGACAATGAAGCTCCGTCCATCGGAGTCATCACCGATCCTGAGGCAGTAAGCACCTCTGTAGAGGTTTACTGGAAGAGCGAAGCCATGCCGGAGGAGTTCAACAGCACCATGCAGGGGGAATTGACAGACCTCCTCAAGAGCCTGATTTCCAGCATAATGAACGAAAGGCTCAGCGACATTGCAGCGAAAGCTGACGCTCCTTTCTCAAGTGCAGGATTCGGCATCGGCAACATGTGCGAGACGATGGAAGTCACTATGGGACAGGCTGCCTGCCACGAAGGGGAAGCGCTTGTCGCGTTCAAGGCATTGCTGACGGAAATCGAGAAGATGAAGAGATTCGGATTCAGCAGCGACGAAATCGCGAGGGCCAAGTCTGAACTTCTTTCCGCTTACGAAAGTGCAGCCAAGAGCGCTGACAGCAGGAAAAACGAGGAACTTGTACAGCCGTTGATCAACAATTTCTTCGACAACTATGCCTACATGCACCCTCAGACAGAATACGAAATCGTAGAGCAGCTCCTCCCTATGCTCCAGGACCAGATGATCAACCAGGTCGTAGCCCAGTTCATTCCTGAGAACAATCTGGTCGTCCTTTACAAAGGCCCTGAGAAAGAAGGACTTGTGACTCCTACCGTAGAGGATTTCAGCAAGGCCATTGCCGAAGTTGAATCTTCAGACATCAAGGCCAATGCCGTAGAGGCGATCGACTCCGACTTCCTCGACGAGAGCAAGCTCAAGGGAAGCGCAGTGAAATCCATCTCAAGGTCAGAGCTCCACGGCAGCACCGTATTGACACTCAAGAACGGCCTCAAGGTCATTCTCCGTCCTTCACAGGATGAGAAGAACAGCATTATCTTCAACCTTTACAAGAAAGGTGGACTGTCAATGATTCCTACCGAGGACCTGAGCAGTTTCGACGACAATGTCTGGGGTCTTTTCCTGAACTGCAGCGGTATTTCCAAATTCCCTGAGACCACTGTAACCAAGATGCTTGCAGGCAAGAACGTTTCTGTAGCTCCTTATATCAATTCTCTGCGTCACGGTGTTTCCGGAAGCAGCACGACCAAGGATCTGGAGACGGCCCTGCAGCTTACCTACCTGTACTTCGCAGACCCACGTTTCGACCAGGCCGAGTTCGACCAGGCCATCAAGAAGCTTCAGAGCATCGTTCCCAACTATGTGAAACAGCCGAGCTACAAGTTCAGCAAGGAGCTCCAGAGCACTCTCTACGGCGAGAATCCTCGTAAGACTCTCATCACCGAGAAGACATTGGAAGAAGCCAGCCTCGCTACTATCGAGAAGGATTACAGGATGCTGTTCCATGATGCTGCCGGCGCTACCGCCATCTTCTGCGGTGACTTCGACATTGACACGGTTCTTCCTCTGATCCAGAAATATCTCGGTTCCATCAACAAGGGCAAGCGTCCTTTCGAATGCAAATATGAGAAGCCGGCGATTCTTTCCGGCAAGGCCACAAATGACTTCAAGACAGATATGCAGACACCGAAAGTGACTGTTATCGAGGTGTTTGACGCGATTCTTCCGGAATACAGAGTACTGGATGACGTAGCTCTTTCTGCTGCCACATACATTCTCGACATGAGATACACCAAGTCTCTCCGTGAGGACGAGGGCGGCACATACGGTGCATCCGCTCATGGTTCAATGACCAATGAGCCTAAGGCCGAGGCTCTTCTCCAGGTATATTTCGACACCAAGCCGGCTGCTGCGGACAAGCTCATAAGCCTCAGCCTCGAGGGACTCAACAGCCTCGCTGAGGAAGGTCCTACCGCAGAGGAGTTCGACATGACTGTGAAGAATCTGAAGAAGAACATCCCTGAGTCCAAGCTCAACAACAGATACTGGCTCAGAGCCCTGAAGGAGTACGACCTGTTCGGATATGACTACGACAAGGAGTACGAGGAGGCTGTAAACAACCTCAAACCTTCTGACATTCAGAACATTCTGAAGACAATCCTCGCTTCCGGCACTGCCAAGACAGTGATAATGCGTCCTGACAAGGCTGCTGAAGCAGAATAGTGATACGTGGCGGCGCTGCTGCCGCCCATAATTGAAACCGCCGCGAAGTCAGTTGTCTGCTTCGCGGCGGTTTTTATGTTGTACAGTCCATTATCGGAACTGTGTCCTTGTCAGAGCCGCTACTTCAGCTCACCGGCAAGACGCAGAAGATATTGACCATAGTCATTCTTTGCCATCGGGGCTGCGACCTCGACGAGCTTCTCTCTGGTTATCCAGCCGTTCTTATATGCGATGTCCTCGAGGCAGGCGATCTTCAGGCCCTGGCGTTTTTCTATCACCTCCACGAATGTGGACGCCTCCGAAAGAGACTCATGGGTACCGGTATCAAGCCAGGCAAAACCGCGCTGGAGAGTCTTGACATGGAGCTTTCCCCTGGACAGAAACTCCTGATTCACAGATGTTATCTCCAGCTCTCCCCTTGCTGAAGGGCGCACGTTCTTGGCCACTTCCACCACTTCATTCGGATAGAAATACAGGCCTACCACCGCATAATTGCTCTTGGGATTCTCCGGTTTTTCCTCGATGCTCAGGCACTTTCCTTCCGCGTCAAATTCAGCCACGCCGTAACGCTTGGGATCACTCACCAGATAGCCGAAAACGCAGGCCTCTGAGTGATTTTCGACCAATGCGACGGTATCCCTGAGCATTCCGGTAAAGCCGGAACCGTAGAAGATATTGTCTCCCAGCACCATGCACACATCGTCTTTTCCGATGAATTCCTCACCTATTATAAATGCCTGTGCCAGACCGTCCGGAGAAGGCTGCTCGGCATATTCGAAATGGACTCCGAACTGGCTGCCGTCCTCCAGAAGGCGACGGAAGCCCGGCAGATCCTGTGGTGTGGAGATTATGAGTATTTCCCTGATTCCGGCAAGCATGAGCACGGAAATAGGGTAATAAATCATAGGCTTGTCATATATCGGGATGAGCTGCTTGCTTATTCCCTTGGTTATAGGATACAGACGAGTACCGCTGCCACCTGCCAAAACAATCCCTTTCATCGAAAAATCATTTAAATTGTTACATATTGTTACAGATTCAGCGAATATAATTATTATATTTGTTTCTGACGCAATAAGAATTGAGAAAATGGATGTGATAAAGACGGAACTCGAGGGCGTTTATGTCATTGAGCCGAAAATTTTCAGGGACGGGCGCGGATATTTCTTCGAAAGTTTCTCGCAGAGAGAGTTCGACGAGAAAATCGGCCACGTGGAATTTGTACAGGACAATGAGTCATTGTCTTCTTATGGTGTAATGAGGGGGCTCCATTTCCAAAGACCGCCATATACGCAAAGCAAACTGGTACGCTGCGTGAAAGGTACGGTTCTGGATGTGGCCGTGGACATCAGGGAGGGTTCGCCTACCTACGGAAAGCACGTCGCCGTGGAACTTTCCGAGGAAAACCACAGGCAGCTCTTCATCCCGCACGGATTTGCACACGGATTTGCAGTGCTGAGCGAAAAGGCATTGTTCCAGTACAAATGCGACAATTTCTACCATCCTGAGGCGGACGGCGGCATAAGCATCCTGGACAGCAGCCTCGGAATCGACTGGAAAGTCCCGCAGGAGGTGGCCATATTGAGCGAAAAGGACACCAGGCATCCTCTCCTGAAAGACTTTGTCACACCATTCAGAAAAGGAACAGAATTTTAAGAGATATGAAGCATTACAGCAGAGCGATTGTCATCACAGGCGGCGCAGGTTTCATCGGAAGCCACGTCGTCAGACTGTTTGTGAACAAATATCCTGATTATCACATCATCAACATTGATAAGCTCACCTATGCCGGAAACCTGGCGAACCTCGACGACATCAAGGACAGGCCGAACTACACGTTCCTCAAGGCGGACATCTGCGACTTCGAGACGATTCTCCAGACGCTCAGGCGCTACGATGTGGACGGCATCATCCATCTCGCCGCGGAATCGCACGTGGACCGCTCCATCAAGGACCCGTTCACCTTCGCGCGGACCAATGTAATGGGCACATTGTCAATGCTTCAGGCCGCCAAAATCTTCTGGGAGAGCCAGAAGGAGCCGTGGAAGATGAGCCGTGTCAATGCAGATGGAGACGAAGTGTGCACAGATTGCCGGTTCTACCATATTTCTACGGACGAGGTTTACGGTGCACTGGAACTTACTGACCCTCAGGGCATCGAGACTCCATTTTCCACCAAGGCGTCGTCCGCGCACCACCATGCTTACGGTCAGGAGTTCTTCACGGAGGAGACCAAATATCAGCCACACTCGCCATATTCTGCGTCCAAGGCATCGTCCGACCATTTCGTGAGGGCGTTCCACGACACCTACGGTATGCCGACGATTGTTACGAACTGCTCGAACAACTATGGTCCGTTCCAGTTCCCGGAGAAGCTTATCCCTCTGTTCATCAACAATATACGCCACCGCAAGCCGCTCCCTGTCTATGGCACCGGTGAGAATGTGCGTGACTGGCTGTATGTGGAAGACCACGCGAGGGCCATTGACCTTATCTTCCATAAGGGAAAGGTCGCCGATACCTATAATATAGGAGGGTTCAACGAGTGGAAGAACATTGACATCATCAAGGTCCTGATCGCGACTACCGACAGGCTGCTCGGCCGCGAGGAAGGTGCTGACAATGACTTGATTACCTTCGTGACCGACAGAAAGGGCCACGATATGCGCTATGCCATTGACTCGAGAAAGCTCCAGAGGGAACTCGGATGGGAGCCTTCACTTCAGTTCGAGGAGGGCATAGAAAAGACCGTCAAGTGGTATCTTGAGCATCAGGACTGGCTGGACAATGTCACCAGCGGCGACTACCAGAAGTACTACGAAAAGATGTACGGGGTCTAGTCCAATGTGGATCTGTACCAGTCGAACAGCCTGCGTACTCCTTCGTCGATTTCCACTTTGTGATGCCAGCCGAGGCTGTGGAGTTTGGAGACGTCGATGAGTTTGCGCGGAGTTCCGTCCGGCTTGGATTCGTCGAACACTATTTCACCTTCAAAGCCTACCGCATCCGCCACGAGTGAAGACAACTCGCGGATAGTCAGTTCTTTACCTGTACCGACATTGATATGGCAATTTCTGATCTCACCGAGAGACGGAATCGCTCCGCCGCGTCCTTCGCTGTTGTTGCGGTTCACTGCCCCGTCGGTTTTCGCGCCGTAGAAGACTGAACTGTATTTGTCAATGCCGATGATGTCGCTGAAATCCACATTGAGCAGGACATGTACGCTGGCGTCAGCCATGTCTTCGCTCCAGAGGAACTCGCGAAGCGGCTTTCCCGTGCCCCAGAGCACTACTTTATTGTCGCTGATTCCGTAGAATGCCAATGCTTCCAATATCCTTTCGTGCGGGTTGGAGCCGTCCACATTGCCCTCGCCGATGATGGCGCGGAGCTTGTTGTCCGGATTTATCGGGCGGCGGTCCATATCCGTTCCGATGGCATGCCAATCGCGGGCGTGCAGCAGTTTTGCGAGGTAGATTTTCCTCATCATCGCCGGCATCACGTGGCTGTTCTCCAGATGGAAGTTGTCATTCGGCCCGTAAAGGTTGGTCGGCATGACGGCAATGTAATTCGTTCCGTACTGGAGGTTGTAGCTCTCGCACATCTTCAGGCCTGCGATTTTCGCTATCGCATACTCCTCATTGGTATATTCAAGCGGTGAGGTCAGCAGGGCGTCCTCCTTCATCGGCTGAGGCGCATTTTTCGGATAGATGCAGGTGGAACCGAGGAAGAGCAGCTTCTTCACTCCGCAGCGGTAGGCATTGCTTATGACATTGCACTGCATCTTCATATTCTGCATTATGAAATCCGCACGGTACAATGAATTGGCCATGATTCCGCCCACGAATGCTGCCGCCAGCACCACCGCATCCGGTTTTTCTTCATCGAAGAAGCGTTCCACTGCATACTGGTCGGTCAGATCCAGTTCGCTGTGGGTCCGGCCAACAAGGTTCGTATAGCCGCGGCTCAGGAGATTGTTCCAGATCGCAGAGCCCACGAGGCCTCTATGCCCCGCGACATATATTTTGCTGTTCCTGTCGAGCATTTCCAGTTGTTTTACATATTTTACGTGCTTCTTTACGATGGTTTCCGCACCTCTATTTTACGATGCCTTTTTCGAGGTATTCCACGAGGTTAGTGCGGACTTTTTCACTGGCATTGTCCCCGGCGACCTTGGCCATGTCGGCATCTACCATTATCTTCACGAGTTCTTCAAATGATGTCTTTGCAGGGTTCCAGCCGAGTTCCGCCTTCGCTTTCGTAGGGTCTCCCCAGAGATTCACGACGTCGGTAGGACGGTAGAAATCCGGTGATACCTCGACTATGACTTTACCCGTTTTCTTGTCAATGCCTTTTTCGTCCGCGCCTTCGCCGACAAATTCGAGGTCAATGCCCACGTGCTTGAATGCCAGGTAGCAGAACTCCCTTACGCTGTGCTGCACGCCTGTCGCTATCACGAAATCCTCAGGCTTCTCATGCTGGAGGATGAGCCACATACATTCCACATAGTCCTTGGCATAGCCCCAGTCTCTCAGTGAGGACAGGTTGCCGAGATAGAGTTTCTCCTGTTTGCCCTGGGCAATGCGTGCCGCGGCAAGTGTAATCTTGCGGGTAACGAAGGTCTCGCCACGTCTTTCGGACTCATGATTGAACAGGATTCCCGAGCAGCAGAACATGCCATACGCCTCACGATATTCCTTCACTATCCAGAAGCCGTAGAGTTTGGCGACTGCATAAGGGGAATAAGGATGGAACGGAGTGTTCTCATTCTGAGGCACTTCCTCTACTTTTCCGTACAACTCGGATGTGGAGGCCTGATACATACGGCAGGTCTTCTCCAAACCGCATTGACGGATGGCTTCCAGTACGCGGAGGACTCCGGTAGCATCTACATTGGCCGTATATTCCGGCGAGTCGAAACTTACCTGGACGTGGCTCTGGGCCGCGAGATTGTATATTTCATCGGGACGCACACGTCCTACCACCTGAACCAGGCTCATCGAGTCGGTCATGTCGGCATAATGCAGATGAAAATGCGGGCGTCCTTCCAGGTGGGCGATCCTTTCGCGGAAATCCACTGACGAGCGACGTATCACGCCATGCACATCATAGCCTTTTTCGAGGAGAAGTTCCGCAAGATAAGAGCCGTCCTGCCCTGCTATTCCCGTTATCAATGCTGTTTTCATAGTTTTCCTGTCATTGTTCAAAACTCAAATGTAATAATTATTCGCCATTATTCGCCGGAAAATGCCGGAAAATAAAATAAACTTGCGAAAGGTATTGATATAAAACAAAAAATGACTAAATTTGCAGTCCTTTTGCGCATTGTGCACTCAAGGAAGTATTAATTAACAAACAAAATTAGAAGTATGAAACAGTACGAGACCGTTTTCATTGCAACTCCCGTTTTATCTGAGGCTCAGATGAAGGAAGCGGTTGCCAAGTACGTCGACTACATCACCAAACATGGTGGCGAAGTTGTGTACGAAGAAGATTGGGGTCTGAAGCAGCTTGCTTACCCTATCCAGCACAAGACATCAGGATTCTATCACCTGATCGAATTCAAAGCTAACCCTGAGTTCATCGGAAAGCTTGAAACCCAGTATCACCGTGACGAGAGAATCATCAGATTCCTCACAGTCGCTCTCGACAGAGACGCAGTCGCTTATGCTGAGAAGAGAAGAGCCAACAAGCAGGCTAAGGCTGCTGCAAAGTCAGCTGAGGTTGCAGAATAATTTACGGAGGAAAGAATTATGGCACAGACAAACAATGCACAGCAGAATAACGAGATCCGTTATCTGAACCCTCCAACTGTAGAGGTTAGAAAGAAAAAATACTGCCGTTTCAAGAGAGCAGGTATCAAATATGTAGATTACAAGGATCCTGAGTTCCTTAAGAAATTCCTGAACGAGCAGGGAAAAATCCTTCCTCGCCGTATCACCGGAACTTCTCTCAAATTCCAGAGAAAAGTTGCTCAGGCTGTCAAGAGAGCTCGCTCACTTGCGCTTCTCCCATACGTAACAGACCTTCTTAAATAATCAGGAGACAGTAATATGGAAATTATTTTGAAGAAAGAAGTGGCCAACCTCGGTCACGCAGACGAAATCGTTAAGGTAAAATCCGGATACGCTCTTAATTATCTTATCCCTCAGGGCTACGCTATTCTCGCTACTGAGTCTGCAAAGAAGCAGCACGCTGAGACAGTTCGCCAGAGAGCTCACAAAGAGGCCAAACTTATCGCAGACGCTGAGGCTCTTGCAGCCAAGGTTGCAGCAGTTGCTGTCAAGGTTGCTGTCAAGGTCAGCGAAAACGGCAAGATTTACGGTTCTGTAACTACAGCTCAGCTCGCAGACGCACTCGTTGCTGCTGGTGTTGAGGTTGACAAGAAAGACATCGTAATCCTTTCCAAGGACGTTAAGGTTCTCGGAACTTACGAGGCTGAAGTCAAGTGCTACAAGAACGTAAAGGGCACTTTCTCATTTGAAGTTGTAGCTGAATAATCATTCAGTTCGCGATAGATTTTAAAGACCGACCAGTTATGGCCGGTCTTTTTATGTGCCTGGCATTTGCTCTGGGATTACTTGGATTACTTGAATTACTTGGATTCGATCTTGGGAGTCAATCTTGGCTTCCTTCGCTTCCATCTGAGTTCCATCTGGGATCTCTCTTTGCTTCCAGCTGAGCTCCATCTGGGATTCCATCTTGAATTCCTTGGCTTCGATTTTGAAACTCCTACACGCCGGCAGCGGCAAGGTCTTTCTCAGCACCTCTGACACGCAGATCGTTCATACATAAGAGACTCAATTCTGACGACTGTACTTTGCATGCCGGCAGCGGCAAGAGCCCGCTCAGCTCAGGGTGCTTCGCAATTCGCCGCGTGCCATGCCGCTGCTCGGCTTGCCAGCGCCACAACACGGACTCAGCAAGCGCAGCCTGTAAACCACTGAGTAACAGAAGTTTAGGCATTTTCAGAGTTGGTATTTTCACAACTCTGAAAATGCCTAAAGCGGTAATAATCAGCAACTTACGCGCTGCGCCCCGTGTATCGTCCTGAAAAAAGTTTACCAAAAGAATAAACTTTTATGGAAGCGAAATGAAATCTGGAAATGTGGCATGATCAGAGAGAAAAACCGAACAACCTGAAATTGGCGCAACAGACGAAAGCATTGATTCACAACCAGTTAGTAGATAAAGAGAAAGCCAGGTTACCCACTTTTTCACATAACCTGCATTTGGTCGTTCATTATATCTCCTTGACACTCAAGAATATACACCAAATCACGACATGCAGGTTGTTCGAAAAAAACATCCGTGTCCCTGCATCTCTGCCTGACATTTCCATGGGCAAAAGTACGGAACCGCTAAAAACGCGTCAATACGTAACCGCGGAGACGCTTACGACATTACGGACGTTCTGGATTTTTCGAATTTCCTGCCGGAGCGTACGAGGGACATCTTCTACATGAGCCGCATTGAGGGCATGACGCACAGCGAGATAGCCGAGATTCTCGGAATCTCCACCAGAGCCGTGGAAAAGCACCTCCAGAATTCAGTCCAAGAGTACCGCCGCCATTTCGGCATCTCCGACAGCCACCATAAACCGTCATAAACGAAAAAAGTCCAGATACCTGTGAAGATATCTGGACTTAGTTGTTATAGGGTCGGCTGATTATTCAGCTTTGCCGTCAGAACCGAGAACGTCTTTGATCTTGTGCTCGTAGAGTTTCTTCATCTCGTCACGTGCAGGACCAAGATATTTACGTGGGTCGAACTCGCCCGGTTTCTCAACGAATACCTTGCGGATCGCAGCAGTCATTGCAAGACGTGAGTCTGAGTCGATGTTGATCTTGCAGACAGCTGACTTGGCAGCCTCGCGGAGCTGCTCCTCAGGAATACCTACTGCATCTGGAAGTTTTCCGCCATGAGTATTGATGATATCTACATATTCCTGTGGTACTGAAGATGATCCGTGGAGAACGATAGGGAATCCAGGGAGCTTCTTCTCGATCTCGTGGAGAACGTCGAATGCGAGCGGCGGTGGAACGAGACGACCTGTCTTAGGGTCACGTGTGCACTGCTCTGGTTTGAACTTGTATGCACCGTGTGAAGTACCGATGGAGATGGCGAGTGAATCGCAACCTGTACGGGTAGCGAAGTCGATAACCTCCTCAGGCTTTGTATAGTGAGATTCCTCAGCAGCAACCTCATCCTCAACACCTGCGAGAACACCGAGCTCAGCCTCTACGGTAACGTCAAATTTGTGAGCGTACTCTACAACCTTCTTTGTAAGAGCGATGTTGTCCTCGTATGGAAGAGCAGAACCGTCGATCATAACTGAAGAGAAGCCCATATCCACGCAGCTCTTGCAGAGTTCGAAAGAATCGCCGTGGTCGAGGTGAAGAACGATCTGAGGATGTTCCCAACCGAGTTCCTTGGCATACTGTACAGCACCTTCTGCCATGTAACGGAGAAGAGTCTGGTTCGCATAGTTGCGGGCACCTTTAGAAACCTGAAGAATGACTGGTGACTTCAACTCTGCTGAAGCCTGGATAATAGCCTGAAGCTGCTCCATATTGTTGAAGTTGAAGGCAGGAATAGCATATCCGCCTTTTACAGCCTTTGCAAACATTTCTCTTGTGTTTACAAGGCCTAATTCTTTATAAGAAACCATATTCTATAAAAATTAGAAATTATTTCAATGAACATTACGTAAGCCCTAAACGCTTACTGAATTCTCATGCTTTTCTGCAATAATTCTGCCACCTCGCTACTTTACCGACAAAATGTCATATAATTTCTCCGCACGGTTCAGCAAAACTCCACAAAATTAGTCAATTTCATCAAAATTAAAGAATTCCTCCTGAACTTTTTCTGTATAATCCACTGCCCTCCTATAGAGTCCAAAACGTTCAAGCAAGAACTTATGGCTCTCAGTATCAGGATAATAGACCTTGGAATTCTTATGTATCATTGACCTTTGCGCTGTCCTGAAATCAGGATAGACTCCGGCAGCGGCAGCAGCAAAAATGGCAGCCCCGAGCGCTCCCGACTGCTTGCACGAACAGATTTCTATTTCCTTGTTGAGCACATCAGCCACCATCTGCACGGCCAAAGGCGATTTCTGGGCAATGCCGCCGGTAGCAATCACCTTGTCGATCTTCAGCCCGGCACTTTCCACGCCATCCATTATCACTTTGGAAGCAAACGAAGTCGCCTCGACAAGTGAACGGAATATCGCCCCCGCATCCGTGGACAGTTTCAAGCCCATCAGCGAGCCCCACAGACGCATATTCGAAGCCGGCGCCCTGCGGCCGTTAAGGAAGTCCGTCGCGAAAGGATTGTGGATATTCGGACTTACCCGCTCCGCAGACCGGTTCAGCTCCAGCATCATCTTATCGTCAATGTAGTCCGCAATCACTGCCACATCTTCTTTCGGCAGCACGTCGCAGTCCGCGAGAATATTGTTTACCGGAGTCATTATCAGGCGCTTGAGCCAAGCGTAAACATCCCCGTAAGCGCTGAGTCCGGTCTCGATGCCTATCATCTTGGGAGTGATCAGCCCGTCCACCTGTCCCATGACACCGTCAATCACATTGTCCAGAGTCTCCGGCCTGAAAACGGTGGTATAGGCAGCCGAAGTGCCGAAACTCATCACGAGCACGCCTTCTTCCACGCCTGAGCCGAACGAGCCCGAGAACGAGTCGATATTGCCGGCACCGATTACGATTCCGTGAGGAACGCCCAATCTGTCGGCCCACTCGTCAGTGATATTGCCCACGGGCACATCAGGAGTCCTGTCATTGTCAGACAGACTCTTCCTGAGTTTCACAAGCACCGGATCTATCTTTTCGAAGAATTCCACCGGAGGATAGCCGCCCCACTTCTCGCACCAGAACGATTTTTCGCCCACACAGCTGTGGCTGATACAGAAATTGTCAATGTTGTGGCATCCGGTCAGAAGCGCCGGAATCCAGTCACACAGCTCAATCGCCGTAAAATACGCCTCACGCACCTGCGGAGAAGTCCTCAGCACATGCAGGGCCTTGGACCAATATGCCTCAGGAGAGTAGGCAAAGCCCGACAACATGGTGTAGTCAGGGACATTGGCATGACAGGCAGCCTCGATCCGGGCGGCCTCATCGGTCCCCGTATGGTCCTTCCACAGGATGAACATCGCATCCGGATTTTCACTGAATTCCGGCTTCAGGGAGAGCGGAACGAGGTTCTCATCCACGAAACACGGTGTGCTTCCGGTAGTGTCCACTGACAATGCCACGATATTCCGAGCCTGCCGCGGATGTGCGGAAGTGACCGAGCCCACTGCCGACTCTATCGCGTCAATGTAATCCTGCGGATGGTGTCTGAACTGTGATTTCAACGGGTCGCAGAAGAGTCCCTGCTTCCATCTTTTGTAGAAACTAACGCTTTCTCCGACAATCGAGCCGTCCGCGCAGTTCACAATGACCGCTCTTGCCGAATCTGAGCCGAAGTCAATGCCAATGACGTATTTGTCTGAATTCATAAATTTTCGTGTCCAATGAATGGTTAACTACTTTTTCAGCTGGTTTGTCCGGTAAAGTTACCAACTTACGGGCAGTTAAGCAAAAAATGCTTACTTTTGCGTCAGAATCCAACAATTATCAGAATGAGCAATAAAGTAATCATATTTTCAGCCCCGTCAGGTTCCGGGAAAAGCACCATTGTGAGCCATATTCTCAAGTTGCATCCCGAGATGGAGTTCTCCGTGTCGGCGACTTCCCGCGCGCCACGCGGACAGGAGCGCAACGGCATTGAATATCATTTCTTTACGGCAGACGAGTTCCGCAAGATGATAGCGGAAGACAAGTTCGTGGAGTACGAGGAGGTCTATGCTGGTTCGTTCTACGGCACGCTCAAGTCAGAGGTCCAGAGAATCTGGGACAAGGGCCATGTCATCATTTTCGACGTGGATGTGAAAGGCGGCGTGAACCTGAAGAAATACTTCGGAGACAAGGCATTGTCAGTATTCATCCAGGCCCCGTCAGTGGAAGAGCTGCGGAAGAGGCTCGTCGCCAGAGGCACCGACAGCGCCGAAGCCATCGCAAAGCGCGTCGCAAAGGCCTCAGAGGAAATGACTTACGCTGACAAGTTCGACTATATTCTTGTCAATGATGATTTGCAGAAAGCTTATGCCGAAGCTGAAAAAGTGGTTAACGACTTCCTACAATAATTTTTGATCATGCGCATTGCCGTTTACGCCGGTTCTTTCAATCCGCTCCATATCGGTCATCAGGCCATAATGGAATACCTTACCGTAAAGAAGGAATTCGATTGGGTCTATCTGGTGGTATCGCCCAAAAATCCGCTTAAGGACTCGATTGATGCAAGTTCCGGACAGGACCGGTACAATGCCGCTGTCCAGGCTGTCCGCCGCCATCCTGAACTGAACGTGTGGGTGGATGACATTGAACTGAAAATGGAGCCTCCGCACTACACGATCCGCACATTGGATGCGCTCAAGCGACGTGAGCCGGAGAACGACTTCACATTGGTCATAGGCGCGGACAACCTCTCTTCCATACACAAATGGCGTGACTTTCCCCGTATCCTTTCCGAGTACGGTGTGGCGGTGTATCCACGTAAAGGCTTCGACATCAAGGCATTGAGGGCAGCGCTCATGAACGAGTGCAAGCACTTCCCCGCTTTCTACGTCCTGGACGAGTCGCATTCCGGAGCGGAACGGTTCAGCCTGGAAGATGCCGACCGTCAGATCTATCACATCCAGCTTCTCGATGCGCCGATTGTGGATATATCCTCCACCGAAATCCGCGAGGCCCAGAGCCGTGGCGAAGACATGAGCAAGTATCTCATGTGATGCCTGGCATTTACGGACGAGTCCCGTGTGCAGAATGAGCGGATCTGCTTATTACTGATATTGGTTGACCCGGAATCTACAGTTTGTCCGTAAAAAGGCAGGGTTTCACGGACAAGTTGCTCAAAATCAACAACTTGTCTGGTAGAAGGCGGGGTTTTACGGAGGAATCGTGCAACCGGGGGTCAAGCGACCGAGGGTCAACCAGGATCAGGATAATGCAACAAGAATAAAGTCCCGTATGCAGAATGAGCGGATCTGCGCACGGGACAAGGTATGTGGTCAGAAAGACTTCAGATTCGGCCGGAGTTTCCGGGAAGACAGCGGTGTCTATCTGACCTGAAAAACCGGGATGTCACGGGTATCGCCCATGACGTCTGGGGAACCGGAATTATTTCCAAGGGTTGACTGACGGGTCGATGGAGATCTCGATCTGTTCCTGGTCAGGTGAAGTGTTAAGCGTTATGGTTACGGTGTGGACGTAGCCGGCGCGAAAACTCAGGGAGTAGTCGAGAAGGTAGGCAATGCCGCCCATGGTCAGTTCGATGAGCGGAGTGCTCCTTTCGAGGTTCTGCGGAACCAGGATGGCCTCGAACTGTTCATTGCTGAGCTTCTTCATCGTGATGGTGTTCTTCGCTCCGAAAGCGTTCTTTTCCACTGAACCGGTAATGAAGTTCGCAGTGCACTCCACATTGGTATTGTAGATATGCGCGACCACGTCGTCAGGAATCTTGCCCTCGAACTTCGGACCTTTCTCAAGCTTCACCACAAGCTTGGACATGATGTGCTGGAACTGAAGACTTACGGCGCCCGCTGAACGGGAAACGTTCTGCGTATAGGCATACAGCAGGTCGGAAGCCTCGTAGCCGTCACCGGACTGGTCAGTCGCCACCGAGAACGGATAGCTCTCGATGGATGTAACATTCTGATACGGATAGATTCCGTAGAAATCGCATGGACGCTCGCTCCAGAACAGTTTTCTCTCTGGAGTCCAGGACGAGCCGCTGCAGGTAATCTTCTCATTGTTCAGATAGTTTCCGCCGACCTGAAGCGGCATCTGGGTGCCGTCTGCGGCATATTCCACTGCATAGAGCGAAATCGCGTCACCGCTCTCGAAAGAGGAAGCGGTCGCTTTCGTGGCAGGATAAGAGATGTCGAACCGGAGTTCATCGGCATTGACTTCGGCCGGCTCGGACTTGGAGCAGGAAATCAATGCAGCTGCCGCAATTATAAGGTATATTGTTTTTTTCATTGTTCAAATAATTTTTATGTTATTCAAGTTTCGCAAGCGCGAAACACCGATTTTAGAGCCAGCCAGGGCGATGGCAAGGAGGGTGACCAAAAAGTCTTTTGTTCCCCCTCCTCCGGACTTCCCCCCGAGGGGAGGGATTTAGGGTGAGGGTAAGGTACACAAAAAGTGCGTCGGGCTTACCGCCTTCGAGCTAGAGACCAGGCTCAAGTTTACACTCGCGTTCAGCAAGTCTGACAACTTGCGAAACTTGATTTACTTGACATTAGGATGCTCACCCATGTAGATAGGGCCGTCGCCGTTCGCGCGGAACATGTTCGGATTCACGCCGAAGGTCCAGTCGAAGTCTCTTGCCAATGACTTGGTGCCGACCTCGAAGGAATCTTTGGCCACGAAATCGTCGAAGTCAAATGCCTCGCCAGCGTACGCCTTGATCCGCTCGACAATGGCCTGACGACTGATGGCAGAGTAGTATGGGATATTGTTGTTCATACAACTTGTTGCCTCTGAACGATATACGCCGCGTGTGTGCATATAGCCGCCCTCATACATGTCCACCTTATCGGAGTAGTTCTTGTGATAGATGAGATGTGCCCAAGGAACCTGCTTGGCATCGGCTGTCATGGAGAGGTTCTTAATCCAACCTTTGGCCTTATAAATGCCATATGAAGTATTCATATCATCATCACCCAGCGGATGCTCGCATCCGTCGTCACATAGACACGTCTGGATAAATGCATTATGGTAGATATATTCGTCACCGAGCTTGCCAAAACCGTGTCCGCCGGCCTCATGCTGGATGATACCACGGAAGTCATAAGGATAGGCATCAGTGCTTACAGGACAGCAGGCAATAGCAGAGCCGTCTCCATACATCATGGTCACGCCCTCATAAGTAGATGTGTTCATGAGCATAATCACGAGAGACTTGCTGAGGTCCATCGACGCATCAGCACGCTTCGCCCATTTGAAACATTTGTCAGCATCAGGAGCCTTTATGCGGTTCTGTGTGAAATAACTGCCGAACTTGGTGTCAATCACAGTGTTGACTGTGCCGATACCGCTGTCGTCAGACTTGGAAACGACCGCATAGACATTGAAATAATCCTTGTATGTAGAATACGGTTCGATGCCGAAGAAATGTTTGAAGCCGTCCTCAGTATTCTGCTTGAACGTGCCTTTGGCGATATCCTTGGCATCATAGCCGTCACCGATAAAGACGATGTCAATGCCGGGGCCCTTGGTGGCCGTGTTCAATGTCATGACTTCGCCATCGGAATAGTCTGCATCATACTGCTCCACATCCAATGTGCAGCGATAGTCTTTCTCGTCAAGTCTGAAGACAATCTCGCCGCTTCGGCCTGCATATTTCTTATATGATGGATAATTAAATGTGCCTTCATTTACTTCAAATTGATCAGTCGTGCGGGCCATTTCATTCACAGAGACTGTAATATCAGCCTTGCCTGTGCCTGATGCAGGGGTAACAGTCACCCAGTCAGGCTTGCTTTCTATGCTCCAGTTAAATTTCGCAGGAGCACGCAAAATCAATGTCCTCGATTCAGCAGCGTTAAGCGTGCGTACTCTGTCGCGGCTTACTGAAAAATCATAATGTGCTGCGATTCTGCGGAAGTCAGACCAGCCGGATTCTGTCTTGTAACGGGTAACGGACTGAGCCGGAACTTCGACCGTGAAATTATCCTTGGCTACGCCAGTGAAAGCACCACGCATCACACTTGGAGGTTCCACGGCATTGCAGATGATGTTTGAGAGACTAAAGCAATTTTGAAAAGTTCTTTCACCAACCAACTGCATTGTTGAAGGCAATTCTATGCTTTGTATTTGTCCACATTCATAAAACGCTTCTTCTCCTATTGATACTAAACCCTCAGGAAAAACAATATTTCCACACAATTTACGCTGTACATAAAATGCATTTTTAGCGATTTTTCGTAGCGAACTCGGAAGTAACACACTAGTGAGGTTCCCTTTCGACGCACTATTTGCAAAGAACCAGTTTGGTAATTCAATGGTTCCTTCAGGTATTATTAACTCTCCAACAAAAGAGCAATTTAAAAACTCTCTCTCTCCATATTCTATTACATTATTCAAATCAAGAGTTCCGTTTCTAAAAGCATCTCGGCCATAAGTACTTCCAAATGTCTGTCCATGCAGTTTAGTTATCTTATCAGGGATTCTTAAACTTCCAACAAAGCAACCAGCATCATAAAACGCACAATATCCTAAATAGGTCAAACTATTCGGCAAATGCAGTTCCCCTGTAAATGAGCAATTCTCAAACGCATGATCACCTATATAAGTCAATGTTTCAGACAATGTCAATGTTCCTGTCAAGGAAGTGCAATTATCAAATGCACACATACCAATCCTATTAAGTCTTTGCGAAAAAGAGACACTGCCAATCAATGTCCTACTGAATGCGTACTGACCAATTTCAATAACATCATCAGGAATTATCAAAGCCCCTGAGAGACTTGTGTTAAGAAATGCATATGCTCCAATGTATGTTATTTTCTCCGGAAATGAGAAATGTGACAGAGTCTTCTTTTCATTAAAGGCATAATAAGGAATAATGTCATCCTGAGTCTTTCCGCTATTATCATACTTCGCATTCACCACCTTAGCCTCCTTCAGGTTAATAGCCTCCAGAATCGCCATTGAATCACGCATAAAGTAGAAATCTGCTGTGGTAATCGGACCTGACACTTTCAGGTTCCTGATCTTGTCCGGATTCTTCTTGAAGCTGCGAATCACCTTGCCAAGCGTTCCGGCTTCGGTAAGGTTCACCACGAAATACTGACGGGCCTCTCCGCCATGAGTATTCTTGTCCTCTGTCCAGTCGGCAATCTTGATGTCGCCGAGGGTAAGTTCGTATTCGCCTGCCGGAGTCTTCTTCTTGATGTTGATGGTGACGTCAGTCTGCTTGCCGGCAGCGTAAGTTACTGAAGCAGCGCTGTTTCTGAAGCCGTATGATACGCCGTCGATGGTAATCGCAAAGAGTTTCTCGCCGGCCTCCACGGTCTGCGGAACTACCACAGCCCTGAATGCACCGCTGCTCTGCGGACACATCACGATACCGTCCTGCTGGGCATTGCCCAAAGCGGAAACTTCGCCGGTCGCGAAATTGCTCTTAGCCTTGCGAGTGGTATTGGTCAGGATGATTCCTTTTTCGAGGGATGCGAATTCGCCTTCAGCAAAACCTTCCTTTTCTACGAGGATGACATTGACAGCGGCCATCTTGTGCGACAGCTGGACTGCGACCTTGTTCTCGGAAGGGGTGACATTGACCGCTTTGCCCCAGAGGAAGTCAGAGGCCTCATATCCGGAGAGGGATGATGCGGTAGCGACTGAGCTCTGGTCCTTCTGCACTTCGAAGTTTGCGGCATTGACCTCGGTCACGGATGGCTGATGCGGGTAATAGAGGTAGAGGTCAACATTGGTATTGACGTCCTTGTAATAGACTTTCTTCGTCGGGGTCCACTTGTTGGCGGCCTCGTCGAAGACGTATTTGACGTTGTCGGCTTGGTTTCCGTTGTCGGCAAGTGTGCCTGCGACGGTGTTCTCCTCGCTGTAGTTCACGGCAAAGAGGCCCAGCGCGTCCTTGTCCACGAAGCCGGCAGCATTGACCTTGGTCTGAATCTGGTTGATGGAACCGTCGATGTTCAGCGGTATGAGGCCGGAGTCATCTACAATTGGTCCCACGACTGGTTCTTTCGCGCATCCGGCAAGCAGAACCGCCAATGCCGGACACAATACGAGAAATCGTGATTTCATATTAATTGGTTTTTAAGTGTTTGTTGATCATTATTTTATCAGTCGGCATCGCCGCTGAAATTATCACCTTCTCCCCATCCGGCTACACCGACATTGAGACCGTTGCCGGTACTGCCTTCAACGACAGCAAAAGGTGATTTTGAATCTATCATAATTGACTTGATTTCAGGAGGGCAATAGCCTGGCTTTTCATCATGATAGTTGTTGCCAATCATTAGTTTGTGTGTTGGTGCCAATGCCTCCCCAGAATGGCGGATACAAAAAAAGACGTGGGAGTCTTGCTTTTGCTTATCCCACGATACAGGCCTTGGCGTGCCCTTCAGAAAAGATAAGCAACGCATTAGCCCACGCCAGGATGATATACAGCAAATCTCCACGCCTTTCACCGGCGCGGATGACTGATGTGTCATCGCATGTGGACGTTCCCGTTGCCGTTTCCTCTTTCTGTAATTCGTCAAACCGCCAAGTTTGTATCGTGAAAGAAAAACGTCAGTAACGTCTATAATATGTCTGTCGGCGTTGTATAACTATCTTTGTAACATGAAATTAGTATATTATTTCATGTCGGTTAAGTCATACATGCCCGACAATTGCAAATATAAAAACATTTCGTTTAAAAGTGTCTAGCTTTGTATGAAAAAATGCTTTTTCTCTTTTGTCGATTATTCAATAATTGTTAGCAGTTATTTCTTTGTTGAAATATTCTAATTTATTTATGACTGCCTGTAACGCGGAAAATTTTGGAAAGTTTTTTCGGCCGGAAAATCTGTTCGTTGCGAAAATTTCTAAATTTTGTATTATAGATATGGAAATATATCCTAACTTTGTAAGAAAAAAAGGGAGGCAGCTATGCGGATCAAGAAGATATGGTTCGAGGGAAGCAGAATATATGCTCAGTTCGATGACGGGAGAACATTGTGGCAGTCACTCCTTTACTATCGTAATCTGTTGAATGCGGAAAACAGAGACGATTATATAATCGAGGATGACGGCGTACATTGGCATTCGCTCAACGAGGACATCTCAAACGAAAGCTTCGAATATGTCAATCATGAACCGGAAGGCATATCCAGGATTCTGCTTTCGCATCCGGAATTGAACTTGTCCGCAGTAGCAAGAAGACTCGGCATACAGCAAAGTCTTTTGGCCGCATATTCCAGCGGAATGAAGCGTCCGTCAGAATCGCGGGAGTTAATGATTGTCAATGAGATCCGCAAAATCGGAAATGAACTGCTCGCTATAGGCACTGACCATGATTCCTACGGCAAGCCGTGTTCCGGATGTTTGGCAGAGTCACGCGAAGAGAATTACCACAGTCATAGCAGAACTATTGTGGACGGCTACGACTCGGACCGGAATTACGGAATACCCCGTGACGGGAATGTGAGAGATGATTATAAAAACCAGAGCAGTGTCCAGACTGATGACGGACTGGACGAACATAAAAACCGGAGATCTGTCAAGTCTCTGATAAAGGACGGGCTTATCCGCAATAACATGTCCCAGAAGGCGTTGGCAGAAAAAATGTCGGTTTCCCCATCCCGAATCAATGCCTATGTTACCGGACGGGCCATGCCCACATTGAAGATGGCTGCGAAGTTGTGCAAGATACTCGAGATTGCACCGGGGTCGATGCTACAGTGCCAAGATTGACGGATACCTGTTCATAGCAACGAGTTAAACGGTTACTAAAAGTACAACCACAGCTGCATGCAACAATAAATAACAACACGTTTGAGGTCACAATTTGTGATCTCAAAAATGAAGATAGAAATATGGCAGATATAACAGAAAAGACTGAGAACTGCGAACTGGTCGCAAATTGCGACCGGTTGGTTGCCGTGGATAATATCGAACCGCTAATAAAAGTAATTAGAGGACAGCAGGTTATGCTTGATAAAGACTTGGCAACGCTATATGGTGTAGAGACAAGAACTTTGAATCAGGCGGTCAAACGTAACATTCAAAGGTTTCCTGCTGACTTTAGGTTTCAGTTGACCATGGAGGAATGTTCAAAATCACAGATTGTGACTTTGAACGCAGGACGAGGGCAAAACATCAAGAAATTACCTTATGCTTTTACAGAACAAGGTGTGGCAATGCTTAGTAGTGTTCTTCGTTCACAAACGGCAATAGATGTAAATATTCAAATTATGCGAGCCTTTGTTTCCATGCGTCATTTTATGGTGAAAAACGCTTCAGTGTTCAGCCGCTTGGAAACAATTGAATATCACCAGTTGGAAATTTTACAGCACCAACAAGATACAGACAAACACGTAGAAGAATCAGACAAACGAATAGAAGAAGTATTCCGCAGATTGGATGAGGGCAACGCAAAACCGAAGCAAGGTGTGTTTTACAATGGGCAAATTTATGATGCCTACACTTTCGTGTCCGACTTGATTAAAAGTGCGAAGAAACGTATTGTCCTTATCGACAACTATGTTGACGAGACTGTACTTACACTGCTTGATAAAAGAGAAGAAGGCGTTTCTGCGGTCATATATACTCAGCAGATAAGCCGTCAATTTCAGCTTGACATTGACCGTCACAACGCTCAATATGCACCGGTTGATGTTGAAACATTCCGTTTGTCACATGACCGCTTCCTCTGCATTGATGATGATGTTTATCACATAGGCGCATCTATCAAGAACTTGGGCAAGAAGTGGTTTGGCTTCTCAAAGATGGAGATACTTACACCTTACGAATTGGTAGAAAGAATCAACAAAGGGTAATCCAATTGGTTTGCGTCTTATGACTGGTATTGGTTTACCCGGAATCTACAGTTTGTCCGTAAAAAGGCGGGATTCCACGGACAAGTTGCTCAAAATCAGCAACTTGTCCGGAAGAAGGCGGGGTTTTACGGATGAATCGCGCAACCGAGATTTTCACGCTTTATGGTTTCATGCATTGAAGGTGACGTCTCATGTAACGGAAGACCGTGCAAGGGAATGACGAAGCGCAGGGCTATGGAAGAGCGCTTATGGTCACAAATTGTGACCTTAAAAATGGACATAAATATGGCAGGTTTCAGTTGACCATGGAGGAATGTTCAAAATCACAGATTGTGACCTTAAACGCAAGACGAGGGCAGTTTTATGGTGAAAACCGCTTCAGTGTTCAGCCGCTTAGAAACAATGGAATACTTGTCCGGGAAAAGGCAGGGTTTGACGGATGAATCGCGCAACCGATATTTTCACGCTTTATGGTTTTATGCATTGAAGGTGACGTCTCATGTAACGGAAGACCGTGCAAGGGAATGACGAAGCGCAGGGCTATGGAAGAGCGCTTATGGTCGCAAATTGCGACCTTAAAAATGGACATAAATATGGCAGGTTTCAGTTGACCATGTAGGAATGTTCAAAATCACAGATTGTGACCTTAAACGAAGGACGAGGGCAGTTTTATGGTGAAAAACGCTTCAGTATTCAGCCGCTTAGAAACAATGGAATACTCGTCCGGAAAAAGGCGGGGTTTCACGGACAAGTTGTTCAAATTCAATAACTTATCCGGAAGAAGGCGGGGTTCCACGGACAAGTTGCTCAAATCAATAACTTATCCGTAAAAAGGCAGGGTTTCACGGACAAACGCGGGGTAGGGTCTCCCGGACAGACGCGGACTGTGGTCTTACGGACAAACGCTGCTTGAGGTTTACAGACCGACGCAGTTTGGATTTTCCAGACACATGCCACTTGGATTTCCGAGACACCCGCCACCTGAATTTTCCAGATGCCTGCTACCTCACAAAGCGACCAAAATCAGGAATTACAAACTCCGCCCAGAAAACTTCTGCCGCAGAAAAATGGAGTAATTTACAGACAAGTTGGCGGTTAGTTGTCAAAAAAAATGCTAGGACGAAAGTGGGAACAGGGCATCCGCATCATATTGAGACAGAGCCAGTACACGGCGGATTTGACCATTGGAAGAACGGAAATCATAGTGCAATTTCTTGGCAAGGTCAAGTTTCTGTGGACGTGTCAAGTCATGTAGAGCAGTCACGCCATAACTCTGCTTCAGACACTTCATTATCTGCGTAAACAGTTCAGCATCCGTAAGAAACTCGCCATCATCCAGTTCAGCAGCAAACTCAGAGTATGACTCTACCCCCTTGCTGAGCATAGCAAAATAGTGATGCGCATCTCGGAACATAGCCATGCCAAACTTGACTGCGCAATACGAAAATGGAGAAACATAGTCATTGACAATCACCCAGTCATTCGGCAATCCGGGAAAACGGCTTCGAAGGATTCGTCTTCTATCATCAAACTTCATTTCAGAGAACTTGACCCCACTTGGAGCATCAAGAAAATAGCATCTTCCCGTTCCCCAAGGGTAACTGAACGGCGTATAAGAAGGATCAGCAACATATCCGTTCCGATTTGTGTAAATGATACAGTTGCGCAATGACGAGAGGACTTCTATCTGCCTCAGTGACAAGTCAATGCCTTTTGCAGATGGAAAGAACCGCCCTATTCGCCTGCGGCAATAGTTCCAGAATTCCAATATTTCCGATTCTTCTGCGGACAACACGAAATGAAAATGATTGTTCAATATTTCAAAGGCGAGGATTGTTACACCTTTGAACTCGTTTGATGCTTGGGCCACGACATTCATGGCAAATGCAAAGTCTTGAGTACAAGAGAATAGCAACGGCGATTCTTTTCCAGAAGTATATGCGTGCCAATATGGGCCAGCTGATAGAAAACTCGCATTGCAGCGTCTCTCTTTTTCTGAATATGCCTTAACATTCATAGGAACAGTTTATTTAACGCTCTACGCACTCCACAAATAATGCCAATTTGTAGAATATAACGTAATTTGTCCGGAGAAAGGGCGCATTTTACGGACAAGTAAGTCAAAATACCAATTCATCCGTAAAAAGGCGGGGTTTTACGGATGAATCGCGCAACCGAGGGTCATCTGACCTTTCCTGATTTTGGTTGACACTTTTAGAGCGGATTAACTAATATGGTTTACACTATCACTGACTGGGTTTACAGTCGGTGTTTTTTATCTCTAAAAGTCTTATTACTGATTATTACTGTCCGATAAAACTTTTTGACAGTACAAAAAATTAGGCTGAATCTCCGATTGGGAGGTCCAG